>Ga0207703_10000625_pt1 | contig 35584 bp, 33 predicted proteins | sample KBSSwiS12_FD_184304 | JGI IMG/M metagenome (GOLD analysis project Ga0207703, IMG submission 184304) | Switchgrass rhizosphere microbial communities from Kellogg Biological Station, Michigan, USA - KBS Switchgrass S1-2 (SPAdes) (version 2) | ecosystem: Host-associated > Plants > Roots >... | reverse complement strand
GGGACCCACATCGCAGACGGTGGAATCCGTATCGGCAACTCACGCGCGGGCGGAGACACGGTGTGGCGCACCGATGTCTGCTTCGACGACTCCGGAGCTTTCGGGCAGGGCATGACGGGAAACTCCATTGTCAGCTATGTCAGCTCGGGGACGACGCTCGGCTACGGGGGATGGGTGGATTCGGCAGCCTCCTTCGGGTACAACGGCGGCGCTCAAACGTTGTCGGGCTACTGGTTGGATTCGTCGGGAAACGCATCCGATCCCGGGCTGGATCTCTACACCCGGAGCCAGGTGTATGGCGGCCTCCAGTACTCGTGCTTCCTTCTTCACGGGCAGGAGACGGCCGGTCTTTACACGTTCAAGGGCATCAGTGCGACCATGTACATCGCCTACGAAGCGCCACCCACGGCGTCAATCACCGCACCCACGGGCGGGGTCCGTGCGGGCGTGATGACCAACCTCTCGGTGCACAGCTCCGACCCGTCGGGCGCTCCCGAGAACTTCAGCTATGTGGTGTCGACGACCTCGTCGCCCTTCACCGACGCGCATCCGGTGTGGTCGACGAACGGCTTCACGACCTCGAAGGCCGCAGTTCAGGTAGCCAAGGGTGCACTGACGCCGGGAACCACCTACTACTGGCAGGCCAAGGTTCAAGACAACACGGGAGCCATCGGAACGACCGGCGTCGCGTCATTTGTCGCGAACAGCCCCGGCCTCATCTCGCAGGTCGGGTCGCTGCCGGCCGATCGGTCGATCGTCCCCACCCTGACGCCGACCCTGTCGGTGCCCACCGGCGGCACCGACGCCAATGGAGACCCCCTCAGCTATCAATTCCGGATCACCACGGGAACGGACGGGATCAGCGGGCAAGTGGTCAGTTCTCCCGTCGGATCCGCCTTGAGCTGGACGGTGCCTGCTGGCGTCCTCAGGGATGGGGTCGCCTACACCTGGACGGTGCTTGCCGAGGATGGCTACGACAACTGGTGGAGCTGGGTGAATCACTTCACCGTCAATCTCCGGATCACCAACTCCGGGCCTGCGCCGATTGACTCGGCCGGGCCGGTGACGGTCAACCTCGCCAATGGCAACGTCGCCGCCTCGTTCAGCACGCCGACGGTGTCGACGGTGGGCGGTGCGATCGGGATGAGCTTCAACTACAACTCCGAGGCCGACAGCAACGCGGGCCTGACCGGCAGCTACTACAGCGCGTACTCCCCGGCGGGAGCAGGGCCGGACTACACGTTCCCGCCCACGAACCCGGTTCAGCTGCAGCGCACCGACTCCCAGCTCTCCTTCGACTGGTCGACGGCAGCGCCCGGGCCCGGCTTGCCGACACAGGACTTCCTCGCCCAGTGGGCCGGGTTCATCACCCCGCCGGCAGCGGGCAGCTACACCTTCGGCTTCCTCGCCAGTGACACCGCCGCCCTGTATCTCGCTGGCAGCAGCACCGCGACCCTGAGTCAGACGACCCCGACGAGCTCGGTGGTGTGGAACACGGCGGCGACCACGATGGTTGCCGGGCCGACCAAGATCGCCGTTCAATACGTCGACAAGGCGGATGTCGCCCAACTTCAACTGTGGGTCAAGTTCACGCCGTCCGGCGGAAGCCTGGTTACCGAGCTGGTTCCGGCGACCTGGTTCACCCGGTCGATCACGACCTTGCCGGGCGGCTGGGCGGGGTCTCAGCCGATTGCCGGAGGGTCGGCATCCGTCATCTCCGAGCAGAACACGGGCGGCTCGGTCGTGTTCACCGACGTCTCGGGCGGAACTCACACGTACACGCTCAACTCGGTCTCGGGTTACACGCCGCCGCCCGGTGAGTCCGGCATCGTGACGATCAACGCGGGCCTGGTCTCGTTCACCGATGAGGCGGGAACCGTCCACGTCTTCAATGCGGCGGGCCAGCTGGTCTCAGCCACGAGTCCCGCGGATGCCAACAAACGCGCCGCGCCGGTGCCCCTGTACAACACGGCGGGGCAGCTGGTCAGCCTTGCCGACCCGCTGTCGAGCAATGGAGCGACACCGCCGACCTATGCACGGCAGGTCAACTTCACTTACGCGACGACCGCCAACGGCACGGGCAGCGGAGTCTGCGCCCAGCCGTCAGGAACGTCTGGCGTTCTCGAAGCGCCGCCAATCGGCTACCTGTGCCAGATCTCTTACCCCGACTCGTCGACCACGCAGTTGTATTACGACATCAATGGCCAGTTGGCCGAGGTGGTTCAACCGGGCGCCGCCATCAGCTACTTCCAGTACGCAGGTAGCCGGCTCACCTCGATCCGAGACCCTCTCGCTGCCGACTGGATCGCCGCGCAGGGGAGCGGCTTCCTTCCCTCGGCAAACCAGCAGACCACGATCGGCTACGACAGCAGTGGGAGGGCCGCCTCGGTCACCCTGCCCTCCCCGACCGGGAACGCCGCCACCGCACGGCCCGAGAAGGACTACGCATACTCATCGGGCAGCGCGACCGTGACAGCCAAACCCCAGTCGTCTCCCACACGATCGGTGACATTCGATTCCGTTCTGCGAGAGCTCACCGACAGCACAGCTCGCGGTGTCACGACCACGAACACCTGGGACAACCACGACGATCTGCTCACGTCCATCAACGGTCAGGGTGAAGAGTCCACCGCTGTCTACGACTGGCAAGACAGGCCGACCGACAGTTACGGACCGGCTCCCTCGAGCTGCTTCGTCGGCCAAGTCCCCTCGGGCTCGTGCGCTGCAGCGCCGCACTCGACGACGAGCTACGACCAGGGTCTCAACAGCCTCAACGTCGTCTACTACTCCAGCTCGAACCTGTCCGGCCCGCCGACCGCGTTCGAGCGCGGAATCGGAACATCAGATGGCTCGATCAACCAGACCTGGACGGGCGCCCCGATCACCGGTGTGCCGGCGACATACTTCTCGGCCCAGCTGACCGGGACCATCACCTTCCCGGCCACGGCGGGCAGCTACGCCCTCACCGCGCTCGCCGATGACTACGCCAACGTGTACATCAACGATGTCCTCGTCGTGAGCGCCACCGTGGCGAACGTCGCCGTGACGCAGCCCTACGTGGCGACCGCCGGCCAAGTCGCGAAGATCAGGATCGACTACGGGCAACTCGCCGGCGGAGCAAACCTGACGCTGTCGTGGACTCCGCCCGGCGGAACGAGCACGGTGATCCCCGGGTCGGCGTTCTCACCGAACTACGGCCTGGTGACCGGGACGCACACCGACGACTCCGCGCCCGCCGGGCTCGGCGTCAGCAGCTCCCAAGTGCCCTCCGCGAATACGGCCACCAGCTACGGCTCGTCGCCCTGGCTCGGTCAGGTCGCCTCCACCACGATCGACCCGGGCGGGCTCGGGTTGCAGAGCACGGCCACCTACGAGTCCAGCAGCAGCCTGTACAACCGGCAGCTGACCTCGACCAAGCCGGCCGGTTCGGCGACCACCTCGACGAACACCTACTACGGGGCCACCCAGTCCTACGGTGCGGCGTTGTCGATCAGCTCCCCGGTCTGCGGAGTCCCGGTGTCGACGGTCCAGTACGGGATGCTCGAGACGGGCACCGACCCCACCGCGGCCGACGGCAGTCAGGCGACCTCGACCTACATCTACGACAGCATGGGCCGTGTCGCCGCCAGTCGGCGCAACGGGGACTACGCAGGCTCGTGGACCTGCACCAGCTACGACCCTCGCGGCCGGGTGTCGAGTGTCGCCTACGCGTCGCCAGTCGGCACTGCACCGTCCCGCACGGTGACCAACAACTACGCAGTCGGGGGCGACCCGCTCACCAGGTCGGTGAGCGACGACACGGTCATCAGCGGCGCGCCGAACGGCGACAAGGTCACCACCGTCATCGACCTCCTCGGTCAGGTGGTCAGCTCCACGGATGTGTGGGGCACCGTCACTCTCACAGTTCACAATCAGCTCGGGCAGGTCACCAGCACCAGTACTACCCCGGCGGGCGGATCGGCGACCACCTTGGCGTACCACTACGACGTCGACGGCGACCTCACCTCCGAAGATTTCAACGGATCCCCGATCGCGGTGCTCACGATCAACAGCCAAGACGTGACGACAGGGATCAGTTACCCGTCGGGGTCGGGCAACGCCGGCAATGGAACGGCGGTGGCGATCACCCGGGACGCGGCGAACCGGGTGACCGGTCAGACGTGGAGTTTCGCCGGGTCGAGCACATTGGCCGAAGCGCGGGTGTTGTCTCAGACCGGGCGGGTGCTGAAAGACACCGTCACGGACAACGGCGTCGACGACCCTGCATCCATCTACAGTTACGACGCTGCGGGTCGGCTGACGGCGGCGGCGATCCCGGGGCATACCCTCAGTTACGGGTTCGGGTCCACGTCCGGGTTCGGTTGCCCGACGGGCGCGAACGCGGCTGCGGGGATGGATGGCAACCGCACCAGCTACTCGGACACCCCTACCAGTGGGACGGCGACGTCGATGTTGTATTGCTACGACAACGCGGACCGGCTGATCGCCACCACCAGCACCGGCGCCACGAGTGCGACGGATGCGGTCAACGCGGCGAGTCTGAGTACTGCGAGCCCGGCGACGCTCGCTTACGACGGTCATGGCAACACGACCACGTTGGCGGACGAGACGATCAGCTACGACTCCACCGATCGTCACGCCGGTACCAGTTTCCCGGTGGTGGTTCCGACGACGGTGATCACGTACAAACGTGACGTGACTGATCGGATCGTGGAACGCGACACCACCAGTTTCAGCTCCACCACGACCGTCACCCGTTACCTGTATGCCGGGGGAACCCAATGGGGCACCACCGACGGCACCGGCACCCTCACCCAGCGGACGGTGAGTCTGCCGGGTGGGGCGATGATGCTGATCAACACCGGCACGGCGGGGACGGTGTGGTCGTATCCGAACCTGCACGGGGATGAGGTCGTCACCGCCGACAACTCCGGCACCCGCAGCGCGGGTCATGCTTCGTATGATCCGTTCGGGCAACCGATCGACCCGTCCACGGGCAACATCGGCACCACCACGGCGGATGACGCGGTGCCCAACACGAGCAACGGCAACAACGCCGACAACGGCTGGGTCGGGTCGGCCGAGAAGCTGTATGAGCACCTGGGCACGGTCGCGACGGTGGAGATGGGGGCACGGCAGTATGTGGCCGCGTTGGGGCGGTTCCTCAGCGTCGACCCCGTGCCGGGCGGGAACGCGAACTGCTACAACTACCCCAACGACCCGATCAACCAGTCGGACTTGTCGGGAAAGATGACGATACGACCCCTTATCGACGGGATTGCAGCAACACGGGCTGGCTTCGCGAGGGTCGCTGTGGCAACCGCCAGGCTCCGGGCAGTGCACACCGCACCGCGACGGTCGGCGGCCGCGCCGCGGCAAAGTCAGGTCATCGTGGGCGTCGCGGAGATAGCCGTTGGTGCGGTCCTCATTGGCTCGGTTGTCGAGTTGGCGATAGTTGAGCTTGCGGCGGATGCCGCAGGTGTAGTTGCTGCGCCTGAAACAGCCGGTTCGTCACTCCTTGTCACCGCCGCCGGCCTGGCGACTGGAGTCGAGACCGCGGGCGTGCTGAGTCTGGGCGCGGGACTGATAATTGACGGAATCGACCGAGTGACCGGGCACACCACGATCTCGTCGGCCCTCGCACGAATGTTCCATGTTCCGGACTGGCTTGGCGACATCTAAGGGAGTTGACACTTTGAATCAATACGAACTTCGGTTGCGTGTCTATCGGATCGTGCTGGGACTAGCCGCTATCGCGGCATTCATCTCATGCGCTTTCGTCGATGCGACATTTCGCCCGATCGCAATCGTGGTTGGGTGCATTACAGGGATTCTTTGGCTGATCGGGACAATATTGCTGATTCGCGCCAAGAAGCAGCAACTCGCTACGCTCCGGGCGGCGGCCAAGGCTTCCAAGCCAGCCGAGTAGAGGCGCCACCGGCAAGACATGGTCTGAGACTTCTTCGAGGAGGGAGCGAGGACTGCACCGTATTCGCGCAGCATGGATCGCATCCTCGAATCTGGGCCGCGGCTACGGCATCCCTGACACTTGCTTGGGCGGTTCTCGCCTGCCTGCCTGCGTGCCGGGGCATCCCGTGGGCAACGACAGGCGGTACCGGCACCCTGACTCAGCGCACGGTGGCTTTGCCGGCGGGGCGATGATGCTGATCAACACCGGAACGGGCGGCACGGTGTGGTCGTATCCGAACCTGCACGGGGATGAGGTCGTCACCGCCGACAACTCCGGCACCCGGGCGGCGGGTCATGCTTCGTATGATCCGTTCGGGCAACCCATCGACCCGTCCACCGGCAACATCGGCACCACCGCCGCGGATGACGCCGTGCCCGACACCAGCAACGGCACCAACGCGGATGATGGCTGGGTCGGGTCGGCCCAGAAGCTGTATGAGCACCTCGGCACTGTCGCGACGGTGGAGATGGGGGCACGGCAGTACGTGGCCGCGTTGGGGCGGTTCCTGAGCGTGGATCCGGTGCCGGGCGGGAACGCGAACTGCTACAACTACCCCAACGATCCAATAAACGGATTTGACTTGAGCGGGCAGAACGAAACCCGTGGTCTTGGATATTCAGCAGTGCCGACGCCGCCAAACCCCGTGGTCTTCCATTGGCGCGACTACCTGAATCGACGGGTCGTTATCCGTACGTCCGCGGTTGCGAAAGTAGTAAGGCACAATCTTGACCCGAGGACCGTCGAGCGTGCGATTCAGGCGGCCCAAGTCTCGTATCGCGAAACAAATGACAACGGCAAGCTGTCCGAGAATAGGATCTACCTCACTGACGTTCCCAAGGCGGAATGCAACCAGTATCTGGGCGAGTGCATTATCTGGCCTTGGGCTTCCCACGTCACGATCAAGACTATTGTTGGGCTTCAAACTCGTTCTGACGGCTATCAGCAAGGCGTCATCAGTTCCTACTGCGTAGGAATGCAGATGTGTCCTGGGTGGCTGAACCTAGTCGGAAGGGCCGGCCCGTGACTTCGAAGCTGGACGATCTGATCCGAGACTTGGTCCTTGAGGAACCGACTTGGGCGACGGAGGCTCTACTTGGTTGTCTCCAAACGGTGCAACAAGGTTCGTACGACTACATGAGGCTTGTAGATATCAGGGATGCATGGGCCGGTCCCGGAGACATCATCAACATTGTCTACTCCCCTCCTTGGTCCGAGGAGTTTGTCGGCATCCGGCGTGATAGGCACGGCGCAGGCGCCTTGGTGTTCGATATAGATGCAGCCAGTCTGAAGGGCAGCGAGTTTGGTGAGTCGGTGGCTCGATACGACTTGGCAGAGCCGTTTCCGAACGCGCCAGAATCAACTTGGCACGACTCCGCGGGGTTGCTCTGGTGGGGAGACGGCTTCCCTTGACAGCAGGCAGGTACTCGACCGCGTGAGACGCCCGGCACGGTGTGGTCGTACCCGAACCTGCACGAGGCGATCAGCTACGACTCCACTGACCGGCACACGGGCACCAGTTTCCCGGTGACGGTTCCGACGACGGTGATCACCTACAAACGTGACGTGACCGATCGGATTGTGGAACGCGACACCACCAGTTTCAGCTCCACCACGACCGTCACCCGTTACCTGTATGCCGGGGGAACCCAGTGGGGCACCACTGACGGCACCGGCACCCTCACTCAGCGGACGGTGTGTCTGCCGGGTGGGGCGATGATGCTGATCAACTCGGGCACGGCCGGGACGGTGTGGTCGTATCCGAACCTGCACGGGGATGAGGTCGTCACCGCCGACAACTCCGGCGCCCGCAGCGCGGGTCATGCTTCGTATGATCCGTTCGGGCAGCCCATCGACCCGACCACCGGCAACATCGGCACCACCACCGCGGATGACGCCGTGCCCAACACCAGCAACGGCACCAACGCCGACAACGCCTGGGTCGGATCGCACCAGAAACTGTATGAACACCTCGGCACTGTCGCGACGGTGGAGATGGGGGCACGGCAGTACGTGGCAGCGCTCGGGCGGTTCCTCAGCGTTGACCCGGTGCCGGGCGGGAACGCGAACGCCTACAACTACCCCAACGATCCCATCAACGGGAGCGACCTATCTGGAGCGAAGGCCTGCTACAGCTTGGCCGCCTGCTCGGGTGGTGACACCCTCTTCTTCACGATATGTCAGATAACTCGAGCCAGACATTGCGATCCGAGCGCCACGTCCATCGCTTCAGGAAAGCCTGGTTCTCCGGGTCGGGGCGCGATGCTCGAGCAGCAGCACAAGTACCTCCAAACGCCCGCTGGTCGAGCGGCTCAAGGTCATAACCTGGCCGTGGCCTTCTCATATATTGGAGCCGGAATGATGGTGGGAGGTGGCATTACGTCGATTTTCAGCCCGATTGGTGACCCTATATACGTTGTCGGAGCGGCCACTCACTATCACTTCAAGTGTCAACTAGAACCAGACTCGCAGGAGTGCCACGAAGCCGGTCTATCGATGCTTGCAGGTCTTTTTGTACCGAAGCTGTTTGAGCGAGGTGGAGGGGTGGATGTCGGGAGATTCGTTACGGGGTTGTTCACGCTGAAGGATGGCTTCGAATCTCTGCAGGGTTAGGGGGCGACGACGAATGAGCAGCTACGGTAAGCGGCTGTGGGGCGGACTACTTGGTGCCGCCTTCGTGTGCGCAATCGTGATAGCCGGGGGCTTCGGCGACCTTCGTGAAGGCCGCTCACAAGGCCTCGTAGAGATACTCGTTGTGGTAGGCGCCGCCGTCGCATCCGTCGTGATCTTGAGCGCTGTCTTCTGGACGGGAGGCGAGGAAGCGAGGAATCGTAAGAAGCACCTCGTTGCGACGCGAGCCGGAGAATGGTTGGCAGATGTCCGATTGGATTCCGGAACAATCGACACCCTTGCCGCGGAACCGAGCTTCCATGCCCCTTCCAAGATGCCCAAGGACTTCGCGTTCTGGCTAGGTCAGGATGCGCTCGAAGTCTGGGCTTATTCGACGGACGAAACCCCCACCGTTCGCATTCCATTTGTTCGCATCAAGTCCGTAGAAAGGAGTCCGGCTGGCGACCTACGCGACGCGTCCGGTGACTTTGTTCTCGAGCTTGGCGCTCCGGATTGTGAAATAACTGGATCGCTGGTCGGGCCATTTTGGGGCGGATACCCAGCTTCACCTACCGCCGTCGATCGCGTCGCGACGATCTTGGATAGAGCACGTCATGGCACTCCATAGCTCTACCCGTTGAGGCCGCCGCTACTCTGATTGGGGTTCGGGTGTGGACGCCGGCGTCAATTTCTGGGACGTCCGAGAAGCAATCAACCGGATGGGGGGAGGGCGATGATCGGCTTTCTCATCTGGACTGGCCTCGGAGTGGTGATCGTTGCCTTCAACGTCATCTACAGGATGTGGCTTCGAAACAAGCGCAACGACGGCGAACCGGTCCGCACGATGTCCCAGGGTCAGCGGATCGCTGTCGCCGCGGTTGGCGGCGTCCTTGTCCTTGTCGGGCTTGCGGCCCTCGTCATGAGGTAGAGCCCTGCGGCGGAGCGCACAACTGACCCGTCCATGGACATCCACCTCTCGCCAGCGATTACCCCCAAGCGGTGCTACGGGCAGAATGAACCGATGAAGTCCCGAGGCCGCGTCTTGCTGATCCTCGCAGCGGTTGTTATCGGGGCCGTGTTGCCGTTCGCACAGGCCACGATGTCGCCAGCGGCTTACGACATCGTGTGGGGCACCTTCATCTTCGTCGCAGGGCTGGCGATCGTGGCATCGTTCGTCGTGCCTCAGCTCCTCAACGGAGAGAGGAAAGCGCTCCTCTCCACCCGCGAGAAGAACCCCGAGGCCGTGGTCGAACTGGCGGCAGTCTGGACCCAGTCGATGGCCCCGATCTCGGCGAGTGTGGTCGTCGGTAACGCCGGACTCTCCATCGAGGCAGTAGGTGGCTTTTCCCGGGAACTCGCTTGGCCTGAGATCAAGAGCTTCACGTCCGTCCAATATGGCCAGACCTATCGGGTCGGCGTGGAGCTTGTGAGCGCCAGCGAATCCGTCTGCATCATGCCCATTTCCTCGATCACCCACCTCCCGGTCTCCGTCGTGCGCGCCGAGCGCTTCTTCGATTCGATGAAGAAGAGCTGGCAGAGGTTTGGAAAAGGCTCAGGCAGCACGCACGTGGCCGACGCGAGCTAGTCGTCAACCGCCGGCATCCGATCCGGAAATCTCTTGCGGAGTGAGCACTCACTCAGTTAGCATTCCCCGGTGACAACGCTCCCTCCTGACTTCGTCGTGGTGCGCACGCGCGCCCAGCCGATGTCGCCGGAGGAGCGTCGCGAGTCGATCATCGACGCCGTGGTCCCGCTGCTCAAAGAGCACGGGCGCGATGTCTCGAGCCGGCAGATCGCCGAGGCGGCGGGCGTGGCCGAGGGCACGATCTTCCGCGCGTTCGGCGACAAAGAGACCCTGATCTCGGCGGCGATCGCCCGGTTCTTCGATCCTCAGCCGTTCCGGGATGCGTTGCGGGCGATCGATCCCGACGAACCCACCGTCGACAAGATCACCCAGGTCGTCCAGCTGCTGCGCGATCGCTTCCACGGGGTGATCGGGTTCATGTCGGCGCTCGGCATGGAGGGCGGCCCGCCGCGCGGAACGCAGCAGGCGCCCGAGCAGACCGAGTGGCTCGAGATCCTGGGCCAGGTCTTCCGGCCCGGCGAGCTCACCGTCGCTCCAGATGTCTTCGGCCTCTACGTGCGCCTGCTCGCCTTCGCCACCGCGATCCCACCCTTCAACGTTCCGCGGCAGTTCGACGTCGACGAGCTCGTCACCCTGATCACCCGCGGCGTTCTGCCACCGGATGCCGCATCCACCGCACCACCCACCGCCACCACTCGAAAGAAGGACTGACATGCTCGGTCGCCTGCTCGTGCGCTACCTGCGCCCGTACTGGCCGTTGCTGCTCGCCGTCGTCGTGTTCCAACTCGGCCAGTCGATCGCGTCGCTGTATCTGCCGACGCTGAACGCCGACATCATCAACAAGGGGGTGCTCACGGGCGACACCGCCTACATCATCAACACCGGCATCCTGATGCTCGCGATCACGCTCGGCCAGGTGATCTGCGCGATCATCGCCGTATACTTCGGCGCGCGGCTCGCCATGTCGTTCGGGCGCGATCTGCGCGGCGCGATCTTCCACCAGGTCGGCCAGTTCTCGGAGCGCGAGGTGTCGAAGTTCGGCGCCCCCTCGCTGATCACGCGCACGACCAACGACGTGCAGCAGGTGCAGATGCTCGTGCTGATGACCTGCACGCTGCTGGTGTCGGCACCGATCCTGGCGATCGGCGGCGTGATCTTCGCGCTGCAGCAGGATGTGCCGCTCTCGGGCATCCTGGTCGTCGCGGTTCCGGTGCTGCTGATCGGCATCGGGCTGATCATCAGCCGGATGGTGCCGCAGTTCCGCAAGATGCAGACCCGCATCGACACCATCAACCGGGTGCTGCGCGAGCAGCTCACCGGCATCCGCGTGGTGCGGGCGTTCGTGCGCGAGCCGGTCGAGGTGGCGCGGTTCGCCGACGCCAACACCGCGGTGACCGAGACCGCACTGCGTGCCGGGCGGCTGTTCGCCCTGATGTTCCCGTTCGTGCTGCTCGTGATGAACGTGTCGAGTGTGGCGGTGCTGTGGTTCGGCGCCGGCCGGATCAACACCGGCGATCTGCAAGTCGGGTCGCTTGTCGCGTTCCTCAGCTACCTCATCCAGATCCTGATGGCCGTGATGATGGCCACGTTCATGGCGGTGCTGCTGCCGCGCGCCGCCGTCTCGGGTGACCGGATCGGCGAGGTGCTCGAGACCGAGTCGTCGGTCGTCGCGCCCCAGAACCCGGTAACCACCTTCCACACCGTGGGTGAGGTCGAGCTGCGCGGCGCGACGTTCTCGTACCCGGGCGCCGACCAGCCGGTGCTGCAGGATGTCACCTTCACCGCGAAACCCGGCACGACCACCGCGATCATCGGCTCGACCGGAGCCGGCAAGACCACCCTGATCAACCTGCTGCCGCGCCTGTTCGACGTGACCGGCGGCGCCGCGCTGATCGACGGCGTCGACGTGCGCGAGGTCGACCCCGAGTTGCTGTGGGCCCGCATCGGGCTGATCCCGCAGCGTCCGTACCTGTTCACCGGCACGGTCGCGTCGAACCTCCGCTACGGCAAGCCCGACGCCACCGACGACGAGCTCTGGCACGCGCTCGAGATCGCTCAGGCGAAGGACTTCGTCGAGGCCATGCCCGACAAGCTCGACGCCTCGATCGCGCAGGGCGGTACGAATGTGTCCGGCGGACAGCGCCAACGATTGGCGATCGCGAGAGCCCTGGTGAAACGGCCAGAGATCTACATCTTCGACGACTCGTTCTCGGCGCTCGATACGGCGACGGATGCGCGACTGCGCGCCGCGCTCGACCGCGAGGTGAGCGGCGCGACCCGCATCGTGGTGGCGCAACGGGTCAGCACCATCCTGGACGCCGATCAGATCGTCGTGCTCGACGACGGCCGGATCGTCGGCATCGGAACCCATGACGAACTACTGCTCAGCACGCCGGAATACGCCGAGATCGTGCAGAGCCAGCTCTCGATCGAGGAGGCAGCGTGAGCGACGACAGCAAGACCGAAGAAGCTCCGGTCCGCCCGCCGGTTCGTCGCGGCCCGGGTGGCGGCGGCCCCTTCGGCGCGATGCAGGGTCCGGCCGAGAAGGCGCTGAACTTCGGGCCGTCGGCCAAGCGGCTGGCCGCCCGACTGGCGCCGGAGCGCGGGATGATTGTGCTTGTCGTGCTGTTCGGCGTCATCAGTGTGGTGCTCAGCGTGCTCGGCCCCAAGATCCTGGGCGAGGGGACCACCCTGATCTTCAAAGCCGTGACGACGCGAACGCCCATCGACTTCGAGGGCCTGAAGGTCATCCTGGGGACAGTCCTGCTGCTCTACGTGTTCGCGTCGATCTTCAGCTGGCTGCAGGCCTACCTGCTCAACGGCGTCACGCAGCGCACCGTCTACCGGCTGCGCCAGGACGTCGAGGCCAAGATCCACCGGCTTCCGCTGACCTACTTCGACAAGACGCCGCGTGGCGAGCTGCTCAGCCGCGTGACGAACGACATCGACAACATCTCGCAGAGCCTGCAGCAATCGATGAGCCAGCTGATCGTCTCGCTGCTCACCGTGATCGGCGTGCTGGTGATCATGTTCGTCATCTCGCCCCTGCTCGCCGTGATCGCCCTGGTCACGGTGCCGATCACGCTCGGGATCACGGTCGCCATCGGCAAGCGCTCGCAGAAGAAGTTCGTCGCGCAGTGGACGCACACCGGCGCCCTGAATGCCCAGATCGAAGAGGGCTACACCGGTCACTCGCTTGTCAAGGTCTTCGGCCGCCACCAGGAGGTCGAGAAGACCTTCGCCGACAAGAACGAGGAGATGTTCAAGGCCAGCTTCGGCGCGCAGTTCATCAGCGGGCTGATCATGCCGTCGATGATGTTCGTCGGCAACCTGGTCTATGTCGCCATCGCGGTCGTCGGCGGCCTGATGGTCGCGGGAGGTTCGATCAGCATCGGCGATGTGCAGGCCTTCATCCAGTACTCGCGGCAGTTCACCCAGCCGCTGGCCCAGCTCGGCTCGATGGCCAACCTGGTGCAGTCGGGGGTGGCGAGCTCCGAGCGGGTGTTCGAGCTGCTCGACGCCGAAGAGCAGACCCCGGATGCCGACCCCGCCCAGTCGCCGTCCACCCATACCGGCCGACTCGAGTTCGATCACGTGTCGTTCTCGTACGACCCCGCGAAGCCGTTGATCACCGACCTGTCGCTCGTGGCCGAACCCGGACAGACCGTCGCCGTCGTCGGACCCACCGGCGCCGGCAAGACCACGCTGGTGAACCTGATCATGCGGTTCTACGAGCTGGAAAGCGGCACGATCACCGTCGACGGTGTCGACATCTCGCAGATGACGCGCGCCGACCTGCGCTCGCGCACCGGCATGGTGCTGCAAGACACCTGGCTGTTCGGCGGCACCATCCGCGACAACATCGCCTACGGACGCACCGACGCCAGCGACGACGAGATCCAGGCGGCGGCGACCGCGGCCTATGTCGACCGTTTCGTGCACTCCCTGCCCGATGGGTACGACACCGTGCTCGACGACGAGGCCGGCAACATCTCGTCGGGCGAGAAGCAGCTGATCACGATCGCCCGGGCCTTCCTGGCGCGACCCAGCGTGCTGATCCTGGATGAGGCGACCAGCTCGGTCGACACCCGCACTGAGCTGCTGGTGCAGCGCGCGATGAGCGCGCTCCGCAAGGACCGCACCAGCTTCGTGATCGCGCACCGGCTGTCGACGATCCGGGATGCCGACCTCATCCTCGTGATGGAGAACGGCGCGATCGTCGAGCAGGGCACGCACGACGAGTTGCTGGCCAAGAAGGGCGCGTACGCGCGCCTCTACGAGGCGCAGTTCGCCGCTCCGATCGACGACGAGGCGGATGCCGCGGCAGCCGGCGCGCCGGTGCCGGCCCTGGTCGGTGCCCCGCCGACGACCGGCGAGATCGTGCGCGAGGCGCTGGCCGAGGAGGCCGGCGACGACGGAGGCGACGCGCTCTAGCTCCCGTGAGCTAGGCCGACTTGGGCTTCGTGATCTTCGCCACCGGCGGGGTCACAAGGCCCAGGTCGAGCTCGGGGCGGGCGACGCCGTCGAGTTCGTCGAGCGAGGTGAGTTCGGCGGTCAGGTCTGACGAGGTCAGCTGGCGGGTGTCTTCGTCGATCTCGGTGAGGTCGGGCAGCACCTTGGACTCGTCGAGCTGACTCAGCCGACGCGCCGACGGCAGCACCTGGTGCTCGAGCGAGCCGACGAAGGTGTTGTAGTCCTTGACGCTGCGCTCGATCGAGCGGCCGAGCTTGTCGACGTGGGTGGCCAGCGTGGTCAGGCGCGAGTACAGCTCGCGGCTGACGTCGAAGAGCGCCTTCGCCTCTTGCGTGACGACCTCGTGCCGCCAACTGACCGCGACGGCCTTCAGCACCGAGAAGAGGGTGACGGGCGAGGCCAGAGCCACGTGCTTCGAGAACGCGAACTCCATGATCGAGGGGTCGGCCTCGAGCGCCGCCGAGAGCAACGACTCGCTCGGGATGAAGGCGACCACCATCTCGGGGCTCGAATCGAGTCCATCCCAGTAGCTGCGAGCGCCGAGCGCCGAGATGTGATCGCGGACGGCCTTGACGTGCTGCTTGAGCTTGGTCTCGCGCACGGCGAGCTCGGCCTCGGGCGCGGTGGGCGGGATGGCCGCCGCCTCGAGGTAGGAGTTGAACGGGACCTTCGCGTCGACCGCGATGCTCTTGCCGCCGGGCAGGCGGATGATCATGTCGGGCCGCGCCGAGCGGTCGTCGACCTTGATGCTGGACTGCACATCGAAGTTGACGTTCTGCAGCATCCCAGCCGCTTCGACCACGGCGCGCAGCTGGGTCTCGCCCCACACCCCGCGGGTCGCGTTGTTCTTCATCGCCGAGGCCAGCGATTCGGCGGTCGTGCGCAAACGCTCGCCGGATTCGGCCGCGGTGCGCAGCTGCTGGGCCAGTTCGCCGTGCTGCAGGGTGCGCTGGGTTTCGAGTTCGGCGACCTTCTGCTGCATGGCGCCGAGCGATTCCTTGACGGGCGCCAGCGCCTGCAGCACCTTGCTCTCGGCCTGCTCGGCCGCGGCGCGCTGCTGCGCTTCGAGTCGCGTGCGATCCATCAGGTCGCGGTACTGCCCCTGGGCGTCGACCAACTGCTCACGGAGCCCCGACAGCGTCGCCTGAGCTGCCGCCAGGTCTGCGCTGACCTCGGCGCGGGCCTCGGCTTCGCGCGATCGCAGCTCGGCCACGGCCGCGGCGTGACGGGCCTCGAGGACGGCGGGGTCGGCATCCACCGCGGTCGAGGCGCGACGACTGCGCGCCACGAGCATGCCGATGACGGCGCCGAGTACGACGCCCACGGCCAGGCCGAGCAGAAGAGCGACGATGGGATCCATGCCGTCAGTGTCTCAGCGGGCACGGACATCGTCGGAGCGGCGCTCCGCTGCACGCGCAACGGTCGGCGGTCGCACCGGGGCGCGAGTTGCACCAGTTGGTGGCGGAACGGGCATGAGGTGAACCAGTTGGTTCACCTCACGCCCCCGATCAGCGGATGCGGCGGCCGCCGAGCATCGCCGCGCTGGTGCGGCGGCCGCCGAGCACGGCGGCGCCCGCGCGCACGAGCGGGGCGACCGCGAGCGCGCTGATCCGCTCCGATCCACGGCACAGCGCGATGAACGTGCGGCGACCGAGCCTCGTGTGCGCAAGCATCCGGTGCAGCACTCGGGGAGCGCGTTCGAGCACCGTGAGCATCGCGGCCCCGGCCTGGATCTGCGGGACCAGCTCGCGCTGAACCGCCGCGACGTAGCCGTCGAGCGCCGCGGCGCGGGTGCCGTCATCACCGGCCCGCGCCGCCGATGCCGCCGACACGGCGGCAGCGCCCGCCATCGCCCCCGACCGCAGGGCGAACGAGATGCCCTCGCGGGTCCACGGCTCCAGCAACCCGGCCGCCTCGCCCGCCACCAGCACCGAGCCGCGCCGCAGCGGAGACCGGCGGGAGCGCCAGCGGGTCAGGTGGCCGGACTCGCGCACGCGGGTCGCACCCGCGAGACCGAGCTGCCGGAGCCAGAGCTCGAGATACCCGCGCGTGGCGTCCGGCAGGCCGGTGCGCTGGATGACGCCGATCGTGAGGGTGTCGCGTTTCGGGAAGAGCCAGGCGTACGCGCCACGACCGGCGCCCCAGTCGAAGAGCGCGGTCGTACTCCATTCATGACCGGATGCTGCGAGCTCGACCTCGAGTCCCAGATCCGAGCCGGCGAACTTCACGCCGACGTACCCGCCGGTCCGCCCGTTCGAGCCGTCTGCGCCGATCACGACTCGCGCCCGCAACTCTTCGTCCGCAAGCCGGACCGTCACCCCGTCGCCGTCCTCCGCCAGCCCACGAACCGCGACCCCATCGCGAAAAATGGCCCCCGCCGCCACCGCTGCATCCACCAGCACTTGGTCGAAGGTTTCGCGCTGCACCATCCCGAGGAACGGCTCGTCGGCGTGCAGCATCACCCGATCCCGCCCGCGCCGGCTCAGCCCGAAATCGGTGATCTCGGCCTCAAAGGCGCCGCGAGCGGCATCCGGCATCGCCTTCAGCGAGAACCCGGTGATGCCGCCGCCGCAGGTCTTGTACCGCGGGAATCGCGCCCGATCGAGCAGCAGAACGTGGGCCCCCGCTTCAGCCGCGACGCGCGCCGCTGTCGCCCCGGCGGGGCCGGCACCGACGACGATGACGTCCCACGGCTCGGGGTTCGGCATCCATCCAGCCTATGCCGACGCCCTCTGCGCTCAGCTCGCGGCAGCCTCGATGACCGGCACCGTCGAACTCAGCCGGACCCCGACCAGCCCCGCCAGCTCGGGCAGGTCGATCGCGCCCCAGCGATCCGCAGCATGGATCATGATCGCCGCGCAGGCCTCCGAGTCGGCGACCGCGTCGTGGTGCGCGAAGTCTTCGAAGCCGGCGGCCATCGCGGCGACCGGCAGCCGGTACGAGTCGAGCGTGTAGGTCTTGCGCGCCACCTGCAGGCTGCACATGTAGGAGTACGACGGGGTCGCGATCCCGGTCGCCGCGCACGCCGACTTGATGACGCCCATGTCGAAGCCGGCGTTGTGGGCGACCAGGATGTCATCCTCGGCGAACGCCATCAGGTCGACCAGTTGCTCGGTCCAGCTCGGGGCGCCCTCGACCATCTCCGGAGTGATCCCGTGGATGCGGATGTTCCAGTCGACGAAATGGTCGTGCCCGAACGGCGGCTGGATGAACCAGCCGATGCGATCGACGACCTGCCCGTCTCGTACCTTCACCAGCCCGACCGAGCAGGCGCTGGCCGCGGAGCCGTTGGCCGTCTCGAAGTCGATGGCGGTGAAGTCGAGCGGCACGTCTTGACTCTCGCACGCAGGTGCGACAGAGGGCCGAGGCTCGCCGCGCAACGCCGGTACTGTTGACCCTCGTGGCTCTCACCATCGGCATCGTCGGCCTGCCCAACGTCGGCAAGTCCACCCTCTTCAACGCGCTCACCAAGAACGACGTGCTCGCGGCGAACTACCCGTTCGCCACGATCGAGCCCAACGTCGGCGTCGTCGAGCTGCCCGACCCGCGCCTGAAGGTGCTCGCCGGCATCTTCGGCAGCGAGCGCATCCTGCCCGCGACGGTGAGCTTCGTCGACATCGCCGGCATCGTGAAGGGCGCCAGCGAGGGGGAGGGGCTGGGCAACCAGTTCCTCGCCAACATCCGTGAGGCCGACGCGATCGCCGAGGTCGTGCGCGGGTTCTCCGACTCGGATGTCGTGCACGTCGCCGGCGAGGTGAACCCGGCATCCGACCTCGAGACCATCACCACCGAGCTCGCGCTGGCCGACCTGCAGACCCTCGAGAAGGCGATCCCGCGCCTCGAGAAAGAGGTGCGCGGCAAGAAGACCGAGCCCGCTGTTCTGGATGCCGCCCTCGCCGCCCAGACCGCGCTCAACGCCGGCACGCCGCTGTCGGCCGCGAAGGGCGTCGACCTGGCCGCGCTCAAAGAGCTCGGCCTGCTCACCGCCAAGCCGATCATCTACGTGTTCAACGTCGACGAGGAAGTGCTTCGGGATGCCGCGCGCCGCAGCGAGCTCGAAGCCCTGGTCGCGCCCGCTCACGCCGTGTTCCTCGACGCCAAGATCGAGTCGGAGCTCAAGGATCTCGACCCTGCCGACGCCGCCGAACTCCTGGAGTCGACCGGCCAGACCGAGAGCGGCCTCGACCAGCTCGCCCGCATCGGCTTCGACACCCTCGGCCTGCAGACCTACCTGACGGCCGGCCCCAAGGAGTCGCGGGCCTGGACGATTCACAAGGGCGACAAGGCGCCGCAAGCCGCGGGCGTGATCCACACCGACTTCGAGCGCGGCTTCATCAAGGCCGAGATCGTCTCGTTCGAGGACCTGGTCGCGACCGGCTCGATCGCCGAGGCGCGCGCCAAGGGCAGGGCCCGCATCGAGGGCAAGGACTACGTGATGCACGACGGGGATGTCGTGGAGTTCCGCTTCAACGTCTAGTTCCACGGTTATTCCGTGACAGATCTTGGTATCGAGGTCGCTTAGACTCTGCCCATGGCCGAGGTCCCCGAGATTTATTGGCCCGCTATGCGTATTGCGCTGGACGAGTTGGTTGCTGGCGAACGACCCGAACTGATGGTTTGGGTTCGTCGATATGGCGACACTGGCGCAGAACTGATCCGTCAGCCAGACTCGATCTTCCGTCACCCGCGCACCGACTTTTGGGAGCGATCGGATGGCTCGGTCGGTGGCGTTGCTCCGGTGTGGACCGCTGCAGAGTCACCTAGCGATCTGTCCATCGAGTTCGACATCTCACCGTCTGGCGATGTGAATCTCACCGATCTCCATGTTTTGTAGACCTGATCGGTCGAACCAGGACGTCATGCGGTGCAGCTCCGCCTCAACGGGTAGAAGGAAGGATGTCTCCTCATGGCTCGGCGGATCATGTTCATCCAACATAAGACCGGCTTCGATATCGACTCGGGTCCTTGCTGGATCGGTTGAGGTCGAATTCAATCGGTCGTGGAAGACAGCGCGATTTCACGGGCGCGAACTTCGTCGGTTTCAAGGCCCCGACGCAAAGTTTTTCGATGTAGACACGGACGAGTGGTTTTGGCTGTCGGGGCCGAAGCGAGATCAGACCGACGCCCGGTACAAGAACACGAACCCGATCGTCGAGGAGGACGCTTCTGCCGCCTACCGAGCGTTCCTAGCCGGAGGCCCACTGCCTGGCCGCGAGCGGGGATAGGTATCGGCAGATGGTCGATCCGTTCTCGTTCCGAGGAGCCCGCGGTGGTCTTGGACGCGCCGGCGAGCTGGCAGGCCGGGTGGCCCTCCTGGTTCCGCTAGGTGACGGCCTGTGGGAATTGATAGATGTCGCCTGCGACTCGCGTGACTCTGAGGAGAACACATCGGCCTGGCGCGCCTCGGCGGACGCGCGCGCGGCTTTCGACGGCTGGGCTATCGAATGGGTCCCCGAGTCCGAGACTCGCGCCTTTGCCGAGAAGTACTTTCCCGGCCTCGACCCAGCGGTCGTGTGGCGAGTGATACCAGAGTGATATCGACATCCGGTCGCGAGCGCGACTACCGCGCTGCCGCGCAGTCACTCGCCGGCTGGGGGAGGAGCGGGAGATGACCGGCGAATCAACGACTCATGCAGGCGGTGGTACGACGTCATTCGTTCCGCGCGTGTGGCGCATCCGACTGTGGGTCCGGGTCGTCTGCCTCGCGCAGGCACTCGGGTGGTTGGCACTTTGCGGGATCCTCGGCCTGACTGGCCGAGAGGGCCCTCTGTTCTGGGGCGTCCTCGCCGCCTTCGTGATCGTCGTGCCGTACCTCGCCATGAGGCCCAGAATCCGCGTCCGCTCGGACGGCGCCCTCCTGCTCTATGGCTGGCTTCACCTGCGCAAGACCGACTGGGATCAGGTCAGGCGGCTGTCGATGACCCAGTACGGTCTTCGGTTTTCGTTTGCCGACGGATCGCATTTCACGAGCGTCGTCTTTCAGCCCGCGCGCAATATTCGGCGTCCGCGCGTGCTGGAGTTCGTAGGAGCGATGACCGGCCAGAAGGACCTGTCCGTCTTCGATCCGTGGGACGCCGCTCGAAACGGCGGGATCGAGCTATACCTGAAGGCAGGCAACGACCCATCTTCGTCGCGTGGCGGGACGGGTCCGGCGTCCTGACGTAGCGCCGTCACGGATCAAGCGGCTCTTCACGCTCCGGCAATAGATACGGGCCGTCTTCGTAGAAGATCACGAGCGGACTGCCTTCCGCTTCCTCCCATCGCTCGGCCATGACAACCGTCTTGGTTCGACCCGTCCGTTCCGCCTTGGCGAGCATCCGCTCGCGTTCGGCCGGCTCGATCAGGTGCTTGCGGACGTAGGCAAGAACGTCTTCATCGACCGGCGAATCGTCCGACCGGGAGACCGCGCCCTCGCACCAGAGGATCGCCCAGCGATCGCCGCCCTCGACCGCGTCCAGCGCTGCGCGAACCCCCAGTGCGTTGTGGGTACGTGTCCAGCGCTTCGTCACGGCACGAGGGTACCGGTGGAGGACGCCGGACGTGGTGGAGTGCGCTGCGGCGCGATCAGCACCATCGAGAGGTACGTGATCACCGCGAGCGCCAGGTGCATCCAGACCAGGACCAGCACCGCCTGAGCCGACTGCCCCTGGTGCAGGATCCAGGCGTCGGGCGCGAGGGCCGCGATCGAGACCAGCACAGCGAGAACCAGATAGAGGCGGCGGGCCCGAGTCGTCACGTAACAGGCCGCTGGCCATCCGAGTGACGCGATCACCACGCCGATGACCGTCAGCTTGGTGTAGTCGCCGAACTGGAAGTGCTCGTAGCCGGCCGTCGACGGGAAGACGCGGATGCCCACCGCGACCAATGCCGCGCACGCGGCGATCGAGAGCGTGACCGCGACGACCGTCGCGACGACGAATCGCCACGCTCGTGGTTGGGCTGCGCCACTCGGAAAGTCCAGACCCCAGCGGGCCAGTGCCGGCATCGGACCGTCGAGAGAGGGAGTCTGCTCATTCACCTTTCCACGCTAGGGAGCGAGTCTGAATCGAGGGGCGGCCGACGGCCCTCCCCGATGAGAGATGTCACATCCAAGGGGAAGAATTCACTGGCTGACGCCCCGTCGACGGGGCAAGATCAATTGACAGAGCCTGTCTCAGGTCTCCGACAGGTCCTTCACCTCACCCCCGAAGGAAGTTCGATCATGGCTCAAGCCCCCACCATCGTCCTCGTTCACGGCGCATTCGCCGATGCCGGCAGCTGGGCCGGCGTCGCCGCCATCCTGCAGGCCGCCGGCGCGACCGTGCTCGCCCCGGCCAATCCCTTGCGCAGCGTCACCAGCGACTCGGCCTATATCGCGAGCGTCATCTCGCAGATCGACGGCCCGGTGCTGGCCGTTGGACACTCGTACGGCGGCGCGGTGATCACCAACGCGGGCACGGCAGCGACCAACGTTGTCGGGCTGGTCTACGTGTCGGCGTTCGCCCCCGACGAGGGCGAGAAGCTCGGAGACGTGACGGCGACCTCTGCCGACGCCATCCTCAGCACCGCCCTGCTGACGCGCCAGTACCCGACCGGGTCCGGCGGCGAGACCGCCGTCGAGCTCTACGTCGACCCCGACAAGTTCCACGAGGTGTTCGCGGCGGATCTTCCCGCCGAGCAATCCGCGGTGCTCGGAGCCTCGCAGCGTCCCGTCGCGGCCGCCGCGTTCGATGACGCGACCGGGGTTCCGGCCTGGAAGAAGCTGCCCTCGTGGGCCGTCGTCGGCACCGGCGACAAGGCGGCCGGGGCCGACCTGACCCGCGAGCACGCGAAGCGCGCCGGATCCCAGCTCACCGAGCTCAACGGCTCGCACCTGGCGTTCGTGGCGCAGCCGCAGGCGGTGGCCGACGTCATCCTGGCGGCCTGGAAGGCCGTCACCCAGTGAGCGACGACGCGCTCGCCGGCAAGCTCAAGCGCACCGAGTTGCAGCACCAGCCGTCGTCCATTCCGGGCCGCGAGATCGTGCAGGTGCTCACCGAGATCCCGGTCGGCGTCGAATCCGGATGGCACACCCACCCGGGCGAGGAGGTCGGCTACATCCTGGCCGGCACCGTCGAGATGAAGATCCACGGGATGCCGAGCCTGCTGCTGAACGCCGGCGACCCGTTCCTCATGCCGCCCGGCACCCCGCACAACGCACTCGACCTCGGGCCGGACACCGGGATGATGCTGTCCACCTACCTCGTCGACCCCGACCAGCCGCTCGCGACCTTCGTCGACGGCTGAGTGGCAACGCGCCGCGTCGCTACGGCGTCGGCGACGGGCTGTCGGTCGTGTCGAAGCCGCACTGCTTGCGCTCCTGGTCGACCTGCAGCGTGAGGCGCGACTTGCCGGCGGCGTGCGCCTCGGCGACGGTTCCCGAGTAGATCTGGTTGTCCTTCGACTGCAGGTTCACGGCCGAGACGGCGGCGCAGAGGTGGAAGACCTTGCCCTCCTTGGTCCAGTACACGAGGTTCTGGCCGCCATTGGCATCCGTCACCTGCTGGGTCTCTGAGGCGTACTGCTCGGTCGACGGCGGGTTGACGGTCGCCCCGAGGGTTCCGGAGGCGCCGAGCAGCACGATCGCGATGATGCCCGCGATGGCCTTCTGCTGGCCCGACATGTTCTTGTTGGTGAAGATCAGGATGATCAGCGGGATGAATGCGATCGCTGAGATGATCACGCCGAGCTGGTTCTGCACGAAGAACCGGACGGGCTCGGACTTCGAGGCCGGGTCGAGCCGGTTGGACTGCTTCCACAGCAGCGAGCCACCGATGGCGAGGGCGGCGATGGCGACCAGGAGGCCGATCAGCAGCACCATGTTGATCGGGTTCTGCTTGAGCACCCAGAAGATCGCGAACGCTTCGGTGCCGATTGCGAGCAGCCACAGCACGATCGCGAGGATGCGGAAGGTCGTGGCCTTCTTCTTCGCCTCGGGGGTCGGAGTCCAGGTGCCGCCCGACGGTGCAGCAGCATCGGCCGCCTTCTCGGCCGCGGTCTCTTCGACCCGGACGACCTTCTTCTTGGGTGCGTCGGCCATGCTCTTTCCCCTTGCCTCGCGGACTGTTGCTGCGAGCCTAGTGGGTTCATGAGACTCACAGATTGACGATGTGCGAGGGTTTTCGCATGCCTCAGGTCGCCCCGTGATGGATGCCGCGGCTTCGGCGCGGGCGGCGATCGCCTCGGCCGCCGAGCGCTTGTCGGCGGTCGGAGCCCGCACCGAGTCGCTGGCCGAGCTGCGCACCCCTCGAGCGATCGGGCCGCTGCGCCGCGCTCCGCGATTCGTGCCGGTGGCGCAGGTGTGGCGGCTCGGAGTGCTGCTGCTCGAGTCCGCGCCCGGCGACGCAGCCTGCCTGTTCGCGACCGGTTCCGTGACCCGCGCACTCGACCCGCGGCATCCCAACTTCACCTCGGTGTCGGGCGAGGAGCGCCGCGAGGTGCGCGAGGCGGCCCGCCGGGCGGGGTTCGCGGCCGGCGAGACCGTCGACTACGACGCGCGGCCGCTCCCGCTGGATGACACCCTCGGCACCGTGGGGCCCCTCGTGCTGCGCGACGGCGCGCTGTTCGTCAGCTGGAACGGCACGCGGTCGCCGGAATCGCTGACCCCCTTCGCCGGCTACCTCGCCGAACGCGTCGAACTGCTGGCGGATCCGCCCGCGGGAGCCTGACCAGACCCCTCGTTGCCGATGCGCGACAGGAGGCCGAGCAGCGTCGCCCGCTCACCCGTGTCGAGATCGCCGAACGACCGGGTGAGCACCGCCTCGACCACCCGGATGCCGGCCTCGTACTTCGCGCGGCCCGCCTCGGTGAGCTGATGCTCGACCCGCCGACCGTGCCCGGGGGTGCGGACCACGAGTCCCTGGTCGACCAGGCGCGAGGCCAGCGTTCCGAAGGCCTGGTCGCTCATGAAGGTCTCGCCGGCCAACTGGTGGGCGGAGGATCCCGGATGCCGCGCGATCGCGCGCAGGGCATCCCACTGGGGGAGTGTCGTGCCGATCGTGCCCAGTTCGCGGTCGGCCCAGCGGTGGTGGCGGTACTGGGCGGCCTTCACGGCGCGTCCGAGTTGCTGAAGCGTTCCGAGGTCCGGCGTCGTCATGCCTCCAGGCTATCGCAACTTGCGTATATAAACATGTTGATATACCGTGTCGCCATGACCACACAACACGCCGACATCGCTCCCGACCTCACCCTCACACTCGACGAGAGCGGACCGGCCGGCGCGGCGCGCACCGTCCTGGTCCTGCACGGCGGCGGAGGCCCGGCGACCGTGGCGCCGATCGCCGCGCACTTCGCCGGCGATTCGCGCGTGCTGCTGCCGACCCATCCGGGCTGGAACGGCACGCCGCGGCCCGACTGGCTGACCGACATCCCCGCCCTCGCCGGGGTCTACCGGCAACTGCTCGCCGACCGAGGGCTGGCCGAGGTGCTGGTGATCGGGTCGTCGATCGGCGGGTGGATCGCGGCGCAGCTGGCCGCGGATGACTCCGAGGCGCGGATCGCCCGGATCGTCATCATCGACGGCGCGGGCATCGAGGTGCCCGGTGAGCCGGTCGTCGACTTCGCGAGCCTGAGCCCGCGTGAGCAGGCCGAGCACTCCTGGCACGACGCGGACAAGTTCTTCGTTGATCCGGCATCCTGGCCGCCGGAGCGCGTCGCCGGTCAGCGCGCGAACATGGCGACCATGGCGATCCTGACCTCCGCGCACGGGATGTCCGACCCGGCACTGCAGGCGCGGCTCGGCGGCATCCGCATCCCGGCCCTGGTGCTCTGGGGCGAGAGCGACCGCGTCTTCACCCCGGAATACGGGCGCGCGTATGCGGCGCAGCTCGGCGACGCGCGCTTCGAGTCGATCGCGGGCGCCGGCCACCTGCCGCAGCTCGAGCAACCGGTCGCGACGTTCGCGGCCATCGACGCCTTCCTCGCCGGGTGAACACCTCGCCTCGTGGTCGCCACGTCGTGGCGTCGGGCCGGGTCGCTACGCTGAAGGCATGAGTGCAGCATCCTGGTGGCCCCAGCTCGACGCCGACACCCAGCACTGGCTGAAGCATCACCACAACGAGGCCCTGACCGAGGAGGTGCTCGACGCCGTGGTGGCCGCCGGCGGCGAACCGGAGGGTGAGTTCACACCGGGCGTCGGCCAGGTCGAGCCCGATCGCTACGACCTCAGCCAGGAGGACTGGCACTGGATCCGCGATAACGCCTGAGGCTCGGCCTCGACGTAGGCTCGCAGCATGTCTGTTCCGGAGCCGGCGGCGGTTCGTTCTCCCGACGTCAAGCGATGGACGGGGATCGCAGCGATCGGCGTCACCGGCTTGCTCATCACCGAATTCGTGCTGCATCAGGTCGTTGGTCCGCGGCCAGAGCTCGACCAGTCGAAAGAGCTCGCAGAGTTCTTCGTGACGCATCACAATCTGCTGCTCACGATCGTGCTGATCGACACCATCCTGATGGCCAACATCATCGTGTTCCTCGGCGGGTTCCGGCAGATCATCACCCATGCCCGCCACGATCTGCAATGGATCGCCGACATCACCTTCGGCGCCGGCCTGGTCTTCGTGGCGATCACCATGGCCGGTGACGCGATGGAGGCAGGATCTGCACTGGACGTCGTGCGGCTGACCCCGGATCCCTCGGCGATCCGCGCGCTGACCGAGGGCCACGCGGTCATGTTCGGAGCGACCGGCTGCGTGCTCCTCGCCGTGATCTCGGGGTCATCCGCGTATACGGTGCTCTTGTCGGGGGCCTTGCCCCGGTGGACCGGCGTAGTCGCGTGGGTGGTCGCCGGCCTGCAGCTCTTCGGGCTCGCCACGATCTTCGGCGGCACCAGCGATCACTTCTGGTTCTCGTCGGGAGGAGTCGGTGTCACGCTGACCGCGACGTTCCCCTGGGTGGTATGGGTGATCACAGTCGGGATCGTGACGATCCGAGGTCACAGCGGATTCCACCGACGCCGGTCGACCATCGCCGACGCGCTGGCCGACGGCGCGAGCGCTTAGCCGCCGAGACCGCCGAACCCGCTGTTGTAGCCCTGGCGCACGCGGATCTCGTTGGCCAGCCGTTCCTGATCGAGTTGCTGCCGCGCCAGGTCGTTGCGGGCGACGCTCTTCTCCTGCTCGGTCATCGAGGGGTCACTGCTGGCACGCCCGAACAGCTTGTTCCAGATGCGCTTCATACCAACGAGAGTAGTCCTCGGGATGCCAGACTGACCCGGTGTCACGCCCTGTTTCCGGCGCCTTCCGCAGCCTTGGCCTGCTGGGCACCACAGCCGCGCTGTTCGCGATCGGCCTGATCCTGGAGATCTGGGGCGGCATCAACTTTCCCGTCAATGCTCCGGTCGAGCAGATCAGCTGCGCCCTCATCGTGTTCGACATCGGAATCGGGTTCGTCATCGCCACCACGGGTGCGATCATCGCGGCCCGTGACCGGCACCCGCTTCGCGGATCGTCGGTGCTCACGACTGTCGGCGTCATCCTGGTCGGCATCGCCCTGGGCGGCTGGATCTGGCTGAGCGGCACCGGCATCCTCGAGCGCCTGCCGACCGGCGCCCGCGGCCGCTACATGTACGACGCCGCCGGAGCCGTCTTCTTCGGTGTCCCGTGGATCCTCGGCACCATGCTCTGCGCGTTCGGGTACCGCAGCGGCGGGTCGCGCGCCAACACGGTCCGCGGCCTGCTGGGTGCGGTGATCGGACTCGCCCTGCTCGCCGCCACGGTCACGTCGGCTGTGCTCTACGGCCTCGGGCTCACCGACTGAAGCCGATCCCTGCCCCAGCGGCTAGGATCGCAGCACAACCGAATACCGGGCCGCACGCGATGCGGGAGAGCCGGCAGCGCCCATCAGGCCAGCCCGGCACCGAAGGAGCAAGCCTCCCCGCCAATCTCTCAGGTACGTGTACCGCATCGACCAGGCCACTCTGAAAAGCGCTTCACGCGAAGCGCGAAGCGGATTGAGTAGGCGCGTGAGCGCCGTATCGAAATCCTCATCGCTCGCGTGGGGCCGCCCACGGTGAAAGCCCGCTCGCGCGGGCGAAGCTCTCAGGCACCACGACAGAGGGGGAGTTCACCGCAGCCATCGCACGCGCTCAGGGAGAGAACTCGCCGCCATGTCCGTCACACCCCTCGATTCCGGGGAGCTCGATCCCGGTCGGCAGGCCCCGCTCCCGTCGACGCAACCCGCGCCCGGCACGCCCGAGGCGGCAGACGCGGCCTTCGACGAACTCCTCAGCCCGCTGCACGAACTGCACGTCGAGGCCGGCGCGCTGTTCACCGACTTTGCCGGCTGGCAGATGCCGGTGCGCTACAGCTCGGACCTGGCCGAGCACCGCGCGGTCCGCACCGCGGCCGGCCTGTTCGACCTGAGCCACATGGGCGAGATCCTGGTGGTCGGTCCCGAAGCCGCGCAGGCGCTGGACTACGCGCTGGCCGGCAAGCTCTCGGCGATCGCCGAGGGGCAGGCCAAGTACTCGCTGCTGCTGGCGCGCCATGGCGGCATCCTGGATGACCTGGTCGTCTACCGCACCGGCGACGACCGCTACCTGGTGGTCGCCAACGCGTCGAACCGTGCGGTGGTCGCCGAAGAGCTGCGCGACCGCTGCTCGATCTTCGACTGCGTCGTCGAAGACGAGTCGGATGACATCGCGCTCATCGCTCTGCAGGGCCCGATCGCCGAGGAGATCCTGCGCAACGTCGAGGGCTTCGACCTGCCCGGGCTGGACGGCCTGAAGTACTACCACTCGATCGCGGCCGACTTCCGCGGCCACCCTGTTCTCGTCGCACGCACCGGCTACACCGGCGAAGACGGGTTCGAGTTCTACCTCGCGCCCGAGCGCGCTGCCGACCTCTGGGAGGCCCTGATCGAGACGGGTGGCGGCTCCGGCCTGGTGCCGGCCGGGCTGGCGGCCCGCGACACCCTGCGCCTCGAGGCGGGCATGCCGCTCTACGGGCACGAGCTGAGCACCTCGATCTTCCCGGTGCAGGCCGGCCTGGGCCGGGTCGTCGCGCTCTCGAAAGAGGGCGACTTCGTGGGCCGCGCCGCCATCGAAGAAGGGCCGGCGCCCGACGCTCGAGTGCTGGTCGGCCTGATCGCCGAGGGCAAGCGCGCGGGACGCGCCGGCTATCCGATCGTGGTGCCCGACGGTGCCCAGATCGTCGGGGAGGTCACCTCCGGAGCGCTGTCGCCGACGCTCGGCGTCCCGATCTCGATGGCCTACGTCGACCCGCAGTACGCGGCCATCGGCACCGAACTGCATCTGGATGTGCGCGGAACGCGCGTTCCGGCATCCATCGTCGCCCTGCCCTTCTACAAGCGAGAGAAGACGTCATGACTGAGCCCGCCACCGACCTGAAGTACACCGCCGACCACGAGTGGATCGCCGTCGACGGCGACATCGCCACCGTCGGCATCACCGCATACGCGGCCGAGAAGCTGGGAGACGTGGTCTACGTCGACCTGCCCAAGGTCGGGTCGAAGGTGAGCGGCGGCACCGTCGTCGGCGAGATCGAGTCGACCAAGTCGGTCGGCGAGCTGTTCGCGCCGGTCGCCGGCGAGGTCGTCGAGGTCAACCAGGCGGTCATCGACCAGCCGGATCTGGTCAACGCCGACCCGTTCGGCGACGCCTGGATGATCAAGGTGCGCTTCACCGAGCTGCCCCCTCTTCTCACGGCGGCCGAGTACGCCGCGCTCACGGTTTAGGACTTCATGACCGACCAGTTCGCCGACCGCCACATCGGCACCGATTCCGTCGCGCAGTTGGCGATGCTCGAGGCCGTCGGGTACGACACCGTCGATGCCCTGATGGATGCCGCCGTCCCCACCGCGATCCGCCTCACCGAGGGCGGGCCGACCTCGATCCCCGAGCCCGCCACCGAGCGCGAAGCCCTCGCGGAGCTGCGTGCGCTCGCCGCGCACAACACCGTGCGCCGCTCGCTGATCGGTCTCGGCTACTACGACACGATCACGCCGTCGGTCATTCAGCGCAACGTGCTCGAGAACCCGAGCTGGTACACCGCGTACACGCCCTACCAGCCCGAGATCTCGCAGGGCAGGCTCGAGGCCCTGATCAACTTCCAGACGATGGTGACCGATCTCACCGGCATGCACACCGCGACGGCGTCGATGCTCGATGAGGGCACCGCCGTCGTCGAGGGAATGCTGCTCGCCCGCCGCGCCTCGGGCTCGGCATCGAACATGTTCGTCATCGACACCGATCTGTTCCCGCAGACCAAGGCGTTGCTGCGCGGTCGGGCCGAGGCGGTCGGCATCGAGCTCGTCGAGCTGCCGCTCGCGGCCACGGATGCTGCCGACCTGCCCGAGAGCTTCGGCGTCGCTGTTCAGTACCCCGGGGCTTCCGGCCGGCTCTGGAATCCCGCGGCAATCGTCGAGGCCGCGCACGCGCACGGCGGCCTGGCCGTCGTCGCAGCGGACCTGCTCGCTCTCACTCTGGTCACCGCGCCCGGCGAGTTCGGCGCCGACGTCACCGTCGGCACCACGCAGCGCTTCGGCGTCCCGATGGGATTCGGCGGCCCGCACGCCGGCTACCTGGCCGTGCGCGAGGGGCTCGAGCGCCAACTGCCCGGCCGGCTGGTCGGCGTCTCGGTCGACGCCGAGGGCTACCCCGCGTACCGCTTGACGCTGCAGACGCGCGAGCAGCACATCCGCCGCGAGAAGGCGACGAGCAACATCTGCACCGCCCAGGTGCTTCTCGCCGTGATGGCATCGATGTACGCGGTCTACCACGGTCCGGGCGGACTGAGCAGGATCGCGCGCGAGGTCGCCCAGCAGGCCGCGGGCTATGCGGCGAAGCTCCGGGCAGCCGGGGTCCCGGTCGAGCACGACGACTTCTTCGACACGCTCACGGTGCACGTTCCGGGACGCGCGGCCGAGGTCGTGGCCGCGGCGCACGGGCGCGGCATCCTGCTGCACGCCGTCGACCGCGACCGGGTCTCGCTGAGTTTCGACGAGGTGAGCGCCGAGCGCACCACCAGCGGCGCGCTGCCGCCGGTCGAAATCGACCTCGATGCGGTATTCGGGCTCAACGGCGGTCGAGCCTTTGCCGACGCGGCGATCCCCAAGCCGCTGCAGCGCACCAGCGGGTTCCTCACCCATCCGGTCTTCACCACGCACCACAGCGAGACCGGCATGATGCGCTACCTCAAGTACCTCGCCGACAAGGACTACGCGCTCGATCGCGGCATGATCCCGCTCGGTTCGTGCACCATGAAGCTCAACGCGGCCACCGAGATGGCGGCGGTCACCTGGCCGGAGTTCGCCGGCATCCACCCCTTCGCTCCTGCCGAGGATGTCGAGGGCTACCTGGTGCTGATCTCGCACCTCGAGAGCTGGCTGGCCGAGGTCACCGGCTACGACACGGTCTCGCTGCAGCCCAACGCCGGAAGCCAGGGCGAACTCGCCGGCCTGCTCGCCATTCGCGGCTATCACCGCGCCCGCGGCGACGAGCACCGCACCACCTGCTTGATCCCGTCCAGCGCCCACGGCACGAACGCCGCGAGCGCGGTGCTGGCCGGCATGAAGGTCGTCGTCGTGGCGACCAATGAGCTCGGCAACGTCGACCTCGACGACCTGCACGCCAAGATCGCCGAGCATGCGGCCGATCTCGCGGCGCTCATGGTGACCTACCCGAGCACCCACGGGGTGTACGAGCACGAGATCCGCGCGATCACGGATGCCGTGCATGCGGCGGGGGGTCAGGTCTACGTCGATGGCGCGAACCTGAATGCGCTGCTGGGCTACGCCCGCTTCGGCGACTTCGGCGGGGATGTCAGCCACCTCAACCTGCACAAGACCTTCTGCATCCCGCACGGCGGCGGCGGTCCGGGCGTCGGCCCGGTCGCGGCGAAGGCCCACCTGGCGCCGTACCTGCCGGGGCATCCGCTGGCGCAGAGCGCGCAGCATCCCGCGTTCGACCTGGTGACCGGAGCCGCGGGGCAGTACGAGCACCGCGGAGCTCCGGTCTCGGCGGCGCCCTACGGCTCGCCCGCCATCCTGCCGATCAGCTGGGCGTACGTGCGGATGATGGGGGCCGACGGGCTGCGCCGTGCCACCGGCGCCGCCGTGTTGTCAGCCAACTACATCGCCACCCGACTGCGCGAGCATTTCCCGGTGCTGTACGCCGGCGAGAACGGCCTGGTCGCGCACGAGTGCATCCTCGACCTGCGGCCGCTGCGCGAGGCGACCGGGGTAACGGTGGATGACGTGGCCAAGCGCCTGATCGACTACGGCTTCCACGCGCCGACGATGTCGTTCCCGGTGGCGGGCACGTTGATGGTCGAGCCGACCGAGAGCGAAGACCTTGGCGAGCTCGACCGGTTCATCGAGGCGATGATCGCGATCAAGGCCGAGACGGATGCCGTGGCATCCGGCACCTGGCCGGCCGACGATAACCCGTTGGTGCACGCGCCGCACACGGCCGCGTCCGTCATCGCCGGAGAGTGGACGCACGCCTACTCGCGCGAGCAGGCGGTCTACCCGTTGCCCGGGCTGCAGCACCGCAAGTACTGGCCGCCGGTGCGCCGCATCGACCAGGCCTACGGCGACCGCAACCTCGTTTGTGCATGCCCGCCGATCGAAGCGTTCGCGTAGCGGGCTGATCCGCGAGAGTACGAATTCGGCGTGATCTCAGCGGTGAAAGTACGTGAAACCCCGTACTTTCGCGGAGGGCAGGGCTAGGCGGGTGGTGCGAACGCGAACGCGGTGCCCGAGGGCGCGGGAAACAGGCGCAGGATCTGCTCCTTGATCTCGGCGGCCTTGCGGTAGGTGAAGCCGATCATGGCGACGTGCTTCCAGCGGATGATCCCGTCGCCGTCGATGATGAAGATGGCTCGCCGCAGCATGCCGCCCAACGCGACCCCGTATGCCCGGCCGACGCCGTCGCGGTGGTCGGCGAGCAGGGGGAAGGTCAGGCCGTTCTTGAGGGCGAACTCCTCGTGGCTCTCGACACCCTGCAGGCTGATGCCCCAGATCTCGGTGCCCAGTTCTGCGAACCCTTCGAAGTCGTCCTGGTATGCGCACATCTGCTCGGTGCACACCTTGCTCTGGTCGAGCGGGTAGAACGCGAGCACGACCGGCCGGCCCCGGTGCTCGGCCAAGGAGTAGTCGTCGCGCTCGAAGCGCCCGTCGACCATGCGGATGCCGGGAAGCCGGAATTCCGGCGCGCGATCACCGATCTCGAGGGCGCCCATGACGGTCATTCTAAGTGGCGCAGGACCGCCCGGAGGGACGCTCTGTCTACTCCTGAGCGCCGATGGCGTCTGGGATCTCCTCGGCGGGGGACGGCGGGTCCTCCTTCTTGCCGACACGCCGGACGAGGACGGCCGTCGCCGCCACCGCCAGCACCAGGAGGCCGGCGAGCAGCGCCTTCGGCTGGTGGAAATCGACGACGAGGTTGAGCAGCACGACCGCCGCCAGGAACACCGGGAGCGAGGCCTGGGCGATCGCCATCGCCATGCCGACGATCACCAGGGCGATGGGGGTCGCCCGGTAGTAGTCGGCGTCGACCGGATCGAGGAACAGCCGGATGGCGCAGGTCGCCAGCGGCACGATCCAGAGCGCGGCCGGTTGCCGCCGCAGCAGCAGAGCGGCCGCCGCACCGCCGCCCAGCGAGAGCGCGGCCTGCACGAGCCGCATCGGCCAGCTGAACGTCGTTGCGTGCGGGAAGAGCAACTCGGCGAGCGTTCCCGGGTAGATCGTCCAGCGGAACGAGAACATCTCGAACGGCCCGAGCAGCACGAAGGGCAGGAAGAGCACCGCGATCGGCGCCAGCACTCCCAGTGCGGAGCGCCACAGCATCCGCAGGTCGATGCGCGGCGCGAGCAGCAGCACGGCGGCGCCGAGCACTCCCCACAGCTCCCACCCGGTCGACAGGCCGAGCAGGACTGCCGCGGTGAATGGGCGGTCGCGCCGTGCCAGCATCCCCGAACCGAGCCACAGCAGCGGCACCGCGATCTCGGCGGGATGCCCCGAGCTGATCGACGTCGTCAGCGCGGCGGTCAGCGCGCCCAGCAGCGTCGCTCCCGCCGCGAGCACCGGACTCCAGAGGGGGGTGATCGGTCGCAGGATGCGTTCGACGAGAACCCCGAACACCAGCCCCGCGAGGGCCGAGCCCGCCACCACGACGAGCTGCCACTGCAGCGCCGTCTGCACATGGAGCAGGTCTGTGATTCCCCAGAACGCGAGCTCGAACGGCCCGGCCTGGATGAACGAGTCGGAGAAGATGGCGGACCACTGGCCTCTGAGCAGATCCGCGCCCGCCGGACCGAAGGCGCTCACGTCGACCGGCTGGGGGAAGGCATCCGAGATGCTCACCAGCGCGACCAGGGTGAGCACGATCGGCGTCAGTGCAAGGAACCCGCCGGTGAGCGGCCAGCGCCACGAGACGGGAGGCGGTCGCAGGGGGAGCCGGGAGACCGTCATGGGCTCATTGTCGCGGTGCCGGGCGCGATCAGCCCTTCACCACCCCGAACAGCCCGGGGAAGGCCGCGACGGCCCACGGGTAGCCGACGAAGATCGCCGCGTCGATGACGAAGTGCGCGATCACGAAGGGGAGCACGCGCTTGCTGCGCGAATAGAGGAAGCCGAACAGCATCCCCATCGCGACGTTGCCGACGAACGCGCCGAAGCCCTGGTACAGGTGGTAACTGCCGCGGAAGAGCGCCGCCGCCACGATGATCCGCCAGCGGCCCCAGCCCAGCTGGCCCAGCCGCTCGAACAGATAACCCAGCACGATGACCTCCTCCTGGAGGCCGGCCCGCAGCGCGGACAGCAGCAGCACCGGGATGGTCCACCAGTGCGAGCTCAGCCCGGCCGCATCGACGGTGACGCCGAGATTCAGCGCTTTGGCGCCGAGGTACAGAGCGATGCCCGGGATGCCGATCACCAGCGCGAGCGCCAGGCCTCGTCCGGCGTCACCGAGCGGCCGTCGCGCGTCGATCCCGAGTCGCGACAGATGCGGACGCGCGCGGCTCCACAGCAGGTAGCCGACCAGGACGACGGGCACCACATCGAAGACCAGCGCCAGCAGCTGGTAGATGAGATCGAACACCTCACGATCGCTCAGACTCGGATTCAGGGTCGCCGTCTGGTGCGACAGCGGAGCCGGTCGTGTGAGGCTGTCGGCCAGCGAGACGATGGCGTAGATCGCCGACTGCCCGAGAGAGACCCCGAGAACCAGGACGATCTCCCACCAGATGCGCCGGCGCGCGTACGGGTCGAGAGCCGGACCGGTCGCCTCAGTCACGGGGGAGCGCGCAGGCCGGCGTGCCGCCCGGCAGCAGGTGACGGTAGCGGGCGATGACGTGGTAGCCCAGGGCGGCCGCCCAGGAGAAGGGCGGCGTCGCGATCAGCCGGCCGGCGAATCGCAGCCCCAGCCGGGGCTGACTGCGCAGCAGCGCGGAGAACGCCAGGTGGCCGGCGTACTGGTGGGTCGGGGTCAGATACCAGGCGTAGTGCCGGACGTCCTCGAGCGACAGGCCGAGCGCATCCAGGTCGGCCCACTGATAGGGAGTCGTCTCGGGATACCGGGGCAGAGCCTCGCGCAGGCGCTCGACCCAGGTGCTGCAGAACGCGCAGTCGCCGTCGAAGACGAGAAGGCCGCCCCTGGAGGGTTTCGACAATCCAGCGCCGGTCACGGGAGCGATGGTACGCCGTCGGCTCGAACGGATTTGATGCGGCGTTCAGGATTCGACGCACGAATCCGGCGATCAGCGGCGCATCCGTGCAATAGTCGCGCGTCTACGCAAGAATCCGCAGAGCACATTTCCGCCGTGTAACGATTCCTCCTAGGGTTTTGTCAGGCCGTGGCCCCCTCTTTAGGGTCGAGGTATCCAGCGCGGCGTGGGGGCATGCCCACGCGCCGTCCATCTTGCACAGGAGGAACATTGAAACTCACACGGGTTTCTCTCGTCGGCGCGATAATC
>Ga0207703_10000624_pt1 | contig 35589 bp, 30 predicted proteins | sample KBSSwiS12_FD_184304 | JGI IMG/M metagenome (GOLD analysis project Ga0207703, IMG submission 184304) | Switchgrass rhizosphere microbial communities from Kellogg Biological Station, Michigan, USA - KBS Switchgrass S1-2 (SPAdes) (version 2) | ecosystem: Host-associated > Plants > Roots >... | reverse complement strand
CGGCGTGGTCGCGCGCGACGGCACCCTGCCCGCCAAGGTTGCGTCGCAGCTCGGCTTCGACGTCGTCCACGGCCTGTTCGGCAGCGGCGACGAGCCCGCCGGCCTACGCTGCGTCGTGCTGCGTCTCGCCGTCCGGAACGGCGTCGGCACCGCCGATCCGTTCCTGATCGACACCACCGCGAGCCAGGCGATCGGCCACGGCACGATCACCTTCCCGTCTGAGGCGATGGGGCTGAGCCTCACCGGTACGCCCAAGGGCAATGTGATCATCAAGCTGCCCGGCGCGATCATCGTCAGCGGCTCGATCCGAGAGCCGCATGTCGGCACGACGCCGGGGGTGAAATCGGTCGGCAACATCTTCAAGGCGATCGGCCGGGCGATCAGCGGCGACAACGGCCCGCGCGCGACGGATGCGGATTGCGAGGGGCTGGCGAAGCTGGCTTTGGGTGGGTGAGCCCTTCCCAATGGTCATGCCAGACGTGTTCCGGCATCCATTGGGCCGCGTACGCAACGCCTGTAGTTCATATGGCGCGATGGACCCCGGGACGAGCCCGGGGTGACGCCAATATGGGGATGACTCATGCAGTTTCTGCACGCGTGATTGATGCCCAGCATCTTCCACACCGTTTCGCAAAGGCGTAAATAGAGGGTCGCGGCATTCGCCGCGTCACGCCGCTTGCTCGCGGCATCCTTGAGGCATTTCGATGCTTATCCCGACATTGTCGCTCACCGCGTTACCCATCGCCATCGTCGCGCTCGTGCTCGCGCTCAAATCCTTCGGTATCAACCAGGAATATGAGCGTGGCGTCGTCTTCCGGCTCGGCCGGCTCCAGGCCACCAAAGGGCCGGGCTGGTTCTGGCTGATCCCGATCGTCGAGCGCGTCGTGAAGGTCGATATCCGCACCATCACTTATGCGCTCGACACCCAGGAGACCGTGACCCGCGATGGCGTCGCGGTGCGCGTCAACGCAGTGCTCTGGTTCCGCGCCTTCGATGCCGCTGGCGTCGTCACCACCGTCGCCAACTGGAAATCGGCAATCATCCAGGCCGCCGAGACGGCACTGCGCGACGCGATCGGCCAGAGCGACCTCGATCAGATGCTGAAGGACCGCACTACGATCAACACCCGCCTCAACGAGCTGCTGACCGCGACTTGCAACCGCTGGGGCGTCGAATTCGACGCGGTGGAGATCAAGGATCTCGACATCCCGCCACAGATGCAGCGCGCCATCGCCCGCGAGGCCGAAGCCGTCCGTGAAAAGCGCGCCCGCATCATCAAGGCCGAGGGCGAGCAGGAGGCGGCGCGCAAGCTCTCCGACGCGGCGCTTGTCATCGCAGAGGCGCCGGGGGCGCTCGAATTGCGGCGGCTGCAGACCCTGGCCGAGATCGGCGTCGAGCATAATTCGACGATCATCGCGATGTTCCCGACCGAATTGCTCGAGGCGTTCAAGAAGCTGCCTGGCGCGGCTGCCTGACCATATTAGCGATCCATCGTCATGCCGGACGTGTTCCGGCGTGGCGGTGCAGATTGTTCGCGCCCGCAGCGTTTCGAATCGCCACGTTTATTTACCCTCCCGGACAGTAGGATTTTACGATATATTGTCCCCGACATAACCCGGGAGAGCGTCATGAAAACAGCATCGGTTCGTAACCTTGCTTTGACCGCCGCAGCGTTGCTGCTGCCCATCTCAGCCGCCGCGCAGGACATTCCCGACAAGGACAAGGATCAGGGCGGCAGCGACATCATCGTCACCGGCACCCTGCGCGTCCGGCAGGGCGGTGCCCAGGACATCAAGCATTTCCGCAACATAGCGAGCGACATCGGCATGCCGCACCCCGAGGCGCTGACCGCCGAGGGATTGATGGGCGAGCGTGACCTTACGCTGCCCACCGCCAAAGCCTGCGCGAAGCTGTTCTGCGTCGTAGCCGAGGCGATGCCGGTCGCGCTGCCCGGCCGTGACGACCGACAGTTCGTCGGGCTCGGCTTCGCCTCCAATATCGACGCCGCGAAATGGCACCCCGCGCCGCTCGACCTGATTGCAGTGATCGACAAGTCCGGCTCGATGGACGGCGAGCCGCTTGCCCGGGTGCGCGCGAGCCTGCGCCAGATCGTCGGCCAGATGCACAGCGGCGACCGGATCGGCATCGTCCTTTATGGCGACACTGCCGCGGTCTATCTCCAGCCGACCGACTATGCCGGCAATCGCGACGCCATCCTCACCGCGATCGACCATATCGCCAGCGCCGGCTCGACCGACATGGAGAGCGGCCTCAAGGTCGGCTATGAGACCGCTTTTGCCGAGGCGCCGCGCTTCAAGGGCAATACGCGCGTAATGCTGTTCACCGACGAACAGCCCAATGTCGGGCGCACCGATGCCGAAAGCTTCATGAGGATGGCGAGCGAAGCGTCGCGGCGTGGCATTGGCCTCACCACGATCGGCGTTGGCGAACAGTTCGGCGATGCGCTGGCGGCGCGCATCTCGAGCGTGCGCGGCGGCAACATGTTCTTCCTCGTCAATGATGCCGACGTGAAAACCGTGTTCGAGAAGCAGCTCGACACGATGGTGAGCGAGCTGGCGCACGACCTGGTGATGACGATGACGCCGGCGCCGGGCTATCGCATCTCGGGTGTGTTCGGCGTGCCCGATGGCGTGATGACCGAGGGCAAGGAAGGCTCGATCGCAATCACCGTGCCGACCGTGTTCCTCAGCACCAATGGCGGCGGCGTGTTCGCGACGCTCGCGAAATCCGAGACGCGCGCCGATCTGCCGGCGGTGCCGGTAACGCCGGGCGCGCCGCTGATGGACGTGTCGCTCAGCTATCATATGGCGGCGGACGGATCGGCGGGCGGCGACCGGATCGCGATCGCCGCGAACGATGCAGGCCCGAGTGCGCCGCTGCGCGAGGCTGAGCTGCTGGTCGACGAATATCTCGCGATGCGCGCGGCGACGACCGCCTTCCACCACGACAATGACCCCAAAAAGGCATTCGCACTGCTCGACGGGCTGGCGCAGCGTATCGATGGCGCGAACGTGCCCGACATGGCGAAGGAGACCAAGCTGGTCGCCGACATGCGCGGCAAGGCGGCCTTCTACGCCGGCTATGGCGGGGAACAGCCAAAGGCGCTGCGGCCGCTCGCCGTGATCGGCAAATGGGAGATCGTGAACGCCGATGGATGGGAGGACCTGCACCGCGGCGACCGGCTTGAGTTCACCGACGAACGCGAGATGCTGACCTATCGCAAGGCGGCCGGCTTCAAGGAGGCGGACGAGAGCGAAAGCTACGAGATCAACGAGCGCGACATCCATCTCGTCGATTCGCGACTGGTGATGCACTATCGCGCCGGGGGCGACCGCATGACCATGTCGGTCAATGATGGGTTCGGCACCTCGTCGTTGACGCTGAAGCGGCTCTAGCCGCCGCTTTCAGCGCCACTCGGCAAGATCGATCGCCGCCAGCGCGGCTCCCAGATCGGGGTGCATCCGCCGCGTGGCGGCGAGCGCCTTGCGAAAGGGGCCGCGCAGATAGGCCTTGAGGTCGCGCTCGGCGGCTTTCTCGTCCGCGCCCGAGAGCAGGACGAAGATTGCCAGCCCTGTCACCAGCGCATTCTCCGAGAGATAGCCGCGGCTCTGCATTTTCCAGCCTTGCACGGACTCGGTCTGGTACTGACGGAAATTCTTGGCCGAATTTGCAAGGAAGGTCCCGAAGCCGAGGAACACCGCGCCGAGATCGGTCGCATGTTCGTTCAGTTCGGCCCCGCCGGGCGGCCGGGTTTCGGCGCTATGCAGCAGGTAATGCGACAGTTCATGCGCGAGCGTCGCGACCAGCCGGTGCGGCTGCGCCAGCTCCGCCGGATTATAGGTGACATAATAGCCACCATCGCCATGGCCGAAGGTGCCGAGCGGCGGCTGGCGGGTTTCATGGCGTAGTAGCTGAGTATCGCCCAGCCGGGTCTCGCGTGTGGGGGCGCCGGGGATCAGGTCGCACTGCCAATCAGTCATGCGGCAGATCGCCTTGACCTGTTCGAACAATTCCAGCGCCCGCTCATGTCCTTCGAGTGTGCTTGCCGGGAAGAAGCTGGTGACAGGCAGCACCAAAGGCGTCTCTCGCAGCCGCTCAAGGCCGAACTCGCGCGTCAGCCAGGCGAAGCAGGCCATCAACCACTCATATTCATCCGCACTGACCGGCGGCCTGGCCTTGAACAGACCCAACATGAACTTCCCCCGCCCCGATACAGCCAGGCCTTTATGGCACGCGGCAAGCGCACGGCAACCGGGCGAAATCGAGCGCCCTTCCCCGTAGCCCGCACTTCTGGCACCTCTCTCTCATGATCCACGTCCCCGCCGCCCCGTGGTTCCATTATCTCGGCGATCTCGCGGCGTGGATCGCGGCGTTTCTGGGCGGCCGCTGGGTCTATCGCCACCGCCACGCCTCGGTCGTCGGGCTCGCCCGGCAGACCGAGCCGGGCTATTTCATTTCGCTCGCGATCGGCGCGGTGATCGGCGCATGGGGCACCGGCTCGCTCAACACCTGGCGGATGGCGACGCCCACTTTGTCGCACAGCGTTGCCGGCGCGCTGGCGGGCGCGATCATCGGCGTCGAGCTTTGGAAATGGCGCCACGGCGTGCGCGGATCGACCGGCGGGCCGTTCGTCATTCCGCTATCCCTCGGCATCATCATCGGCCGCTGGGGGTGCCTGTTCGCCGGACTCGCCGACCAGACCTATGGCGTGCCGACCGCGCTCCCCTGGGGCGTCGATCTGGGCGACGGCATCGCCCGCCACCCGGTCGAGATCTATGAATCGCTGTCGATGGCGTTCTTTCTCGCCGTCTATTGGCCGGCGCTCATCAGGGGCCGGCGCTGGGCGGTCGAGCATGGCTTCCACGCCTTCGTCCTGGCCTATGCCGTGCAGCGATTTGCGTGGGAGTTCCTCAAGCCCTATCCAAGGCTGATCGGGCCGTTCAACCTGTTCCATGTCGCGATGATAGGACTAGCCGCTTATGCCCTTGTCTGGATCGCTCGCGGAAGGTCCCGCCCTCAGCCCGACCTCGCCGCCACCTGAGCGCCCCTCGCTCGATCGAAAGTCCGCGCCCTATATCTTCCACGGCCAGACGACGAGCCTGTGCGAGACCTGCCTCGTCCCCGTCCCGGCCAAGGTGATCATCGAGGACGATCTCGTCTTCTATCAGAAGCGCTGCCGCGAACATGGCGTGCAGAAGACGCTGATCAGCGACGATCTCGATTACTGGCGGGCGCAGAAGCTCTGGCTCAAGCCCGGCGACCGGCCACTCACGACCCAGACCCGCACCGAAGCCGGCTGCCCGTTCGATTGCGGCCTCTGCCCCGATCACGAACAGCATAGCTGCCTCGCGATCGTCGAGATCAACTCGGCCTGCAATCTCGCCTGCCCGGTCTGCTTCGCCGATGCCGAGGATGTGCACGGCGCCCATCTACCGGTCGCGACCGTCGAGCGCATGCTCGATGCGCTGGTGGCAAGCGAAGGCGAGCCCGATCTCGTCCAGCTCTCAGGCGGCGAGCCGACCATCCATCCGCATTTCTTCGAGATCCTCGATGCGGTGAAGGCACGGCCGATCCGCCATGTCATGATCAACACCAATGGCGTGCGGATCGCGCAGGACCCCGCCTTTGTCGAGCGGCTGGCAAGCTATGCGCCGCGGCTCGAAGTCTATCTCCAGTTCGACAGCCTGAACGACGATGCGCTGATGAACCTGCGCGGCGCCCGCCTGTCGCGAATCCGGCAGCAGGCGCTCGAGGCGCTCGAACGCGTCGGCCTGTCGACCACCCTGGTCGCGGTGGTGAAGCGCGGCGTGAACGATCACGAAGTGGCCGACATCATCCGGCATGCGCTCGAATGGTCCTGCGTGCGCGGCGTGACCTTTCAGCCGGTGCAGGATGCCGGCCGCAACGAGGGGTTCGACGGCAAGGCCAACCGCATCCTGCTGACCCAGATCCGCCGCGAGGTCGCCAAGGCCGATGTGTTCGGGATCGAGGACATGATTCCCCTGCCCTGCAACCCCGATCAGATCTGCATCGGCTACGGGCTGCGCCAGGGCAAGAACGTCACGCCAATCACATCGCTGTTGCCGCGCGAGATCATCCTCAGCGGCCCGAACACGGTCAGTTACGAGGCCTATCCGAAGCTGCGCGAGAGCATCCTGGACCTGCTGAGCCTTGCGACGGCGCAGGCGAATACCGAGGAGAAGCTGGCTGGGCTGCTCTGCTGCCTGCCCCAGGCGATGGTGCCGCAGGATCTGAGCTATGCGAACAGTTTCCGGGTCGTGATCCTGCAATTCCTCGATCGCTATAATTTCGATCTCGCGACGGTGAAGCGCAGCTGCGTCCACTTCGTGACGCCAGAAGGGCAGATCATTCCGTTCGATACCTATAACAGCTATTATCGTCCGGGCGCCGAGGGGGCCGGCGTGCTGGCGCGGGCGCGTGGGGGAGAAAGGCTGTGATGAAATTCTTCGGCGGGTTGCTGATGGCGCTCGGCATCCTGATCGCCACGCTGAGCGGCCTGTGCAGCGCCTGGTTCCTCGTGGTGTCATTGGATTCCCCCGGCGGTGAGTTCAGCGGCCCAAGCATGTTGCCGTTCATCGCGGTCATCGGCGGCCTGCCGTTCCTGAGCGGTGTCGGGTTGTTCTTCTGGGGCCGATGGCTGTTGCGCCGCGCGCGGGAGCGGGGGGAGTAACCCAGCGCAAAGCGGGCGTGCGTGTAGCCCGGCACGCTAAGGAGAAAGATTGTGAAGACATTCTTCGGCGGGTTGCTGATGGCAATCGGCCTCCTGATCGCCGTGCTGAGCGGCCTGTGCAGCGCCGTGTTTCTGACAAAATTCGCAGTCGGCAGCGGCGGCGGCGGATTCAATGGCGCAGGGCTGATGATTGTCGCGGTGGTCGGCGGCTCGCCATTTCTGGGCGGTGTGGGAATGTTCTTCGGGGGTCTCACGCTAGTGCGCAGCGCGCAGAGACGAGGGAAATAACGCACTGAGCGGGACGGCTCACAGCGCCCTGAACATCACCAGCGCGTCGACATATCCGTAAGCGGGATGGTCGAAGGCGCCGGGCAGGCGCCCGACAATGTCGAAACCAAGCGACTGCCAGAGCTTCACCGCCCGTTCGTTGGTGCTCACCACGAAATTGAACTGAATCGCACGATAGCCCCGCGCCCGGGCATGATTCAACGAATGCTCGCACATCGCCCGCGCAATGCCCCGGCCGCGCGCCTCCACGCTGGTGATATAGCCGCCATTGCAAACATGGCCTCCGCCGCCGCCTTGGTTCCGGCGGAGATAATAGGTGCCGAGGATTACGCCGTCGTCTTCAGCGACGAACACTTCATTGTCTCCGCCCAGCCAATAGGCCAGCCCTTCGGCCTGGGTCGAATTGCAATCGATCGCGTTGGTTTCACCGGCGGCGATCGTCGGGCCGATAACTGACCAGATGGCGGGCAGGTCATCGGGGCGGGCGGGGCGGATCAGCATGTTCTCACCGCGATTTCATACACGATCCAGGGCCTTTTCGCGAGGGTAGCTGGCACCCACCAAGCCGCCACCCAGGCTTGCGCCGGTGGGTGTGCGCCACAATGTTCCTCCCCGGAACGGGGAGGGGGACCATCCGCAGGATGGTGGAGGGGCTTGGAGCGAGGCAAGGTTTCCGCACTCCAAGCCCCTCCACCACCCGCTGAAGAAGCGGGCGGTCCCCCTCCCCGTTCCGGGGAGGAACGAGTTAGGGAATCAACACCGTCGCCCCGCGCGTTTCGCCCGCCTCAAGCGCACGATGCGCGTCAACCGCATCCTCGAGCGCGAAGGTCTGGCCGATCTCGGGCACGATCGCACCCTTGGCGAGCATCTCGAACAACCGGTCGACGCCCGCCTGCCGCTCGTCGGGCGCGACATAATAATCGAACAGAGTCGGCCGGCTGACGAACAGCGATCCCTTCGCCGACAATATCCCCAGCGCCACACCATCGATCGCGCCGCTCGCATTGCCATAGCTGACGATCAGCCCGCGCCGCGCCGCTGAATCGAGCGAGACCGGCCAGGTCGCCTTGCCGACACCGTCCAGGATCACCGGCACGCCCTTGCCTCCGGTCAGCGCGTGGACTTCCTTCGCGACATCGACCTGTTTGTGGATCAGCACATGGTCGGCGCCCGCCGCCTTTGCCTGCGCCGCCTTGCCCTCGGTGCCGACGGTGCCGATCACGGTCGCGCCGATATGTTTGAGCCAGCCGACCAGGATATGGCCGACGCCGCCCGCTGCTGCATGGACCAGCACCGTCTGGCCGGGCTGCACCTTCGCGCAGCGCTCGATCAGGAATTCGGCGGTGCAGCCCTTGAGCAGCAGCGCCGCCGCGGTGCGATCATCGACCGCATCGGGGATCTTCAGCATCTGCGCCGCCGGCAGATTACGCTCGGTCGCATAAGCCCCGCGCACCGGGCCGAAGGTGCCGACCCGGTCGCCCACCGCCAGTTCCGTCACGCCCTCGCCAAGCGCCTCGACCACACCAACCGATTCACTCCCCAATCCGCTCGGCAGCGGCGAAGGGTAGAGGCCGGTGCGGAAATAAACGTCGATATAATTGAGCCCGACCGCCGTGGTTCGGACGCGAACCTCGCCGGGTGCGGGATCGGGAAGGTCGATATCGACCCATTGAATCACTTCGGGGCCGCCGGTTTTCTCGATTCGTGCAACGCGCGCCATGTGCCGGTCTCCTGCTGGGGTCGTTCGCAGATAGGCATCGCGTTTCAGGTTGCAACGCTTTGCGTTGACCGCCATCTAGACGGCCACACCATACCGCTGGTTCAAAAAATTGGAGGCGAGGATGAAGAGCTACCTCAAACATTATATCGACGGCGCCTGGGTCGAGAGCGAGGGCGGCAAGCGCCACGCGGTGATCGATCCCGCCACCGAGCAGCCCTGCACCGAGATCACGCTCGGTTCCGCCGCCGATGTCGACAAGGCCGTCGCCGCCGCGCGTCGCGCGTTCGAGAGCTACTCGCAGACCACAGTCGCCGAGCGCGCGGCCCTGCTCGGCCGGATCATCGAGGAGTATAAGGCGCGCATCCCCGATCTCGCGGCCGCGATTTCGCAGGAAATGGGCGCACCGATCGGCTTCGCGACCGCGGCGCAGGCGCCGACCGGGCTTGGCCATTTCCTGTCGACCTTGAAGGCGCTGAACGAATTCCAGTTCGAGGAACGGCTCGGCCGCGCCCGCGTCGTGCACGAACCACTCGGTGTCGTCGCGATGATCACGCCGTGGAACTGGCCGCTCAACCAGATCTGCGCGAAGGTCGCGCCCGCGCTCGCGGCCGGCGATACCATGGTGCTGAAACCAAGCGAGGAATCGCCGGCCTGCGCGATGATCCTGGCCGAGGTACTTGAAAAGGCCGGCGTACCGGCGGGCGTATTCAACCTGGTCAATGGCGACGGCCCGGGCGTCGGCGCCGCGCTGTCGAGCCACAAGGGCGTGGACATGGTGAGCTTCACCGGATCGACCCGCGCCGGTATTGCGGTGGCGCAGGCAGCCGCCGCGACCGTCAAGCGAGTCCATCAGGAACTCGGCGGCAAGGCGCCGAACCTGGTGCTGGAGGGCGCCGATCTCGCCGCGGTGCTGCCGCCCACCGTGGCGGGCGTGCTCGCCAATTCAGGCCAGAGCTGCATCGCCCCGACCCGCCTGCTGGTCCACAGTTCACAGGTCGGCGAGGCGACCCAGATCGTGAAGACGATGATGGAGGCAACCCAGGTGGGCGATCCGTCGGTGATGGGCGCGCATATCGGCCCGGTCGTGAACAAGGCGCAATATGAGAAGATCCAGGGCCTGATCCAGTCGGCGATCGACGAAGGCGCGACGCTCGTCACCGGCGGCACCGGGCGGCCCGACGGGCGCAATGCCGGCTTCTTCATCAAGCCGACCCTGTTCACGGACGTAACGCCCGACATGCGCATCGCGCAGGAGGAGACCTTCGGGCCGGTCGCGACGATCACCGCCTATGACGATCAGGACGAGGCCATACGCATCGCCAATGATACGCCCTACGGCCTGTCCGCCACCATCTCGGGCGATCCCGCCGCCGCGTCCAAGGTGGCGCCGCGCCTGCGTGCCGGGCTGGTGACGATCAATGCCTGGGCACCCGATGGCGCAGGCCCGTTCGGCGGCTACAAGCAATCGGGCAATGGTCGTGAGGGCGGCAAATACGGGCTGATCGACTTCATGGAAGTGAAGACAGTGGTCGGCGAGCCCGCCTGACGGGCATGCCGACCGTTATTGACGTCCTGATGCCCGCCGCGGACAGCGAATATGGCGCTATGGCATCGGCGATCCTCGACCGATATCGCGACGCCTTCGCCGCACGCGACATGACCCTCAGCGCCCGGCCCTGGAATCTGGGGCCGGGCGACAGCGCCGCGACGCTAGCGCTGTTCGCCTGGGGCTATCATCTCGACGTCGCCCGCTGGGAGGCAATGCTGGCCGCGTGGCCGGCGGAACGGCCCCTGTTCAACCCAGCGCCCCTGCTCGCCTGGAACACGCGGAAAACCTATCTGCTGGAACTGGAAGCAGTGGGCATTCCGATCGTGCCGAGCCGCTTCGGCCATGCCGATCAGGCGAGCGTCGCGGCGGCATTCGCGGCTTTCGGTGCCGACGAGCTGGTGGTGAAACCGCAGGTTTCGGGTGGCAGCTATCGCACCGTCCGCGTCCGTCCCGGCGATCCCGTCGAGCCGCTCGACGACGCGATCATCCAGCCCTTCATCCCCGCAGTATCGGGCGAGGGCGAACTGTCCTTCCTCTTCATCGGCGGCACATTCAGCCATTCCGTCCGCAAAGTCGCGAAGCCGGGCGACTTTCGTATCCAACCGCAATTCGGCGGGATCTTCACCCGCTTCGACCCCGAGCCTGCGCAGCTAGCGCTGGCCGAGACGGTGATCGCGGGGCTTCCCGAGCCGTCGCTCTATGCACGTGTCGATCTGTTGCGGATCGCCGATGGCAGCCTCGCCCTGATGGAGCTGGAGGCGATCGAACCCGACCTCTATCCGGACATGGCGCCCGACGTTCCGGCCCGGCTGGCGGGCGCAGTGCGGCTCCTTCTCTAGGGCCGATCGACATTCAGTTCAGGTCGAGCCGAAAACGGTGACTTTCGAGCATCGGAGCGCAGCGTACTTCAGGTACGTGAGCAGCGAAGCGCAGGAAATCGCCATTTGCAGGCCGGCATGGGCTGAATGTCGATCGGCCCTAGCGTCGCCACGGCCGGAGCGGCCGGTAGATCGCCGCCTCATTCTCTGCCCGCCGCACCACCTCGATCAGCCGCCGCCGCTCGAGATGCGCCACCGCCGCCTGGCAAGATCGCCGCGACAGCCCGGTCCGTTCGGCGATCGACGCATAGCTGAGCGCCGCGCCGTCGCTCGCCTCGATCAACAGATAGACCAGGAACGCCGAAGGCCGGCGATCATGGCCGACCAGATCACCCATCAGCGTTTCGATCACATAGCGATCAAGCGATATGGTATTCATTGCCATAGCAATGCCTGCACCCCTCCCCCGCCGCAAGTCCGGAGGCTAAATCTCGGCCACCAGGAGGCGATGATGATCAAGATGCTGAAGTTCGTGAGCATCCCAACAAGGGACCAGGAGCGCGCGCTGGATTTCTGGACGACGAAGATGGGTTTCCGCGTCGTGACCGATCAACCGATGGGCGCAACCCAGCGCTGGATCGAACTCGGCATTCCCGGCGCCGAGACCGGCGTGGTGCTGTTCACGCCCGAGGGCCATGAAGACCGGATCGGCAGCTTCTTCAACGGCTCCTTCGCCTGCGACGATGTCGATTACAGCTATCGCCAGCTGAGCGAACGCGGCGTGGTCTTTGACGGCCCGCCCGACAAGCAGCCCTGGGGCAATTACGCGAAGTTCCGCGATCCCGATGGAAACCAGTTCGTGCTGTCGAGCCGGTAGAAAAACTCCCTCCCCGGCGAAGGCCCCCATGACATTCAACATCCGCTTGTGCGCCAGAAATCCTTCTCCCCCTGTGGGAGAAGGAGGGAGGAGCGAAGCGACGGAAGGATGAGGGGGATGAGGTTCAAGACACCAATCAAGAGTCCCCCTCACCCTTCCCATCGCTAAAGCGATGGGCCCCTTCCCTCTCCCACAAGGGGAGAGGGAAAAAGGAACGTCACGAGACGCGAGCATTCGCCAAGGCTGGGAAGCATAGACCGATCAAAACCTCAGTCGCCGACCACCTCTTCCTCGACAATCGGCGGAGCAGCCACCGCGCGGCGTCGAGGCCGGAAGCGGCGCCAGGCCAGCCAGCCGAGCAGCAGGACGATCGCCGGAGGTCCGGCATAGGCAAGCAGGCCGAGCAGTACCGCGATCGTCACCATGGCCGAGCCGATCGCGGTATCGGCCGCGCTGGTCAGAGGTGCGCTGGCATCGAAGCCACGAACTGCCTTGCCCGATCCATAGTCGAACACCATCGGCGTATTGGCGAGGCTCTCGCGTTGCTCCGCGGTGCTGTCATTGGTAGCGCTGATGGTCTGGGTGATCTCCGCCCGCTGCCGTTGCAACTCGGCGCGCTCTTCCTGCGAGAGTTTGGGCTTGGCCAGTTCGGCATCGAGCCGCTTCTGTTCGTCCACCGCGCGGGCGCGCTGGATGCTCAACTGGCTGATCGCGGCGGCCGCATCATTGCCGGTGATCTCGGCGTCGACCAGCGTGCCCCTCGCTTTCTCGACTTCGCCGATGCCACCCTTGCCAAAGCCGCGGGCGAGCGCAGGGTCGAGCTTGAAGGCGAGCATCGCCTCGACATTGTTCTCGCCGATCAGCCGATAGCTCATGCCGGTGATCCGGCAGTGCAGCGCGCCGAGCTTCTCACAGGCCTGGGCATGCAATTCCTGGACGGCGGCGATGCTCGCTGAGGGCAGGCGGAAGCCATAATGATAGGAAAAGGCGACGCCGGGCGCGGCGGTTACTCCGATCCCGCCCGGGGCGACCACGGCCGGCGGACTGTTGGGGGAGGCAACGTCAGAAAGGTGCACTGCCCGGTCGGCAGATTCGGAAGCCTGTGTCGAGGAAGCCGAATTCGCTTTGGTGGAATAGGATTCGCTGGTCCGATCGGGGGCTTTGCTGCACGCCGCTAGGCAGAGGCAGGTCGTCGCCAGTAACAGGGTACGCATCGTCGATCTCTCCCGTTGTTTGATACAGCATCACATCGATATAGTATATCGTCAATGGGAATTCGGACACGAGTTGATGCGACCGGCAATCGGAATGATCGCCCCTGTCGATTCAAACTCAGCTGAAACTGTTGCAGCAACCAGCGTCGGCGCGATTAAAATCCGCGTCGCTCTTTGACATGACCGGAAAACAGGCCGCGGCTTCCACCGCTGTTCAGGCGGATAACAGCGCTGTTCCTCCGCTGTTATTTCCAACTTTCACCGCTGTTATGCGATAACAGCAAAATGACACTCAAAGCATTGAAAAGCATCGGGTAATTTTGGCCGAAATTCCGATATAACAGCGGCAGAAAAAATATCGCTCCGGAACAGCGGATAACAGCGGTGGCCGGCCTCAATGCAGCGGCCAGGTCCACATCACCAACGGCGTGCCGACCAGCACGACGAGCACGGACAGCGGCGCACCCAGGCGCGCATAGTCGCTGAACCTGTACCCGCCCGGCCCGAACACCAGGGTGTTGCACTGATGCCCGATCGGCGTGAGGAAATCGCAGCCGGCCCCCATGGCTGTCGCGATCAGGAACGCCTCGGGCCGGTAGCCCAGGTCATGCGCGAACACCGCCGCGATTGGCGCCATTACCAGCACGGTCGCGGCATTGTTGAGAAAGGGCGTCACCGCCATCGCCGCGACCAGGATCAGGGCCACTGCGCCCCAGGCAGGCAGGGTCGCCGCGACATGAGCGAGCCAGATCGCGATCACGTCAGAGGCGCCCGTGGTGCGCAGCGCATCGCTGACCGGGATGAGGGCACCGAGCATGATCAGGATCGGCCATTCGACATTATCATAGGCCTCGCGGACCGGCAGCGCGCCGCTCGCCATGACGAGCCCCGCAGCCGCGAAAAAGGCGACCGCCACCGGCACATAACCGCTCGCCGTGGCCGCCATCGCTACCGCAAGGATCACGATCGGCAGCCAGCCGCGGTTCGAACTGCCGAGCTTGATCGAGCGTTCGGCCAGGGGCAGCGCACCGAGATCGCGCAGCCGCTCGGGCAACAGGCTGAGCGGACCCTGCAGCACGATGACGTCGCCGGCGCTCAGCATTGTTTCGCCGAGCCGCCGGGTCAGCCGTTCGCCGCCGCGCGACACAGCGATCAGGTTCACGCCGTAGCGGCGCTGGAGCAGCATCCGCCCGGCGGTCTGGCCGATCAGCACCGAGTCGGTGTTCACCACCGCCTCGATCACGCCGATTTCCTCCTTCTCGGTGCCTTCGGGGACATCGCGGTTGGCGCCGGCAAGGGTGAGCTTGTCGCCGGCGACAACCCGCTCGAGCGAATCCGGATCGCCGCCCAGGATCAGGGTGTCGCCCTCACGCAGGCAGCTGTCGGGCAGCGCCCGGCTGCGCATCCCGGCGCGCAGCACGCTGGTGATCGTCACCTCATGCTCGTGCCGTTCGATGAAGGCGCTGACCGTCTCGCCAATCGCGGGCGAGCCCTCGGCCAATGTCGCCTCGGTGACATAGCCCTTGATATCGAGCGCCTCGCCCATGGTCGGCGCCGCACGGCGGTCTCGCGGCAACAGCCGGTAGCCGAAGCGCAGGAAGATCAGTCCGATAACGAGGAGCCCGAAGCCGGTCGGGAAATAGTCGAACATGCGGAACGGGTGTCCCGTCATCTCCTCCCGCACCCGGCTGACGATGATGTTGGGCGAGGTGCCGACCAAAGTCATCAGCCCGCCGAGGAGCGACGCGAAGGACATCGGCATCAGGAAGACGGATGGTGAGGCATCATTCTTCTTCGCCATCTGGAAAGCGGCTGGCATCAGCATCGCCAGCGCGCCGACATTCTTGACGAAGGCCGAGGCGATGCCGACCGAGGCGGTGAGCACCAGCAATTGCGACCGAACCCGCTTCACCCGCTTCGAGACGAACGCGAGCGCGATCTCGATCACGCCCGATCGCTGCACCGCCGCCGAGATGACCAGTGCCGAGCCGACGATGATGACGATGTCATCGGAAAAGCCGGTGAACGCTTCCTTCGGCTTGACGATACCGAGCGCGAGGGCGGCGAGCAGGGCAAGGATGGCCGTGACATCGTAGCGGAATCGCCCCCAGACAAAGAGCGCCATCATCCCGGCAAGCGTGGCAATCGAAAGCATCTGGGGAAGGGTCATGCGGCCTCATGCGCTGATGGATGAGGGCAGAACACATGACGTCGCGAGAATGTCCTGAGGTTGGTGCCTCAATAGTCCTTCGACACACGAAGGTTCGCGCTCTGCCGTCCCAGCGTCGAGATGCTCGACAGCACCGACAGCCAGCGGGTCACCTGGAACTCGACCTGAGTCGCCGAATAGCCTTGACCGTCAGTAATGATCTCGGCGTAGAGGCGATGTGTGATGTACTTGCCCGCAGCCACCGAGGTGCCGGCGCCCGTCTGCGGATCGGCGGGGAGCAGGCGGAGCCGGTCGAGCCCGGCGACGCGGCGTACCGCGTTGATCGGGTCGAGCCCGCCCTTGCCGTTCTGAAGCGCCGCCACCGCCGCGGCGAGCTGGAGCGCCTCAGGCGCGGACAGATTGGTGATCGACGTACCGAACAGCAGCCGCGACAGCAGCTCGTCCTCCGGCAGGGCGGGCACGCTGGTGAAGCTGATGTCCGGTTTCTGCGCGAACCCAGTGACCCGGATCGTCGCGTTGAGGCCAGTGGTGTCGGCGTTCGCGGCGATATCGAGCGAGGGGTTCGCGGGCACGTCACCCGTGAACAGGATGCTGCCCCGCGCGAGCTGGAACTCCCGCCCGGCGAACTCATAATCGCCCTTGATCAGATCGGCCCGGCCCTTGATCGCGGGATTGTCGGGCGCACCGCCGATCTGGAGGTTCGCTGACCATTCGCTGCGAAGCCCAAGGCCGCTGACGATCAGCTGATTGGGCGCGCGCGCATGGATGTCGAGCCGCCACGGTTTGCGCGGTGCCACATCCTCCTCGCCACCGCCACGCAGGTTGATCTCGCGGATGTTGAGCTGGGGCACCGCTGTCGCGGCGGTCGCCTGGCCGAGCCGGTAGCGGCTCTTGTTGAGCAGCAGATCGCCCGCGATCACCCCACCCGAGCCGTCGGACTTGATCGTGACAGGCCCGGTCGCGGTCGCGCCGATATCGTCACGGTTGATCAGAACCGCATTCTGCGCCTGCAGGCTGAGGTCCATGCCGAAACCATTGGCCGCGGCCAGATCGAAGGAGCCTGTGCCGGTGACCCGCCCGCCCTTGCCCGCGTCCGCCGCGAAGCTGTCGATCACCAGCTTCGATCCGCCAAAGCGGCCGGTCGCCTGGACATTGGTGAGGATCGTGCCGGTCACGCCGCTTTCGAGCCTTGCGCCCTTCGCCTGGAGCACGCCCTTGATCTGCGGATCGGACACCTTGCCGCCCAGATCAGCGGCGATCGCGACCGGGCCGCTCAGATCGAACATCTCGAGGCCGGTCAGCCGCCATAGTGTGTCGGCGGGGCCGTCATAGCGGAGCTGGCCGAACAGCGGCGCGTTCTTCAATTGGGTCGCGAGGTCGCCCGATCCGGAAAGAGTGAGCAGCGCTTGGGCGCGGCCGACGGTCTTGCCGCCGGTCGCGGCGACCGCGCGCATCGCGGCCTTGCCGGGTTGGAGGATGCCCGCGAGACCGACATCGACCGGCTGCGACGAAAGGACCAGGCCTGAGCGGGTGAGCCCGCGCACGGTCACGTCGATCCGTCCGGTCGGCGCGGCGCCGTTCCCCTGCGCGTAGGAGAGCTTGCCCGATGCGGTCCCGCCAAGGCCGAGCGCGGGATAGGCGATGTCGAGGATCGACAGCGGCATCCGCGCCATCGTCGCATCGATCGCGCTCGAGGTGCCGGTGAAGCGGCCCGAAACCTCGGCATTGCCACCCGAGAAGCTCAGCCTGGTCGGTGCGAGCCGCCAGCCGTCACCGTCCCGCGTGAACACCGCCGGAGTGGTGAGCTGCACCGGCCGGCGGTCGAGCGTGCCTTGCGCCGAAACCGCGAAACTGTCGGGCGTGACCTTGGTCACCGTCTGGATGTCGAAGGCGCGACCGCGTTGTCCCGAAAGCGCGAGGCGGATCTCGCCGGTGCCGCCACGCAGCGACGCGTGGCCGGCAAAGCGCCCGAGTGTCAGCGTACCGCGCCGCAGTCCACCACCGGTCGCGGTGGCCTCGATCGAGGTGCCCGCCGGATCGAGCAAGGCGACCGCGTCGATATGCCCGCGCCGGAGCGTCAGAGACTCAGCCAAATGAGCGTTGTTCGCATCGAGATGCGCTTCGATCTTCTGGATCGAACCGACCGGGCTGAACACCAGGCTACCCGAGAGGCCGCCACCGGCGATGTCGAGCTTGCCATCGAACCCGCCGGTCACGATCCGCAGCGCGCCCTTTGCCTCGGTACCGCTGACATCGAGCCTGGCGACCGCGATCGTCGCGTCGCCGCCCTTGGGCAGCAGGATCTGGCCATTGCCACTGAACGCGCCGAGCATCGATCCGCCATGCGCGGTAAATGCGAAACCATCGGCATTCGGATCTAGATGCAGGATGACGTTGGTGAGGCCCAAGGTCGCGTTGGGGTGCTCGAACACCAGGTCGAGCGTCGGATGATCGATCTTGCCGTCGAGCTTCAGCTTCAGCGGGCCATAGGTCGCCTGACGCCCGCTGCCCTCGAAATGGAAGCTGCCGTCGCGGCGGCGGATACCGCTGCCGGTCAGCCTGAGCGACGGCGCGGTGAGGACGAGGTTGTTGAGGTGGAGCACCCCGTCCGGCGTGAGCTCGAGCCCGGTCACAATATGCGGCAGCCCGCCGGCGAGCGAGCGGAAGAAGGCATTGTCGAGCCGCACCACCTGCGCGGTGCCGGTACCGACCACCCGCGTGCCACGACCGCCGGGGCCAGGCACCACCTTGAGGACGGTCTTCACGTCGACGATACCAATGCCGGGGATGAGATAGCGGCCAAGCCCGCCATTGACGCCGACCTCGTACAGCCCGGTCCTGAGATCGAGCATCAGGTTGATGCGCGCGGTGAGCTTGTCCGACTTCACTCGCAGGTCATTGCCGAGGACGAGCTTGCTCGTGACCCGCAACAGGCCATCGACGCTGAGGTTGCGCAGGATGCCGCCCGCGACGTCGCCAACCCCAGTCAGCCGCGCCGCGGTGAGGCGGAGCGGCAGCAGGATCGGCTCTTTCGAGAAGTGGCCGCTGCCACCCGCGCGCACGGTCTCGAAGCCGGTCTTGTCGAAGGCGACCCGTTCGGCGGTGAGGCGATAGTCGAAGCGCGCGGTCGAAAAGGCGCCGTCCAGGATGGCGCGGAGCTCGATCCCGCGTCCGGTCATGTTTGGGAACAGGGCGGCAGGCTGGAGCAACCGCGCCTGGATGCGGACGTTGCGAAAGCTGCCCAACCCGAGATCGACGGCACCGACGGTGTCGATCGCGAGCGCGGCTGATCGGAGGTTGAGCGTACCGTCAAGCCGCCGGTCAGCCAGTGTTGCCGCGCCGTGCACCAGCACCCGCGGCGTGGTCAGCCGCGCCAGCTTGCCGGTCGAGAGCGGCGCCGGGTCCAGCACGCCTGACAGCGCATAGGTGCCGGCATGGTTGGTGAGCGCCAGATCGACCGCATGAACCGCCCCGACATCGACCCGCGCGTTGCCGTTCCAGCTACTCCATGTGCCGTTGCCGGCGATGTCCAGCGCGATCGGATGCGTGACGCCGGCGAGCTTCGCCAGCACGCCGTTCGCAGCGCCACGGGCGTGCGCGTCGATATCGAAGCGGTTGCGATCAGGCTCGGCATCGAGCTTGAGCGTCAGCCGATCGCTGCCCTCGACCCGCGCCGACAGATCCACCAGCGCCCGGCCGGCATGGATATCGGCATGGCCGCGGATCTGCCCGGTCCGCTCGACGCCGGTGATGGCGCGGGCCACGGTCAGCCGCTCGACGCGAAGATCGCCGATCCTGATGTCGAAGCCCGGCAGGATCGGCCCGGCCTTGCCGGTGCGGATCGTCGCCGGCAGCTTGACGAGCGTCGCGCGCGGGATGATCAGCCGCTCGATGACGAGCCGGTTGCTCAGCCAGGCAAAGGGCTTCCAGTCGAGCTCGGCTTCAGGGGCGATGAACACCAGCCCCTTGGGATCGGAGATGCGCACATCGATCAGCGTCGCCTTCGAGAAGAGCGAGCCGTCGATCCGCCCGACATGATAGCGCAGCCCGTTCGAAGGCTTGAGCGCGGCGATCCGGTCGACCACCCATCGGTGCCCTATGTCGGAATCGAGCACGCCCAGGGCGGCCACCACCAGCGCCAGCAGGCCAACGATCGTCCCCGCTACCCATCGCAGCCAGCGGCGACGCGGCTTTGCCGGGGTTGGGGCCGGGTCGGGCTCGGCCTCGCTCAAAATGCCTGACCCAGCGAGACATAGACGGCGACGCGGGCATCGCCCTTTTGCCGATTGAGCGGCGTACCGATATCGAGACGGATCGGCCCGAAGCTCGAATAATAGCGCAGGCCAAGGCCGGCGCCGTATCGGAAATCCGTGAATTTCGGCAGCGCCGAGGTGTAGATATTGCCGCCGTCGAAGAACGGCACAACGCCGAAATTGCCGAACGTCTTCACCCGCGCCTCGAGCGAAAACTCGCTAAGGCTGCGCCCGCCGATCGGCACATTGTTCGGGTCGCGCGGCCCGATATCCTGATAGCCATAGCCGCGCACCGAAGCGCCACCGCCGGCATAGAAGCGCCGCGACGGCGCGATCGCGTCGCGCGGCGCGCCGGCGATCGTGCCGAACCGGACGCGGCCGGCCAGGACGACGCGGCTGCCGACGGACTTGTAGGTGCTCGCATCGACCTGCATCCGGGCATAGCCGAACGCCCGCCCCTCGAGCGACACTTCAGGCGACAGCCGGCCGCTCAGCCGGAAGCCACGGGTCGGGTTCAGCAGATCGTCCGAGCCGTCATAGCTCAGCGTCGTCGGTACCGCGCCAATGAAATAGGTCTGCTTGCGCGGCGCACCGGTCGTGGCGATCACGTCGCGTTCGTCCGTCGCCACCAGCTCGGCCCCGAACGACCAGGTCCATTTCTTCTGGAAGAAGATGTTGGTCTGCTTCTCGATGCTGCCCGAAAGCGAGAAGGATTTTGCGCGATAGGCGGTGCGCTGCAGGTTGGAAATGACCGCCTGGAGGTTTAGCGCCCGATCCCGGCCGTGGAAATTGTTGCGGCGGAACACCGCGCTGGCAAGCTGCTCCTGAGTGCCGAGCACACCGCGCAGGGTGAGCGCGCCTTCGGGCGGGAACATGTTGCGGTCAGTCCAGCTCACCTCGGCGCGCGGACCTTCGCCGGTGCCATAACCGAGCTCGCCGGCGATGGTGTGCTGCGGCGCGGGCTCGAGCCCGACAACGATATCGACTGTGTCCGGATCCCTGCTCTGGACTGGCTTGATATCGACGCCGGAGATCAGGCCGGTCTGGATCAGGGTTCGGCGCAGGTCGGTCAGCATGGCGGCGTCGAAGGGCTGGCCGGGGGTGAAGCGCGCAATCTCCTGGATGTGCTTCGCGTCGAACACCTTGTTCTTCGCATCGGTGGTGATGACGCCGAATTTCTTCTCGCCCCCGGGATCGACCGTCATCGCCAGGGTGGCGGTATGAGTCGCGTGGTCGACCACGATCTCTGGCTCGCCGACTACGGCAAAGGGAAAGCCCTGCTCGCCGATCGTCGTGCGCAGCTTCGCCTCGCCGGTTGCGATCGCATCGGCATTGACCGGATCCTCGGGCTTGACCCCGAAAGTGTCGCGCAGGGTATCGGCCTTGCCATCCGCCGCGGCGAGGCCGTTCAGCGTCACCCCGTCGAACTTGTAGAGGGTGCCCGGTTCGGCTTCGAGAACGACAGTCGGACGCGTGGCATTCGGCTCGATCCGCGAGGTGACCCGCGCATCATAATAGCCCTCGCCGCGCAACAGGGTGACGAGCAGCGCCGAATCCTCCCGCCCGCGCCGATCGAGCTGAGCGGCGTTGGCGGACTGGCCGTCATTGGCCTTGAGCGTCGACAATTGCGCGAAACGTTCGCGCAGCAGCGGGCTCGCGACGGTGTCGATGCCGTCCACGCGGTAAGTGTAGCGCTGCTCCCCCTTCATCTCGGCCGGAGCATTGGGATCAGGCGGCTCGGGCGGTGCGGCGCTGAGATCAGGCCAGTCGACGCCGAGCCCCGGAAGTGGCGCCAGCGGCGATTGCGGATCAAGACCGCCCGACTGGGGGATCGCCGATGGGGAGAGAGGGGTTTCAGGCGGCGCGATCTGGGGCGCGCTCGCCGGAACGCTCTCCTGCGCGATTGCGCAGGGGGTGATACAGACGAGAAGTCCCGCGGCGGCGCACAACAGTACGCCACGCCGCGCCAGCGAAAACGACATATCGCTGTCCTAGCGGCTTAAATCCGCAAGCGACAGAGGGTTGGCGCGGAGCTGCCGTTCAGTGCACCGTGCCGACAGCGCTGTCGACCGAGAGCAGGACGATCAGCCGTTCGATCTGGCGCCAGCGGCAGAAATGGAGATAATTGCCGATGTCCCGGCTCTCGTCAGCGCGTGCCGCGGCTTCCATCCCGGCATCATCGCCGAACAGAGCGATCAAAGTGGTCGCGTCCACGACCTGGGCTCGGTCGGCGAGATAGGGCATGTACGACATCGGCACTCCTTGGTTAGTCAGAAGGTGCTACAAGGGGCGTGCCAAAGTGGCAGGATCGGCGACAGGCGCGGCGGGCAATGGTAAACGGCGCGCTGAGGACCGCCCCACTGATCCCGGAGCGGGACTCTGGCGTCCTGCGGCGGGACATGGCAAAGCGGATCGATGGCAAGCAGACCCCCAACCCGCAACCCGGTCGCCGGCGGTGCCCTGATCGCGGCCGGCGCGATGGGCGGCGCGCTGATCGGCCTGTCCAGGGGCGAGGTTACCGCCGGTTTCCTGATCGGGACCGGCGCGGGTGCCCTGTTCGCGCTCGTCATCTGGCTGCTCGACCGGCGCGGTTGAACGACGATCCTGAATGGCGGCTGGCGGCGCCGGCAGTGTTGCGCTGCTGGCTGTTCCAGCGAAAATTTTCGCTGGCTGTTATGTTGGAATTCGGCTGCAGATTTCAGATTAAATAACAATAGTTTGTGCAAAAGCTGGCTGTTATCGAATAACAGCCAGCAAACAGCCAGTAACAGGGAGCGAAACAGCCAGGTAACAGCCAGCGCCCAACGGAACAGCCACCTTGCCAATGGCATTCTATCGACACTGTGAAAGAGCGAAGGGCGCGCCAGTTTCTGGACAATGCCGGTACGGCCCACCTTGGTCCTGCAACATTACCTCAATGGATTGAATCAGCGGTCCCACCAACAGGCGGTTCCGATGAAAGGCGCCATGCTCTAGGGTCCACTTGCGGGTGATCCGCGCGAGGGGACAGGGGTGAGCGACGATATCGACCGGATGATCGCGACGCTTGGCGCGGCGCTGCGGCAACGGCCCGATTATCCCTATCATCTCGTCGGGCTGGCCGAGATGGTCGCGGCGAAAAAGCATCGTCGGCGCGCCGTCGCGCTCGCCCGGGAGGCGATGGCGCTTGGCCGCGACGACCCGGCCACGATCATGCGCGGGCGCCGGCTGCTCGCATCGATGTTGCCGGGCTATCACGTGCCGATGATGAACGACGCGCGGCGCAACCTTGCCTGGGATGCGGCGCTGCGGCGGGCGATCCGCCCCGGCATGCTGGTGTTCGAGATCGGCACGGGGGCCGGGATGCTCGCGATGATGGCAGCGCGCGCCGGGGCAGCGAAGGTCGTCACCTGCGAAACCAACCCGATCGCAGCCGAGCTCGCGCGCGAACTCGCGGTGCTTAACGGCTATGCCGACCGGATCGAGGTGATCACCGCACCTTCGCAGAAGCTGATAATCGGCAAGGATCTGGAGCGGCCCGCGGACCTTCTGTTCTGCGATATCTTCGCCGACAGCCTGCTTGGATTCGATCCGCTCTCGGCAATCGGCGACGCGCGCGCTCGGCTGCTGGCGCCGGGCGCGCCGGCCTTACCCCGCGCGGCCAGCCTGCGTATCGCCCTTGCCGCGTGGCAGGACCATGCTCGTAGCGGGGCAATCGACACGGCCTGCGGCTTCGACCTTTCCCCGCTCGCCGATTTCGTCGACGTCGCGCTGCGGCGGCCGATCGACACGCCCGGGCTGGACCTGCTTTCGGATGGCGAGACGCTGTTCCGGTTCGACTTTGCGAACTCGGCCTTTCCTGCCTCCGAGCGGCGCACCGTCGGTTGCCGGGCGCTGAAGGCCGGGACGGCCGATACGATCGCGCGCTGGATCAGGCTCGAACTCGACGCGGAGACCGTTCTCGAAGCCCGGCCTGAGGCGGGCGCTCTCTTCTTCTCGTCGCCGACGCTGACGCCGCTCGACGCGCCGATCCCGGTATCGCCGGGCGACGAGATTCGGGTCAGCGGATCGCATGATCGCCTCAGGATCGCGACCTGGATCGAAAAGGAGGAATCCGGCGTCCCCTGAGGAACGCCGGATTCCCGTCTGGCGCCCCGTCTACCGGTTGTCCGGCTGGGCACGCACCGCAGCCAGCCCGAGACGCGTGACGCGGTAAGGCCCGCCTTCTGCGCTGGCGATGAACTGCCGGCGTTTCAACTTCCGGAACAGTGGCAGGGTGCAGTCGCTCAGCACATGGCCATCGCGGGTGAAGCAATCGACCGCGACGATCCGGCTGGTCTCCGGTTCACGCCGGTGAACGATGCGACCGCCCTGCGCCAGCGCGTGGAGCACGCGCTGTTCGTATTTCGAGATATTCATGGAAAATGTCGGCCCCTGGAAAAGGGGTTGAGGCCCGCACCACCGCCACGAAGCGGTTGCGCACGACGCCCGGCACCGGGATTACCATCCCGGTCAGGCGATCAGCAGGCGACAATTCCAGACATATTCACTCCGGTGGAGCGGCGATCATATCGCCGGCTCGGCCGGTGCGTCAATCATGGGCGATGCGGGGCGCTGCCCGCTTCGCTCCCAGATATGGCGCAGCGCGCGCCCGAGCATCGCCGGCAAGCCGGGCCGGACGAGCAGCCAGTCCCGGATCGCTGGCCCCTGATACGCGCCCATCTCTTCCTTGTAGCCGCTGTCTCCGGCGCCCCAGTCGACCCGGCCCACCCCCATCGCCATCGCGCGCATCAGATTGCGATAGGTGAGCAGTTTGCCGGGGGAATGGCCGGCGAACGCCGAATCATAGCTGTTGGCGATCGCATAGGTGAGGTCGCCGGTCGCGAGATCGAACGAAAAGGCGGCGGGTGCGCCATCGACCTCGAGCATGGCCGCCGACATCATCTTCGCGAGAACGGGGTCTTGCGCCGCGATGCGCCAGAAGGCCCCGTGCCCGGTCGCCGTGAACTTCGCGTCACTGCCGTCGGTGCGTGCGGCGATCCAGCTTTTGCCCTCGATCGCGGCGAGTGCGTCGAAGGTCTCCTCGGTCCAGTCAGCGCCGTTCAGGAACCGCCAGTCGAGCGCACCCTGCTCGGCCAGATGCTTTTCGTGGAAACGGTTCTTGCGGAGCGTGGAGTTGCGCGGCCATTCTCCGCGGATACGGGCCGCGGCCAGATCGAGCAGCCAGGAATCGGCGACGAATCGGTCAAGTGTGACCCAGCCTTTCGCGCGCGCGGCTGCAAGCAGGGGTTCGAGCGCCGCATCGCCATCACAGACAGGCCCGACCCGCAAGGCGTTGATTTCGCGGCCGAGGCCATCGACCAGAGCATTGAAGGCGCCCTCGCCCGCCGCCTCGCTCGCCGGGAAGCTTCGAAAGGGCCAGTAAGAGCCAGGCACTGCCGCCAGTCGCGCCGGCCCAGGGCCGAAGCGAATCATCGGTAGCGCGATCACGGGGTCGGCATCATGCTCGACCAGCAGCGTCCGCGCTTCGCCGCCATAGGCCGTGAGCGCAGCGGCAAACCATTGATAGCGAAGGAAACGATGCTGCTCGGGCGCGGCCTCGGCAACGAGATCGATCGCGCCCGAAAGCCCGTCAAACACCAATGCGCGCGTCATCGGCGGCAGGCGGGTGAATTCTGCGAGCAGCATCGGCTTGGTCATGGCCGATCGTTACGTGGCTAGCGGTTACCAACCGGTTCGCGCTTGACCCTTTGGCAGCGAAGCCCCCACAACCGCCTCGTGCAATATTCTCCCGCCGTCACCACGATCGCGCAGACGATCCAGCTTTCGCTGTCGCCAGTCTTCATGCTGGCGGGAATCGGGGCATTGCTCAATGTGCTGGCGGGGCGGCTATCGCGTGTCGTCGATCGCGCCCGCCAGGTAGAGGGCCTTCATCCGCGCTCGACGGGGCCGGAGCATGACCGCCATGTCTGGGAGCTGCGGCTGCTCGACCGGCGCATGTCGGTGATCAATATGGCCCTGGTGCTGGGCGTGTCGAGCGCGGTGATGACCTGCCTCGTCGTCGCCATGCTGTTCGTCGCCGAACTCGCCAAGCTCCATATCGGCACCGTCGTTGCGCTGTCTTTCATCCTCGCGATGTTCCTGCTGATCGCAGCTTTGGTCTCGTTCCTGATCGAGGTCCGGATGTCGCTGACCGCAATCCATATCCGGCCAGAGTTGCTCGAAAAAGACGGCGAGTGAGCCCGCGCATCGAGAAACGATTGCTGCAGGCGATCGTCGCGGTCGCCTGCCTCGTCCCGCTGATCACCGGCGGATGGAGCATCCTGCATGGGCCCGGCTTTCTCGGCCATCCACCCGTGATCCCGGTCGATCTCGACAGCCATTTTCGCTACATCTCGGGCATCTTCTTCGCGGTCGGCATCGCCTTTGCGAGCTGCGTTCCGGGAATCGAGACCAAGGGCCCGCGCTTCCGGCTGCTCGGCGCACTCGTAATCATGGGCGGGCTCTCCCGCGCTGTGTCACTCATCGCGGTCGGCGTGCCGTCAAAGGGGCATCTCTTCGCCTTCGCGATGGAACTCGGCGTCGTGCCGCTCCTCCTGTTGTGGCAGGCGGGGTTCGCGAGGCGGTGGCGCCAGAGGAGACGGTAGCTCAGCTTCCCTGCATCGCCTGCTTGAACGTCAGCTCGATGAATTCCGCCGGACGGATCATCTGGAGCGTGACGCTGACGATCATATAGCCGTTGAGGATGTCCTCTCCGGTCATCGTCGATCCCAGGCCGCACTGAACGGTGAAGGCGTCGCTCGCCTTGTCACCCATCAGCCCGCCCGACTGCCAGAGCTGAGTCAGGAAATTGGAGATCATCGCGGTGACGGTCGACCAGGTCGTGCCGTCATTGGCCGCGAAGGTGAATTGCGCGAGCGCCTGCTGGATCGACTGCTCGATATAGATCAGCGTCCGGCGGACCTGGATGTAGCGATAGTCGTTGCTGTTGCCGTCAAGCGTCCGTGCGCCCCAGATGACGGTACCGCGATTGACCTGGGCGCGCAGGATATTGATCGCATTGCCGTTGAGCGGGACATTGTAGCCGCCCTGTTCCACATCGTTCAGCAGCACCTCGGGTGCGAGAACCTGATTGAGCGCCAAATTCGCCGGCGCGTTCCAGACGCCGCTGTTCGCATCGTTCAGGGTCCAGGCGCCAGCGATGGCGCCGCTCGGGGGCACGATGTTGAGCTTGCCGGCAAGAGCCTGCTGGATCGTGGCGAGCAGCGGCAGGGCATTGACCAGATACTGGTTGAGCGCCGCGATCCCCGCGCTGTCGGTCGGCACGGCAACAGACCCGGCCAGCGAGACGGCCAGATTCTGCGCGACGCCGACGATATTCGCCGGATCGGACGCGATGGGGGAAGCGCCCGCGACCGGAAAGGCCGCCGCGATATGCGCTGCGACATCCGTGAAGCTGGAGGGAAAGATGGTCGGGGCCTGCCCCATGCGGGCGGAGGCGTAGAGCGACAGCGCTTGGGTCGTCAGCAGATTGTTCATCAGCATCGTGCCGCCAGCGTTACCGGTCAGATTGGGATAGGCGAGATCGGCGCTCGCGAGCAGCGACGATTCGAGCGCGGGGCCATAGGCAGTGCCGTAGCTGAACCAGGGCGTGGCGGGGGCGATCGCGGTGTAGAAGGCGCCCGCCTCTTCCTCCATCGCATCCGCTGACCAGTTTGCGGGGGCGAGTGCGCCCGGAAGATCGAGGATCGCGACGCGATCCTGCAGCGTGCCTGCTTGCTGAAGCATCTCGACCGCGACGGACTGGTACCCGGGATAGCTCAATATGCCCTTTGCATCGGTCTCGACCAGCAGGCAGGCATCGGGCACCACGAGCATGGTGCCACCGCGTGTGTCTCCGGCGACGGCGAGCCCGCCCGTCAGATCATTGGCGCTGACGGCAACCGGCGCCGCGCCGGCCGACGGCGCGGTGCTCGCGGTGCCCCAATAATTGGCGACCGAGATGACGTAGCAATCGCCGCCGCCATTGGCGAAGAACAGCTCCATCGCGGCGTAGAGATTGAACTGCGGCACATAGGCCATGGTGCCGGTGGGCGTCACCGCGGTTGCGACCGTGTAGCCGGCACTGGACGGCCCACTTGCAGAGCCGTCCCAGGAAAACGCCTCGAAATCCGCAGCCGCGCCCGACGCGGCTGCCGCGACGACGCCCCGCGCCTCGAAGGCCGCGCCGAAATAGCTGCGATAGTCCGCCATCGAACTCAGTGAGACCGGCTGCAGATAGACCGGCTTACCCGTCGATGGATCGCGCGCGGTCTCGGTATAGCCGATGAAGATCGGGACCGCAGTGGCGACACCGACGATCGAAGGCGGGAAGGCCGGCAGCTCGGTGATATACACGCCCGGCGTCTTGCGATCCGCCGTGGCGGGGGGCGTCGGGACATTGGCTGACATGGCGGCGCTTCCTTTGCGGCGGGCAGAACCCAATAGACGTCAGGCCAACTGGCTCATACCGGAAGTCGAACCATCTTCGTTGCTATCCTACGGATCAGCGCGTGCCCTCCAGCCCGGCGCCCGCATCGGCCACCGGCAGATAGCGGGGTGCGACGCGGGCATGGCTTGCCTGCTCATAGGCATAGCCGGCATTGATCACCGCCTGATCGCCCCAGGCGGTCGCGATGAAGGACAAGCCGACCGGCAATCCCTTCACCAGCCCCATCGGCACGGTCAGGTGCGGATAGCCGGCAATCGCGGGCAATTCGCTTGCGCTCGGGCCGTTGAAATTGTCGCCGGAGACGGTGTCGCTCAGCCAGGGCAGGCCATAGGTCGGCTCGACCAGGAGGGTGGCGTCGGCTTTTTTGAGCATCGCGTCGATCCCCTCGGCGCCGGCCAGCCGCAGCGATTTGGCACGGGCGCCGAGATATTCGGCATCACTAAGGCCGCGCGTCTTGGCCGCGTCGAGGAAGATCTCCTGGCCGAAAAAGGGCATTTCGGCCGCCTTGTTGGCCTCGTCGAACGCGATGACCTGATCGAGGGTGCGGGCCTTGACCGCATCGGGCGTGGTCGCAAGATAGGCGTCGAGATCGGCCTTCAGTTCGGCCTTGAGCACGTCGAACTCTGCGTCGCCACGGCCGCCGTCCTTGGGCGCATCGACGTCCACAAGGATTGCGCCCTGCGCCTTCAGCACCGCGAGCGCCGCCTCATATCGGGCCTTCAGCGCGTCGGGCATGTCGGGGTGGAGGACCGCGATCCGTTTGCCCCTGAGCGCGTCCGTCGACAGGCCGGCGGCGAAATCGTGCCTGTGCTGGTCAGCATCCCTTGTTGCGACATCCGCCGGATCGGTAGCGACCATGTTCGAGAACAGGATCGCGACATCCTTCACGCTGCGCCCCATCGGCCCGGGCGTATCCTGGCTATGACTGATCGGCACAACATGGGTACGGCTGACCATACCGAGCGTAGGCTTGAGCCCGACCAGCCCGTTCATCGAGGAGGGGCACACGACCGAGCCGTCAGTCTCGGTGCCGACCGCGACCGCTGCGAAGCTCGCCGCCACCGCCGCGCCCGATCCGCTGGATGAGCCGCAAGACGTGCGATCGAGCGCATACGGATTGCGCACCAGGCCGCCGATGGCGCTCCAGCCGCTGATCGATTTGGTCGAACGGATATTGGCCCATTCGGAGAGGTTGGTCTTGCCGAGGATCACCGCCCCGCCCTTGCGGAGCTCGGCGACGACGGGCGCATCGCGGCGGGTTCGATTGTCCTTGAGCGCGAGGCTGCCGGCGGTGGTCGCCATGTCGCTCGTCTCGATATTGTCCTTGATCAGCACCGGGATGCCGTCGAGCGGGCCGAGCGGTTTGCCGGCCTTGCGGCGCGCATCGCTGGCCCGGGCTTCGGCAAGGGCGTCCGGATTGACCGCGATGACCGCGCGCAGAGTGGGACCCTTGCGATCCATCGCCGCGATCCGCGCGAGATAGGCGCGGGTGATATCCTGGCTCGTTGCGGAGCCCTTCGCCATCATCGCATCGAGATCCGCGATCGACGCTTCCTCGACCCTGGCCTCGCGGGCGAAGGCCGGGGCGGCCAGCATTGAGCCGATGAGCAGCAAAGCAAAGGCACGCATGATGTTCCCCCATTTCCGTGAGCCTGATCGTCCCGGCAAATCATGCTGGAGAGTGGTGGCCGGGACAAGCCTGTGCGAGCATCAGGGTGAAACGCGATCGGCCTGAATCACTCCCGGTTTGGGCCTCCTATTCCCCGAACAGTTCGCGCTGCGCCTTTTCCAGTTCCTCCGCATAGCGCTTGCGGGCGAAGCGCTCGGACAGCACGCCGAGCACGACCCCGTACTCATCCACGACCGCGAGTTCGTCCACCTGGTCGGCATCGAAGCGGGCCATGACAGCAGCGATGTCAGCGTCGGGCGACAGAGGCGCAAGCGCAGCTTCGGCGAGGGTGCTGACCGGAGCCGACTCATCGAGCCCGTCGGCATAGGCGGTGGCCGGGACGACGATCCCCTTGTAGCGACCTTCGCCATCGATCAGCACCGCGCGGTTTGCCGAACCGAGCGGGAAGCGGTGGCGGAAGGCGGCGATATTGGTGTCGACCGGCGTCGCCTGAGTTTCGCGGCGCATCATCCGGCCGGCGGTCAGGGCGCGCACCCGGCCGATATCGCGGGCGCTCTTGATTGTCTCGCCGCGCAGATGAAGCCGCCAGGTCGAGAAGGAATAACCAAAACGTTCGCGCACGATCGCGCTCGCGACAAGGGATGCCGCGACTACGGCGCCGGTCAAGAAGAAGTCGTGGGTTGCCTCGAGCACAAGCATCGCCATGGTCATCGGGCCACCGACGACCGCCACCGCGAGCGCCGCCATGCCGACCACCGCCGCCTCGGTCTGTACCAGCAACGGCCGGCCAGCGATTTCCGCGAGGCCACCGGCAAAGAGATGGCCGACCAGGGTGCCCAGGAAAAGGGCTGCGAAGAAGAGGCCGCCGCGAAAGCCGAAGCCTAGCGAAATGATCGACGCTGCGCTTTTGGCGAGCAGGATCGCTGCGATGAAGGCGAGCGAATAACCGAGCGCGAGATCTAGATGGAGCGCACCGTGTCCCGAGGACAGGATCTGCGGCGTCGCCATCGCGATCGGCACCAGCAACAGGCCGCCGAACACTGGACGGCTGTGAGCAGGCAGACGCAGGCGCCGCGCTCCCGCTTCGACGATCGCTACGAGGCGCATCAGGGCAATGCCGAGCAGCGCGCAGATCGCGCCGAGCAGGGCATAGAGCAGATAGTCGACCGTCGGGACCGGCACATTGCCGGTAGTCGATACGATATAGGGCGTCGCGCCGAGCGCCTGGGCCACACTGGCGCCGGCCAAAGCGGCCGCAGCAACCGGGGCGATTGCTGACGGGGTATAGGCGCCGATCACGATCTCGAAGGCGTAGAAGGCGCCGGCGAGCGGCGCGCCGAACGCGGCAGCAATTCCCGCCCCTGCCCCCGCGCCGACCAGGGTCCTGAGGTCAGCACGCCTGAGACGCAGCGCTCCGCCGACCACCGAGGCGAAGGCGCTGCCGAGCTGCGCGTAACCCGCCTCGAGCCCCACCGAAGCGCCGAAGCCGTTTGAGATGACCGTCTGGCCCGAGATGACGAGGCTGTCGCCGAAGGACATGCGGCCGCCATGCAATGCGTTCGCCTCGACCGCGTCGACCATTTGCCGCCGGCGCGCGCTGACTGCCCAGGAAAAGGCGGCGAGGACTGCGCCACCAGCAGGCAGCATCAGGAGCTGGAAGGGGGTCAGACGGGTCTGGCTGCTGAGGCTTGCCCATTTGGGGAGCTCGAACATCCAGTGCTGCAGCGTGCGGGCGATGCCGCCCAGCGCGAGGGTGAGCAGCCCGGCGACCGCGCCGATCAGGATCGCAAGCAGGATAAGCCACGCTTCACTTGCCCGGAACAGGCGGCGCAGCAGGGCGAGCCGGGTCAAAAGGAAATAGGGTGGGTGAAGCATCGGCGGGCCAGGGGGGGAAAGATATCCGCCTAGCCCTCAGGGCGCGCCAAGGCGACCCCCAGATATGAAAAGAGGCTGCCGGGTCCGAAGACCCGGCAACCTCCTGACATGGTCAGCGGCCGGAAGCTCCAGCCCGGGAGACCATGCGAACCGCCTTTCCTGTGGGCCCCGCGTTGACTGGGGGAGGATACCCCCCGCACGGCCCGGTGGATTAGCGGCGCGTCCCCCGAACGAACTGAACCGACCCCATTGCTGAACCATGAGACATCGGATCACCTCCTTTCGCTTGTTGAAACATCGTGCCCTGCATGAGCACGCCCTATATGTGAATCATCGGAATCGCATATACAAGTCTTGTATTGCGTCCCGTTTTGGACGAGTCTCTTGCGCTTCCGAAATCGCCGGTTCGACCGCCTCAGTGGCGCTTGAAATATTGCACATCACGCTCGTGCTTTTCCGCTGCGGCGCGCGTGCCGAAGGTGCCGAGATTGCGGCGCTTGCGGGTGTCGGGATCGACCTTGCGCGAATAGAGCCGATATTCGCCGGATTTTAAGCTTGCGGATCATGGCCTTCCTCCTCGCGCCAAAAACGCGCGAGGGCGAAAGGCTATCCGGTCAGCTTCGGCAATCCTCGGTCACGCGCTCGATCTCGGCCCAGGGCGGCACGACCAGAGTCGCATAGCCCGGCTGTTCCACGACGAAGCGCCCGCGACTGAAGCCGATCGCATCGAGCAGGCTGTCGCGCGGGCCGATCGTGACCGCGAGATAGGGCGGCGTGCCACCGGTCGGGCTGCTCGACAGCGTCCGTGACACCGTCGTCGTGCGGATCGTCATCGGCACGGCACCCGATGCGATTCCGGCGCGCGAGAGATAGAGCGTGCCCGCGGCCCGATCGCAGCGGAGCGTCAATATGGCATCGGCGCCGCGCTGGCCGAACAGGGCGATGGAGCCGCGTCCGTCCTGCCGATATGCCCATTCGCCCGGAGTCACCGGCCAATCCCGCCAGTCGGCACCGAGCGGAGCCGGTGCCGGGCGTGGCGGCGGCGGTGGCGGCGGGGTGTAGGTCGGCACCGGAGCGGGTGCCGGCGCAGGCCTTGGCGGCGCGACGGGCGCAACGCAGCTGGCCAGGGCAAGGGTTACAACGAGGAGCGGAAGCGTGCGCATCGCCACCCCTATGCGCGATGCGGGCGGGTCGCTCAACCGTCCGTCTTGCGTGCTGCGTTATTTCGACTCTCTCGTCCGATGGGACGTTCAGCGGTGAGATAGGGCCTTATGCCGTCGTCACCATATACACTTCACCGTCGAGATCGACGAGATAGAGGTTGCCGGCGGCATCCTCGCCGAACGAGGCGAGCTGGTCGATCGTGCCGACATCGGGCGCGAAATCCTCGTTGCGGCGTTCGAAGCCGTTTGCGCCCAGCGTCGTCCCCTGCACGAGCGTGTTTGCCGGCACGGTGAAGATATGGCCGCGGCCATAATCGCCAAAGACATACAGGCCGACCAGCGATGCCACCGGGCCGCGATAGACATAGCCGCCGGTGATGGTCGGCCCCTGTTTGAGCCCCGAGCCATGGCCATATTCGAGCACCGGATCGATTAGGCCGGCGGGCGCGGTGCCGGTATAGGGGTGCGCGCCTTCGCGGAAATGCCAGCCATAATTGCCGCCCTTGTCCTGCGGGCGGACCAGATCCACCTCTTCCCAGAGATCCTGTCCGACATCGCCGATCAGCAGATTGCTGCCCCAGAAAGAGGCCCGGAAGGGATTGCGCAATCCATAGGCGAAGATCTCGCGCGCGCCGCCGACGCCGCTCGCGAACGGGTTGTCGGCGGGGATCGCATAATAGGGTGCCGATCCGCCCGGCGGCTTGAGCGCAATGCGCAGGAGCTTGCCGAGCAGGACGTTGGTGTTCTGCGCGTTGTTCGGCACGTCACCGCCGCCACCGCCGTCGCCGGTGGCGAAATAGAGATAGCCGTCAGGGCCGAAGCCGAGCCAGCCGCCATTGTGATTGCTGTTGGTCGGGTGCGGAATCGTGATGATCGTCGCATCGAGCACCGTCGCGCCGTTACTGGCGCGGCGATAGCGGCGGATTTCGATATCGCCGGCGGGGTTCGTCACATAGGCGTAGATAAAGCCGCTCGTCTGATAATCGGGCGCCGCCGCCACGCCGAGCAGGCCGCGTTCATTGACGGTGGAGATGTTCGAGGCAGTGATGAAGACCGTCTTGGCGCCGGTCGCCGGATCGAGGGTCAGGACGTCCCCGCCTTTCTCCACCGCGAAGACTTTCGTGTCCCCGGGGATCGGCGCGACATAGAGCGGCTGGTTGAAGCCGGTGCCGACACGGCGGACCCGAATGCCCTCACGGCTGTTGGTCACCGTGATCCGCACCGCGAGACTGGCACTGGCCATGCCGTCAGTGGCGCCGAGCTGGACCTCGTAGACATTGTCCTGATCGCTATCGGCCGGCGCTTCGAAATCGGGCGGCGATGCGAAGCGCAGCAGGCCGGCAGGCGTGATCGAGAAGCGCGCTGCATCCGCACCGCCGGTGATGCTGTAGGTCAGCGCGCTGCCTTCGGGATCGCTCGCGGTGGCCTGATAGGCGTCCGTGACATTTTCGACGACGCTTGCCGCGCCTGCCGAGGTGAAGCTCGGCGGCTGGTTGCCGGGGGTCGGGGTCGGCGTGCCCCCGCCCCCGCCCCCGCCACCGCCACCGCCGCCACTACAGGCCGATCCAAGCAGGAGCATTGCCAGCGCCGCGCTATTGCAGAGCGTTGTGCGACGTGGAGATGGTTTGGGCATCCGGTGCTCCCGACTGGACTATGATTGTCCATCCGCGATCGGCCCTGGCCGACCTGTTCTGCTGAACGCATCTGTGGAGCGTCCGTTGCCGTTCATCGCCAATCTGGGCTTTTCTCTATCGAGGGCTGTGCGAGATCGCGCAGATAACTCTCCCCAGACTTGGCCGACTCGGCCCGATCGGCTATGATAATGCCACAAAGAGCATCAAGAATGGGGAGGAAGTCGATGCCTGCGCAGCACGTCACCTTGTCGAGCCTGAGCCTCGCGGTTCTGCTGACTCTTTCCACCCAGGCAAACGCGCAGAGCGCGCCCGATCTGGACAAGGCGCTTGTCGCTTCCAAGCCCTTGTTTGAATCCAATAATGTTTCCGGCCATGTCCAGGCAGCGGTGACCACTGACTGCACCACCGTGCTGACGCTGGAAGGAAACAAGAGCTATACGATGAAGATCATCGGCAAGGCGGCGGCCGCCGACGGCAATGCGATGACGGTCGACGTGGCCAAGGATTCCCTGATGTTCAGCTTCCGCGGCGACGATGCCGATGCGCTGGCCAAGGCGGCCGCCAAGGCGCTGGAGCCGTTGGCCGCACGGTGCAAGGGGTAAAGGGCCGGGGCGACGGTTACCGCCGCCCGCCACCCATCCGCATCTTCTGGCTCTTGCCGTAGCGCGTCTTGCGGGTGCCTGGCTTGCCCTCGTTCGAGCGGCCCATGACGGGTGCGCGATGTTCGTCGGCGGGGAGGCCGAGTTCCTCCGCTTCCAGCGCCCTGATCTCGTCGCGCAGGCGCCCGGCCGTTTCGAATTCGAGATCTGCGGCTGCCGCACGCATCTGTTTTTCGAGGTCCTCGATATAGGCGCGCAGATTGTGGCCGACCATATGGGGCCGGTCCTCGTCGATCTCGATCGTGACCTGGTCGCGGCTCGCAACGTCCTTGATGATGTCGCCGATGTTGCGCCGGATCGTCTGCGGGGTAATGCCGTGCGCCTCGTTATAGGCGAGCTGCTTCTCGCGGCGCCGGTTGGTCTCGTTCATCGCCCGCTCCATCGAGCCGGTGATGCGATCGGCATAGAGGATCACCCGGCCGTCGACATTTCGCGCGGCGCGGCCGATCGTCTGGATCAGCGAAGTCTCGGAGCGCAGGAACCCCTCCTTGTCGGCGTCGAGGATCGCGACCAGTCCGCATTCGGGGATGTCGAGCCCCTCGCGCAGCAGGTTGATG
>Ga0207703_10000620_pt1 | contig 35832 bp, 31 predicted proteins | sample KBSSwiS12_FD_184304 | JGI IMG/M metagenome (GOLD analysis project Ga0207703, IMG submission 184304) | Switchgrass rhizosphere microbial communities from Kellogg Biological Station, Michigan, USA - KBS Switchgrass S1-2 (SPAdes) (version 2) | ecosystem: Host-associated > Plants > Roots >... | reverse complement strand
GGGATCGAAGTCGAGCGGCACGCCCAGCCCGATCAGCGGGATCAGGATGTCCTGGAAGAGAATCGCGGCGTCGAATCCAAACCGGTCGATCGGTTGGGCGGTGACCTCCGCGCAGAGCTCCGGGACTTTGCAGACATCGAGGAACGAGTGCTTCTCGCGGAGCGCCCGGTACTCGGGGAGGTAGCGTCCCGCCTGGCGCATGATCCAGATCGGCGTCTCCGCGATCGGCTCGCCGCGGCAGGCGCGCAGGAACGAGAAGGCTGGGGCGAGGCCTTGCGTCATGACGCGAGCACCTCGTCCGCCGCCTCGAGCGTGCGGTCGATCTCGGTCTCGGTGTGCGCGCTCGAGAGGAACGCCGCCTCGAACGCCGAGGGGGGCAGGTAGATCCCACGCTCGAGCATGCCCTGGAACCACCGCGCGTAGCGCTCGCGGTCGGCGCGCCGCACCTGATCCATCGTCGACACCTCGGTCACGCCGAAGAAGAGCGTCCACATCGAGCCGACCGCGTTCACCACGCCGGGGACGCGATGCCGGTCCAGCGAGGCCTGGAGCCCCGCAGCGAGGAGGGACGTGCGGGCCTCGACGCGCCGGAAGAAATCCGGATCCTGCTCCATGTCCGAAAGCGCGGCCACTCCGCCGGCCATGGCGAGCGGATTCCCCGAGTATGTGCCGGCCTGGTAGACGGGGCCCTCGGGGGCGACGAGCGCCATCATGTCGGAGCGCCCGCCGAACGCCGCGACCGGAAGGCCGCCGCCGATTACCTTGCCCAGCGCGACCAGATCGGGCTTCACGCCGTACCGCTCCGCCGCTCCGCCGCGCGCCGCGCGGAAGCCGCACATCACCTCGTCGAAGAGGAGCACCGCCTGGTGGCGATCGCAGAGCGCGCGGAGTCCAGGGAGGAATTCGGGCCGCGGCGGGATCACGCCGTAATTTCCGACCACCGGCTCGACGATGACCGCGGCGATCTGGGAGCCCTCGCGGTCGAAGTGCGCGCGCACGGAGTCGAGGTCGTTGAACCGCGCGAGGCGCGTGTCCGCCAGCGCGGACGCGGGGACGCCCGGCGAATCGGGCACGCCCAGTGTCGCCGCGCCGGAGCCGGCCTGGATGAGAAACGGATCGGCATGCCCGTGATAGCACCCTTCGAGCTTCACGTAGAGCGACCGCTTCGTGGCGGCTCGCGCCACGCGAAGCGCGCTCATCGTGGCTTCGGTCCCGGTCGAGACGAAGCGCAGCCGCTCCGCGGCCGGATAGAAGCGGCGCACGCGCTCGGCGAGGTCCGACTCGAGCGGCGTGCTCGTGCCGTAGAGCGTCCCGAGCCGGGCCTGGCGCTCGATGGCCTGGATCGTGGCGGGGTGCGCGTGTCCGAGGAGCATGGCGCCCCAGCCGAGGACGTAGTCGAGGAGCTCCTGACCGTCCGCGTCCGTGAGATAGGCGCCGCGCGCGGCCACGATCTGGCGCGGCACGCCGCCCACCGCCTGGAACGCGCGCACGGGAGAGTTCACGCCGCCGGGGAAGAGCCCGAGCGCGCGGCGATGGAGCGCCTCGCTCTGGGTCGTGGTCACGGCGGGGCGAGTCTCCTTCAAGCCGTCGCCCCCTTGGCGAGCAGCGGCGCGATCTCCCGCGCGAAGTAGGTCAGGATCACGTCCGCTCCCGCCCGCCGGATCGAGACGAGCGTCTCGAGCGCGGCGCGCTCGCCGTCGATCCAGCCGTTCTGCGCCGCGGCCTTGATCATCGCGAACTCGCCCGACACGTTGTACGCCGCGACCGGAACCTGGAACTGCTCCTTCACGCGGCGGATGACGTCGAGGTAGGGGAGCGCGGGCTTCACCATCACCATATCCGCCCCTTCCTCGAGATCGAGCGCCACTTCGCGCAACGCTTCCGCCGCGTTGGCGGGGTCCATCTGGTAGCCCCGGCGATCGCCGAACTGCGGCGTCGACTCGGCGGCCTCGCGGAACGGGCCGTAGAACGCGCTCGCGTACTTGGCGGCGTAGGAGACGATCGGCGTGTCTGGGAAGCCGCCCAAGTCGAGCGCCTTGCGGATCGCGGCGACGCGCCCGTCCATCATGTCGCTCGGCGCGATGAGATCGGCGCCGGCCGCGGCGTACGCGGTGGAGGCGCGGGCGAGGAGCGGGAGTGTCTTGTCGTTGTCCACCTTCTCGCCGTTCAGAACGCCGCAGTGGCCGTGGCTCGTGTACTCGCAGAGACAGACGTCGGCCCAGAGAATGAGGTCGGGGACCGCCTTCTTGAGAGCGCGGAGCGCCGTCGGGACGATGCCCTTCTCGTCGTAGGCCTCACGGCCTTCCGCGTCCTTCGCCGCGGGGATCCCGAAGAGAATGACGCCTCCGATTCCATCCTTCGCGATCGCCTCGCCCTCCCGCACCAGCTCGTCGACGGAGAGCTGGAAATGCCCGGGCATGGAGGCGACCGGCTTGCGCACCTTGGATCCATGGCAGACGAAGAGCGGCGCGACGAGATTCGACGCCGCGAGCGTCGTCTCGCGGCGCATCGCGCGAAGCGCGGGCGTGGCGCGGAGCCTGCGAAGCCGTGTGGTCGGATAGGTCACGGAGCGATCCTCTTCACCGATTGTAAAGCCGCCGGTTGAAACGGGTCGACGCCGGGGTCCGCGATCGACGCGTAGCCTCGAGTCGTGAGCGCGCGCCGGGTGGTATCGCCGATCGGAACCGCATGCGCGCGCGAGCGAAGCGAAGTCAGCACGTCGGGGAGGAGCCGCTCGAGCGCCTCGATTCCGGACGGGCTGAAGTAGAGAACGACCACGGGATCGTTGGCCGCGATCGAGGAGCGCACCACGTCCACGTCCACGTCCTGGAAGGTGGTCCGATAGATCTCGAACGGCTCGACCTCGATCCCCGCGCGCTCGAGCGTGTCCGGCAGGTCGGGGAGCGAGCGGTCGCCGCGCAGGAATGCGACCCGGCGGATGCCTCGCGAGGTGCGCGCCTCCGCGATGTGCCGGCCCAGGTTCCGGGCCGAGGGCTCCAGCAGGACGTACTCGACGTCGAGGTGTCTCGCGACGATCGGCGCCGCGCTCTCCTCGCCCACCGCGAAGAGGGGAAGAGCCGCGAGCGCCTCTTCGTGCTCGGGAAGGGCCGCTTCGGCGAGCGCCTCGGCCGCCCTTCGGCTGGTCCATGCGATCGCCGCTCCTTGCTGCGCCGCTTCGAGCCACGTCAGGAATCGCGCGCCATCCCGCCCCGGCTCGGTCGCGAGGAGCGGGAGCCGCGCCACGCGGAACGAGCAGGCCTCGGCCGCCTCGACGATCTTGTCGTCGCGCGGATCCATGCGGGCCACCACGAGGAGCGCGCTCACGGGTGGACCTCGTCGCTCCGCACCGCGTCGAGGATCTCGCGGGCCCCCTGGGCGAGGGCGAGTCGCGCGAGCTCCGCTCCGAGCTCGCGGGCGCCGGCGGATGCTCCATCGAGGGACGCGCGGATCGTGGGATGGCCGTCGGGATGGCCCACGAAGCCCGAGAGGGCGAGCGTGCCGTTCCGCGCGATGGCGCGCGCGCCGACCGGCACGAGGCACCCGCCACCGAGTCCGGACAGGAACGTGCGCTCCGCGATGGCTTCGGCTTCGGCGCCCGGGTCGTGGATCGGCTGGAGCGCGGCGCGCGTCTGCATGTCGTCCGCGCGAATCTGCACCGCGACGATTCCTTGGCCCGGAGCGGGGAGCATCACCGACTCGTCGATGATCTCCGCGATCTCGCTCTCCATGCCGAGGCGATTGAGGCCCGCCGCCGCGATCACGATGGCGTCCACCGTGCCCGAGAGCACGCGCGCGATTCGGGTGGGCACGTTGCCGCGCAGGTCCTCCACCGTGAGGTCGGGTCTCCGCGCGAGGAGCTGCGCGCGCCGGCGGAACGAGGACGTGCCGACGACGGCCCCCTTCGGGAGCGCGTCCAGCCCCACGCCTCCGCGGGACACGAGCGCGTCCCTCGGATCCTCGCGCTTCAAGAGCGCCCCGATCGCGAGCCCGGGGATCTCTTCCGTCGGCAGGTCCTTGAGCGAATGGACCGCGAGGTCGATCCGCCCTTCGAGGAGCGCCGTGTCGATCTCCTTCGTGAAGATTCCCTTGCCGCCGATCCGGCGCAGGGAGGCCAGCGGATTCCGGTCGCCCGTCGTCTCGATGACGGTCAGACTGCACCGAGCCTCGCCCCCGAGGAGCTTCTGCACGAGCCCGCTCTGCGCGAGCGCGAGCGCGCTACCGCGCGTCCCGATCCGCATCGGAGTCCTCCTGGCCGATTCCGAAGAGATCCCGCACCGCGTCGACCCGGGCGATGCCCTCGCTCTCGTCGTCCGCGCGGGAGAGGCGCGTGGTGGGGCGATGGAGGAGCTTCTGCACGATGCCGTGCACGAGCGCCTCGAGCGCCGCGTGATCCTCGGGGCGGAAGCGGCCGCGATGGCGGTCCAGCTCTTCCTTGGCGATGTCCTCGAAGTGGGTCCGGAACGCGGTCACGGTGGGCTTGACGGCGAGCGACCGATGCCAGCGGAGGAAGCGCGCCATCTCCGATTCGATGATCGCCTCCACCTTGGGCACCTCGGCGCGCCGCTGCGCAAGGCTCTGCGCCACGAGCTGCCCGAGTGCGTCCAGGTCGTGCACGAACACGTTGGGGAGCTTCGACACTTGCGGCTCCACGTCGCGCGGCACCGCGAGATCGAGGAAGAGAAGCGGCCGGTTCTTCCGGATCTTCATCGCGTTCCGGACCATCGCCTCCCGCACGACCGGCTCGTTCGACGACGTCGCGCTCACCACGATGTCCGCGCCCGGAAGCGCGACGGGAATCGCCTCGAGCGAGATCGCGCGGGCGGCGATCGTGGCGCCGAGCTTCTCCGCCCGCTCCTTGCTCCGGTTCGCGACCATGAACTGGGCGACCCCGGCTTCCATGAAATGGCAGGCGGCGAGCCCCGCCATCTCGCCCGCGCCGATCAGGAGCACCTTCTTGTCCGCGAGCGATCCGAGCACCTTGGTCGCGAGATTCACGGCGGCGTACGCGCTGGATACCGGACCGCGGCCGATGCCTGTCTCGGTGCGCGCGCGTTTGGCGCAGCGGAGGGCCGCGTCGAGGAGCCGCTCCATCACCGGCCCCGAGCCGCCGAGCTTGCCCGCGAGGGTGAGAGAATCCTTCACCTGCCCCGTGATCTGCGGCTCGCCCAGGATCTGCGAGTCGAGGCCGCACGCGACGCGGAAGAGATGGCGGATCGAATCCGGCTCGCGGTAGGTGTAGAGGTAGCTCTTGCCCGAGCCGATCAGGTCGAGCCCTTTGATCTCCTGGAGGAGCGCGGCCACGAACGCCGGAGGATTGGGAAGCTCCGCGCCGCGCGCGTAGACCTCCGTCCGGTTGCAGGTCGAGATGACCAGCGCTTCACTGGCGCCGGCGCGCTCCCTGAGCGCGCGGATCGCGCGCCCCACCTCCTCGTCGGAGAGAACGAGCGCGTCCCTTATCTCGAGCGGCGAGGTCTCGTGGTTCAGGCCGACGCAGAAGAACTCGAGCTCCGGCGTCATCGCCCCGGCGGCGGTGCTCATCGCCACGTGTGGAACGATCTCACGAAGAGATCCGTCACCACTCTCGAGAGAAGGAGCGTCGTGAATCCGGCCAGCGAGGCGTAGACCGCGCGCGGTCCCCGCCAGCCGAGCCGGTGATAGGCGAGCACCGCGAATCCGAGCAGCACCCAGGCCCCGACCGTCAGCCAGGTCTTGGGATCCCTGGCCAGCTCCACGTGCGCGAGGCGCGCCCAGCCGATGCCCATGAGGATCGCGAGGCCGAGGAGCACGAGCCCCGCCGACGCCGCGCTCACGTTCATGCGCCCGAGCGTCTCGAGTGGAGGCATGCGGCGGAAGAAGAAGCTGAGCCGGTTCGCCTTGATCTCCCGGTAGAGCAGCAGGAACAGGACGCCGTAGATGGCCGACACGAAGAAGGCCCCGTATCCCAGCACGGCGGTCATCGTGTGGAGCTCGAACCAGAACGGGAAGAGGGGCGGCTGTCTCGCGGGGACCGTGTTGCCGTAGGCCGACGAGATCACCTGCATCAGGAACACGAGCGGCAGGACGAAGATGCCGGTGGTGCGGACGCCCTGGCGAAGCTCGAGGTAGATGTAGACCGCGGCCAAGGACAGCGCCGTCGCGGAGAGGAAGTCGTAGGCCGACGCGAGCGGAAGGTGCCCTTCGGTCACGCCCCGAGCCGAGAGATAGATCACGTGGAGGAGCACCGCGACGCGCAGGGCCACGGGCCCCCAGCGGCCGCCGCTCGAGGTCTCGTCGGCATAGGCCCGTCCGTACGCCGCCACGCTCAAGGCGTAGAGGGCGGGCAGGGTCGTCGTCAGCAGCGGAATCAAGGGTTGCATCGGATGGGCTCGAGCCTCCAAGGCGGGCTCTATTGTCCCGCCAAACGCTCTATTTTACAAGGACCTGGGGCGGAGCCGGTGGGATGTTTTGGGCTACTTAGGTAGTACCCGGGAATCGCTTGGGGGTTGCGGGGAGCGGCCCTTCGGTAGCGCCACGGCCGCCAGTCAGATCCAGTCGGCGTTCGGGGCCGGCTTCTCGAGCAGCCGGAGCATGGCCTGGATCTGCCCCTGGTGCCTCAGCTCGTGCGTGAACACGTGGGTGAGGATCTGCTCCACGGTGAAGGTCGCCGGATGTCCGTGGGCGTCCTTTCCGCTGCGGTTCTCGGCCAGGCGACCCGGAACGTAGGCCTCCAGGATGCGGCGGGTGATCGCCTGGACCTCCCGCGAGGTGGCCAGCGTGAGATCCACGGTGCCGTAGAGTCGCTCCCGAGCCTCGTCGCCGCCCCATGCGTAGGACGTCTGCTCGATGTCCTCGAGCATCCAGGAGCGCTCGACTTCGATGATGTGCCCGAAGAGGCGCTGGACGGTCTTCCAGGAGAAGGGGAACTCGCGCGTCCACTCCTCGCGGGTGAGCGAGGCGCAGGCGTCGAGCAAGCGCGCGCGGGCATCCCACGTGGATTCGAAGTAGTCCTTCAGGTTCATGAGTCCTCCAACTCCATGGCCTCGAGAGGCCGTGCGTGGGCGCTATAGTAGGCGGAGATGCCACGTTCCCGCCATGCCCACGCGCTCGACCGCATCGCGCTCGACGTGATCGCCTGCGAGCGCTGCCCGCGCCTCCGGGAGTACTGCCGCGAGGTCGCGCGCGTGAAGCGCGCCGCGTATCGCAACGAGACCTACTGGGGGAAGCCAGTCCCCGGATTCGGCGATCCCAGGGCGTGGCTCCTGATCGTGGGGCTCGCCCCCGGCGCGCACGGCGCGAATCGCACGGGACGGATGTTCACCGGAGACAAGTCCGGGGAATGGCTCTACGGCGAGCTCCATCGGCAGGGTCTCGCCAACCGCCCCGACTCCTTGCGCGCGAACGACGGCCTGAAGCTTGACGGCGTCTACATCTCCGCGGCCGCGCGCTGTGCTCCCCCCGAAAACAAGCCGCTCCCGGTGGAGCTCGACCACTGCCGCGAGTATCTGGCGCGCGAGATGGAAGCCCTCGACCGCGTGAAGGTGGTGCTCGCCCTGGGGCGGATCGGGTTCGAAGCGTATTGGAAAGCGCGGCGCGAGCTGGGCAGGGCGGTCGCTGCTTCCAAGCCGCAGTTCGGCCACGGCTCCTTCAGCCTGATGCCCGAAGGCTCGTACCTCCTCGCGTCCTATCATCCGAGCCAGCAGAACACGAGCACAGGGAAGCTGACGCCGGCCATGTGGCGCTCGGTGTTCACCACCGCCCGCACTCTCCGCGATCGGCTATAGTTCCCGGTTGATGACCGTCCTCTTTCTCTGCCGTCAGAACGCGGGCCGAAGCCAGATGGCCCAGGCCTTCTTCGAGCGCGTGGCGCCGCGAGGATGGGTCGGTGTGTCAGGCGGCTCGAGCCCCGCTGCGGCGATTCACCCGATCGTCGTGGATGTGATGCGCGAGATCGGCATCGATCTCTCGGGACGCTTGCCGCGCAAGGTCGACGCGCCGATGCTCGCGCAGGCGGATCGCGTGATCTCGATGGGCTGCGACGATCCCGCCGTCTGCGACTATCCCGGGCGCAAGGTGGAGGACTGGTCGATCGAGGATCCATCGGCGAAGCCCGTGGAGAGAGTTCGGGAGATCCGCGACGAGATTCGCGCGCGGGTGGAATCGCTTGCGGCGGGTCTATCCAGGGAGGAGGAGGCGGCGCGATGACGGTCGGATCGATGCGTGCGGTGACGCTGATGAAGCACGGCAATCCCAACACGCTCCGCATGACGGAATGCGCCGAACCCGAGCTCCTTCCGAACGAGGTCCTGATCAAGGTCCGCGCGGTCGGCGTGAATTTCACCGACGTGCTCGCGCGCCAGGGCCTGAATCCCGAGGCGCCGCATCCGCCCTGCATCCTCGGCCACGAGACCGCGGGCGACGTGGTGGCCGTGGGGAGCGAGGTGACGGCATTCCGCGCGGGTCAGCGCGTGCTGGCGTATCACCTGGGCGGCGGCTACGCCGAGCGCATTGCCGTCCCGGCGACCCAGGTCTTCGCGCTTCCCGATTCGATCCCCTATCAGTCCGCCGTGCTAATCCCTTTGAACTACGGCACCGCGTATGTCGCGCTCTACCGCACCGGCCCCGTGGAGCCGGGCATGCGCGTCTTCATCCACGCCGCCGCGGGCGGTGTCGGCATGGCCGCCGTGGATCTCGCGCGGCGCGCGGGGCTGGAGGTCGTGGCCGCGGCGAGCACGCATTTCAAGCGCGCCAGGTTGGTGGCCGAAGGCGTGCGCTTCGTCGTGCCGGCCAAGCGGATGCGCGTGCACAAGGTCTCGAACCGGTTGTTCGGCGGTCCCGCCTTCGACATCGTGCTCGACTCGGTGGGCGGCCGCTCGATTCCCGACGGCTTGCGGTCGTTGAGGCCGGGTGGGCGCGTGGTGAGCCTCGGCGTCGCCGATCTCTCGCGCCGCGGGCTACTCGGCGCGCTCGGGTTCCTGCTGGGCGCGCCTCGCTTCACGTATCTGCATTTGCTGACCCAGAGCCGCGGGCTCTACGGCGTGAACCTGAGGCGCCTCATGGAAGACGCGGATCTCGTCCGCGAGATCATCGAGACCCTGGTGGGCTGGGCCGCGGCCGGGGAAATTCGCCCGGAGCCGGGCCGCGTGATGTCGCTCGCCGAGGCCGCCGAGGCGCATCGGATCTTGGAGTCGCGGGGCAACGTCGGGAAGATCGTGCTGCGGACGTAGGGGCGGAGGGGCGGGTCACGACGCATGTCGAGGCCCACGGCTCCGGCTCCGCGCCGTCGGGCCGCGGGCGCCGTTCAGCTCGTGACCGGCGCGACGAGCCGGCGCAGATCCGCGAGCACATCGGGCCAGGCCGCCGCGTAGTTCCGCCGCGCCGCAAGCCGCCGATCGGCGGCGACGTTCTCGAATCCCGAGTGGATCACGCTGAGCGACGCACCCGACGCCTCCGGCTCGATCAGGAACTCGACCCGCGTCGAGGCGCCCCAACCTTCACCCGCCCACTCCCACGAGAGCGCGACGCGAGACTCGGGGGTGATCTCCTCGATGAGCCCTTCTTCGACGACCTGCCGACCTTGGTAGCGCGACGTGAGCCGGAACGCTCCGCCCGGCGCCGCATCGAAGCGATCGACGTGCGCCACCCATTTGTCGAGTCCCGGTCCCGTCGCGATGAGCGGCCAGAGATCCGCGGCCGCGCGCGGCAGAACGGCGCGGGCGAACACCGGAACGTCCGCGCCCCAGGAGGACGCGTCGCTCCCGTCGTTGACGGCGGAGCGAAGCGCCGCGAGCGCCTGCGTCCAGAACCGATGCTCGCGCTTTCGCTCGATGTCGGTGCGCAGATCGCGCTGAACCACCGTGACGCGCGATCCGGGCCCGTCCCCCTCGAGGAGGATGGTGAGGCCGCGCTCGGGGCCGAGTGCGCGCGTGGTGAGGACGAGGCGCACAGGAGGCACCGCCTCGATCAGGCGCCCGCGCGTCGTGTCGCCATTCGCGTGCTCGATCGTGAACTCCGCGCCGCGCGAGAGATCCAGATCGCCGCGTCCGAGCCATCGAGCGAGAAGCTCCGGCCGCGTGAGATGCGCCCAGACTTCGAGAACCGGGCTGCGAAAGGAGCGGGTGATGGACGAGGCCGGGGTGCCCACGCGCGACATCGTACTCGATGGAACGACCGCTGTCGCGCCGGGTGCTAGGCTGACGGCCATGCGATGGGTCGCCGGTTCGAGGTCGGTCGCGGTCCGGATATGGGCGCTTCCGACAACGCTCGTGGGCCTCGCGCTCGCGGGTGCCGCAGTGTTTGGCGGGCACGCGAGGGTGAGGGCCGGCGTGGTGGAGGCATGGGGCGGTTGGCTGGCCCGGTTCCTCGGCGCTTGGCCGCTCGGTGCCGCCGCCATGGCCCTCGGCCACGTCATTCTCGCGACGACGATTGAGGACCTCGAGCGCCACGCCGAACACGAGCGCGTGCACGTGAGGCAATGCGAGCGCTGGGGACCCCTGTTCCTGCCCGCGTATGCGATGGCCTCCCTGTGGGCCTGGACCCGCGGCCGCGATCCTTACCGAGGGAATGCGTTCGAGCGCGAGGCGTTCGCGGCGGACGACGCGCGGCTGGCCGCGGCGTCGGACGGGAGCGCGGACCCGCGCACAGGTTACGACGGCTCGTGACGCCGGCTTCAGCGGCTCGCCGTCGCCCCTACGTTTTCGCCGGCACCGGGTGCATGACGATCCTCTTCGGCCCATCCGGCGTCGGCAAGTGCAGCGTCAGATCGTATGCATAGGCCGCGTTCGCATGCCCTCGCGTCTTCGGGGCAGGGGATCGAAAGTAAACCGCACCCTGCAATGACTCACCGGGCGGGACCGTCTTGGTTTCCATGATCGCACCGCGCTCGGCGCGTGCGCGGTCCTGGGGCTCGAGACGTGAGAGCACGTGCTCGGTCTCGGGCTGGATCAGATCCATCTCGTCCGAGCCGCGCACGCGCCGCTCGAGATAGATGTCGTCCGGATCGATCCGGAACGCGCGCGCCTGGCGATTCTGGACGTGCAGCCACAGCCTCACGAAGGATCGATCGGAGAGCACGACCGGCTGGAGCGTCACGAGCACCGGCCCGCGGGGATTCTGGAGCGCTGCGTAGGCGGAGCCATTGCGATAGAGCGTCTGAACCCCGGCTCCTTGCTGAGGCACGAACGCAGTGGGCGGCTGCGGTGGTGACGACGTAAACGGAGCGATCCTGGCGCAGCCGCACAGGAACAAACCGGCGAGCACCGAACGCGCAAGCGTGAGATGGGACACGCGCATGACAGGTCTCCCTACCTATGGCGCGGATCCCCACCCAAGCCTTGAATTGATTGTGACGAAGCGGGTGCCCCGGCGGGAATCAAAAACGTTGACTTTCACCTTTTATTCACCTACGCTCTTCTCACCTGCGGGGCGAGTACCGCCCCGGGGTGGGTTCCCGGACGGCCGCCAACAGGGCGCCACGCGGCCGCCGCGGGGAACCCGGAAAGGACCGACCATGCTGACTCCGCGGCAGCGGGCCGCGTACGACTTCATCGAGAGCTTCCGGGCCGAGCAGGGCTACGCGCCGTCTTACGACGAGATCCGGCGCCATCTCGGACTGGCTTCACTCAACTCCGTGGCCAAGCTCATCGCGCAGCTCCGCCGGCGCGGGCAGCTCGCCCCGGCGCCTCCCAATGCCAAGCGCTGGCTCGAGCCGGTGCGACAGCGCAGCCGCATAGGGGGCGCGGGACGAGCCGCCTCGGCGCGCGCGGCCGTAATCCCGCTCCTCGGCACCATTGCAGCGGGCCGTCCCATCGAGGCCATCGAGACCCACGAAGACATCGAAGTGCCAGCTTCCATGCTGGGAGCGGGCGAGCGCTACGCGCTTCGCGTTCGGGGCGACTCGATGATCGAGGACGGGATTCAGGACGGCGACGTCGTGGTCGTTCGCCACACCCAGCGCGCCAACCCCGGCGAGACCGTGGTCGCGATCGTGGATGGCGAAGCCACGCTCAAGCGGTTCCATCCGGCGCGTGGGCAGGTGGAGCTCCGTCCCGCGAACGCGGCGCTCGAGCCGATTCGCGTCCGCGCCGATCGGGTGGAGATCCGCGGCGTGCTCGTGGGACTGTTTCGACGGTACGCGCCGTGAGCGTGCGATGGAACCGACCATCCTCCATCTCTCCATCGATTCCTTTGCGATTCAAGCCGAGCGCCTTCGCTGTCCCAAGCTCATCGGCCGACCGCTCGCGCTCGCGCCTGCCGATTCACCGCGCCCGCGCGTCCTCGCCGCATCGCGCGAAGCCCGCGCTGCCGGCATAAAGCCGGGCACACCGCTCGTCGTCGCGCGGCGCGCCTGCCGCGACCTGATCGCGCTTCCTCCCGACCGCGACCTCTACGCCGGACTCTCCGATTCCATTCGCGAGCGGCTCGCGCCGTTCGCTCCGTTCGCGGAGGGCGCCCATCCCGCGGGGTCGACCGCCGGCTTCGCGCTCGATCTGACCGGCGTCGCGCGCACGCAAGCCGAGGCGCGCGCGCGGGCGTCGGCGGCAGGGGCCGAGGTGGAGCGGGCGTTCCGGCTCCATCCCACGCTCGGAATGGCAGCGACGAAGCTCGTGAGCCGCGTGGCCGCGGGCGTCCTCGCGCCCGACGGCGAGCTGCTCGATGTGCCGCGCGGGGGCGAGGTCGCGTTCCTGGCGCCGCTCGCCGTGCGCGTGCTTCCCTCGGCGCGCGAGCGCGCGGTGGCGGCGCGGCTCGATCTCCTCAATGCGCGCGCCGTCGGCGACCTCCAGGCGCTTGCCATCGAGTCGCTCCGTGCCGCATTCGGCGCCGCGGCCGCGGCGGCGCTCTGGCGCGAATCGCGCGGGCTCGATGCCGCGTCGCGCCGCGCGCTCCCCACGCCTGTCGCCGCGGCCGAGGAGACGATCGCCGCGGAAACGAACGATCTCAGGGTGCTCGGCGCGCGCATGGCGCGCCTCGTCGTGGAGCTCGCGGGTGGACTTCGGGCCCGGCGCGCGGAGGCGGCGTCACTCGTCGTCGAGGTGGCCTATGCGGACGGGCGCGAGGGCAGGGCGTCCACGTCGCTCGATCGCGCGGCACCGACCGTGGCTCACCTCGAGCACACCGCGCTCGCGCTCCTGGCCCGCGCGGCGTCCCGGCGCGTGCGCGTCCGTCGGATTCGAATCGAAGCGCGCGAGCGCGCGCCGGTGGGTCGCCAGCTCGACCTCTGGAGCGGTGTGGAGGGTCCAACCAGGCGCGACCAGCTCGACGAGGCGCTCCTCACGCTCCGCGCGCGGCTCGGGACTGCCGCCGTGATTCCCGCGGCATGGATGGCGCATGGCCTCGTTCGCCCATCTCCACGTCCATAGCCACTACTCCATGATGCGCGGGGTCGACCCATTGGAGGCCCTCGCCCTAGCCACGCGCGAGCGGGGCATGGATCGCTTCGCGCTCACCGACACGAACGCGCTCTACGGATTCGTCTTCTACCGGCAGATCTGCGAGGAGGCGGGACTCGAGGCGATCGCTGGGGCGGAGATCGTGGAGGCCGCGGGGACGGGAAACGGCACGTCCGCGCACGGCCCGGACCGCCCCAGTGCTCCAAGCCGTGCCGTGCTCCTCGCCCGCGGTCGCGAGGGCTACAAATCCCTCTGCCGCGTCATCACCGAGCGCCACCTCGATCCCACATTCACCATCGCGCGCTCCGTGCGCGAGCACGCCGAGGGCCTCACCCTCCTCTCCGAAGAACGAGCGATCCTCACCACCCTCCGCGGCACGCTCCCGGTTTACGCGGAGCTCGTTCCCGGCCGCGGCGATCGCGCGCTGCGCCAGTGGGCGCGCGCCGCCCCCATCCCCTGCGTCGCGACGAACGCGGTCCACTTCGTCCATCCCGAGGGCCACCGCATCCATCAGGTGCTGCGCGCCATCGACGAGAACACCACGCTCGACCGCCTCGACCCCGCCGCATTGGCCGAGCCCGCACGCTCGCTCCTCGCGCCGGCCGAGATGGAGCAGCGCCTCCCGCACGCGCCCGAAGCCCTCGAGAACGCCGCCCGGCTCGCGCACGAGTGCACGATCGACTGGCCCATGGGACGCACCGTGTTCCCGTCGTATCCGCTCGATCGCGGCGATGCGTTCTCGATCCTCTCCGCCCGCTGCGAGGCCGGGATCCTGCATCGCTACGGCAAGAATCCTCCCGCGGAGGTTCGCACGAGGCTCGACCGCGAGCTCGCGATCATCCGGGACAAGGGCTTCGCCGATTACTTCCTCATCGTCGAGGCGATCACGTCGAGGACGCCGCGCATCTGCGGCCGCGGATCGGGGGCGGCGAGCATCGTGGCGTATCTCCTCGCGATCACCCACGTCGATCCCGTGCGTCACAATCTCTTCTTCGAGCGATTCCTGTCGCCGGCGCGCACCGATCCTCCGGACATCGACGTCGATTTCGCCTGGGATGAGCGCGACGCCATCCAGCTCGAAGTCCTCCAAGAAAACGGCGCTCCCGTGCGCGCGGCGATGGTCGCGAACCACGTCGGCTTTCGCGGGCGCGGCGCGATCCACGAGATCGCCAAGGTCTACGGCCTGCCCGAGGCGGAGATCATGAACGTCACGAAGCGGCTCGCCGCGTTCTGGGGCTACGAGGACGAGATCGAGCAGATGGGGAGCCACCCGCGCTTCCAGGACGTCGACTTCGAGCCCCCGTGGCCCGAGATCCTCGCGCTCGCGACCGCGCTCGAGGGGCACCCGCGCCACCTCGCCGTGCACTCCGGCGGCATCGTGCTCGTGCCCGACGCGCTTGCCGATCACGTGCCGGTCGAGGTCGCCCCCAAGGGCGTTCCCATCGTGCAGTGGGAGAAAGACCAGGTCGAGGACTTCGGCCTGGTGAAGATGGACCTGCTCGGGAACCGCTCGCTCGCCGTCATCCGCGACGCGCTCGCCGCCGTGGCGCGAAACACGGGGGTCGTGATCGACGAGCGCCACTGGAATCCGATCGACGATCCCGAAACCCAAACGCTGATGGCCGAGGGGCGCACCGTCGGCGTCTTCTACGTCGAGTCCCCGTCCATGCGTCAGCTCCAGCGGAAGGCCAAGGTGGGGGACTTCGACCATCTGGTCATCCATTCGTCGATGATCCGCCCCGCGTCGAACAAGTACATCCGCGAGTACGTTCGCCGGCTGCACGGCGGGGCGTACGACCCGCTCCATCCGGCGCTCCGGCACACGCTCGACGAGACCTACGGGATCCTTTGCTATCAGGAGGACGTGACCAAGGTTGCGATGGAGCTGGGCGGGCTCTCGCTCGCGGACGCCGAGGCCCTGCGCAAGGCGCTGAGCCACAAGCGCCCCATCCGGCCGCTTCGCTCGTATCAGGCCGAGTTCTACGAAGGCGCGCGGCAGCGCGGCGCGTCGCCCGAGGTGATCGACAAGGTCTGGATGATGATCCTCTCCTTCGCGGGCTATTCCTTCTGCAAGCCCCACAGCGCGTCCTATGCGCTCGTGTCCTTCCGGAGCGGATGGATCCGCGCGCACCATCCCGCCGAGTTCATCGCCGCCGTGATCTCGAATCAGGGGGGCTACTACCAGACGTTCGCCTACGTCTCCGAGGCGAAGCGCATGGGCCTCCAGGTGCTCCCCCCGGACGTGAACGCGAGCGAGCGCGAGTACACCGGAAGGGGGCGCGAGGTGCGCATGGGGCTCATGCAGCTGAAGGGGCTCCATGCGGAATCGCTCGAGGCACTCCTGGCGGAGCGAGCCCGATGCGGACCGTTCGCGTCGTTCGCGGAGCTTCGCACGCGCCTCAAGCTTCCCCCGTCCGATCTCGAGCTCCTCGTGAAATCGGGCGCGCTCGATTCCGTGGCAGCCGGGCGCTCGCGCCCCGAGCTCCTGTGGGAGCTCTATCTCGACGGCCAGGCTCATCACTCCCAAACGCTCGACCTCTTCGCCCCGGAGCCCGTGGCCGCGCCTCCGACGCCCGGCTACGATCGGGCGACGATGCTTCGCCATGAAATCGAGACGCTCGGGTTTCTCTGGAGCGCGCACCCGCTCGAGCCCTACGAGCGCGTGATGCGCGGGCGCGGCGTGATTCCGGCGCGCGACCTCGACCGGTATGCGGGACGCCGCGTGACCGTGCTCGGCTGGTACGTGCAAGGGAAGCTGGTCGAGACCTACGCGCACGAGGCGATGGAATTCATCGCCTTCGAGGACACCACCGCGCTCTACGACGTCACGCTGTTTCCGGAGGCGTATCGGCGCTTCTGCCATCTCTTGACCGAGCGGCGGCCGTTTCTCTTGACCGGTCTCGTGGAGGAGGATTTCGGGGTCTGCTCGCTCACCGTGGAGCGGATGGAGCGGCTCTGAGCGCCGCTCCATCCTGAGAGCTATCGAGCGGTGCGTCCCCGCGCCGGCTCCCTCATGTCGCGGACCGGCACGTGGTCCTTGTGGAGCGAGCTCGGGGCGTTGGGCCCCGCGTCCGGCGACACGGCGACACCAAGCCGCTCCACCAGCTCGCCGCCCAGCCATCCGCCCACCAGAGCCAGAACGATCGCGATGAACGAGAGCGTGAGCGCGGACGATGACGGGAGGTACGCGGGATCCATCCGGCGAACGAACCAGCTCGCCGCGAACAGTCCCACGACCACGACCATGTTGAGTCCGTGCCACGCGCCGATCCGCTTGGCGCGCGTGCCGGACTGAATGGTGAGGTAGTCCCAGAAGCCGAACACCGCGGCCGCGAGGCCGCCGACGATGCCGGCCAGCATGTCCCAGAAAGCGATCGTCTCGAACGCGGTTCCATGGGTCGCGAGATACGCGATGTCGAAGAAGACGGAAACAGCGAGGAGTCCCAGGGGAAATACGATCAGCATGGGGTGGATGTGATGCCCCACGATCTTGGCTGGTTTCACGAGCGGCCTCCTTCCTTGAAGCTTCGGCGGCGAGCCGCCTGCGTTCGGCCCGCCACCAACCCGAGCGGGGGGTGCATGGATCATGCCCTCGAGACCTACGCCATACGCGGGGTGCTTCGAAAAGGAACGTTCGGCTAGACTGGCTCCCGAGGCGCAGATGGCGCGCGCTTCGCGGGGCGGCGCACCGGCCCCACGAGCCTCGCGCCGGCGCCTTTTGTCGAGCGGGGAGGGAACCCTTGGCCCTTCTTCCAAGACGGACGCGACGGAGCCCAACGCATGAGCCAGTACATGGTGATCGAGACGTTCAAGGGAGGCGACCCCGGGCCGGTCTACCGCCGCTTCGCAGAGCGCGGCCGCATGGCTCCCGAGGGACTCCGCTACGTGTCGAGCTGGATCGACGAGCGGCTCCACCGCTGCTACCAGCTCATGGAAGCCGACGATCCCGCGCTCCTCGAGCAGTGGATCGCGAACTGGAGCGACATCGTCGATTTCGAGGTGTGCCGGGTGATCAGCTCCGAGGAGGCTGCCCGCCGGGTGGCGGCGCGGTAGCGGCATCATGGGCCGTTCCATGACTCGGGCTCATATCGCGCTTCTCTGCGCCGCGGTGCTCCTCCTCGCCGCGCCCGCGCGGGCCGCGAACACGGCCACCTTCCTCTGGCGATGGGAAGGCGATACCCATCCCAGGAAGATCTCGCCGGTGAATCGCGCGAACGTCCAGGCCGTGCTCGACCAGGCCCTGCCCGGACGGAATCTCTACATCGAGCAGGGGCCGGGCAATCTCGACGCCGACTCCACCCTCTGGATTCACGGAAACACCCACTGGAAGGGCTCGGGCATGGGCGTCTCGACCGTCACGCGGACGCGGTTCGATCCCAGCGATCCTCCGTATCACGGTGACATCGTCAACAGCTCCCGGTGGGGCATGCACACGCCGAATTTGTGGGTCGCCGGGAACATGCCGACCGATTCGCTCCAGTCCATCACCATCGAGAGCCTCACCCTCGACGGCCGCGGCCAGTCCTGGACGGGGGTGGACCCGAATGGATGCAACCAGTTTGGAATCCAGATCTGGTTCGCCGAGGATGTGACGATCCGCGACGTGGAAGTGAAGAACACGCTTCAGACCGGCATCGAGCTCGACGCCTGCCGGAAGTCGCGAATCCAGCACGTCTGGATCCACGACGTGGGATTGCAGACCAATCTGGGAACTCGAAACGGGATCAACCTCAACAACAACTCCAACAACCGCGTGGCGAGCATTCGATGGGCGCGGGATCTGAGCATCACGAACACGCGGATCGACAACCATCGCGACACGATGATCGACTGCGCCAACGTCTCGGACGTGACCATCGACGGAATCCTGAGCCATTGCGACTACGATCCGGTCAGCAACCGGCCGGGACAGGCGCGCAAGGACGTGTTCGAGTTCGAGGGCTCGATCGCGGGCTATACCATGCGGAACTTCACGATCGCGAACATCAAGGCGAGGGGGCAGACGGGTCTCTTCTTCATCAAGAGCGGAACCGCCCCTCCTCTCGACGGCCTGACGATGCGCCAGGTCCAGTTCTTCGCCGGCGACAGCTCGTTCGGAGCTTGCATCGCCCTGGGAGGAAATCCGGGCGGCGCACGCAACATCCGGATCGAGAAGGGGACCTTCCAGAACCTGAACGGGAGGAACACCAACGGCATCGGTGCGACGTCGACCTTCCTCTACTGCTACTCGGATCGGGACACGATCCGGAATGTGGTCTTCAGGGATCTCACTTTCGTCGGTGCGCATGGCGAGACCTACCATCCCTCGAACCGTGGCGCGCAGATCGGCGGAAACGCCACCAGCGTCCAGCTCCAGGGATGCGCCTTCCGCAACTGCCAGGCGGAAGGCGTCGCGGTCCTCGCGAACGGCTCCAACGTGGCCCGGCAGATCGTCGTCGAGAACTGCCTGGTCGACGGGGCGCAGCGCGAAGGGTTCATCGTGGAGCAGAGCGGCGTGAGCGGCGCTGTGGACGGCGTGCGATTCTCCGGGAACGTGGCCAAGAACACGAACAAGAACCAGCCCGGATACGCGTTCCGCGCCGTGGCCACGTCCGGAGACATCCGGAACGTCTCCTTCCTGCACAACCGATCCGTTCGCACCAGGAGCATGAAGGACCTTCAGCTCTACCAGAGCGGTGAAGCGGTCCTCGATTCCGTCTGGGTCGCGGGCAACGACATCGGAGCCGCAAAGCCGTACGCGGCGTCCGGCAAGGTCACGAATGTGAGCCTTGCCGAGCCCGCCGCGGCAGCATCCCCAAAGGCGCCATGAGCACCTGGCTCTAAGCGGATCACTCCGACCAGATCCGCTCCCACCACGGCACCTTCTCCACAGGCTTCTCCCAGGTTTCGCCCACGGCCATCTTCTCGCGGATGATCTCGAGATTGGCGCCCGTCAGCCCGCAGTAGTTGCGCGCTTCCGATTCCCGGCGCCGCCAGACCGTCTTCCAGTACGGAGTCTTCTCGGAGCACTCCTCGGGGCCGCGATAGGGATGGTGGATCACGTAGCGCGCCTGCCAAGGCTCGCGATTCGCCGTCTCCTGAAGCACGAGATCCTCCGGAAAACGACGCGCGTCGTAGCGCACGTGCAGCCGCGTGAGCACGACGGCTGTCGGGACGTCCGCCGCGACCCATGCGGCGCCGAGCGATCGCACCTCCTCCGGACGGAGGACCGGCGCTGTGCACGGATCGCAGGAGACACGGTTGGGCGTCACCACCCAGGCGTACTCGAGGAAGACGGCTCCGTCCCGCTCCGCTTGCTCGCGACGCGAGAAGACCGTGCGGTAAAAGCTCGGGAAGTCCTCGCGCACGAATTCCGGGACGTCGATGTTCGTCGGCATCGGGATCGTGCGGTAATTCGTGGTCTCCACGCGACCCCTGCGGGTGAGGGCGAAGACCAGCATGTCCTGCGGTCCGGTCGCGTTGGCCATTCCGAGGCGCAGCGGGAGCATGAAGCGTGGCGATTCGTAGGCGACCTGGATGGGCCGGAGATAGTGGAATCCGAGGCGCTGCTGCTCGGTCACGTCCACCTTGGCCACGAAGAAATACATCCGCTGCTTGAGGTAGCTGTGAAGGACGTTGGTGGCGCCCTGCGGGATGCGGTAGCCGTTGGATGTCAGCCAGCGCTCGAGGGACCTGGCTTCGGTGGCGGACAGGATCACCACGTCGTACTCGTCGACCTTGTACTGGGCCTCCACCTGGACGCCCGCGCTGAGTGCAATCGTGTCGATCACCTTCATCTTCGCCGAGTAGCTCGGCATCGATCGGAGGTCTTCCGAGGCTATTATCGAGGGGCAGGGATTGGGGTCGTTGTACTCCACCAGCCTCGGCGTCGAGTACACCACCAGCCGGTCCACCCACGTCGAGTCGCCGATGTGGATCTGGCTCCGTTGCGGTACGACGGGCACCGGAATGACGACCGCGAACTGCTTGGGGTCTCCCTGATAATCGCTCGCCATCGTGAGGACGGTTCGATCCCCGTCCCGGGCGATCACCACTTTCGAGGATTGGTTGTAGATCCGCGCGTCCCCGCTCGCGACGTAGAAGCCGCAGAACGGAGCGGCGGGGCGGGCTCCGAGGAGAACCCATCCCGCCGCCAAAAGTCCGATCCAGCCCCGCTTCATGTCAGTCACCTCCGACCGGCGATGCCTGAAGGGGGGGAGTCCTGCTGGAGGTGGACCGCGTGAGCTCGGCCCACCTCCCAACGTCCGAGCGGACCGCGTGAGCCACGGCCCGCCGGGCGCTAGATCAATTGCCCCAGATGCGATCCCACCACTTGGACTCCGGGAGCGATCCATCCACGGCGAGATTCATCTTCCGGCGAATCGAGGTCACGCCCCATCCCGTGAGCGTGGCCAGGTTCTCGGCCTCCTGTCCGCGCCGCTTCCTGAGGTCGCGGGCGTAGGCGTCCCAGTTCGGGCACGCGTGGTCGTCGCCGGCCCAGGCGTGGCGGATGACGAAGCGGGCCTGGAAATTCTGCGAATCGCCCGTCTGCTGGAACACGAGGTCCTCGGGGAAGTGGGCGCGGTCGTAGCGCACGTGGAGCCGCGTGATGAAGACCTGCTGCGATGCGCCCGGCGGCACGAAGCCGCGTCCCTGGCTCGGGTCCGAGACCCACCACACGCCGAGGTTCCGGAGCTCCTCCTGCGACAGCGGATCCGCGGCGCACGGATCGCACCAGCCCATGTTCCACGCGTACTCCAGAAAAACAGCCTCCCCGCGCTCCTTCCGCACTTGCTGAGAGAACATGGAGCGGTAGAAGTCCTCGAACTCGTCCTTCACGAATTCGGGAACGTCCATCCCTTCCGGCAGTCGCACCGTGCGGTAGTTCGTCGTCTCCACGCGGCCGTTCTTCGTGAGCGCGTAGACGAAGAGGTCCTGCGTGCCCTCGGAGTTCACCATGCCGAGCCGAATCGGGAGCATGAACTTGGGCGACTCGTACGCGACCTGGATCGGCCGCAGGTAGGCGTATCCGAGCTTCGACTTCTCCTTGAGATTCACCTTGGCTACGAAGAAGCGCATGCCCTGCTTCAAGTAGCCGCCCAGCACGCGCGACGCGCCGGGCGGGACGGTGTAGCCGTTCTCACGCAGCCACGTCTCGAGCCCGCCGCTCTCCTTCGCGGACAGGATGAGGATGTCGTACTCGCCCACCGTGTAGCGCGACTCGATCGTCACGCCGAGCGAGCGCGCATGCACTTCGGCCTCGTCCCTTGCCGCCATGGGCGCCGCCGACCGTAGCGCGCCCTTCTCCATCGCCATGATCTGGCACGGGTCGGGATCGAAGTACTCGACCAGTCGCGGCGCCGAGTAGGCGTCGAGATGATCCACCACGGCCTTGTCCCCGATGTGAATCTGCTGCTTCGCGATCGACGTCGGCACCGGGACCACCACCGCGAACTCCTCGGGGTTCCCCTTGAAATCGTTCACCATCGTGAGCACCGTGCGGTCCTCGTCGCGGACCATGACGACCTTCGACGCCTTGTTGAAGATCTTCGCGTCCCCGCGAGCGACGTAGAAGCCGCAGAAGCAGTCGGCCCTAGGCGCCCAGAGCGCGAGCGCGGACAGGAACAGGCAGGGGACCATGAGGCGTTTCATGCACGACTCCTTTGGCGCGACCGCCCACCACGGGACGCGACCAGTCGTAGCGCGCGCCAGGGAGGATGCGATCGATGAGAGGGACGGCGGCCGACCAGACCGCGTACGACCAGAGCAATCCGTTGGTCCGGTAGAGGACGAACTGCACGAATCCGGCCCCCAGCGCGACGAGCGCGGCGAAGAGGATGCGTCCGGCGCGGGAGTCGGGCGTGGTCTTGGGGTCCGAGATCATGTGGAACGCGAAGATGAGGAGCGTGCCGCTCTGGAGCTGGTGGTAGGGGATGGTCATCGGCTGCCCCAGCCAGAGCGCGCGCCCCATCAAGACCGCGCCCCAGGCGGCGAGGAACGCATAGGCCACGTCGCCGCGCGCCGCCCGGTTCACGACGAGCCCGCCGAGCCCCACCACCAGGAAGCCGAAGAACGCGATGCTGCCCCACTGTCCGGGAGAGACCCAGAACCCGGCGCACACGATCAGCATGAAGACGAGCGCGAAGTTGGTCGGATTCCAGACGTGCTTCCCCTTCCAGCGGAGCACGAACTTGCTCGAGATCGCCACCACCGCCGTGAGCGCCCCCAGGAGCGGGTGGCTGGTTCGAGCCAGGAAACAGAGCCCGAGGCCGGAGATCAGCGCGCTCTTGGAGTCGAACTTGGGAAGCCCCCAGATCCGCGTGCAGGCGTACTGGGTGCCCAGGGCGGCGCCCAGGGTGAGCGCGATCTGGAAGAGGGACGTGCCGAAGCGGAACCAGATCAGGGAATAGAGGACGAGGCAGGAGAGTGCCACGATCTGGTAGTAGCGCGGGTCGATGCGATGCGACGCGGTCGTGTTCATCGCAGTGTCCTACGCCCGGCTGTGCGCGGCTATTCCGGGGAAAAACGAACCGGCCCCCTGCTATGGGCGGGGGGCCGGGGGACACTGCGACTCCAAGAGTCTATACCCCGGTCCTCGGGGTGGCAAGGGACCACCTCGTCTCGTCGCCGCTACTACCAAGGTAGCTCTATCGAGCCACCCTCCCCGGGACGACAATGCGACTGTTCATCGTTTGGCTGGTGGGGCCCTTTGCGATCAGGGCGAACCAGAGATCGTGGAAGGAGGTCCAGCCGTGAACCACGCAGGTACGGGTCGGCCGTGGCCCTTCACTCGCGGCAAGCGCATTCGAGCCGTCCTAGTCCTAGTCGCGGCCCTCGGGGTCGCGGGTGTCGGCGCAGCCCAGGCACAACCCGGCGACGCCGCGGGCTCACTGTGGGGGAGCGCCTCCGTGGACTCCCTCGCGGCAACGGCCGCGTACGTGGGCATGAGCCAGTGCGTCGAATGCCACGACACGGTCGCCGACAAGTTCGAGCCGAACCCCCATCACAACGCCCACGTGGACTCGCATCCGGCGGGAACGACCGTCCAGTGCGAGAGCTGCCACGGGCCCGGCTCGCTCCACGTCGAGGCGGCGGGGGACGAAAAGGACCCGAAGTTCTATGCGATCCGGAATTTCAAGTACATGAAGCCGTCCGCACAGGCCGAAGTCTGCCGCGCCTGCCACATGAATGGCGAGCAGGTGCACTGGGACCAGAGTGCGCACGCGCGCAACGACGTCGCCTGCCAGTCCTGCCACAGCATCCATGACGCGAAGTCCGAAGGCGGGAAGTTCCTGCTGCGCGAGGCGCGCGCCACCCAGCTCTGCGTCACGTGCCATTCGGACAAGCGGACCGAGCTCGCGCACACGGCGCACATGCCGCTGCGTGAGGGCGGGATGGACTGTTCCGATTGCCACAATCCCCACGGATCGATCGGGCCGCACATGATCCGGGGCGTGTCCAACAACGACCTCTGCACCAAGTGCCACATGGACAAGCGGGGGCCGATGCTCTGGGAGCATCCGCCGGTGCGCGAGAACTGCGTCACCTGCCACCGGCCGCACGGCTCCAACAACGACAAGGTGCTCGCGTCGAAGCGTCCCTTCCTGTGCCAGCAGTGCCACATCGCATCGCGGCACCCGAGCACGCTCTACGACCGGCCGGATCTCCAGAGCAACCGTCTGTTCAACCGGTCGTGCACGAACTGCCACACCCAGATCCATGGCTCCAACCATCCCTCGGGCAAGACGTTCCTGAGGTAGAGGGAGGCGGACGATGAGACGGTCGATGTGGTTGGCGGCGACTCTCGCCGCAGGTGCGGTCCTCGCGGGATGGAGCGCAGCCGCCCGGGCGGACGGATACGTCACCGGCGGTACGCAGTGGTGGTACCAATCGCAGGAGGAGGCGAAGTATCAGGAGTTCCGCGAGGTGCCGCAGGGGCTCTTCATCGAGTCGTTCCTGTACCGGAATCCGCTCCTCGGCGGCCGCGTGCGGGCGTGGGGCTCGAATCTGCTGCGCTCCGACGAATACATCGCGGGTGATTACCACAAGCCGAAGTGGACCGCCGAGGTGAGCTATCGGGAGACGCCGCATAACCTGAGCTTCGTCTCCAGCACCGGATTCGCGTTCCACGAGCCCGGCATTCAGGTCGTGCCGGACGCGCTCCAGGGCGCCATCCAGACCAACGATGGTCCGGGCGACTCGACGGCCTTCGTGTCGACCATGACGGACTATCTGAACCACGCCCGGCCGCAGGACCTCGGCTTCAGAACCGACGTCCTCAAGGCGCGGCTCAAAGATCGGCCGGGGGCGGGATTCCGCTTCGAGATCACGGGGTCTCGGCGGAACCGGTCGGGCTACAAGGCCTACGGCGGCAGCTTCGGATTCAGCAACGTGGTCGAGACCGCGGAGCCGATCCGGCAATCCATGGCCAACGGCGAGGCGCGTCTCACGTACACGAAGAAGCGGATGACGCTGGAGGGGATCCTCGGCCTTTCCGCGTTCGACAACCACATCAGCACGCTGATCTTCGACAATCCGACGCGCCTCACGGATTCGGTCGCCGCGCCGAGCCAGGGCCGGATCGATCTCTATCCGGACAACCGGCAGTGGCGTGCCGGATTCAATCTCGCGTACCAGCTGGGGCGCCGCTCGTCGCTCGACGGCGCGTTCGAGTACGCGCAGACGAAGCAGAACGATCCTTGGCTGCCCTACACCATCAACTCCGCGCTCTTCGCGCGCACGGACAGCTTCCCGCTTCCCGGGACCAATACGGACGGCAAGGCGAACCTCACCACGATCAACCTGAGGTTCACCACGCATCCGCTGTCGCGCCTGGGAGCGACGCTCCGCTTCCGCGATCACAAGTACGACAACAAGACTCCCGAGTGGACGTTCGCGGGGCAAGCGCCCTTCGACGGCTCCTGGAACGGGACGCCAGTGACGACGGAACCGTTCGGGAGCGAGCAGCTCGTCTCGGGCGCGGACGTGGACTGGAGCCCCACACGGCAGGTGGGGGTCTACGGCACGGTGGAGTTCACGCACCGCGAGCACACCTTCCGTGAGATTGCGGCGGACAACGAGCTGGCGGGTGAGGGAAAGATCGTCCTCAGGCCCAGGACCTGGCTGACGGCGATCGGGCGCTATCGCTATGGCGATCGCGATGCGGACGCGCTCAACATCGAGCACTACCAGACGGACACCGGAGCGCTCCAGGAACAGCCGGGACTCCGGCGCTTCGACGTCGCGTCGCGCATCCAGAATCTGGGCGAGGCAAGCCTCTCCTGGACCGGCATCTCGCCGCTGGCGCTGTCGCTCAACTACCGGTATCTCCGAAACGAGTATCACGAGACGCCGCTCGGGCTGCAGGACGACCTGCAGCGGTCGGCGGCGGTGGACCTGGTCTACTCGCCGAATGACAAGTTCGACATCGAGGGGACCTTTGGATACTCGTGGATCTACACGAACCAGGCGTCGCGCACGTCCAACACGGGCGTGCCGCTCCAGGCGGACTCCTTGAACTGGCGCGCGCGTCTCTACGACGAGATCGCGAGCGCGACCGGGGACATCGGCTGGCACGCGACGAAGAAGGTGGAGGTCACCCTCTCCGGCTTCTACGAGCGGTCGCCTGGCACCTACAGGCTCACGAGCACCAAGCTGACCCCTCCGGCGCAGAACCTGCCGGGCACGTGGTATCGCCGCGATGGAGTGGGCACGGAAGTCCGGTACGCGCTCACTCAGGTGGCGGACGTCGCGGCCCGATGGTCCTGGGAGGAGTACGACGCCAACGATTGGGCGTCGCAGGACATTCCGCTCCTCCTCGTCACGGGAGCGCCGCCCCGCCAGACGCGGGCGTTCTTCATGGGTGACAACGCGCTCGATTACGTCGCCAACGCGGTGTCGCTGGTGGTCACGCGGAGGTTCTGACCCAAGGTCACCTCCGCCGGGCGGCCTGAGGGGCCGCCCCCTTCGGGGTCCGGTGCCAGTGCGCCGGGCCCCCCGCTTTTGCAGCCCCCTGATGCCTGCCTGCCCCGTTTTTGATAGGTTCTAGGGCTACCGGCACCCGCTCCTCCCACATTCAACCCTTGGGGATCGCCATGATCCGCCCACGCCGTGTCCCGTCGTTCCTCGCGGGGGCCTTCGTCCTCGCGTGCGCAGGCTTCGCAGGGCCCGCCTTGGCCATCCAGCAGACGTCCACTTTCTCGATCGTCGCCTACGACTCGGTGACCCAGGAGCTGGGCGTGGCGGTGCAGTCCAAGTACTTCTCCGTGGGGACCGCGGTGCCGTGGGTCAAGGCGGGCGTGGGCGCGGTCGCGACGCAGGCGAACGTGAACGTGGCGCTCGGCCCGCAGGCGCTCGCGCTCCTCGCCACGGGCATGTCGTCCGCGGATGTCATGCGCGCGCTCGCGGCCACGGACACGTCCTGGGCCGGCCGCCAGGTGGGAATCGTCGACGCGCAGGGCCGCGCGGTGAACTGGACCGGGCCGCGCTGCATGGACTGGGCGGGGGGTGAGACGGGCCCCGGCTTTGCCGTGCAAGGGAACATCCTCGCGGGGCCGGCCGTGACGGCCGGCATGGCGAAAGCCTACCGCGAGACGAAGGGGGAGATGGCCGAGCGGCTGATCGCAGCCCTCGAGGCGGCGCAGGCCGCGGGCGGCGACAAGCGCGGCATGCAGTCGGCGGCGCTCATGATCATGCGGCCGAGCACGACGCATCCCCAGTACAACACGCGCTACATCGATCTCCGGGTCGAGGACCACAAGACGCCAATCAAGGAGCTCCGGCGCGTTTGGAACATCTTCGAGGGATTTCACCTCGCAAACGCGCACCTCGACTTCGCCGACGAGTACGACGCCGAGGGCCGCCACGACCTGGCGAGGCTCGAGCGGGACCGCGTGGGAGAGAGCATGCAGCGCGCGCTCAAGCGGAACGACAGGGACGTGTCGCTCCTGAACGGTCTCGCCTGGGCGTGCGCCACGCACGACATGTTCCTTGGCGACGCCGTCGAGGCCGCGAAGCGCGGCTCCGCGATCGAGCCGCGTAATGTCGACGTCTTGGACACGCTCGCCGAGGCGTACTTCCGGGACGGCCAGGCGGCCAAGGCGGTCGAGGTGGAGAAGCGGGCGGCGTCGATCGACACGAAGAGCGTCTACCTGAAGCAGCAGATCGAGCGCTTCCAGAAGGGACCGGTGCAGTGATCCACGGCCGGCGGCTCGGCGCTGCCGCGCTCGTTCTCTCGGCACTCCTGATCCCCGCGCTCGCGCACGCCACCTTCTCCATCGTCGCCTACGACTCGACGACGCAGGAGCTGGGCGTGGCGGTCCAGTCGCGCGCGTTCAGCGTGGCGGAAGCGGTGCCCTGGGCCGAAGCCGGCGTCGGCGCCATCGCGACGCAGGCGTCCACCAACGAGTCGTTCGGTCCGCTCGGCCTCGACATGCTCCGGAAGGGAATGGCGGCCCCCGACGTCGTCCGCGCGCTCGTCGACTCCGACAGCGGGCAGACCCACCGCCAGCTCGGCGTCGTGGACGTGCACGGCGCGAGCGCGGCGCACACCGGGAAGGACTGCTCCTCGTGGGCGGGGCACCGGACGGGCTACGGCTATTCCATTCAGGGGAACATCCTCGCGGGGGAGGCGGTGGTTGCGGACATGGAGCGCGCGTTTCTCAACACGCCCGGGGAGCTCGCGGCGCGCCTCTTGGCCGCGCTCGACGCGGGACAGGCCGCCGGAGGGGACAAGCGCGGCATGCAGTCGGCCGCGATCCTCGTGGTGCGTCCGAGCGATGAATTCCCGGAGTACCGGACGCGCTACATCGATCTCCATGTCGAGGACAGCAAGTCGCCCATCCAGGAGCTTCGGCGCGTGTTTCAGATCCACGAGGCGACCAAGCTGGCCGAGGCGCATCTTCGCTACGCCGACGCCTACGAGAAGGCGGGCCGGAAGGATCTGGCCCAGACGGAGCGGACGCGCGTGGGCGAAGCGCTCAAGCGCGCCCTCGCGCGCGGAGAGAACGACGCGTCGAACCTGAACGGGCTCGCGTGGACGTGCGCCGAGAACGGCGTGTTCCTGCCCGAGGCGCTCCAGGCCGCCGAGCGCGCGGTGAAGCTCGAGCCCAAGAACACGGGCATCATGGACACTCTGGCGGAGGTCCATTTCAAGATGGGTGACCAGGCCAAGGCCGTGGAAGTCGAAACGCGCGCCCTGGCCCTCGCGCCCAACGATTCCTATCTGACCCAGCAGCTCGCGCGCTTCCGCGCGGGCGGTGCGAAGTAGCAAACGAAAGGGAGAACGCCATGCAGACCCGCCGTCCGCTGAAGCCCGAGGATCTCTTCGATCTCCAATTCGTCGACGCCGTCACGCTCTCACCGGACGGCGCGAACGCCGTCTACCAGGTGCGGACGATCGACGTCGAGAACGACAAGTACCAGTCCCATCTCTGGCTCGTGCCGCTCCAGGGCGGGGAGCCGCGCCGCATCACATTCGGCGAGCACCGGAACGGCGGCGCCGCGTTCAGCCCCGACGGCCGCTGGCTCGCGTTCCTTTCCGACCGCAAGGACAAGAAGAGCCAGATCTATCGACTCCCGCTCGATGGCGGCGAGGCCGAGCGCCTGACGGACCTCGACGGCTCGCTCGCGGGGCTCGCGTACTCCCCCGACGGCTCGAAGATCTCGTTCGTCTACACGCCGAGCGACCCGGTCGAGCTGGGCCATCTCCAAGGGAGCGTGCCGCTCAAGAAGGCGAACGAGGCGAAGGCCGAGAAGAAGGACCTGCCCGCCAAGACGTTCATGCACATCAAGACGATGCGCTACAAGTTCGACGGCCAGGGCTTCCTGCCGCAGGGGCGGGCGCACGTCCACGTGCTGGACCTCGCGACGCGCCAGGTGCGCGCGCTCACGAGCGGTGCGGCGGATCACGACGCGCCGGTCTGGTCTCCGGATGGGAAGTGGCTCGCGTTCTCCGCGAACCGGCACCCCGACAACGACTACAACTACTACGTCGAGATGGACGTCTGGGTGATGCCGTCCGAAGGCGGTGAGCCGCGCAACCTGACACCGCAGCCGGGCGTCGCGACGTCGCCCGTGTGGTCGCCGGACGGGACCACGATCGCGTTCCTCGGTCATCAGCACAAGGACGACTGGTGGGGCTGGTACAACGCGCACCTCTGGACGGTGCCGGCCCAGGGAGGCGAGCCCATCGATCTCATGAAGGGCGTCGACGTCATGGGCGTCGATGTGATGGGGAGCGACCTGAGCGACTTCCACGGGTCGATGCGTCCGATCTGGAGCCGCGATGGCTCCACGATCTACCTCCCGGTCACGGAAGGCGGCTCGGTGCCGCTCTGCGCCGTTCCGGCCAAGGGGGGCAACCTCGAGCGCCTCACGACGGGAGCGCACCGGATCGCGGATGCCTGCGGCGCCCGTGGGAGCGACGACCTCGTCGTGCTCCTCCAGGGACACAAAGACGCGGGCACCATCGCCCGCTTCTCGCCGAAGACCAGGACGCTCACACCGCTCGTGGAGCCGAACAAGGCGCTCTTCGATCAGCTCACGATCGTCGAGCCCACGGAGATGTGGGTCACGTCGCCAAAGGGGCACAAGGTGCAGGCGTGGGTCCTGAAGCCGCCGGGGGCGGATCCCAAGGCGAAGCATCCGGCCATTCTCGAGATCCACGGCGGCCCGCGCGTCCAGTGGGGCGCGTGCTACTTCCACGAGTTCCAGATGTTCGCCAACGCGGGTTACTACGTCATCTTCTCCAACCCGCGCGGCGCCCTCGGCTACGGCGAGGCGCACTCGCAGGCGATCGTGAAGGACTGGGCCGGCCCGGCCTACGACGACCTGATGATGGTGGTCGACGAGGCGTTGAAGCAAAATCCGGAGATCGATCCGGCGCGCCTCGGCGTGACGGGCGGCTCGTACGGCGGCTACATGACCAACTGGATCGTGGGCCACACGGATCGCTTCCGCGCGGCGCTCACGCAGCGAAGCGTGGTCACGATCTCGACCCTCCTCCTCGCGAGCGACGATCTCGGCGGCTCGCCCACCGAGTTCGGGGATGAGCCGTGGCATATGACGTCGGAGATCCTCTGGAAGCAGTCGCCGCTCGCCTACGCCGAAAAGGTGACGACGCCGCTCATGATCACGCACAGTCTTCAAGACTTCCGCTGCGCCATCTCGGAGGCGGAGATCCTCTACAAGACCCTGAAGGCGCTCCGGAAGGAAGTGGAGCTCGTGCTGTTCCCAGGCGAGAGCCACGGCCTCTCGCGCGGCGGCACGCCCTCGCGCCGGCTCGCCCGGCTCCACATCATGCGCGACTGGTTCCACCGCCACCTGGTCGACGGCTCGCCGAAGAAGGCCGAGGCCAAATCCGAAGCCGCCATGGCGGCGGTTCGCTGAGCGAGGTGCGTGGAGCTTAAAGGCCGCGCCGTCCTCCTGACCGGCGCGTCGGGGGGGATCGGGCGCGCCACCGCGCTCCGGCTCGCGCGCTTGGGCAGCCGCGTCGGCGTGATGGCGCGCGGCGAGTCCGCGGTCCGCGCGCTGGCCGAGGAGGTCGCGGCGGCGGGGGGCGAAGCTCTGGCCATCCAGGGGGACGTGCGCTCCCAGGCGGACGCGGAGCGGGCCGTCACCGCGATGGTCGGGCGCTTCGGCGGTCTCGACGCCCTCGTGAACAACGCCGGCCTCGGCTACCTTCGCGCCGTGGACGAGGCGACCGACGCCGAGATCGACGAGATGATCGAGACCAATCTCGTCGGCGTGATTCGCATGACCCGCGCCGCGCTCCCCAAGCTCCTCGCCCGTCCGGGGAGCGCGCTCGTGAACGTGGCCAGCTACGCCGGCAAGGTGGGCGCCCCCTACTACTCGTTCTACGCGGCCACCAAGTTCGCGGTGGTCGGGCTCACCGAGGCCTGGCGGCGGGAGCTCGGACCGCGCGGGCTCCGCGTCACGCTGCTCCTGCCGGCCGCGGTCGAGACCGGCTTCATCGACAAGGCCGGTCGCGATCGGGCGCTCGGCCTCGGTCCCGCGGGGACGATCCTCCGGCCGGAGCAGGTGGCGGCCGGGATCGAGCGCGCGCTCCGGAGCCATCCGCCCCAGATCTACCTCCCGGCCCGGAACCGGGTGCTCGCGATGCTGAATTCCGCGCTCCCAGGCTTCTCCGATCGCATCGTGAACGCGCTTTTCCGTTATCCTAGGAGTCGATGATCCAACCCGACCCCGAAACGAACCGGCCACAGGCCCGGAGCGACGCCTCCAAGGCCGCGTGGCCGCAGTTTCGTTCCCGAGGCGACACCACCCCGTCCACCGGGCGCCGCAAGATCTGCCTGAGTCTCTCCGGCGGCGGCCTCTCCGGCGCGTTCTACGAGATCGGCTGCCTCGCCGCGCTCGACGACTTCCTCGGCTTCGACTTCTCGAGCACCGGCTTCGACATCTACATCGGCGTGAGCGCGGGCGCCTCCGTGGCCGCGATCCTCTCGAAAGGAATCCCCGCGCGGAAGGTCTACTGGGGACTGCTCACCGACGCCGATCCGGCGCTCCAGTTCCGCCGCGGAGACATGTACGACGTGAACCGCTGGGCCATCCTTCGCTCGTTCCTCAAGATCACCTGGTCCATCCCCGGCTACTTCGTGCGGCGGGTGAAGGGCGGGCAGCGACCGTCTCCGTTCGACTTCATGCACTACATCGAGGAGCGGCTCCCGGCCGGCTTGTTCGCGCTCGACAACTTCCAGTCCTTCTTCACGAGCGTCCTCGAAGCGCACGGCAAGTCCGGGGACTTCGCGGATCTCGAGAAGGAGCTCTACATCCCGGCCACGGATCTCGACCTCGGCACCCGGCGCATCTTCTCGAACGTGGATGGCTCCACGTGCAAGATCGGGGACGTGGTTGCCGCGTCCTCGGCGATCCCGCTGCTCTTCCGCCCGGTGCGGATCGACGGGCGCGACTACATCGACGGTTCCACCGGAAAGGTGGCGCACATCGACGTGGCCGTGCGCGCGGGAGCGTCGACGATCCTCATCATCAATCCCCTGGTCAACATCTCGAACGACCGGCAGACGGTTTGCCTGCCGCGCGGCGACGGACGCTGCGCCACCATCCGCGAGAAGGGGATGTCCTTCATCCAGGACCAGGCCTCGCGCATCGAGACGCGGGTGCGGCTCGACGGTGAGATCCGCCGGTGCCAGGTGGAGTACCCGAGCGTGAAGCTCTACCGCATCGAGCCCTCGTCGAGCGAGCCGATGATGTTCCTCCACCACACCATGAGCTACACCGAGCGGGAGGCCATCCTCCGTTACGGTTACACCTCGATGACCGCGATCCTGCGCCGCCGGCGCGCGGTGATCGAGGATCTGATGCAGTTCCACGGGCTCAATCCTCCCGACGAGATCTCCGTCGGAGGCTGACGCCCCCGGCCCCACGCTGTACCCTTGAACGATGGCCCTCGATCCCATTCAGGCCCGGCTCACGCGGGGCGACATCATCCTGCTCGACGGCGCCATGGGCACCGAGCTCGAGAGGCTGGGCGTCTCCACCTCGCTGCCCTTATGGAGCGCGCAGGCGTTGCTGGATGCGCCCGATAAAGTGCGCGAAGTGCACGAGACCTACATCCAGGCGGGCGCGGACGTGATCACGTCGGCCACGTTCCGCACGACGCCGCGCTCACTGAAGAAGGCAGGGCTCGAAGCCGAGGCGGATCGTCTGACGACGCTCGCCGTGGACCTGGCCAGGCAAGCGCGGGATCGCGTGGCGGGAGGGCGTGAAGTCCGCGTGGCGGGATCGATGGCGCCCTTGGAGGACTGCTATCGCCCGGAGCGATCGCCGGCGGCGCCCGATGCGGAGAAGGAGCACCGCGATCAGGCGGAGCGCCTCGCCCGCGCGGGGGCGGAGCTCTTGCTCATCGAGACCATGGGCACCGCCGCCGAAGCCGCGGCCGCCGTGCGCGCGGCGCGTGCCACGGACCTTCCGGTATGGATCAGCTTCTTGTGCAAGAGCGGCACCGAGCTCTATAGCGGCGAGCCCTTGGCCGCCGCGGTGCGCCTCGTCACCACCCTCGCGCCCGACGCGGTGCTGGTCAACTGCGTGCCCGTCGCGATCGCGACCGAGTGCCTCGAGGTGATGGGGCGCGCCACCGCGCTCCCGTACGGCTGTTACGCCAACGCCGGCTCGCCCGACCTCGGACGGAGCACGTGGTGTTTCGATCCCGAGATGACCCCCGACCGCTTCGCCGACGCCGCGGCCGGATGGGTGCAGCTCGGCGCGCAGATCGTGGGGGGTTGCTGTGGCACCGGCCCGGATCACACCCGCGCCCTGCGCGACGCGCTTCCGCCGGTGTTGATGGAATGACCGAGCCCAGCGCCTCAATGCCCACGCCTTCTGCCGCGCCCCCTGGCCCTGCGCTCCGCCCGGCCGCGAGCGTGATCGCCGTTCGCCGCGGCTCGCCGGATCTGTTGCTGTGGGTCCGCCGGTCCGAGGCGAATCCCTTCCTCGGCGGCTTCCATTCGTTCCCCGGAGGACGGTGGGCCAAGGAAGACGGGCCGATGCCGGACGATCCCGAGGCCGCGCTTCCGACGATGGCTCGCTGCGCCGCGCGGGAGCTGTTCGAGGAGACGGGGCTCTTGCATGGATTCCGTGGTGCGTTGCCCGCGCTGGACGAGCAGCGCCGCGTTCGCAAGGCGGTGCTCGACGGATCCATGTTGTTCTGGCCGACCGTGAAGGAGTGGGGACTCGACTTCGATCAGTCGAGCTACGTTCCCTGCGGCCGCTGGATCACCCCGCACTTCAGCCGGGCGCGCTTCAACACGCAGTTCTTCCTGCTTCTGTTCGAAGGCACTCCGCCCGAGGTCGATGTCTGGCCCGGGGAGCTGGAGTCGGGCGGCTGGATCGACCCCCGCGTCGCACTCCGAGAGTGGGAGGACGAGAAGATCGTCCTCGCCATGCCCACGCTCTACACGATCCGCGTGCTCGCCGAGGGCTCGCATGGTTTGCCGGGGCGGCTCCACGCGATCCCTGAAGCGAACGGTGTTCCGTCACGGCATGTCCACGTGCGTCCCGCGATCACGATGATCCCCATGAGGACCGAGACGATCCCGCCCGCGACCCACACGAACGCGGTGGTGGTCGGCGATGGGGACGTCGTGATCGTGGATCCGGGCTCCGATGCCGAGGACGATCTGGAAGCGCTCCATCGGGTGGTGGAGGAGCACCTCGGCCCCGGCGGGCGGGTGCGCGCGGTGCTGTTGACGCACGCGCATCGCGATCACATCGGCGGCGTGGAGGCGGTGCGGAAGCGGTATGGCGCGCCGGTCTGGGGACATGCGCTCGTCGGAGACCGCGTGCCGCTCGATCTGGTGATGGTCGACGGAGACGTCATCGACCTGCCGGGGCGGAATCACCGGCTCCTTCGCGTCATGGAGACACCGGGGCACTCGCGCTCTCATCTGGCGTTCTTCGAGGAGGAGTCCCGGACGCTGGTTGCGGGCGATCTGGTTTCGGGCTTGAGCACGGTCGTGATCGCGCCCCCCGACGGCGACATGCGCGCGTATCTGAAATCGCTCGAGCGGGTGCGCGCGCTGGGGGCCCGAACCCTGGTGCCCGGACACGGACCGCCGAATCGCGGCGTCGATCAGATGCTCGCGGAGCGGATCCAGCACCGCGCCTTGCGCGAGCGACGCGTGCTGGAATCGCTGGCGGATGGACCGCTCGCGCAGGACGCGCTCAGGGTCTGCGTGTACGCGGACACGCCGGAGGCCGATCCGCGGCTGGCCGCCCTCACGCTCGAGGCACACCTCGCGAAGCTGGAAGGGGAGGGGCGGGTGCGGCGCGACGGTGGACTCGTCGCGCTGGCGGGCGGTGGATCGCGCGAGAGCGGTGACGCACCCGGGCGCGACGATGCCTGACGCCTTGGCCCTCGTCCATTCCTACCCTGTCGTCGCATTCGACATGGACGGAGTGCTCCTGGATTCCTTCCGCTGCTGGTGGGAGCTTTTGAACGATGCGCTGCGCGAGCACGGAAAGCTTCCTCTGACCCGCGAGCAGTTCGAGATGACGTGGGGGCAGGATGTCGAGGCCGACCGGCGCATGTTCTTCCCGGAATGGTCCGCCGCGCAGATCATGACCCACTACCAGAGCGCGCTGCCGAAGTTCGCTGCCATGGTCGACGTGGAGCCTGACGCGGCAACCACCCTCGCGGCGCTGCGGCGCCAGGGAAAGAAGCTCGCCGTGGCGACGAACTCGCCGATGGCGATCGCGACCAATCTCCTCGAGGGAGCATCGCTCGCGAAGTACTTCGACGTCATCGCGGGCGTGGATCTGGTGGCCGAAGGGAAGCCCGCGCCCGATCTGTTGCACCTGATCGCGCGCGAGACCGGAGTCCCTCCGGCGGAGATGGCCTACGTGGGTGACTCGATGTTCGACGAGGGCGCGGCTCGAGCTGCCGGCGCGTTCTTCATTGGATACTTGCGGCCGGGGGACGCCAGGATCGAGCGGCTGGGAGATCTGATCGCGG
>Ga0207703_10000619_pt1 | contig 35882 bp, 36 predicted proteins | sample KBSSwiS12_FD_184304 | JGI IMG/M metagenome (GOLD analysis project Ga0207703, IMG submission 184304) | Switchgrass rhizosphere microbial communities from Kellogg Biological Station, Michigan, USA - KBS Switchgrass S1-2 (SPAdes) (version 2) | ecosystem: Host-associated > Plants > Roots >... | reverse complement strand
GGCGCTAGAGAGATCGACATAAAGAATTCTTTATATCGGACCCGAGCTCATGCGCAGCGAATACCTGTTCACTTCCGAAAGCGTTTCCGAAGGCCATCCGGACAAGGTCGCCGACCAGATCAGCGATGCCATCGTCGATCTTTTTCTATCCAAGGACAACGAGGCGCGGATCGCCTGCGAAACGCTGACGACCACCAACCTGGTGGTGCTGGCCGGCGAGATCCGCTGCAAGGGCGTCTACGAAAACGGCAAGTGGGCCCCGGGCGCAAAGGGCGAGATCGAACGCACCGTGCGCGATGTCGTCAAGCGCATCGGCTATGAGCAGGAAGGCTTCCACTGGGCCGACCTGACCTTCATGAACAACCTCCACGGCCAGTCCGCCCATATCGCGCAAGGCGTCGATGCCGGCGCGAACAAGGACGAGGGCGCGGGCGACCAAGGCATCATGTTCGGTTATGCCTGCGACGAGACGCCCGACCTGATGCCGGCGACGCTCGACTACAGCCACAAGATCCTCGAGCGCCTCGCCGCCGACCGCAAGAGCGGCGCCGCGCCGTTCCTCGAGCCCGATGCCAAGAGCCAGGTCACCCTGCGGTATGTCGGTGGCAAGCCGGTCGAGGCGACCGCGATCGTTGTGTCGACGCAGCACAAGCCGGGCTACGACGAGGGCGCGAAGGAAGCCGAACTCCACGCTTACGTGAAGCGCGTGGTCGGCGAAATCCTGCCCGCCGGCTTCATCACCGGTCAGACCGCGTGGCACATCAACCCGACCGGCTCGTTCGAGATCGGCGGGCCTGATGGCGACGCGGGCCTCACCGGCCGCAAGATCATCGTCGATACCTACGGCGGCGCCGCACCGCACGGTGGCGGGGCCTTCTCCGGCAAGGACCCGACCAAGGTTGACCGCTCGGCCGCCTATGTCGCGCGCTATCTTGCCAAGAACGTCGTTGCCGCCGGCCTCGCAACGCGCTGCACCATCCAGCTCGCCTATGCGATCGGCGTCGCCCGGCCGCTGTCGCTCTACGTCAACACGCACGAGACCGGCACTGTCGGCGATGCCGTGCTCGAAGCGGCCATCGCCCGCGTCGCCGAGGAAAAGCTGGGCGGCCTCACCCCGAAGGGCATCCGCCTGGGCCTGGGCCTCAACAAGGCGATCTACGGCACGACCGCGGCCTATGGCCACTTCGGGCGCAAGGCCGACGGCGACTTGTTCCCTTGGGAGCGGACCGACCTCGTCGAAGCGCTCAAGGACGCAGTCGAGCCGGCCGCCGCCGGCGCCTGATCGCCGCTCTGGCAAGTTCACGCGGTCGAATCGGCAGCCGTCAGGGTTTGGTCTGCTATTCCGGGATCGTCGTGCTGAACGGGTTTCAGCGTCCATGGCGCACGGCTTCGGCCAGCGCTGCGCCATGGGCCCAGCATTAGCGCGAGCAGCAAGCTCAGCCCATGGGCCCTGAACCAAGTTCGGGATGACGGAGCGTGGCTGCGAGCATTCTTCGCAGCCACGCTCCGCGACGCCCATTCGGGCGTCACCCCCTGCACGTTCCGGTGTTGGGCGGCCCCGCTTGGGCCTCCTGTCCGCCCCTTCCGAAGTATCGGGCGGAGGTCCTGTCCTACCTGCGGCCGATATTACGGTTCCGCTGTGCAGCCTGCCCGAAAGGGCTCTGGCAAATCTTGCGACCGGCGAAATGTCGGCTGGCCTAAATCGTTGCTCTATGTTAAACAAGTTTCTGACGGGAAAGGAAATTTGGGGCGATCTGAAGTCCCCTGGTCCCCGGCGGAACGCCGGTAGCGAGGTTGGTTATGGGGCAGCGGATCCGGAAGACCCGTGCATACTTGCAGATCGAGGATCGGAGCGAGGCCGCGGTGATCCGCGAGGCACTCGGCGAACTCGGCGTTCCCATCGGCGAACTCGCCGACCTCTTGCCTGACAGGTTGCGCGAGCAGGCGTTTCACGTCCTCCTGATCGGCGGCGAGCCGCGCTCGCTCGCGGCGGTCATGCGGCACTTCCTGCTGATCGGCGGCGCGGTCCCGATCGTGCGGTGCGTAGCCCAGATGGATGCGAACGAGATCGTCGCGGGGGTGCACGACGGCATTTCGGCGTTCTCGACCGTCCCGCCGCAACCCGGCGAACTGGCGCGCGCGCTCGATTTCGCCCATGCCCGCGTCGACGACGCCAACCGCCGCTATGACATCGATGCCGCGCGGCGCGTCCTCTCGGGGCTGACCCGGCGGCAGCTACAGATCGTCGATGGCCTCTTCCGGGGGCTCACCAACAAGCAGCTCGCCGTCGAGTGCCTGATCAGCGAACGCACGGTGGAGGTGCACCGCGCGCGGATCATCGACAAGATGATGGTCGAAAACACCGCGGGCCTTATTCGCCTGGTCTCGCTGGCCGGAGCCGAGGCGCTGCGCCAGCTCGGCGAGGAAGCGGTGCCACGCCGGCGTGCGGTTCGCCTCCGCCCCGAGGGATCGCGCATGCCGGTCCGCATGTCGATCATCGGCTAGCGACTCACCCGTTCCCGGGCACCAGCACTGGCGCCTCATGACCAGCATAGTCGCGATCAACGCCGGAGGCCCCGCCGAGAAGGGGAACCCGGCGGAGCCTTCTGGTCGGCCGATTGGCGGCTCAATCGGGGATCTGCCACCTCACCGTACCGACGTAGGTGCCCGGAACCGCGAGACCGCGGTCGTCCCGCGCGGGCTCGAACCTGGCGCGGCGGGCGATGAGCCGGCACGTGGTCTCGTCGAGCCCGGCAAAGCCACTGGTGCGGGTCACAGTGCAGCTACCCACTCGTCCTGCCGCGTCGATCGCGAGCGTGAAGCCGACCGCACCTGACTGGCTGAGGCGCAGTTCATGGGAGGGATAATCGGCATCGGTGACCCACCCGGCGCGGCTGCCCAGCGGGCGAGCGGTACGGGAGGTGAGCGCGGGCGGGGTTACCCTTGGCTGCGGCAAGGGATCGGCGATCACGCCGATGCCAGGGTTGGGCAGGGTGAAGGGCCCGATCGGCTCCGTCCCGAGGTCTATCCGCACTTCCTCGGTCGGCGCAGGCGCCGGATCGTGCGGCAGACTGGTGCTCCGTGGGGCCGGAGGTGTCGGCGGCGGATTGGCATCAAGCGGTGTATTGGTGGCGGAGATCGGCGGGGGATTGTCGACCGGGATGAACGCGACGGAAAGCCCGTTGATGACCGCGACAAGCGCAAGGCCGTGAAGGGCACCAACCGCGATAGTGATACCCACGCGGCTGGAAGCCGATGCGTTACAAACGTAAGACATAGACACACCTTTCCCGAAGTGCCGCGCTTTGCTTGGCGCAGCTTTTACATGGATGTGTCCGGACTATTCGGAATGTAGCAGTTCTGCATCTCAGTTCAAGAACATTATTACTTACCGAAGCAACAATATTATAAGCACGGCAGGGATAGCCATGCTCTGCTGCGCGTGGGAGCCGGACGGACGATTGCAGCGTTCGCCAACCAGGAGGCCGCTTCTGCGCGGCGTTGCCCCGAGACCCGCACCCGGCGGCGTAAGATCGGCCGGGCATGGGCCGCCAGAGAGGGGCCCACCAGACTGGCCCGAGAGGCGAACCGATGAGCCGCACGAACCAACGTCCGAAGTGGACCGCCCCGCGCATCGCCGCGGCCGCAGCGGCGCTGGTCATCGAGGGCAGCCTCGCCTTCCTCCTGATCGACGGCCTAAGGGCGCGCTGGCTCGAACCTGCCAGGAGCCCGGCGCTCACCGTCACCGAGATCACCGCCGAACCCACGCCGCCCCCGCCCCCCAAGCCGAACCCGCGTCCCCCGGCTGCCGCCGCGCCGGCCGCGCCCGCGGCCCCGCAGGTCGAGCCCAGCCCCCGCATCGCGCTGCCCAGTCCCAGCCCTGCGGCCACCGCAGCCGGAGCAGGCTCAGCCGCAAACGGCTCCGGCGCGGGCGGCGTCGGCAGCGGGAGCGGCGCGGGGAGCGGCGGCACCGGCACCGGCAGCGAGGTCGCCGTCCCGGCGCAGCGGATCGCTGGCGGGCTATCCGACCGCGACTATCCGCGCGACGCCGCTCGCGCGAGCGGCACCGTGGGGATCGGCTTCACCGTGCTCAGCGACGGGCGGGTAGGTGATTGCCGGGTGCTCGGTTCGAGCGGCTCGCTGCGCCTCGATGCGTTGACCTGCTCGCTCGTGGTCCAGCGCTTCCGCTACCGCCCCGCGCGGGACCAGGCCGGACAGCCGGTCGACAGCACGGTGCGCACGGCCTTCACCTGGGGCACGCGCGAGCCCTAGCGCCCCGCCCCCTCATCGCGTGGCCAGCTGCGCTCCGCCGCCGTCACGGCCATAGGGATCGGCCCTGAACGCCAGCGCGCCCGAGCTCTCCGGAAACACCGTCAGGTAGGTGATGTAGACGGGCACCAGCTCGGGCAGATTCACCCGCGTTTCCGGGCCCGCGACCTTGCGCGGCAGCGGCTTGCCCATCAGCCAGCGGCCCAGCCGCTGCGCATCCTCCAGCCGCACGCAGCCCGAACTGGCGGTCCGCTCGTCCTTGCGCATGAGATTCTTCTCGGGCGTATCGTGCAGATAGATGCCCTGCGGGTTGGGAAACTCGAACTTGACCCGGCCCATGAAATTGCTGCCCCCGGGCAGCTGGCGTACCCGCACCATCGTCCGCCCGTCCTCGACCGCCTGCCAGTCGACCGTGGCCGGATCGATCACCCGCTCGCTGTCCCAGTCGGCCAGCACCTCATAGCCGCCCCCGCCCAGATATCCGAGACCCTTGTCCCGCACGTTCCACGCGATCCGCTGCCGCACGAGGTCGGGCGGCACGTTCCAGTAGGGGTTGAGGATCGCGTAGCGGATGAACCCGGCCATCATTGGGGTCTGGTTGTCGGGCTTGCCGACAACGACCTTCATCGAGCCCACGGGCCGCCCCTGCTCGAACAGCCACAGCCGCGCGCCGCCTGCGTCGACCAGTACGTAGCGATCGGCCGGATTGGCCGGCAGCGCGCGGACCCGGTCGAGGTTGGCGGCAATCTGGCGGCGCTGCGCCTCACCCCGGCCGCGGTCAAGCAGCGCGGCCCGCAACGGAGCATACCACGGGTGCATCCAGCCCATCCGCGCCAGCCAGTCCTCCGGCGATGCCGCCGCGGCCAGCGCTACCAGTGCCGCCGTCGTGGTCGGAATGGCCGGGGCGAGCGCCTCGGTCTCGTATTGCATCGGGGCATGGGGCGCAGCGCGCAGCGCCTTCACCCACCCCGCGTATACCTTGGAGGCGGCCAGTTCGACCCGGGCCAGCGCCTCGGGATCCGCCGGCCCATCGGTCAGCCGGTCGAACGCCTTGCGCAGCTCGCCGGCCTTGAGCCGTCCGGGCCTGATCCGGTCGATATCGGCAGCCTCGACTTGCCCGAGAAGCTGCTGCACCGCCGGACGGACCTGCCCGGCGGGGCCGATCCAGAGGGGCCGCCAGCCGCGGGCGGCATAGAACGGCTTGAGCTCGCCCGGCGCCCGCCGGACCAGCTCTGCCGTAAGCGTGTCCGCCACCTCGGCGCGGGCCGGAGCCGCGCCCAGCGGCCAGGCCCCGGGCACGAGACCGGCGGCAACTGCGACGAACGCTGCCGGCGCCAGCAGGCGGCGGACAAGCAACCCTCGGCGGATACCGGCAGCGTTCGTCATCGGCTCAGCCGCGCTCGCCCGAGCGCGGCATGGCGGCCGGCTGAACGGTCGGCTCGCCGGCATAGTAGCGGCCCTCGCGGACATAGCCGTCAACGCAGCCGTCGTTGTTGTGATCGGCCCAGACCGCGCCGGCCACGCCGCCGATCGCCGCGCCGATCACCGCGCCGGCGAGCAGACTGCCGCCGGTCAGGGCCCCGACTGCGGCGCCGCCAACCCCGCCGACACCCGCACCGGTCAGCGCAGTCTGGCCGACCGATTTGCAGGCGGGCGCTGCGGACGCGGACTGGTAGTTGGGATCATACCCATCCGGCACGCCGGCATAGTACTGGTTCTCGCGGACATAGCCGTCGACCCGGCCATCGCCGTTCCGGTCGGCCCAGACCGCGCCGGCCACGCCGCCGATCGCCGCGCCGATCGCGGCGCCCGCGAGTACGTCGCCGCCCGCCAGCGCGCCAACCGCCGCGCCGCCGGCCGCCCCCACGGCCGCGCCGGTCCCGGCGCTGGCGAGCGTGCGGTCATTACTCATCGAAGTGCAGGCCGAAAGCGGCAGCGCTGCTGCGGCCATCAGGCAAAGAACGGATGCTTTCACCGTGGTTCTCCTTTGCGAAGCCGGCGCTGGCGCGACCTGGACGGCCCCGCAGCCGGATCCGGTGGTATCCCCTCGCGCCGTTAACCACAGGTGCGACGAACCGTTCCGGCAGGTCGGGGCGCGGATGCGGCGAGCCGTGCGGCCCTGCGGGGGAGGGGTGGCCGCGCGCGGCGGCCGGATGAGCTAGCGGATGGCCGCGAGCGCCTTCTGGCGGCGGCGCTGGACCGAGGAGCCGAGGCCAATCGCCTCGCGGTATTTGGCCACCGTACGCCGTGCGAGGTCGAAGCCCTTGTCTTTCAGGAGATCAACCAGGGCATCGTCGGAGAGGATCGCGCGCGGCTCCTCGGCATCGATCAACTGCCGGATCGCGGCCTTGACCGCCTCGGCCGAAACCGCCCCCTCGCCATCGGCCGACGCGACGCCCGAAGTGAAGAAATACTTGAGCTCGAACGTGCCGCGCGCGCAGTTCAGGTACTTGTTCGAAGTCACGCGGCTCACCGTGCTCTCGTGCATGCCGATCGTCTCGGCCACCGCGCGCAACGTCAGCGGTTTGAGGTGCGCGACACCCTGGCGGAAGAAGCCATCCTGCTGGCGCACGATCTCGGCGGCAACCTTGAGAATGGTCTTCTGCCGCTGGTCGAGCGCCTTGATCAGCCAGTTGGCATCGGCCAGCTTTTCCGACAACCACCCGCGGGAGGTCTTGTCGGCGCAGGCCCCGCGCAGTTCGACATAGTAATTGCGGTTGACCACCAGCCGCGGCAGCGTCGCCTGATTGATGGCGATGGACCAGCCGCCGTCGCCGCGCGCGCGGACCAGCACGTCGGGGACCACCGGCTCGCCGTCGACCGCGCCGAACTGCAGCCCCGGGCGCGGATCGTACCCTCGCAGCTCGGCCAGCATGTCGGCGAAATCCTCGTCGTCCACCCCGCACATCCGCTTCAGCCGCGCCAGTTCGCCGCGGGCGAGCAGGTCGAGGTTGTCGATCAGGCGCGCCATGCACGGATCGTATCGATCGGCCTCGCTGGCTTGCAGCGCCAGGCATTCGGCAAGATCGCGCGCACCGACCCCGGTAGGATCGAGCGACTGGACCACGGCCAGCGCTGTCTCGGCTTCGGCGAGCGACACGCCGAGGTCGGCCGCGGCCTCGCCCAGCGGCAGCGAGAGGTAGCCCGCCTCGTCGAGCTGATCGACCAGCGCATGGGCCAGGAACGCGGCCTGCTGGTCCCGCGTCGCCGCGCCGACCTGCGCGTGGAGATGCTCGGCGAGGGTCTCGCCCGCGCCGCCACGCTCATCGATGTCCGGCCACTCGCCGGCTCCGCCGGATGCGGCGGGCAGGTCGGCGGCGTAGAACGCATCGCCGGTGTCGCGCTCGATATCGAGCGCGCTCGCATCGACATCGAGCGGGCGGTCCTCGGCAGCGCGTCCTTCGCCGATCAACTGGTCGACCGGCGAGGATTCGAGGCTGGTGCGCCGCTGGTCGTCGGCCGGTGGCGCTTCCTCGGCAGCGGCGGCCGGCGCGCCCAGATCAAGCAGCGGATTGGCCTCGAGCGCCTCGCCGATGAAAGTCTCGATCTCGAGGTTCGACAGCGCCAGCAGCTTGATCGCCTGCTGGAGCTGGGGGGTCATCACCAGCGACTGCGACTGGCGGAGATCGAGGCGAGGGCCGAGGGCCATTCTAGCTGGCCCCTCCGGGGCGCACCAGTCGCATGCGTGACTGGTTTACGGCACCAGCCCGTGCAAGGCCCGGCCTTAAGGCTGGGCCGGTCCATGCACTCACAGGGTGAAGCCCTCGCCCAGGTAGAGCCGCCGCACGTTCTCGTCGGCCACCAGCGCTTCCGGGCTGCCGGCGAACAGCACCTGCCCACCGTAGATGATGCAGGCGCGGTCCACGATGTCGAGCGTCTCGCGGACGTTGTGATCGGTGATCAGCACCCCGATCCCGCGTTCCTTGAGGTCGATCACCAGGTGGCGGATATCGCTGATCGAGAGCGGGTCGATCCCGGCGAAGGGTTCGTCGAGCAGCATGATCGAGGGCTTGGCCGCCAAGGCCCGGGCAATTTCGCAGCGCCGCCGCTCACCGCCCGACAACGCCATCGCCGCGCTGGTGCGCAGGCGGGTGAGGCCGAATTCGGACAGCAGCCGCTCCAGCTCGGCGGCGCGCACGTCCCGGTCAGGCTCGACCAGTTCGAGCACGCAGGCGATGTTCTGCTCCACCGTCATCCCCCGGAAGATCGAGGTTTCCTGAGGCAGGTAGCCAAGGCCGAGGATCGCGCGGCGGTACATCGGCAGGTTCGTCACATCCACGCCGTCCATCAGAATTCGGCCGGAATCGGGGCGAACGAGGCCCATGATCGAATAGAAGCAGGTGGTCTTGCCCGCGCCGTTCGGGCCCAGCAGGCCGAGCACCTCTCCCTTGCCCACCGAGAGCGAAATGTCGGTCAGCACCGCGCGCTTGTCGTAGCTCTTGGCGATCGAGATCACCTCGAGCCCGCCTTGCGGAATCGGCTGCATCGCGCCGGCGTGGCCGGCCGCTTCGGGAGTTTCGGCGAGATCGCTCATCTGCGCGGTGGTTTAGGCTGCCGTTCCGGCCACTTCAAGCGGCCAAAGTATCGAAGCGGAGCATTTGGCAAGTTTCGTGCATGGCCTCGCCCTGCGCCGCCGCCAAGTCGCTTGCCAAGGCGCGCGAGTGGTGATTTACTTGCATCAAAGACGCCTGAATGGAGAGGAAGGCGCTGCATGAACGGGCCCGCAGCAGACACTCGTCGATCGTCGCCGCCGTGCGACTGGCGCAAGCGCATGAGCAACCACGTAGCCTATGCGCTGCTGGTCTACACCGCATTGCAGATTTTTCTCACGATCCACGCCCTGCAGGGCCACCGCGGTTCGCTGCTGCCCTATGTCGCCCTGGTCGTGCTGGTCGGGGCGATCATCCCGGCCTGTCGCGGCTGCGACCGGCGCTGGCAGGCGCTTGACGAAGGCACCGCCCGCGATCCCGCCCTGGTCAGCTCGTTCCAGCGCGATTGCCGCGTCCTCTGGGCTCTTGCCTTGGGCCTGCCCCTCGCCATGACCGCGCTGCTCAAGGGGTTGTCACTGGCCTTCGGCGGCTAGGGCGCTGGCGTTCGGCGCCTGGGGAATTACCGAGCTACCCCTTTCGCTCGCGGCCGCGCGTCGCTAGATCGCGCCCATGCTCGATGTTTCCGCCGCGCAGGAGCGCGCTACCGCCCTGATCGACCGTGCCCGCCGCGCCGGAGCCGATGCCGCCGATGCGATCTACCTCGCCGACGCCTCGGAGAGCGTGGCGGTCCGGCTCGGCAAGCTCGAGGATCTCGAGCGTTCGGAGAGCGAGCACGTCTCGCTCCGGGTCTTCGCCGGCAAGGGCTCGGCCAGCATCGGCACCAGCGACCTCACCGACGCCGCGCTTGACGAGCTTGCCGCCCGCGCGGTGGCGATGGCCCGCGCCGCGCCGGAGGATCCCTACGCCGCGCTCGCCCCCGACGACATGCTCGCCCGCGGCCCCCTCCCCCAGCTCGACCTCGCCGATCCCGCCGCCCCCGCCCCGGCTGACCTGCGCGCCGTCGCCGAAGCGGTCGAGGCTGCGGCGCTCGCGGTGCCCGGCGTCACCAACAGCCAGGGGGGCAGCGCCAGCGCAGGCCGCACGCTCGTCGCGCTTGCCACCAGCCACGGCTTTTCCGGCGGCTACGAATCCACCAGCCACGGCCTCTCCGCCAGTGTCGTCGCGGGCGAAGGCGCGGGGATGCAGCGCGACTATGCCTGGCGCAGCGCCCGCCACCGTGCCGACCTCCCCGGCGCGGACGCGATCGGTCGGCTGGCCGGCGAGCGCGCGGTCGCCCGCCTCGCCCCCGGCCGGCTGGCCAGCGGACTGCTGCCGGTCGTATTCGATCCGCGCGTCGGCGGCACGCTCGTCGGCCACCTGCTCTCGGCGATGGCCGGCAGCGCCATCGCCCGCCGCGCCAGCTTCCTGCTCGACCGCGATCGCGCGCAGATCTTCCCCGAGGGCATCACCATCGTCGACGAGCCTCACCGGGTACGCGGCCTGCGTTCCAAGCCGTTCGACGGCGAAGGTCTGCCCACCGCTCGCCGCGTGCTGGTCGAGGAGGGCCGCCTCACCGGCTGGCTGATGAACACCGCCGCGGCCCGCCAGCTCGGCGGCCGGCCCACCGGTCACGCCACCCGCGGCGGCGGTGCGCCCGGGATCGGCGCCACCAACACCCATGTCGCCGCCGGCGCCCAGACCCCGGCCGAACTGATCGCCGACATCGCTGACGGGGTCTACGTCACCGAACTGATCGGGATGGGCGTCAACGGCGTCACCGGCGACTACAGCCGCGGCGCGTCGGGCCTCAGGATCGTCAATGGCGAGATTGCCGGCCCGGTTGCCGAATTCACCATCGCCGGCAATCTCATCGACATGTTCGCCACGATGCGCGCCGCCGACGATCTCGAATGGCACCGCGCGCTGAACGTCCCCACGCTGCGCATCGACGGGATGACCATCGCCGGCGACTGAGCGGCCCGGGGCCTCACTCGAACGTCGAACTCACCCGCTCGGGCGGCTCGCCCGCCAGCTGCGCATGGGTCGCGGCAAGGCAGGCGACGAGCACCAGCACCGCCCCCGCCCCCAGCACCGAGGAGATCACCGCCCTGGCGATCGCCACGAACTGCGCCGGCAGCAGCAGCCCGAACACGATGCCGGTCAGCCCCGTCACCACCATCATCACCACCGCGAAGGCCAGCAGCACCAGCGCGAAGAAGAACAGCACCCGGCCGGTGTTGCCCGCGGTCAGCTGCCACGAGCGGCGCAGCGCGGCGATCGGATTGCGCCACCGTTCGATCGCGACCACCGGCGCGGTCAGCGCGAAGCGCACGACCAGCAGCGCCAGGCCGAAGCCGATCGCGATCCCGCCGACCACCGTCACCGCGGGAACCGCGATTGCTGCCAGCACGCCGATCCCGATCATGAACAGCATGGCCAGCGCCATGCCGAGGATCACCTGGCTGGCGAGATAGGGCAGGAGCGCGCCGAACCCGGCGCGGATCGCCTGGCCCACGGTCGGCCGGGTGCGGTCGGTGAGCAGCGTCAGCAGGGCCAGCGTCCCGCCCGCCTGGAGCACCGCCATCGGCAGCGCGACCGGGAAGCTCTGCCGGTAATAGTCCGCCGCCTCGGCGGAGAGCGCGGCCATGGTCGCACCGGTGGCCGGCTCGGGCTGCGGGAACAGCAGCGCCATGACCAGGCTCGGCAGGAGGAAGAACACCCCTGCGAGCGCGATCACGACCTCGCGGTTGGCGCGGATCGCGGCGGTGGCCGCGCCCCAGGCGCGGTTGCTGTCGAACGGGGGGCGAGGTGCTGTCATGGCCCCTTGATAACCGCAGCGATTGCGCGCAGGCAACGCGCGATGAACGCGCTGTCCCCGTTCCAGTCCGCGCCCCAGTCGCCAGCGGGGCCCGCCGCGCCCGCTGCACCGTGGCCCGCCACGATCGAGTGGCGCGCCGAAACCGCGCCGGTGCCCTATGCGCAGGCTCTCGACGGGATGACCGCCCGCAACGCCGCGATCCGCGAAGGAACCGCCGCCGAACTGGTCTGGCTGCTGGAACACCCGCCGGTCTACACCGCGGGGACCAGCGCCGCCCCGTCCGAACTGCTCGATCCGCGCTTCGAGGTGGTCAGCGCGGGGCGCGGCGGGCGCTACACCTATCACGGCCCCGGCCAGCGCGTCGGCTATGTCCTGCTCGACCTCACGCGCCGCGCCCGCGATGTGAAGGGCTTCGTCCACGCGCTCGAAGGCTGGGTGATTGCGGCGCTCGCCAGCTTCAGCGTCGCCGCCTTCCGCGCCGAGGGCCGGATCGGCATCTGGACGATCGATCCAGTCCGCGGCGAGGCCAAGATCGGCGCGATCGGCGTGCGCGTGCGCCGCTGGGTGACGATGCACGGCTTCGCGGTGAACCTCGCCCCCGATCTGTCGCACTTCGCCGGGATCGTCCCCTGCGGGATCGAGGACTACGGGGTGACCAGCCTCGCCGCCCTCGGACTCGACGTCAGCCCGGCCCAATGGGACGCCGCGCTGCTCGCCGCCGGCCCCGCCTTCCTCGCCGCGCTCGAGCGGCCCTGCCCGTGATTGCCGGAGAGTTTCGGATGACCACCCGCCTGCCTGCCCATCTCTCGGTCGCCACCTTGCTGCTCGCCGCCGTGGCATTGCTCCCGGGCTGCAAGCAGGACGCCGCGCCCGAGGCGGCGGCGGCCGGCCAGATCCTCCCCGGCTCGGCCAGCGACGCCATGCTCCCGACCGACCGCCTCACCTCCCAGCCTCCGCTCGACCCCCGCGCCGACCGGGGCGGAAACGGCGGCGACGCAGACGAGAAAGCGACCGACACGCCGGCCCGCCCGCAAGGCGCGGCAGAGCCCGCGGCCGAACCGACGGGCCCGGCCGACTAGACTGTCCCCGGCGCGCGAGCGCCCTGAAAATACCCGTGCGACCCCGGCACTTGATTTCCGAACACCCTGTTCGGGAACCGGCGCATGGTCACTGGGGTTTGGGCCACAGCGATTTTCCTGCTCAGCGCCATGGGGAGATAAAAATGTCGAAAATACTTACAGTTGCTTGTCTGGCTATCGCTTGCGTCGGTGCTGCCGGATGCAAGGTCCAGCAAACCCAGGACGCCAAGATGCCCGAGGTCACCGCCACCGGCGGCCAGCTGCCGGAATACGATGTGAAGGGCCCTGACGTGTCGGTGACCACCGAGCCCAGGACGGTAGAGGTCCCCAAGGTGAAGGTCACCCCGGCCCAGTAAGCAGAGGCAATACGGCTGGCGGCGGCGGGTCTGTCCGGCCGGCTTGCCGGTCACGCAATTGCCGGTCACGCCCCGCCGCCTCGGCGCCGGGAACTGACCAGCTCGCAGGGAAGCGGCGCTCCGAGTGGACCGGAGCGCCGCTTTTTCCTTGAGAATGCCTCCTTGCTGGAGCTCTAATGCGCGGACGAAGGCTGGACCCGACACCAGCAGCGCTGCCGCTGCCCCCCTTGAGGACCAGCAGCGGCCGAATAGGCCGCAACCGGGAGACTGCGATGACCGATCAAGGGAAAAAGCGCGAGTGGGTGACCCCAGACTGGGTGCCAGGCCACATCGAGACATACCTGACCGACCCTGCCGCCGCGCACCTGTGGGACGCGAGCGCGGTCGGCGTCAACGCCATGCTCCCGACGCTGCTGCTCACCACCACCGGGCGCAAGTCGGGCGAGCCGCGCCACTCGCCGATGATCTACGAGCAAGTCGACGGCGCCTACGTGGTGATCGCCAGCAAGGGCGGTTGGCCCGAGCATCCCGCGTGGTACCTGAACCTCAAGGCAAACCCTGAGGCTGAGGTCCGGGTCAGCGACAAGCGGTTCACGGTGCGCGCCCGCGAGGCCACCGGCGGCGAGCGCCGGTCGCTCTACCAGCGCATGACCGCGATCTATCCGCCTTTCGCCGATTACGAACGCTGGGCCGCCAAGGCCGGACGGGAAATCCCGGTCATCGTGCTCGAACCGCTGGGCTGAAGACGGGCCCGATGGATTGAACGGACAGCCTTGTCCGCGGTCTCGAGGCACCGTCGCCCCGGCGGAGGCAGGGGCCCATCCGGCGCCAGCCGGCTACAGCCAGTTCTGGGTTTGGCCGCGAGGCCGGCCTGGGCCCCCGATCAACTCAGGGGCGACGGGAGGCTGAAATGCCGGAACGGCCCTCAGGCCCGCCCCAGGTCCCCCCGGCCCACAGTCCCGCTGGCCATTTCCAGCATCCGGTCGAGGCTCTTCTTGGCCTGCAGCCGCAGCCCCTCCTCGATGTGGATCTGCGGGCTGAGGTCGCGCAGCGCGAGGTAGAGCTTCTCCAGCGTGTTGAGCGCCATGTACGGGCAGATGTTGCAGTTGCAGTTCCCATCCGCGCCTGGCGCGCCGATGAACGTCTTGCCCGGCATTGCGAGTTGCATCTGGTGGATGATGTGCGGCTCGGTGGCGACGATCAGCGTGTCGCCGGTCATGGTCTTGGCGAACTGGAGGATGCCGCTGGTCGAGCCGACATAGTCGGCATGATCGACGATGTGCGGCGGGCATTCCGGATGCGCGGCAACCGGCGCGCCGGGGTGCTGGCCCTTGAGCTTGAGCAGCTCGGTTTCCGAGAACGCCTCGTGGACGATGCACACCCCAGGCCAGAGCAGCATGTCGCGGCCGAACTTGCGGTTGAGATAGCCGCCGAGATGCCGGTCGGGGCCGAAGATGATCTTCTGCTCGGGCGGGATCTGAGCCAGGATCGTCTCGGCGCTGGAGCTGGTCACGATCACGTCGGACAGCGCCTTCACCTCGGTCGAGCAGTTGATGTAGGTCAGCGCGATGTGATCGGGGTGGCTCTCGCGGAACGCCTTGAACTTCTCCGGCGGGCAGGCGTCCTCGAGGCTGCATCCGGCGTTCATGTCCGGAAGGATCACCGTCTTGTCCGGGCTCAGGATCTTCGCGGTCTCGGCCATGAACTTGACCCCGCAGAACGCGATCACGTCGGCATCGCTCGCCGCCGCCTTCTTCGACAGCTCGAGACTGTCGCCGATATAATCGGCCAGGTCCTGGATCTCGGGCTTCTGGTAATAGTGCGCGAGGATGACGGCATTGCGCTCCTTGCGCAGGCGGTCGATCTCGGCGCGCAGGTCGAGGCCGGAAAGGTTGGTCGGCAGGGCAGTCATCGTCGCGGCAATCCCCTCGGGAACAGACCGTCCAGATAGGAACCGAACGGCCTTATCCCAAGCGAAATCTGACGCGGACTCCCTGCCGGCCGGCCTAGCCGGTGATGTGCTGCGCCAGCGCGATCACCGGCGCGGTGCGCGAGGCGAGCGAGATCAGCACGTGGACCCCCACGGCGACCGCGCCGATCGTGATGGTCGCCGGATGGACCCGGCCCAGCGTGCGCTTGTCGTGCCGCGCGATCACCGCGACGAAGCCCAGCTGGATCGCCATGACGATCCACTCGGTCAGCTCGCCGCCGATCAGCGGCGCGGGCAGCAGCCGCCCGAACGCCGGTTCGAGGATGACGATCACCGAACCTGCCATGAGCCTGCGGTGAGTCTCGGTATCGCGGCGCTTGGCGATTGCGGCGATCACCAGGCCGCCGAACGTCAGCACCCCGAGCAGCGCGAGGGAGAGGAAGAACGGCGGCGAGAAGAACGGCGGGAAGCGATGCAGCGCCAGGCTCATCACCGTGGTGAACGAGCCGAGCGCGACGATGACCAGCACCAGCCCCGCGCCCACCCAGCCGAGCTTGCGGTGCAGCGCCAGGTTGCCGCTCGCGGCAAGCCGGTTCTGCGTGATGAACAATGCGAGCCAGGCCAGCATCGCCAGTCCATGGAGATGCACCCAGTAGGGCACCGCCGGGAAATTGACCCGGCCGAGCGCGGCGTTCTGTGCGAACCCGAAGACGATGATCAGCGAAAGGACCCAGGCCAGCTTGACGAAGAACGGCTGGCTTGCGGAATAGCTTGCACCTGCCGGTGCGGCGGCCATTGTTGCCATGATCGGGTACTCCCCACTTTACCCAGTGGAGCAATCGTAACCCGACCTCGAATATTCGCCAAGCACTTACGTTTAGGCCACGGCCTGCTTTGCCGGACGCGCGCCTGGCCTCAGGCTGCGGCCGGAGCCTGCCCCTGTCCGCTCGGGCGTCCGCTCCGCCGCCGGCCAACTATCGCCGCCGCAGCCGCGCCAAACAGCACCAGCATCGGCGGTGCGGGCACTTCGGTGCCGCCGGTCGAGCTGCCGTGATGGTGATCGTGCCCGCCGCTCGAGCTCGAGGTCGAGCTGGAGGTCGACGAGCTGGTCGACGTCGAGCTGCTGGTCGACGTGGACGACGAGGTCGACGACGACGACGAGGTGCTGCTCGTGCTCGTGATGTTGCCCGAGCTGGTCGAGGTCGAGCTCGAGGTCGAGACGTTGCCCGAGCTGGTGGAGACGTTGCCCGAGCTGGTCGAGACATTGCCCGAACTCGTCGAGGTCGAGGTGGAAATGTTCCCGGAGCTGGTGGAAGTCGATCCGCCCGAGGAGCTGGTCGAGCCACCCGACGAGCTGGTCGAGCCGCCCGAGGTGCTGGTCGAGCCGGTGCTGGTCGAGGTGATCACGATGTTCCCGCCCGACGAGCTGCCGCCGCCGAAGAACCCGCCGAAGAACCCGCCGCCGAAGCCGCCGCCCCAGCCGCCGCCGATCACCACCGGTCCGCCGCCGCCGCCAGCCGTCTGGGGCGGGAGCGGGGGCAGCATCGGGAGCGCGGCCATCGCCATCTGCGGTGCGGGCTCGCAGCTCATCGTGCGGGTGATCACCCGGCGGATGCGCTTGACCTGGCGCGGGGCGACCGTGCGCGAGGCGCGGTGGATCGGCACCCGCTTGGCCTTGACCGGCGCGGCGACCTTGGCGTGCTTCACGTACTGCGGGTTCGTCGTCTTCGGGCTCTCGGCCACGTGCACGGCGCCGCCGCCAAGCAGCGCGCCACCGGCCGCTGTGGCCACGATCTTCACAAGGGCTGTCCGAACCGACATAAATCTCTCTCTCGTCTGTACGGGAGCGGCAAGGTCCGGCGGGAATGTCCATCCACCGCCGGTCTCGCGTGCCCCTGTCATGGAGAAGCGCAGAGAGGTGCGGCTACGACAATCGGGTTAACCGAGTCTGGAGCCGGGATTTTACAGATTCGTGCCCCGCTACGGGACAGCGGGCCCAACCTGTCCCGGCATGGCACCGAAATACGGGAAACGATTGCGCGCGGGCGCTAGCCCTCGCTGTCGAACAGGCCGGTCTGGCTGCCCGTCGGCGGCCTGATGCCGAGGTGCTGCCACCCGCCGTCGTTCAGACACCGCCCCCGCGCCGTGCGCGCAACGAGGCCGAGCTGGATCAGGTAGGGCTCGATCACGTCCTCGATCGTGTCGCGCGGCTCCGAGAGTCCCGCGGCAAGCGTCTCCACGCCCACCGGCCCGCCCTTGTAGATGTCGGCGATCATGTGAAGGTAGCGCCGGTCCTGCGCGTCGAGCCCCAGCGCGTCGACCTCGAGCCGGGTGAGCGAGCTGTCGGCGATCTCGCGCGTGATCACCTCGTCCCCGCCGACATGGGCGAAATCGCGCACCCGCCGCAGCAGCCGCCCGGCCACGCGCGGCGTGCCCCGCGCCCGCCGCGCGATCTCGCGCGCGCCTTCGGGCTCGATCCCGATCCCCAGCAGCCCGGCTCCGCGCGTCACCACCCGCTCCAGCTCGGGCACCGTGTAGAACTGCAGCCGCACCGGAATGCCGAACCGGTCGCGCAGCGGCGTCGTCAGCAGCCCTTGCCGCGTCGTCGCGCCAACCAGCGTGAACGGCGGCAGGTCGATCCGCACCGACCGGGCCGAGGGCCCCTCGCCGATGATCAGGTCGAGCGCGCGGTCCTCCATCGCGGGGTAGAGCACTTCCTCGACCTGGGGATTGAGCCGGTGGATCTCGTCGATGAACAGGACGTCCCCGGCCTCGAGATTGGTGAGAATCGCGGCAAGGTCGCCCGACTTGGCGATGATCGGGCCTGACGTGGCCCGGAACCCCACCCCCAGCTCGCGCGCCACGATCTGCGCCAGCGTGGTCTTGCCCAGCCCCGGCGGCCCGTAGAACAGCACATGGTCCATCGCCTCGCGCCGCGACTTCGCGCTCTCGATGAAGACGCGGAGATTGTCCTTCGCCGCCGCCTGCCCGACGAACTCGGCCAGCGTCTTCGGCCGCAGCGCCGCATCGGCGTCCTCGGCCACGCGGCCCGACGTGAGGAGGGGGTTGTCGGTCATCCCGCCGCCCGCTTCAGCGCCACGCGGATCAGCTCATTGAGTCCCGCCCCGTCGCCCAGCTCGTCGAGCGCCCGCGCCACCGCATCGGTCGCCACGTTCGGCTTGAACCCGAGGTTCTGCAGGGCCGAGACCGCATCGCCCGAGACCGAACCCGCCGGGACCGCCGCCAGCAGCGCCGATCCGGCGACCACCGCGAGCCCGCCCGCCCGGTCCTTCAGCTCGTTGACGATCCGCCCGGCCAGCTTCGGTCCCACGCCGTTCGCCCGCGCCACCATCGCCGCGTCGCCGCCCGCGCAGGCACGCTGGAGTTCCTCGGTGGTCAGCGCCGACAGGATCGCCAGCGCCACCTTGCTGCCCACGCCCTGCACGCCCGTCAGCAGCCGGAACCAGTCCCGCTCCGCGCCGCTTGCAAAGCCGATGAGTCGCAGGTCGGTTTCCGAGACCTGCAGCTCGGTGAACACCGTCGCCCGTTCGCCCCGCGGGCCGAAACTGCTCAGCGTCCGCGCCGAGCAGTGGACGAGATAGCCCACGCCCGCCACGTCGATCACCGCCCAGTCAGGGCCGAAATCGTCGAGCAGGCCGGTGAGCTTGGCGATCATGGTTTGTTCCCCATTGCCGCTCCTATGCACGGGCCCCGCACCCGCCGCAAGTGCGCAGGTGACAGCACTCCCCAGTCCGGTTAGCGATGGCGCGGATGCGATCGCCCGTGCCCCAGCCAGACCGGCAGACCGCCGCGCCGCCGGCGACGCCCTGTAACGGGCGCCTGGCGGTCGCCGCGATCGTGCTCCTCGCACTCGGCCTGCGACTGGCGTGGCTCTCGATCTTCGACATCCAGCACCCGGACGAGGTCCTGCAATACCTCGAGATGGGCCACCGTCTCGTCACCGGTGAGGGCTACCTCACCTGGGAATGGCGCTATGGCATCCGCAACAGCGTGATCCCGCAGCTGCTTGCCGCCCCCCTCGCGCTCGGCCATGCGCTCGCCCCCGGCACGCTGGCCCCGGTCTGGCTGGCGCGGCTGTGGTTCATGGCGCTGACCTGCCTCGCCCTTCCCGCCGCCTGGCGGCTGGGCAAACCCGAGGGGCGCGCGCCCGCGCTCGTCGCGCTGGTCGTCGTGGCGGTGTGGTGGGAGTGCGTGCTCTATGCCGACCTGCTGCTGTCCGAGAGCCTCTCCGCGGCGCTCCTGCTCATGGCCGCAGCCCTGCTGCTCGATCCGCGCGCGAGCGCCCGCGCGCTCGGGCTGGCCGGGCTCGTGGCGGGGCTGGCGGTCATCGTCCGCCTCCAGCACGCGGTGTTCGCCATCGTCCTCGCCGCCGGAGCGCTGCGCGGCGAATGGCGGCGCTGGCGCCCGGTCCTCGGCGGCGGCATGGCCGCGCTGGCGCTCGGCGCGCTGAGCGATCTCGCGACGGGACAGGTCCCCTATGCCTGGGCGCTGAACAACCTTGCGCTCAACATCGGCGCCGGCCGCGCCGCGGCCTTCGGCACGCAGGGGCCGCTGTGGTACGGGGTCGCGCTGGGCGAACACCTCGCCCCGCTCGCCCCGGCGATCCTGCCGCTGGCGTGGCTGGCCGGACGGCGGACCCGGCCGCTGTTCTGGGCGGCTACGGCCAACGTCGTCGCGCATAGCCTGATCGGCCACAAGGAATACCGCTTCGTGTGGGCCTCGGCCCTGGCCTGGCTGGTGCTCGCCGCGATCGGCTCGGTCCGGGCCAGCGAATGGGCCCTGCGCCGGCGCGGCCGCAGCGAGGGACTGGGCCTGCGCGAGATCGGCCTCCTCGCCCTCGGCTGGGGCGCGGCCTCGCTCGTCTCGGCCGCAGTCACCGGCGGCATCCCGGCCTATCGCGGCGGCGGCGCGGTGCCGCAGCTGGCGCTCGCTGCCGCACGCGATCCCGGGGTCTGCGGAATCCTCGTCCCCGGCGAAAACCGCGGTTTCATCGGCAAGGTGTTCCTGCCCCGTCCCGTCCCGCTGCTGCTGACCCCGGTCGGGGTGGACCGCGTGATCCCCGGCGCGCCCATTTCCAACGATCTTGCCGCCGGGGCGAATGCCCTGATCCTGCCCGCCCGGCCAGCCGGACGCCCGGAGTACCGCAGGCGCGCCTGCCACGAGTTCTGGGGCGGCGGTCCGGGCGAAATCGGCCGGTTATGCCTCTACGTCCGCCCCGGCCCCTGCGCGCCCACGCCCGGTCGCGAGTTCCAGCAGGTCCAGTACCAGGCCGATATGTAGGGCCCGGACAGGCTCGGTCAGCCCAGCACGGTGCTGAGCAGGTCGGGATGGAACGGCCAGCCCATGAAGCCGCACAGGCCCATGAACAGCCCGAACGCTCCGAACGCCCAGGCCGCCACCAGTACCCACCCGCTCTCGGCCAGCGCCGCAACCGCCGCGATCGAGATCCCGGTGGCCAGCGCCGCATCGGCGGCATCGAACTGGTCGTCGTGGACGTTGAGCGCGTCGTAAAGCGCGGCCTGCGCCTTGGCCGCTTCCGCCAGCCTTGGCGATTCGGCCCGATACCGGCTCATCTCACCATCGAGCGCGGCCAGCGCCGCCGCGGTGCGCAGGCGGTCCGCCCCCAACGTACGGACCAGCGCCGCATCGCCCTCGGCCAGATGCAGCTTGGTCCGCGTGGCCTGGTATTCATTCCACCGGTCGACCGAGGCGGCCTGCGCCTGCTGCATCGCCTGGACCACGTTGCCGTCCTTGATGTTGCACAGCCCCGCCCAGACCGAGAGGATCACGACCGTGATCGCCACCATCCGGTTCAGCCGCTTGTCCTTGGCCTCGGCGCTGAGTTCGATCTCCATGGTCGCGATGTGGCCGCAGCCAAATTTCAGGCGGTTTGCCGCAAGCCTAACGATCCGTAATCCCGCCGATGTCGCGGGGCCCACCCCCAGCCCCTCCCGCAGGCGGGACGGGTAGCGAGACTTGGCTGCGAAGCAGTCTGGTCGCAGCGGGGTGGGCAAGCCGGCAAGCGCAAAGCCCGCGAGCAACCGCCCGCCCTAGCGATGCGCCCCCAACAGATGCGCATGGGTGATCGCCACCGCCAGTGCGTCCGCCGCGTCGGCCCCCGCCACCCGCGCCCCGGGCAGCAGGATCCTCAGCATCGCCTGGACTTGCGCCTTCTCCGCCGCGCCGGTGCCGACGATCGCCTTCTTCACCACCCGCGTCGCATATTCGGCGACCGGCAGCCCCGCCCGCGCCGCCGCCAGCAGCGCCACCCCGCGCGCCTGCCCCAGCTTGAGCGTCGATTGCGGGTTCTTGTTGACGAACACTTCCTCCACCGCCGCGCAGTCCGGCCGGTGGGCCAGGATCACGTCGGCCAGCTCCCGGTCGAGCGTGACCAGCCGCTCGGCCAGCGAGGCCCCCGGATCGGTCCGCACCTGCCCATTGGCGATATGGCTCAAGCGATTGCCCGCCTTGGCGACGATGCCCCAGCCGGTGCAGGTCAGCGAAGGGTCGAGGCCCAAAATCAGCATGGGGGGATCAGCAAGCGCTCAGATCCTGATGCCAAGCCGCGGGCCGAAATGGCTCAACGCCAGATAAATCGCGGCGGTCAGCACGCAGCCGGCGACCAGCGCCACCCAGAACGGCAAGCCATGGCGCAGCAGCGCGGCGATCAGCAGGAACATCGGCAGGCTTGGCAGCACGTACCAGAAGGTCGCCTCGGAAAACGCCGCCATGTTCCCGGCGTCCGGCCGCGCGCGCCACAGGAACACCATCCCCAACACCGAGACCAGCGGCAGCGAACCCACCAGCGCGCCAAGCGAGGGCAGGCGACTGCCGATCTCGGAAATCCCCGTGATCAGCACGCCCGCCAGCACCGCCTTGGCGATCAGCTGGAGCATCGGTTCATCAGCCCAGCTTCTCCATGACTTCGTCGGAAATCTCGTAATTGCCCCAGACGGTCTGGACGTCGTCGTCTTCCTCCAGCACGTCGATCAGCCTGATCAGCGTCGCGGCCGTGGCCTCGTCGACATCGGTCTTGAGGTTCGGCCGCCAGGCCAGCTTCACCGCCTCGGCCTCGCCCAGCACGCCCTCGAGCGCCTTTGCGACTTCGTGGAGCGAATCGATGCTGGTCCAGATCTGGTGCAGGCCCGGATTCTCGTCGCCGTCGCCCATGTCGCTCTCGACATCGTCGGCCCCGGCCTCGATCGCTGCCTCGAGGACCTTGTCCTCGTCACCCGCCTTGCCCGGATACTCGATCAGACCGAGCCGCTCGAACCCGTGGCTCACCGCGCCGCTCGCGCCAAGGTTGCCACCGTTCTTGGCAAACGCGGTGCGCACGTTGGTGGCGGTGCGGTTGCGGTTGTCGGTCAGCGCCTCGACGATCAGCGCCACGCCGCCCGGGCCATAGCCCTCGTAGCGGATTTCCTCGTAGTTCTCGGCGTCGCCCTTGCTGGCCTTGTCGATCGCGCGCTGGATGTTGTCCTTGGGCATCGACTGGGCGCGCGCGGCAAGCACCGCGGCGCGCAGGCGCGGGTTCATGTCCGGATCGGGCATGCCCATCTTCGCCGCGACGGTGATCTCGCGCGAGAGCTTGGAGAACTGCGCGGCGCGCTTCTTGTCCTGCGCGCCCTTGCGATGCATGATGTTCTTGAATTTGGAATGGCCGGCCATGGTGCCTTCGCTTGCTGGTTTGGGCGATTGCGCGCGCCCTAGCGAAGACTCGCCCCCGCGGCAACTTTCCCGGTAGCCGTCACCAACCAACCCGCCCAGGCAAATGGCGCCCGGCCCCGCGCTTTCCTACATTGCCCCAGCCTGTCATCGTCCCCGCAACGGCGCTCGTCGCCCGCGCTCTCTGACAGCTGGCCCGAAAATGCGCCGTGACAGTGTCACCCATGCACTAACCGGCGCAACTATCTGGAAAAGCAGGAATATACCGGCAAAAACCAGGGTGACACCGTGTCACCCTGTGTCACCCGTCCACTAACGAAAGGTCAGCCGTTGACGATGGTCCCGCCGTTCGGGTGGAGCACCTGGCCCGACATGTAGCTCGAATCCTCGCAGGCCAGGAACAGGAAGCTCGGCGCCACCTCGTTGGGCTGGCCCGGCCGCTTCATCGGCGTGCTCTCGCCGAAGTGCTCGAGCTTCTCCGGGCTCGCCCCGCCCGATGGATTCAGCGGCGTCCAGATCGGCCCGGGGGCCACCGCGTTGACCCGGATGCCGTCACTCACGAGGTTCTCCGAGAGCGAACGGGTGAACGCGGTGATCGCGCCCTTGGTGCTCGAATAGTCGAGCAGCTCCTTCGAGCCCTGGTACATCGTCACCGAAGTGCAGTTGACGATCGCCGCCCCCGGCTTGAGGTGCTCGCGCGCGGCCTGGACGAGGTAGAACATCGCGAAGATGTTGGTCTGGAAGGTCCGCTGGAGCTGTTGCTCGGTGATGTCGCGGATGTCCTGGTCGGGATGCTGCTCGCCGGCATTGTTGACCACCACGTCGAGCCGCCCCCACTTGGCGACGGTCTGGTGCACGACTGCGCGGGCATGGTCGCTCTGGCCGAGGTCGCCGGCGATCAGCAGTGCCTCGCTGCCCTCGGCCTCGATCGCCTGCGCGGTCTCGCGGGCATCCTGGTCCTCGCACAGGTAGGCGACGGCGACCTTCGCCCCTTCGCGGGCGAACAGCACGGCGACCGCGCGTCCGATCCCGCTGTCCGCCCCGGTGACGATCGCCACCTTGCCCGCGAGCCGCCCGGACCCGGGATAGCGGGGCGCGAAGTCCGGCCGCGGCCGCAGCCTTGCTTCGCTGCCGGGAAGGCCATCTTCGTGAGTCGGCGGGACGGTCTTGGCGGTCTGATCCATGATGGCGGTGCTCCTCGTGTGAAGGAGCAACCGGCCGCATCAGGCGCCGTTCCGCACCCCGCCTCGCAGGGCAGTCACTCGATCCCGAGCGCGGCCAGGTAAGTCTGGAGGATGGCTTCCATCTCGCGGCGGTCGTCGGGCTTCATCTTCCGGATGCGGACGATCTGCTTCATGATCTTGGCATCGTAGCCGGTGGCCTTGGCCTCGGCGTAGACGTCCTTGATGTCGTCCTGGATGCCCTTCTTCTCCTCCTCGAGCCGCTCCACGCGTTCGATCAGGAGGCGCAGGCGGTCGTCGGCGGAATCGGCCATCGGGTAAAGCTCCGGGTTAGAATCAGTGAACCGGCGCGCCGATTAGCGGGCGGCGGGGATTCGGGCAAAGCCGGGCCTGTGGAAAGAGTCGTTTGTCGGGAGCGGAGGCCGTCCGGCCTTCCCTGGGCGGCACCGCAAGCCCTCCACCGAAGTGGAGGGCACACAGACCTAATGACTCCCGCCGTTCTTCTTCAGGCTCTCCTCCATCCGCGCCAGCTGCTCGGGCGTGGCCTCGGTCTGGAAGCGGGCCTTCCACTCGGGCGCAGGCATGCCGTGGATCGTATCGCGCGCCGCGGACTTGTCGAGCGGCGCCCCGGCGTCGACGATCCAGTCGGCAAGGCAGTTGCGGCAGAAGCCCGCAAGGCCCATCAGGTCGATGTTCTGGGCGTCGTGGCGCTGCCTCAAGTGGCGCACGAGGCGGCGGAACGCGGCCGCGGCAACGGCATCGTCGAGCGCCTCGAGGGGATCGCCGGCGGCTGCATTCGTATTCTCGGAACAGCTCATGTCTCTGGGTCCTTGGCTTTGGGGTATGCTTGCCATAGCGACAGCGCGCAGCGGAAGGACTAATCGTGCCCACCATCAAGAGCAGCTATCGCGGCCGGCGAGTCAAGATTCTGGCAACGGTCGGCCCGGCCAGCCGGTCGCCCGAAATGATCGCCCAGCTGCTGCGCGCCGGGGTCGATGCGTTCCGCGTCAACATGAGCCACGGCGACCACGCCACTCACGCCGAGACGATTGCCGCGATCCGGGCCGCCGAAAAGGATTTCGGCCGCCCCATCGCCGTCCTTTGCGACCTGCAAGGGCCCAAGCTGCGCGTCGGCACTTTCGCCGAGGGCCGCGCCCGCATTCGCCACGGCGCGCACTTCACCTTCGACCGCAACCCCGCTCCGGGCACTGACGAGCGCGTCTGCCTGCCGCATCCGGAGCTGTTCGGCGTGCTCAAGCCGGGCCAGCGCCTGCTGATCGACGACGGCAAGCTGCGCCTGCGCGTGGTCAAGGCCGGCGCGGACGAGATCATCACCACCGCCGAAGTCGGCGGGTTCATCTCCGACCGCAAGGGAGTCAACGTGCCCGACGCGGTCGTCCCCGTGCCCGCGCTGACCGAGAAGGACCGCCGCGATCTCGCCTTCGCGGTCGAACACCACGCCGACTGGATCGCGCTGTCCTTCGTGCAGCGGCCCGAGGACGTCGCCGAGGCGCGGCGGCTGATGGGCGGCTACGGATCGCTCGTCGCCAAGATCGAGAAGCCCGCCGCGGTCGACCGGCTCGAGGAGATCATCGAGCTGTCGGACGGGATCATGGTTGCCCGCGGCGATCTCGGCGTCGAGCTCAATCCCGAGGAAGTCCCGCCGCTCCAGAAGCGCATCGTCGAGGCGACCCGTCGCTCGGGCAAGCCGGTGATCGTGGCGACGCAGATGCTCGAATCGATGATCGAGAGCCCCGCGCCGACCCGTGCCGAAGTCTCCGACGTCGCCAACGCGGTCTACGACGGGGCGGACGCGGTCATGCTCTCGGCCGAGACCGCCAGCGGCGCCTGGCCCGTCGAGGCGGTCACGATCATGGACCGTATCGCCAAGCAGGTCGAAGGCGATCCGGGCTATGCCGCCCGCGTCCACTTCACCGACGTGCGCCCCGATGCCACCACCGCCGACGCACTCGCCCAGGCCTGCGCCAACATCGCCGAGACGGTCACGCTGGCCGGGATCATCGTCTTCACCGGCTCCGGCTCGACCGCGCGCCGCGTCGCGCGCGAACGGCCGGGGGTGCCGATGCTGGTGCTGACCCCCTCGCCCAAGACCGCGCGCAAGGTCGCCCTGCTGTGGGGCGCCCACGCCGTCCACACCCGCGAGATCGGCTCGTTCGAGGAAATGATCGCCAAGGGCAAGCGCATCGCCCTGCGCCACGGCTTCGGCGCCGCGGGATCGAAGCTGGTGACGCTGGCCGGCGTTCCGTTCGGGGTTCCGGGCTCGACCAACCTGCTGCACATCGTGACGCTGAGCGGCAAGGAGCTGGAGCCCGGCACCGCGGAATCCTGAGCTAGCCCCGCGCCCCGAACAGCGCCGACCCCACCCGCACGTGGGTCGCGCCCAGCATGATCGCGGTCTCGAAGTCGTCGCTCATCCCCATCGAGCGGCTCGCCAGTCCGTGATCGGCGGCAAGCTTGTCGAGCAGGGCGAAGAACGGTGCCGGCTCGATGCCGGCCGGCGGGACGCACATCAGTCCGATCACCGGCAGCGCCGCTGCCCGCGCCTCCGCGAGCAGCGCGGGCAGGTCGGGAAGCGCGCAGCCGCCCTTCTGCTCTTCCGCGCCGATGTTGACTTGGACGAAACAGGGGACCTGCCGGCCCGCCTTGTCCATCGCCCGCGCCAGCGCCGCCACCAGCGAGGGGCGGTCGAGCGAATGGATGCAGTCGAACTGCGCCACGGCATCGTCGGCCTTGTTCGATTGCAGCTGGCCGACGAGGTGGAGTTCGAGGTCGGCGTGGGCCTCGCGCAGCGCCGGCCACTTGGCCTGCGCCTCCTGCACCCGGTTCTCGCCGAACACGCGCTGGCCGGCGCGGATCAGTGGTTCGATCGCCTCGGCCGGGTGAGTCTTGCTGACTGCAACCAGCGTGATCTCGTCAACCGGCCGGCGGGCGACGCCGGCGGCATGAGCGATCCGGGCCCGCACTCGGTCAAGCAGCGCCTCTGGGGCGAGAAGGGTCTCTGGCTGTTCCATCGCGCTGCGCTATAGCGCGCGAATGCCTGCGCGCCAGACCATCCCGGCCCTGTGGCTGGTTACCGACCGGCGCAACGACGCCGTGCTCGACCGCGCGCTGCGAAGCCTACCACGCGGAAGCGGGGTGATCTTCCGCCATTATCACCTGCCTCCGGCGGAGCGCGCGGCCCGGTTTCGCCGGCTGCGCACCGTCGCGCGCAACCGCGGGCTGCTCCTCGCCTGGGCCGGCCCGGCGCGCGAGGCACGGCGACATCGCGCCGATGCCTGCTATGGCTCCCCCCGCCAGCTGAGCCACGGGCCGGCGCTGCCAAGGCTGGCGACCGCGCATTCGCTCCACGACATCGGCGCGGCCGGGCAATCCCGGGCCGACGCGATCCTGCTCTCGCCGGTGTTCCCCACCCGGTCGCACCCGGGCGCGCCAAGCCTCGGCCCGCTCCGCTTCCGGCTCCTCGCTGCGCGCTGCCCGGTGCCTATGGTCGCGCTCGGCGGAATGGACGCGCGCCGCGCCCGCCGCCTCTCCGGCTTCGGCTGGGCGGCGATCGACGGGCTGTCCATCGGCTGAGAGACTCGGTTCGCCGCAAGAAGGGGCGCGGATTCCCGTGGATTCTTGACGGGGAGTCACCGCCGGGCGCATGATACGCGCCACGACAGGCAGGGGCGCGAGACCGATGGCATCACAAGCAATGACCGGCGCGCGCCGCGGTGCGCCCACGGGCAAGTGGCGGCAGGTCTGGCGCCGCTCGGTTCGCCGCGCGACCGAAATCGCCTCCGCCCTGCTGCTGTTCGGGGGCGCGCTGTTTCTCGCTCTTGCCCTTGCCTCCTATCACCAGACCGATCCTTCGGCGTCGACTGCGGCGGGCGGCGAGGTGCTCAACTGGATGGGCCTGCCAGGGGCCTTTGTCGCCGATCAGGCGCTGTTCCTGTTCGGCCCGGCGGCGGTGCTGCTGGTGCCGCTGCTGATCGCCTGGGGCCGCCGCCTGTGGCGCTTCGCCGAGGCCGAGGAGAGCGGCGAGGAACTCGGTGAAGCCGCGCGCGGCGGGCGGCACTGGTGGCGCTCGGTCGCGGTGGTGCTGTTGGCGATCGGGCTCATCGGGACCGTGCTCAGCCTCACCTTTACCGCCCCCGGTGGCTCACTTCCGGCCACCATGGGTGGTCTCGCGGGCCTGATCGGCGCCAAGGGTGTGCGCGCTTCGGCCGCGTTCCTGCCCGAGTTGATGCGCGGCTGGGCGATCCTCGCCGCGGCGCTCGCCTGCCTGATCGTCGGCGCGGTGCTGATCGCGCGGGTCTTCGCGCTCGACTGGGCGAGCCTGCTCGCCATGCCGCGGATTTTCGTCCGCCGCCGTCCCACGCCGGCGCTGGCCGAGCTGCAAGGCCTCGAGCCGGCCCGCGAGGCAACCTCGCGCGAGCCGCGCGTCGCCCCCGAGACGGGCCTCGCCCAGCCCCGCCGCGCCACCGAGATCAGCGATCCGGCCCGCCCGACCAAGCCCGCGCAAACGGGCCCGCAGACCGTCGCGCCCAACCGCCAGGGCGACCTGTTCGACGAATACGAACTGCCCGGTCTCGACCTCCTCGCCGAGGCCCCGCCAAGCTCGCAGCAGAAGATCGACAAGCTCGCGCTGGAGCGCAACGCGCGCCTCCTCGAGACCGTGCTCGACGATTTCAACGTCAAGGGCGAGATCACCGCAGTCCGCACGGGCCCGGTCGTCACCATGTACGAACTGGAGCCCGCACCAGGCATCAAGGCCAGCCGCGTCGTCGGTCTGGCGGACGACATCGCCCGCAACATGAGCGCGATCTCGGCCCGCGTCTCCCCGATCCCGGGCCGCACCGTCATGGGTATCGAGCTGCCCAATGCCGATCGCCAGATGGTCAGCTTCAAGGAACTGGTCGCCTGCGACAGGTTCGCCAACTCCAAGGGCCTCCTGCCGATCATTCTCGGCAAGGATATCGCGGGCGAGCCGATCGTGGCCGACCTCGCCACCATGCCGCACCTGCTGGTCGCGGGCACGACCGGCTCGGGCAAGTCGGTCGGGCTCAACTGCATCCTGCTCTCGCTGCTCTACCGGCTGACGCCGGCCCAGTGCCGGATGATCCTGGTCGATCCCAAGGTGCTCGAGCTCAAGACCTACGATAACATCCCCCACCTGCTCTCGCCGGTGGTGACCGAGCCCGCCAAGGCCGTCCGCGCACTCAAGTGGGCGGTCGAGGAGATGGAGCGGCGCTACCGGATGATGAGCGAGATCTCGGTCCGCAACCTCTCCGGGTTCAACGAGAAGGTCCGCGCCGCGGTCGCCAAGGGCAAGCCGCTGGGCAAGCGCATCCCGATCGGGTTCGATCCCGATACGGGCGAGGAGCTCTACGAGGAGCAGCAGTTCGAATATCAGCCGCTGCCGCAGATCGTCATCATCGTGGACGAACTGGCCGACCTCATGGTCACAGTCGGCAAGGAGATCGAGGTGCTGATCCAGCGCCTCTCGCAGAAGAGCCGCGCGGCGGGCATCCACCTCATCATGGCGACGCAGCGCCCCTCGGTCGACGTCATCACCGGCGTGATCAAGGCCAACCTGCCGACCCGCATCTCGTTCGCCGTGACCAGCCGGATCGACAGCCGCACGATCCTTGGCGAACAGGGCGCCGAACAGCTGCTGGGCAAGGGCGACATGCTCTACAAGCCAGCCACCGACCCGATCAAGCGCGTCCACGGACCGTTCGTGTCCGATGAAGAAGTCGAGAGGATCGCCGATCACTGGCGCGGCCAGGGCGAGCCGGACTACGTCGATTCGGTCACCGAGGAACCCGAAGACGCGCCGTTTGGCTTCGACGACCTCGACGGCGGCAGCGATGCGCCGGAAGACCGCAAGTACCGGCAGGTCTGCCAGCTGGTGTTCGAGAGCCAGAAAGCCTCGGCCAGCTGGATCCAGCGCCAGATGGGCGTGGGCTACAACACCGCCTCGAAGTGGATCGAGCGGATGGAGGCCGATGGCCTCGTCGGCCCCGCCAACCACGTCGGCCGGCGCGAGATCTACCGCGACAAGGACGGCAACGTGCTATGATCCTCCCCGCTCGCGGGGAGGTGGCAGCCCGCCAGTGCTGACAGAGGGCGTTCCAAGCGGGCGCAGGGCCAGTCTGCCAGCCCCCACCACCGGGGACGATGCCCAGCCCTTAATCCGACCGCCGTTCCGCCGTTTTCAGTCCCGCTAGCTCACGGGAAATGCATGCGATGAAGGCTCTCACCCAATGCTGGTTCACCCGGATGCACATTCCGGAAGGCCGCGCCCACAAGGAACAGGACGGCTCGCACACCAGCTGGTGCCGCCACTGCGAGCGGCCGATCATCTCCTGGGACAAGGCCCGCTGGTTTCTTGCCGACGGCTTCAACGTGACCCATCTTGCCGAAAGCGTCGGCGGTCGCTTCCTGTTCGTGCTCGATACGCTCGAGGAAGCCGTGATCGCGCGCTACCCGCTCAAGGACATGCCCGACGAGGCGGCGATCGACGCGCTCAAGGCCGAACTGCGCGAGCGCCACGGCATCGGCCAGCCGGGCTCCACTCTCGAACTCCACGACAGCGGCGCTACTCCCGCGGCCAAGCGCAAGGCGGCCGCCGCCCGCGCCCGCCGCGCGCCGCCGATGCCGCGCGGGCTGTCCGCTTCGTTCTGAAGCCGCACGCGCCCCGTTGAAGGGGCCTGCCGCGGTGCATACCTTCCGTGGCAGGAGGCACGGCCCATGCGCATCGGCACCGTCCGCGAAATCAAGAACCACGAATACCGCGTCGGCCTCACGCCCGAGAGCGTCCGCGAACTGACCGCGCATGGGCATGAGGTCCTGGTCGAGACCGGCGCGGGCCTCGGGATCGGCGCGGGCGATGCTGATTATCGCAGCGCCGGGGCAAAGATCGCCGCCACGGCCGCCGAGGTCTGGCGTGACGCCGAGCTGCTGGTCAAGGTCAAGGAGCCCCAGCCGGACGAACGCGCGCAGCTGCGCGAGGGGCAGATCCTGTTCACCTATCTCCACCTCGCCCCGGATCCCGCTCAGGCCGACGACCTGCTGCGCTCCGGCGTAACCGCGATCGCCTACGAGACGGTGACCGGCACCGGGCGCTCGCTGCCGCTGCTCAAGCCGATGAGCCAGGTGGCGGGGCGGATGTCGATCCAGGCCGGCGCCACCGCGCTGCAGAAGGCCACCGGCGGGCGCGGGGTTTTGCTCGGCGGAGTGCCCGGTGTGCTCCCGGGGCGGGTGCTGGTGCTCGGCGGCGGGGTCGTCGGCTTCAACGCGGCGCAGATGGCGGTCGGCATGGGCGCCGACGTGACCATCCTCGACAAGGACGCCGAAACGCTCGAGCGGCTCGACAACCACTTCGAAGGCCGCGCCAAGACGCGCTTCTCCAACCGCTCGACCATCCGCCAGATGATCTGCGAGGCCGAGCTGGTGATCGGCGCCGTGCTCGTGCCCGGGGCCGCCGCGCCCAAGCTCGTCACCCGCGACATGCTCGGCTGCATGAAGCCCGGCGCGGTGCTGGTCGACGTCGCGATCGACCAGGGCGGCTGCTTCGAGACCAGCCATCCCACCACCCACGATGCCCCCACCTTCGTGGTCGATGGGGTGGTGCACTATTGCGTCGCCAACATGCCGGGCGCTGTGGCGCGCACCAGCACCTATGCGCTCAACAACGTCACCCTGCCTCACGTCCAGCGGATCGCCGAAATCGGCTGGCGCGCGGCGCTGCGCAGCGATCCGCACCTGGCCGCCGGGCTCAACGTGCATGCCGGCAAGGTCACGCACCAGGCCGTGGCCGAGGCATTGGGCCGCGAGTGGACGGCGGTGGAGCAGATACTCGGCTAAACCGGCTCACTCCGCCGAATAGAACGGCGCCGCCACCTCCGGCGGCACCCGCGTCAGCCGGCCGGTCGACCGGTCTATCAGCGCCCAGGTCGTGCGGGCATCGACGATGACCTTGCCCGCGGCGTTGCGGAAGCGGATCGCGCGGGTCATCTGCGCGCCCTTGGGCCCTTCGCCGACGAAGGTCTCTGCGGTCACGCTCTCGCCCGGGCCGATGTTGCCGCGGTAGTCCACCTCGTGGCGGGTCACCATCCAGATGTAGCGCGCCATGTGCTCGGGCGGCGAAACGGCCTCCCAGTGCGCGGTGGCGATCGCTTCCATCCATTTCACCCAGACAACGTTGTTCACGTGGCCGAGGACGTCGATGTCCTCCGGCCCCGCGGTAAACGTCAGGGTGAACGCGTCCCTCTCGCCTGCGGGAGGGGCGGGGGTAGGGCTAGTTGTCATCGGAACGCGCGACGCTTCATCGGAGCGGAACATGCCCTCCCCCGTCTCCTCCCGCAAGCGGGAGGGGCGGCCAGGGTCAGCCGGCCTGCGGCGGCGGGTCGCTTTCCAGCCCCAGCTGCCAGAGGATGAACGCAAACTCCTCCGCCGTCTCGCGCAGGCTCTCGAACCGGCCGCTCTTGCCACCGTGCCCCGCGCCCATGTTGGTCTTGAGCAGCAGCTCGTTGGTGTCGGTCTTCACCTCGCGCAGCTTTGCCACCCACTTGGCCGGCTCCCAGTAGGTCACGCGCGGGTCGTTGAGCCCGGCGGTCACCAGCAGCGGCGGATAGGCCTTCGGCTCGACCTGGTCGTAGGGCGAATAGGACCGGATCAGCTCGAACGCCGCCTTGTCCTCCACCGGGTTGCCCCACTCGGGCCATTCGCCGGGAGTGAGCGGGAGGCTCTCGTCGAGCATGGTATTGAGCACGTCGACGAACGGCACGTGGGCAACGACCGCGCCCCATAGCTCCGGCGCCTCGTTCATCACCGCGCCCATCAGCTCGCCACCGGCCGAGCCGCCCGAGATGCTGATCCGCCCCGCCGCGGTATAGCCTTTGTCCGCCAGCGCGCGGGCCACGTCGACGAAATCGTGGAAGGTGTTGGTCCGCCGCTCGAGCTTGCCGGCCTTGTACCAGGCGCGCCCCAGATCATCGCCGCCGCGGATATGCGCGATGGCATAGGCAAACCCGCGATCCACCAGGCTGAGCCGCGTGGTCGAGAACCCCGGGGCGATGGCAATGCCGTAGGCGCCATAGCCATAGAGATGCAGCGGACCGCCCGCGCCCTTGTTCAAGGCATCGCGGTCCTTGCGCATGACCACGCTGACCGGGATCGGCGTGCCGTCCCGCGCCGGGATCTGGAGCCGCTCGGTCACATAGCGCGAGGCATCGTAGCCCGAGGGGATCACCTGCACCTTGCGCACTTCGAGGCGCTGCTCGGCAACGTGGTAATCGTAAGTCGTCGCCGGGCTCACCATCGATTCGTAGCCGAGCCGCAGAACCGCCGTATCCCATTCGGGATTGTCGCCCAGCCCCGCGTCATAGCTCGCCTCGGGGAAGGCGATCGGCTCGATCCGCGCCGGATCGTCGTAATAGCGCACCTCGATCTGGTCCAACCCGGCGCGCCGGCCCTCGACGACGTAGAAGTCCCTGAACAGCTCGAACCCGGTCAGGTAGAACGCGTCCGATCCCTCGATCAACGTCGTCCATTCTCCCGGCTGGGCCAACGGCGCGGTCGCCAGGCGGAAGTTCTCGTGGGTGTCGTTCGCGTGGATGAACAGCGTCTCGCCCCGCACGTCCACATCGTATTCCACCCCTGCCCGCCGCTCGCGCACCAGCAGCGGCTTGGCCAGCGGGTCGGCGGTGGGCACCAGCCGCACTTCGCTGGTCTCGTGATCGCTGGTCGAGATCACCAGCCATTCCTCGTTGGCCGAAATGCCCGAGCCGACGCGGAACCCCTCGTCATCCTCGTGGTAGAGCTCGACGTCCTCGCTTACCGGCTTGCCCAGCCAGTGCAGGCGGGCATTGTCGGTCCGCCACTGCTCGTTCGCCAGCGAATAGACCAGCGCCTTGTCGCCGGCGACCCACACCAGCCCCGAGAGCGTGCCCTCGATCACGTCGGGCAGGATCTCGCCCGTCGCCAGCACCTTGATCCGCGCGGTGAAGCGCTCCGAGCCGTTGTCGTCGACCGACCAGGCCAGCAGCCGGCCGTCCTTGCTGACCGATATCGCGCCGAGACGGAAGTATTCGTGCCCCTCGGCCAGCGCGACCTCGTCAAGGATCAGCTCGTCCGCAGACCCGTCCTCCCTGGCGCCTACCGGTCGACGCCACCACTTCTTGTACTCGGCGCCTTCCTCGTACTCGATCCAGTAGAGCCACTCGCCGTCCTTCTGCGGGACCGACTTGTCGGCCTCCTTGATCCGCGCCCGCATCTCGGTGAACAGGCTCTCGACCAGCCCCTTGCGCGGCGCCATCCGGGCCTCGAACCAGGCGTTTTCCGCCGCGAGATGGGCCAGCACCTCGGCATCCTTGACCTCGGGATAGCCGGGATCGCGCAGCCAGGCGTAGTCGTCGGAAACGGTGATCCCGTGGCGCGTGAAGCTGTGCGGCTTGCGGTGGGCGATCGGCGGCGCGGACACAACAGCGTCCGGGGGGGTGTTATCGGGCATCCCTCGCATCTATGTTGGGCTCACCCCCACCGCAACCGGCGAGATTTGCGAAGATGCTGATGTCCGTTCCCGAAGCCCGCCTCGAGGCCTTGCGCCAGGAACTCGCGCGGGCCGAGCTTGACGGGTTCGTCATCCCGATCTCCGACGAGCACATGAGCGAATATGTCGGCGCCTATGCCCAACGGCTGGCATGGCTGACCGGCTTCCGCGGCTCGGCCGGCACCGCAGTCGTGCTCAGGGACTGCGCGGCGATCTTCGTCGACGGGCGCTACACCCTGCAGGTGCGCGACGAGGTCGACGGCAAGCTCTACGCCTATGAGAGCGTGCCGCAGACCTCGGTGGGCAAGTGGCTGGGCGAGCATGCAACCGAAGGCATGAAGATCGGCTACGATGCCTGGCTCCACGGCAAGCGCTGGGCCGATGCGGCCGCCAAGGCGCTCGCCGAGAAGGGCGCAGTGCTGGTCCCGGTCGCCCGCAACCCGATCGATGCGATCTGGCCCGACCGGCCGGCTCCCTCGCCCGCCCCGGCGTTGGTCCACCCGGAAACGCTCGCCGGCCAGTCGAGCACGGCCAAGCGCGCCGCCGTGGCAGACTGGCTCAAGGCCAAGGGCTGCGCCGCGACCGTCATCTCGGCCCTCGATTCGCTCGCCTGGCTGCTCAACATCCGCGGCTCGGACATCGAACGCACGCCGGTCGTGCTGGGCTTCGCCATCGTGCGCGACGATGCCTCGGTCGAGCTGTTCATCGAGCCCGGCAAGGTGACGGACGAACTGCGCGCCCACCTCGGCGAAGGGGTGACGGTCCGCGCACGCACGGATTTCGCCGCGGCACTCGCTGGGATGGCGGAGCAAAAAGTGGCCGTCGATCCCGAACGCACCGTCATGGGCGTGTTCACCGCCCTGTCGGGGGCGTCGGCCGAAGTGGTCGAGGCGCAGGACCCGTGCCTGCTGCCCAAAGCCATCAAGAACCCTGCCGAGATCGCCGGTCACCGCGCCGCGCAGGCGCGGGACGGGGCGGCGATGGTCCACTTCCTCCATTGGCTGAGCCGCGAAGGCCAGACCGGCACTGTGACCGAGCTGGTCGCTGCCGATTTCCTCCACCGCTGCCGCGCGGCCTCGGGCGATCTGCGCGATCTCTCGTTCGACACGATCTCCGGGTCAGGCCCCAACGGAGCCATCGTCCACTACCGGGTGAGCGAGGAGACCAACCGCACCCTCGAACCCTCGAGCGTCTATCTGGTCGATTCGGGCGGTCAGTACCCCGACGGGACGACCGACATCACCCGCACCGTATGGATCGGCCCCGGCGAGCCGAACGCCGAAGTGTGCGACCGCTTCACCCGCGTGCTCAAGGGCCACATCGCGCTCGCCCGCGCCGTCTTCCCCGCCGGCACGCTCGGCAGCCAGCTCGATACCCTCGCCCGCCAGTTCCTGTGGCACGCCGGGATCGACTATGCTCACGGCACCGGCCACGGCGTCGGCAGCTTCCTTTCGGTCCACGAAGGCCCGCAGCGGA
>Ga0207703_10000617_pt1 | contig 35947 bp, 27 predicted proteins | sample KBSSwiS12_FD_184304 | JGI IMG/M metagenome (GOLD analysis project Ga0207703, IMG submission 184304) | Switchgrass rhizosphere microbial communities from Kellogg Biological Station, Michigan, USA - KBS Switchgrass S1-2 (SPAdes) (version 2) | ecosystem: Host-associated > Plants > Roots >... | reverse complement strand
ACCGGGAGATTGCACCGTTTGTATGGCGTAACCTCACGACCGGCCGGCGACTCGCCGCGAAGGTTGTTGACGGCAAGGTGGTGCGGATCAGCATGGACGAGCTGTCGCCTTTCATGGTGTTTGATCCCACCCCGGGGTGGCGCTCGCCGGCGTGGCTGTTGCCCGCATTGGGCATTGCGCTGCTGGTCGTGGTTCTCACGGGAGCCCTCTGGCCGGTTGCCGCGATCTCCCGGCGCCGCCACGGGGTTCAATTGCCCATTACGGGACGCGCCCTGATGGGGCACCGGGTTTCGCGTATCGCCGCCGCGGCCGTCGCAACCATGACGGTGGCGTGGCTGCTGTTGTTGACTGTCGCAGCAAAGGATCTGGCCAATCTGGGGCCGTCTCTCGATCCGGTTCTCTATCTGATGTACGCGCTATCCACCGTTGTCTATATAGGTGGTGCGGTGGCGATGCTCTGGTCCGGGTGGGTCGCGTGGACGACGGCCCGGCCGGTGGTCGCGCGGTTATGGACCGGGATCCTCGCTCTCGCATCCCTCGTTCTGCTGTATTTTGCGGTGATCTATCATCTGATGTCGTTTGTAACGAAGTACTGACCCGCCCTGGCGGACTGGCCTCCCGGGCTGGGAGAGTCCCGGGCGGTCGTGCATGATGTCCCCAGTCATTGGCGGCCATGTGCGCACGTTATGGGATTCAATATCAGGCTCTCCAGTCTTCTTCCATCCAGGAATGGGAGCGTCTCGCTGTGGGCATTCGTGCAAACGGTAGTGCCCATCGTGCTCATCTGCGTCGTGCTGATCTGGGCGCTTTTGCATTTCGTTCATTCAGCGCCGCCGCACTCTTTGACCATCAGCAGCGGGCCCAAGGGCAGCAACTTTGAGTCCATTGCCCAGCGCTACAGCAGAATCCTCGCGCGAAACGGTATCAAGCTGAACGTCCTGCCCTCGCAGGGGTCCCTCGAAAATCTGCAGCGCATGGCTGATCCGAAATCCCGTGTGGATATTGCGCTGGTGCAGTCGGGTGTGACGGCCAACACAGACGAGGACGATGATCTCGAGTCTCTCGGTGGTATGTTCTACCAACCGTTGTTGATTTTCTATCGCAGCCCGAAGCCGCTGCAACGATTGTCGGAGCTGAGCTCGCAGCGGATCACCATCGGGCCCGAGGGAAGCGGAACGAGGTTTCTCGCGTTGGCGCTGCTGAAAGCGAATGGTATCGAGCCGGGCGGTATCACCACCCTGACGAACCTGGAAGGGGAGGCCGCCCGAACCGCGCTGTTGCGCAAGCAGGTGGATGCAATTTTCCTGACCGGGGATTCGGCGTCGTCGGCCACTTTGCGTGAGCTGGTGCATACCGACGGCATCCGGCTGTTCGAGTTTCCTCAGGCGGATGCCTATGTGCGGCGCTTCCCCTATTTGAGCAAGTTGACGCTTCCCGCCGGCGCGTTCGATCTCGGCGCAAATCTGCCACCCGACAACATGAGCCTGTTGGCACCGACCGTTGAGTTGGTGGCGCACTCCAACCTGCATCCGGCACTGACTGACCTGTTGATCGAGGCGGCCACACAGGTGCACGGCCGGGCATCGCTGCTGCAGACCGCGGGCCAGTTTCCCAATCGATCGATTCATACGTTTCCGCTCAGTTCGGAAGCCGCGCGGTACTACAAGGAAGGCGATCGGAGTTTCATTTACCGTTATCTGCCGTTCTGGCTGGCGAGCCTGGTCAGCCGGCTGTTGATTGTCATTGTGCCGTTGCTCGTGGTCATTGTTCCCAGCTTGCGCTATTTGCCAGTGCTGTACCGGTGGCGAATCGACAGCCGCATTCATCATCGGTACGGGGAGTTGATGCAACTCGAGCGCGAGACATTGGGAGCCTTGTCCGATGAGCGGCGCAAAGAGCTGCTCGACCGGCTGGCGGCCATTGAGAAATCAGTGATTTCACGCAAGATGCCGGGGTCCCACGCTGAGCAGGTATACATCCTGCGCGAGCACATCGACTTTGTTCGCAAGAAGCTCACGGGGGATGCGAGCCCTCCGGTTCATATGCACCGCAGCTCGGAAAGTTAGAAAGAAGTTGTCGGTATAACTCGCCGTTGCTATGCTGCAGGTATGAACTCGAATGTCCGGTCAGCCCAGATTAAAACGCTACGCGATATGTATCGCGGCGCGCACGGCTGCCCGTTGCTCGGGTTTATACCCGATAGGTAACCGCCTCTAGAGCTCCCAGGCTCGAAAGGCGCAAGCCGGACGAGCCACCCGCAGGGAGCCCACGCCAACTGAGAAACCTCAGGTTCGGCGAACACCACCCAACAGTGACTCGGCCGCGAGGTAAAGCCCTCGACTGGCGTCACGCGCTTTTGCACTGACGCCCCTGTGCCGCTGGCTCGGCGCAGGCTGCTGTTTAACAACATGAATTTGCTGAGGGTTCTCACCCTTGCGCCGCATTGCGCGCCGGTTATTCCACAGGCGCGAAAGCTCGCATGCGCATCCAACATGTGATGCGGGTTGATGCGAATGCGAGGGTGAGAATCCTGGGGCGAGTTGATTCTCGAGCACGTGCAAGCGTGAGGGGATCACTCGGCCCGAAATTTGAGGCTTCGTCCAATGGCAGGACACCGCGCTTTGAACGCGGCAATCCAGGTTCGAGCCCTGGAGCCTCAGCCAATTCAACGCAGCCACATTAACTCAGAGGTCCAGAGTGCTCGCTTGTCGCGCGAGAGGTCGCGGGTTCGATTCCCGCATGTGGCGCCAATTTTACAACGGCCGCTTAGCTCAACTGGCTAGAGCGCTCGACCGATAATCGAGAGGTTGCTGGTTCAACTCCAGCCGTGGCCACCAGTCCGTGCAGTGGCGGAGCGGTCTAACGCACCGGTTTCATAAGCCGGCTATCGATGGTTCGAATCCATCCTGCACGATTTACCAACACCACGGCACGAGCCGATATTCACCGAAGGAGGAGTTACGATGAGTCCGCATATTCTCGCGCTCGACGCCGCCGGCGCTCCGCACCGGTGGATCAACGCGCGCGGTGCCGCGCTTTACTACGCGACCAACATGGTTGCGTGGGAAATCGGCTCGCACGAGTTCGTGCTGCGTGGAGGCACCCAGCGGGCCACTGGCCTGCGGTCTGTCATCCGCGCGAGCTCGATCATCGCGATCAAGGGCCGGAACTTCATGGTCCGGCAGTTTGACCGCGTGCCGACGCTCACGAAGCAGATGTTGTTGGCCAGGGACCGTTACATCTGCGCGTACTGCGCGCAGAGGTTCCCGTTTGAGCAGCTCGAAATGGAGCACATCCTGCCCAAATCCAAGGGCGGTGCCGAGTCCTGGATGAACCTGGTGACTGCCTGCAAGGCTTGTAACCAGCGTAAGTCCAACCGCACACCGCAGGAAGCGGGAATGAAGTTGCACTACGTGCCCTATGTTCCCAACCGGCACGAGGCGTTCATTCTGGGTAACCGGAAAATCCTGGGTGATCAGATGGAGTTTCTGATCCAGGGTGTGCCGAAAAGCTCACGCATCCACCTGGGTGCGTGAGTTGTCAAGAAGTCGAGGAGGAGCGTCGTGTCAGCGGTTGTGGGTTAAACCACACTGGCGCGCTGCAGCCCTGCTGCTGTGTGTACCGCGCGTACGCAAATCTTCAACTACGACCCTATAGCTCAAAGGTAGAGCAGACAGTGAACAACTGTCGGGTTGAGGGTTCGATTCCCTCTTGGGTTACTGGGAAGCCGAAAGGCCAGGGTTCGACTCCCTCTGTGGTGCCAGTCTGCACTTCCAACGCGGGCGAAAGCCCGCACCCGAAGCGCCCCAGCAAAGGACTTGCGGCGCATGCCACGCCCTGAGCGCCGTAGCTCAACGTACACCGGGCCCATTGATGAAACGTGTTGAAGCATCTGGACGAGGGGTTCCAGACAGCGACAACACGTCGATTCACTGGCGAAGGTCGCGGGGAGGATGGTGACCGCGTGGCAGGCGTGGGGTGGCTTCGGACTTTTTAAAAACAACGAGGAGATAACAATGACTATGAAGCGAGTATGGATCGCCCAGCACGAACGCGCCCTCGTGTGGGAGAACAAGATGTTTTCGGGTGTGCTGGAGCCGGGTAAGCACTGGCTCATCAAGCTGTTTGGAACTGTCGAATTTCAGGTATACGACCTGACGGTCCCGGAGTTTGAGCACCCACGTGTCGACTTCCTCGTGAAGGAGGCACGGCCGACGATGGAGAATCATTTCCACATCGTCGAGCTCACGGACAGCGAAGTCGGTCTCGTCTATAAGAACGGCAAGCTGGCCAGTGTGCTCGCCCCCGGCAAGCGCCAGTTGTACTGGAAGGGCCCGATCGAAGTGAAGGTCGAAAAGATCGACCTTTCGGTGGACCTGGAAGTGCCGGAGCGGGTGGCGAAGCTGTTGGCCCGTGCGAAGGCGCCGCTGGCGGCTCAGGCTTCCGAAGCCGTTATTGCGGTGGAAGTGCCTGATACTTCCGGCGCCCTGCTGATTGTCGACGGTCAGTTGGCCAAGGTACTGGAGCCGGGTCTGCACGTGTTCTGGAAGTTCCAGCGTTCGGTGAAGGTCGACATCATGGATCGCCGTGTGCAGGCGCTCGAAGTCTCGGGCCAGGACATCCTGACTCGCGACAAGGTCAGCCTGCGTGTCAACCTGACGGCTCTGTGGCAGTTGCTGGACATCGTGACCGCGCGAGCGGGTCTGCAGAACTTCGTTGAGTTCGTCTACAAGGAGCTGCAGTTCGCCCTGCGTGAAGCGATCGGTGGCCGGACTCTCGATGAGCTGCTGGGTGCCAAGGGTGATCTCGATCGCGAGATCCAGGCATCGGCCCTCAGTCGTATCGAGAAGCACGGCATTCAACTGGTCAGCGTGGGTGTAAAGGACATCATCCTGCCAGGTGACATGAAGGAGATCCTCAACAAGGTGGTGGAAGCTGAAAAGGTGGCGCAAGCCAACCTGATCAAGCGCAGGGAGGAGACCGCGGCGACGCGTTCGCTCCTGAACACCGCCCGCCTCATGGATGAGAACCCGACGCTCCTGCGTCTGAAGGAGCTGGAGACGCTGGAAAAGGTTACCGAGAAGGTCGACAAGTTGACTGTATTCGGTGGCCTGGAAGGCGTACTCAAGGACGTCGTGCGTATCCACGCATGAAGAGCCCGGCCGAAAGGTCGGGCTTTTTTTTGGACTTAAGTCGAAACAGGGACGGTGTTAAAAACACAGTGTTTGTCTATCAACGCAGACATATTTACCCGCACTGGCGGGTGTGTAGAGTTGCGCTGACGTTTGTCTCTTGGATGCAAAGGATGAGTGAGAACTGGGAGCGGTGGGAGAACCAAGTCGTGAACGGGGTCTTCCCGTTGCGCCGCTCAGTACGCAATTCGGACCACAGCGCGGTCTTCCTGACGGAGCATAAGTCAAACGCCACGTCCGAGGCGGTCTTGAAGTTGGTGCCGGCCATTCCAACATTGAAGGATGCGCAACTGTCCCATTGGTCGATAGCCTCGCGCCTGTCGCACCCGTGCCTGGTCCGCTTGCTGGATACCGGCAGCTGCCAGCTCGGTGGGCTGAACTTCCTGTACGTCGTTACAGAGTATGCCGAACAGACGCTGGCGCAGATCCTGGAGCCGCGTGCCCTGGAGTTGGAGGAATTCAAGCGACTGGTGCGGCCGGTGTTGGAGGGATTGTCCTTTCTGCACCGTAAGCAGCTGGTGCATGGAGGCTTGAAGCCTTCCAATCTCCTGCTGTTCAAGGAGCGTCTCAAGCTGGCGAGCGATGCGGTCCGGCCGGCCGGAGAGTCCTCCGCCAGCATTGCGCCGGCCTCGGAATTCGATCCGCCGGAGTCCCGCGACGGCAGCATATCGTCGGCGGGTGATGTCTGGAGCCTGGGGGTCCTGATTGTCGAGGCGCTGACCCAGAAGCGTCCCGTCTGGCCCGACAAGATGGGCGGCCCGGTATTACCGAAGTCTCTGCCTGCCTCCTTCGTGGGTCTCGTGTTGCGTTGTTTGAACCGCAATCCTGCCCGGCGGCCGACGGTGGAGGAGCTGGATGCCGAGATCAATCCAATGTCGCCGGTGTACCTCGCGACCGAGCGCTCATGGCTTCCAGCGGCTGCGTTTGCTTCCGGGCCGGTGGTGAACGAATTGCCCCTCGTGCGGGAGCCGCCAGTTGTTTTCCCACAAAAGGAAGTGCAGCTCACGCCGCCGGTAGAACCGAATGTTGATGGCATCGAGCTCATGGCAGCCAACGAGCCAGTGGTTGAATCTACGGTTGTCATGAAGCAGCCGCCGAAGCGGAGCGTGTTTCTAGTGCGTGCAGCGATGATTGTTGTCGGGTTGCTTGCGGCGGGTTGGGGCGGAGCTGTTCTGCTGAGCCATCAAGGGTCTACTCAGGCGGCCGTACCCGCGGTTACGCCAGCCTCTCTATCGTCCAAACCGGTGCAGGACGAAAAGCCGGTCCAGGTTGTTGCGACTGAGGCGGCCCCTGCCGTGGACCCTCGCTCGGCAGTTCACGAAGAGTTGCCCGACGTGCCCGAAAAAGCCCTGGCTACCATCCATGGCCGGATGTTGTTTGCGGTTCGTGTCACGGTCGATCCCGAGGGACGGATCGTTCACGCGGCGGAGGTCGGGACCCGGTCGAGCAAGTACTTTGGCCGCTTGTGCACCGAGGCGGCCATGAGATGGAAGTTCGCCCCGGCGGATACCATCGAGGCCCGGAAATGGCTTTTGCACTTCGAATTCACCCGCAAAGGGGTCATCGCGCGCAGCACCTGAGCCCTCGGCTACTTAACCTAATCCGAATTCTGAGACACGAGTTCGGGTCCGGCCGCGACCCGGACGGGTATCCTTTGGCGCATTGAGTCAAAGGTGCGCCCGTGTTTCGCAACCCCCGAGCAGGCGGCCAGGGATGAAGTTCTTCTCCCGGTCAGGCCTCGATCAATTGCTCTTCGAGAACTTCTTCCGCGGCAAACGCGGCGGAGTCTTTGTTGACGCGGGCGCGGCAGACGGCGAAACATCCAACAACTCCCTGTTCTTTGAGCGCTTCATGGACTGGCGCGGCCTGTGCGTCGAGCCTCGGCCGCAAGTCTTCGCGAAGCTTGCTGCTCTGCGCAAATGTCAGTGCGAGCAGGCGTCTCCCCAGATGCTGTCATCCCTGCTCGAAAAGCATTCGCTGCGGCAGATCGACTACTGTTCGATCGACGCACCGGGAACTGAGTTGGCGGCGTTGTCCGAAGTTGACCTGGCGCGCGTCAACATCAGTCTGATCTCGGTCAGGACGCAGGACACGGGCGGAAAGATCACAAAGTCTCTGACGGAGCGTGGCTATGAGCTGTTTGCCACGTTGGAGAATGAGCTTCTCTTCAAGCGGGCCGATTACAAGCGACTCGCACGTACCAGTGTGATCTGCGCTGTCTGGCACGGTGATGCCAACCGCCATCGCCTGTTGGAAGGCCACGCCGAAAACCTGGCTAAGCAAACGGTACCGATCGAGCCCATCTACATCTTCGATGGCTGCGACGAGCCGCCGGCATCCATTCCCGGTCGAAAAGTCGTCGTGCACGAGAAGATGAGCATCTACCAGGCCTGGAATGTCGGGTTGGCCATGGTGGGAACTCCGTTTGTCATGAATCTGAACCTCGATGACCGGCTTTCCATAGATGCCGTGGAGCACATGGAAAACGCGCTGATCCGGGAGGGCGCGGCCCTGGTTGGTGGCGATTGGAAGATCTGCTACTCCCAACCGGAAACAGACAATGTGTCGCGTTGCTTTCCCGCGGACCAGTTGCCCTTTGCGACTCAGTGGCCACCGCCGACCGGCACGAGCACGCGGCTCGGAAGCGGCACGGGGGATCGTGGCACCCTGGGGCCGGCCACACTATGGCGGATGGATGCGCATATCGGGGCTCCGCGATACCCGTGGCGATTCCCGGACGGCACCATCGTCAAAGTCATTGGCGACATGTGTTGGTGGACAATCCTGACGCAGCTTCTGAAAAAGAAAGCGGTGCGGCTGGCGGATGTCATTGGGCACTACCACAGCCACCCGGGCGAGCAGGCCGAATTCCGCGGGCCCGCCAACGAGACCGCACTCATGAACGCCCTCGGTCTGAGCATTCTATAAGAGCCACTCATGGCGAAACCCAGCTCCACGGCTCCGAAGGTGCAGCCTGCCCTGGCGCAGGCCATGCAACAGGCGCTCGCGTTGTATTCGAGTCGCGATTGGGACAAGGCTGAGCAGGTTTGCCGGATGGTGCTGGGCGCGCAGGCGAACAACTTCGATGCGCTGAACCTGCTGGGGATCATGGCTGCCCAGACACAACGCCTGCCGGAGGCCGCCGAGCTTTTCGGGCGCGCCGCTGGAGTTCGGCGCGATGATCCAGTGATACACAACAACTACGGCAATGCGCTTCGTGACCTGGGCCGCCACCCGGAAGCGCTGCGCAGTTACAACCGGGCGATCCAGCTCAAACCGAATTATGCCGAGGCACACTACAACCGCGCCCTGGTCCTGCAGGACCTGCGACGGTTCCCGGATGCGCTCAGCAGTTACGATCAGGCCATCAAATTCAATCCGGCGTACGCCGCGGCTTACAACAATCGCGGCGTCGTCCTGCGCGAGCTCAAACGCCTGGACGAGGCGGTGGCCAGTCACGACAAGGCCATTTCCCTGCGTTCCGATTACGCCACTGCGTATAACAATCGTGGCGTTGCCTTGCAGGAGCTGAAGCGCACTGACAGCGCCCTCGAGAGCTACTCGAAGGCTTTGGAGATCAAGGCTGACTACACGGAAGCCTCGAACAACCAGGGGAACGCGCTACGCGAGCTGCATCGGTATGAAGAGGCTTTGCAGAGTTTCGAGCGTGCGCTGGCAATCGACCCGAACTACGTTGAAGCCTATAACAGCCGTGGAGTCACGCTGCAACTGATGGGTCGTAACCAGGATGCGCTGGCTGACTTCGATCGCGCGCTTGCGATTGATCCAGACAATGCCCAGGTACACTACAGCCGGGGCAACGTGCTGCGGGCTATCGGCCTGACAGAGCAGGCGCGCAGCGGCTATCGACGTGCCTTTGAGATCAATCCCGATCTCCCCATTGATCACTACCAGCATGCGTCGGCTCTGCACGAGCTGCAGCTTTTTGATGACTCGTTGCCCAGCTACCTGCGGGCGATGGAGGCCGACCCGGACCAGCCGTGGCTGCGCGGAATCTGTCTGCAGTCCAAGATGCGGATCTGCGACTGGGGCGACTTCGATTCGCGGATGGAAGACGTGGCGTCCTGCATCCGACAGGGGAAAAACGCATCGCCGCCGTTTGTCGTCGTGACGATGTTTGATTCGCCCGAGCTGCAGCTTCGCGCGGCGCAGATCTGGGTTCGCGAGGCCTGTCCCGCCAAGTCAGCCCTGCCCGGGATTGCCCCGCGGCCGCGGGGCGCGAAGATCCGCATCGGTTACTTTTCCGCCGACTTTTACAACCACGCCACCGCGCTGTTGGCCGGAGGATTGTTTGAGAGCCACGACCGGGATCGGTTTGAGGTCATTGCCTTCAGCTTCGGGCTCGGTGCGCGGGATGAAATCACGGAGCAACTGACCCGGGCATTCGATCAGTTCATGGACGTTCATGCGCAGACTGACGAGGAGATTGCCCGGCTCTCGCGGGAACTGGGTATCGATATTGCCGTCGATCTCAAGGGGTTCACGTTGCATCAGAGAGCGGGGGTGTTTGCGCATCGGGCGGCTCCGATCCAGGTGGCCTACCTGGGATACCCCGGCACAATGGGCGCGCCCTTCATCGACTACATCGTCGCCGATGAGGTCGTGATACCGGAGCGTACCCGCGATCAATTCGCCGAGAAGGTGGTCTACCTGCCCGGCAGTTACCAGGTGAATTCCCGGAACCGGCCTGTCGGCCGATCCGAGATTACGCGCGCCGATGTTGGGTTGCCTGCGGATGCATTCGTCTTCTGCAGCTTCAACAATGGCTACAAGATCACGCCCGCTGTATTTGCGTGCTGGATGCGGATCCTGCAGAGAGTCGATGGCAGCGTGTTGTGGCTGCTCCATGAGAACGACACGGCATCCAACAATCTACGTGAGTTTGCCAGGCAGGCAGGCGTCGACCCGCAGCGCCTGGTTTTCACGGGCCGGTTGCCGCTGGCGGAGCATCTTGGGCGTCATTGGCTGGCCGATCTGTCGATCGACACATTCCCCTGTAACGCTCACACCACGGCAAGCGACTCGCTTTGGGCTGGATTACCTCTGCTCACGTGCGCGGGAGAGTCGTTCTGTGCCAGGGTGGCCGCGAGTCTGCTCACCGCGGCAGGCCTGCCTGAGTTGGTCACGAATTCGCTGTCAGACTATGAAGAGAGGGCCGTGAGCCTGGCGGCCGACCGACCGCGCCTGGCCGCGCTCACCGAGCGCCTCAATGCCAATCGGATGACAATGAGCCTGTATGACACCGAGCGGTTCGCCAGAAATCTGGAGACCGCTTACATGCAGATGTACGAGCGATATCAGGACGGACTCGAACCGGAGCATATCCGGGTTCCATAACCAATTGATATGACGAATATTCCTACGCCTGCAGGAATTCATCCACGGGAAGCTGCGATGCGGCTGAAAATCCTATGGCTGTAGGATTTTTCTTGAATCTGCATCGTTTAGGTACCATTATTCCTACAATCGTAGGAATTCAGGCATGCAAATCATCACGCAATCTGTGGGGCAGCTCGGTCTCGTGATTCGAGCCGCTCGCCGCTCCAGCAAGGTCCGGCTCGACGATCTCGCGGCGATGGCTGGCGTCAGCAAGCAGTTCGTCTCCGACGTTGAGCGCGGCAAGTCGACTGTGCAGCTCGGGCTGGTGCTCAAGTTGCTGGCTGAGCTGGGTATACCGCTGACGCTCGACATACCGAAGGCTGCCGGAACGGAGTTGGAAAACCTGCGCCTCAAAGGACTCAAATGAAATGCGAGCACTCGCCGCATTCCTCAATGACGTCCGTATAGGCATCCTGCGCGAGAACAACGATCTCTGGAGCCTGGAGTACGACCCGCAATGGGCGGCAGACCCGGCCAGTTTCGATCTTTCGCCCGCTCTCCCTCGTTCGCAGCTCGTCCATCAGGACGGCGCCAGTAAACGCCCGGTGCAATGGTATTTCGATAACCTTCTGCCTGAAGAGCAGCTTCGCGAAGCGGTCAGCAAAGAAGCTGACATCCGCGGCGAGGATGCCTTCGCCCTTCTCGAGTATCTGGGCGCTGAGTCCGCCGGGTCCCTCGTATTGCTTGCTCCAGGTCGCGGTCAACCCGAAAACGGAGGGTTGCAGCCACTTTCCGATGATGATCTGTGCAGGCGCATCCGCAATCTGCCCAGGGCGACTCTGAGTAGAGATGCCCCTAAGCGAATGTCCGCCGCTGGAGCGCAGAACAAGCTACTCGTCGTATACAAACGCAACAATCTTTATGAGCCGGTTGGGAGTGAGCCGTCGACGCACATCCTCAAACCGAATCATTCCGGTGATGACTATCCCGCCTCGGTCATCAATGAATACATCGTGATGAGTGCAGCGGCTCAGCTTGGATTGCGGGTCCCACCGGTTGTTCGCCGATATACGCCCGAGCCAGTCTATATCGTCGAGCGTTTTGACCGATATGTCGATGCGAAAGGCCAGGTGAGACGGCGCCACATCGTGGATGCCTGTCAACTGTTGAACCAATCCCGTGGCTTCAAATACAGGAGCGCATCACTCGACACTCTCGCTGCGATCATCAGTCACTGTCGAAACAGGGCGGCTACGAGGCTGCAGCTCTACGTGTGGCTCGTATTCAACATACTCATTGCGAATAACGACAACCACTCGAAGAATCTGTCATTCAGCGTCAGCAGGGATGGAATTGATCTTTCACCCGCTTATGACCTGCTGAGCACGGGGACTTACTACACCCGCGCCTTCGCAAATGAGCGTGCCAGCTGGCCTGCCGTTGACATGGCAATTCCCCTACCCGGAGCGACCACCTTTGGAGCCGTAACGCGGGAGGCCGTCTTGCTGGCAGGTGAGACATTGGGCGTGCCACGTCGTATCTGTACTCGCGAACTGGAGCGTTTGATCCGTGGGTTGCCCGATGCATTTGAAAAGCTGGAATCAGTGATCAACGTAGAGAACGCTGGCTATCCTGACTCTGTGCGTTCGTTCCTGGGTAGCGAGATGCGGCTGATCCGGGCGATCAGACATCTGGTTTTGCCAGACATGCTGCGAAGAGTGGCGTGATGTCAGGTATGGCGGTAGGAGTTGCCCGGGCCCCAGAGCTTGCGCTTCCTGGCAAACACGTTCAGCGCCTGGTTGATCTTCGCAACGTACCCGTCCGGGCTGCGTGTTTTGACCAGCTCCTGTCCGTTGGCGATCAGTTGCTGCCTCAGATTGGGATCTGACAGCGCAGCGACCTTGGCAACGGCGTCATTGGCATCCAACGGATCGAAGAAGAGGGCGGCATCACCCATCTGCTCGCGTGCACCGTTGAATGCAGCGCTGACGACAGGGCAACCGAGGGCCATTGACTCCAGCGGCGGTAGATTGTCAGGACCCATCATTGACGCAAACGTCATTGCATAAGCGTTGAGATAAAGCTGATGGAGCACCGGGGTTTCCACGAACCCGGCAAACACCACTGAGCTGCGCAGATTGCGGCTCGCCACATACTCTTCGACATACTGGCGATTGCCCTTGTCGCTGCCCGTGAAGATCAGCTTCATATCCGCGCCGGCGGCATGAAGGATCGCGAGAGCGTCGATCAAGGTGATGTGGTTCTTGTGAGGCCAGAACTGCGCCGGATAGAACAGGTATTCGCCAGGAGTCAGCCCGTAGGGCTGCAGCAGCGCCGGGTCCTTGGGCACCCCCTGCAGCGAGCTGGTGTTGACCGGAAGCGGAATCTCACAGATGTTTTCCGGGCGGACCCGGTAGAACTCCGTTACGGTACGCGCCCCAACACTGTTGCCAATGACAACGATGCCGGCACGGGGAAGAACGTGACTGTAAAACCCTTCACGCTCATCGAATTTCCAGCCGCTCAGTGACAGTTCCGGGAAGTACGGCATTTCCCTGTGCCCCAGGTCCCACACGGTCGCGGCAAACGGGACTTCAACAGGCTCATAGTACGGCGACAAAAACCAGACGAAGTCGATTTTCTTCTCGTCCACCCAGGATTGAATGACGCCCTTGCCGGGCTCTGGCCGCACATACGAGCACTCGTGCGCGCTGCTCATGCGCTGCAGCCCGGCGAGAACCGTTTGCTGAAAAGAGGCGCTGCCGCCGTCGGTGGGCCGCTCGGACGGATTGCCTACAAACAGAACTTTCATTGGGCGATGCTGCGTGCCTGCGCCAGGCGGGTTCTCGCCTGCTCGTAGACGGGTTGTGCATGTGTCTTGATCAGTGCAACCAGGTCCGGCGTGATGTCGCCGACATTGCGGTCGCCTGTCTTACGGACGAAGTCGAGGTTGAATTGCGCATAGACCGGATTGTGCGCGGCGAATGACGTCTCGATTTTGCGCATACGATCGAGGCTGGCGGCCTCGACTGCGTAATTGAGAGTGTCGTCCGAGAAGTCCAGGCCCCACTGGGCGGCGAGGGCTCGTAATTCTGCGCGCGGATCCGCCAGCAGGATCTCGTATTCAGTCACGAACAGAGACTGCGAGGCGTTCCGGTTATCCAACAGCCAGGATTTGACGTGCTGAATCCAGGCGCCAATACCTTCCGGACCCGTCAGAAAATCCCGGGCCGAGTCGGTTGAACCGAGCTGACGCCGGAAATGAAAATAGCTGCGCAACGTCGCCACCGGCTCACGAAGCAGGTAGACCGCATTCGGGACGTCCAGGTACGGACTGTGCGTCTTGAAGAGGTCGCCCACCCCGTCGCGCCAGATGCTTCCCGGGTTGGCATTCGCCATCTTGTGCACATCGATCAGCAGGAAGTCGATGTTGTACATCGTGGGCATCAGGGCGATGCCGTTGTGACGCAGCCGCGCGGCCGCGAGCAGGAAGCCGAAATAGGTGATTCCGCTCTTCGGGAATGCGCAGATGTGAATATCGTTGCTCTTCATCCAACTGTCCTTCAGCTCACTGCCGGCGTTTGCGTGCGACTATCACACCGAACCAACTGCCGACGCTCAACTCACCGGACATCCAGCGCTGCGCTTCGAGGACTTCCAGGCCGGCCTCCTGAAGCATCCACCGCAGCTCCGGAAGAAAGAGGTAACGCATGCGGTGAGTTTCCTCGATGTCCGCGACGATGCCATTACTGTTTTGTTTCACCTGCACCTGGTAGTGCACGTCGACCACGTTTTCATTCGGCCACAGCGTCGGCCTCGCCATGCGGGTCACCTGGATAACTCCATCCTCCAGCCGCTTCACGCGCTCGGTGGGTGGATCGGTCAGGACCGCGGGACCGTACCAGAAGTCGAATACAAAAATGCCCCCTGTTTTCAGGTGAGCGGACGCAGTGCGCAGCATTCCAGCCAGGTCTTCGTTGGAAGTCTGATAGCTCGCAACGTGAAACAGGGAAATGGCGGCGTCGAATTGCTTTCCGAGGCGTGCTGAGCGCGCATCGCCCACATCAAATTGCAGCCGTGAGGAGAGATCGGATGGCGTTCGCTTTCTCGCGATCTGTACCATGGATGGACTCGAGTCGATTCCCTGCACGGCAAACCCGAGTCGCACCAGTTGTTCGGCGTGTTTGCCTGTTCCGCATCCCAGCTCGAGGATGTGGCCATCGCTGACGCCCTGTCGTCCAAGGAGGGAATGAACGTACCGGGCCTCACCGGGGTAGTCTTTATCCCGATAGAGCAGGTCGTAGTAGGCCGCGTACGCGTCGAAAACTTCGGTCATCGCAGGATCGCGCCGACGGCTTCGGCAACCCGCGTCATCTGGGCTTCGGTGAGTGCCAGGCCACTGGGGATGTAGAAGCCTTGGGCGTACATCCGCTCAGCCACTGGATAGGCCTCGCCTTTGAACAGGCCCCGCTCGCGCAGGACCGGCTGTTGATTCATGGGGCAGAAGAAGGGACGGCAGCCAATTCCCAGGGCGGCGAGCTTTTTCATGGCAACGGCCGCATCCAGACCCATCTCGTCGCTCAACAGCAGTCCATAGACCCAATAGATGTTGTCGGCGTACGCCGTTTCAGCCAAAGGGATCTGCAGGCCCGGGATGCCCGAAAGAAGCTCGCTGTAGCGCTTGCCCATGGCACGCTTGCGGGTTGCGAATTCGTCGATCCGTTCGAGCTGCGCGACTCCCAAAGCGGCCTGGAGGTTGGTCATTCGCAAGTTCCAACCCAGACGCTCGTGTACGAAGCGTCGTTGGGGTTGGAAACAGAGATTGCGCAGGCTGTAGCAGGTTGCTGCGAGCGCGTCGTCGTTAGTGACGATCATGCCGCCTTCACCCGTGGTGACGAGCTTGTTGGGATAGAAGCTGAAAGTGCTGATGTCCCCGAAACTGCCGCAGGCCCGGCCCCGATAGGTCTGTCCGTGAGCCTCCGCCGCGTCCTCGATTACGTAGAGGCCATGGCGCTTTGCTACCGCGAGGACAGGATCCATGTCCACAGGCAGACCGTACGTATGAACCACCATGATGGCTCTGGTACGGGGAGTCACCTTCGCTTCAATCTGTGTGACATCCATGTTCCAGGTACGCGGGTCGCTGTCGACGAGCACTGGCTTTGCACCGCACCGGATCAGTTGACCGATGCAGGAGATGATCGTGAACGCCGGCAAGATGACTTCGTCGCCGGGACCGATTCCCAGAGCATCGATTGCGGCGTCGAGCGCCGCGGTGCCGTTGCATACGGCAATGCCCCACTTGCGGCTCACGCGGCTGGAAAAGGCCAGCTCAAACTTCTCAACAAACGGGCCTTCGGAAGAAATCCAACCCGTGTCGATACACTCGGCCAGGTATTTCTTCTCATTGCCATCCAGCAACGGCTCGTTGACCGCAATGAAGTCGGTGCGTTGCATGGCTCAGGCGGCTAGGCGCCCCCGGGGATGCAGACCCGGCTGGCCTCGACGGGCTCGAGTACGGTCTTGTCCTGGTCGCCTGCGTAGGGACCCTGTTTGACCTCGATGATCTCGCTGTCTTCCAACATCTCGAAGCCGTGACCACCGGCCGCGAGCAGAATCACATCGCCCGCGTTCAGGATCCGGCTCTCGACGTACTTGCCATCCTCGCAGTAGAAGTCCACCCGCAGCTTGCCGGACTTGATGACCAGCACCTCGCGCGTGAAGGTAACAGCACGCGGAACGGCGTTGTGAATGTGCGCGGCAATCCGGTAGCCGGCGCGTCGATTCATGTATCCCAATTGTTGGGAATAGTCGTTGGGCGTGAGGAAAGTAATCCCTTCGCGCACGTAACTCGCCCGGATGATGATGGCGAGCTCGGTGGAGCCCTTGCGTATGTTCTCGATCACGTTGGTATCCCGATTTGACGTAAAGATACCCGTGATCGGCGCCCCGTTATGTGAAGTGAGTCTGGCTTTCGGCCCTGAAGATGGCTGTCAGCCCCTCCCGATAGGAGGGGTACTGCGGACGCCAGCCCAGCGATTGCCTGGCCAGCGCATTGGAGATCCGTCGGCTTTCCAGGAAATACCTTTCTGCAGCGCGGGATATCACGGCAGATTCGTAGGGCTCGGGAGTGGGCGGCTCGACCCCGAGTAAGGTGGCCGCATAGGTGACAACGTCGGCTGTGGGGGCAGGCTCGTCGTCGCAGACGTTGTAGACAGGATGTTGATTCGGGCGCTGCAATGATGCTTCGAGCAACGTAACAATGTCATCTACATGGATACGCGACAGCGCGTGGTTGTTCTTCTCGATTCGGCGCGCCGTGCCGTCGCGTAACCGATCCAAAGCTGAGCGGCCGGGGCCGTAGATACCGGCCAGGCGGAAAATCACCAGCGGCAAACCCGCGGGCTGGCACCTGTCGATCCAGGCACGTTCAGCCTTCAGTCTACGCAATCCGGTGGCGGAAGCCGCGTTGAGTGGAGAGTTCTCATAGGTCCACTCTCCCTGTTGGTCGCCGTAAACCGCGGTTGATGATGCGTAGGCGATCCAACGCATCTGCTTTGAAAGCGCGGGGCTCAGGGCTTCCAGGCCGGGGCAGCCACTCTCTGTTGGAGGCGCCACGACCAGGATGGCGTCGGCTTCCGCGGCTGCCTGTTGGGCGTCCTGGACCGCCACCGGCGTTGCTCCCGCGGCCGTGACGCGATCGCGCGTTTCTTCGCTTCGAACGACAGCCTGAACCTGCCAGCCCGCGGCGAGCCGACGGCGGCAGAATCTCGCTCCCGTATACCCGAAACCGAAAATAAGAAGCTTGTTCATTGCCTTATTTTAGCTGACTAATCAGGAGCTTGATCTTTCCGCGGGAGTGAGCCTGGGAATTCCCTACCGGCAGTGATTCACGCCCCGGCGTAAAGCTGGAACGCCCCCCAGAAAAGCGGCTTGCGGTACATGCGTGAGGAATGAAGCAGCGATAACTTCGCCGCGCGCAAGGCTTCGTCCGGCGCCTTCCCAGCCTGCAGCTCACTGTAGAGTTGATCCATGAGCAGGGGCGATGCGGCATCAGCGACTTGCCACAGTGCGGCAATCACATTGTGCGCGCCTGCACGAAGAAACACCCACGCCAAACCCACGAGCCCCTCTCCGGCATAGGTACGGACACCTGACCCGTAGCAGGCCGAAATGGTGACCAACGTGGCGTTCAACGGATGCTGCACAATGTCGCGAGCATAGAGTTTGAACGCTTCGGGCTCCTGCGGCGGCGGTGATAACACCACCGCTGAATCGAGCGGGCTCAGTCGGCTCGCCGTGCCATGAGTGGCGAAATGGATGTAGCGGAAATCTTCCGGGCGGCTGGCTGCGTACGCGGCGGGCACGGCCTGACTGCGTGAGATGACAATCTCGGTATCGGGCTGGAAGTGTTGCCGAACCTGTTGAATTTCCTTTGCCGCGTCGGGCAAGGGGGCAAAGCTTCCCTCAGGTGTCATGGGATCGCCGATCAGCAGCAATTCCTTCGCGGCTCTGATCGGAGCGGCTGACTTCGACCGGGACAACATCCGGATCGAGCTGGCGGTAGTGACCGCAACGTCCTCGATCCAGTAGCGCCGTCCTCCGGTCTGCAGGGTCTCGAAATTGAGGCCATGCAGGACTGCATCCGCGATGACAAACACCCTGGAGCCGGCGGAAACCAGGTTGGCGGCAGGTTTGACCAGGACGTCATAGGCGGCCGTGTCAGGATCCAGGGCCCGCTGGATGTCCGACTGGTGTTTCTGCACGAGTGATTTGATCAGCTGCTCACTCGGAAGCGTGAACAGTTGAGTCTGGTCAGCCGTCACCACCCACAGGTGTGATTGCTCGCGGCCCAGGGAGTAGAAAAGTATGGACGCGTTGAGACTGCGCGCTACCCTGCGCGGATCTTCGTCTTCCGAATCGGGAGTGCTGTGACTCCCCAGGCCCTCTTCCAGAGTGCGTGACCGGCTGCGGTCCAGGAGTTGCAGTGCATCCAGCGGATGGTTGGTTTTGATCAGGAACTCGGCGTAGTCGCGATAGATGGCCTGTCCGTAGGCAAACGTCGACAGGCGCAAGGCCTCGTCGCCGACAGTGGCTCGTTTGTTCTCAAAGGTCTGGATCGAGCGCCGGTACCAGATACCCGCCTGATTGTCTCGTTGCCTGTCTGAATATAACTTCGCGATGGCGCTCTCGATCTCGGCGCGCAGGTCCGGATCCGGGTCCCGCCGCCAGGCAGACATCAGAATGCCTTCCGCCTGCTCGGCCGTTCCGGTATGGGAAGTAATGAGACCCTGCATGTACAGGCAGTGGGCGATCACCACATCGTCCTTGGATCCGGCGGAGGTCGCGACGGCCGCATCGCTGTATTGTTTCGCCGCGACGTATTGTCCTCGTTCGTAGAGGAGCAAGGCGATGTTCGCCTGGGTATTGGCTATCTGGTCGACTTCCTTTTCCGGCGGCAAGGTAAGAGCCACGCTCAATGCCTCCTCGTCGTACTTCCGGGCTGCGTCCAGGTTTCCGAGCCGGTACTCGGCGAGTCCCGCATCCTGGAGCCACACAACCCGGTGGGCGGTCATGCCAATTTCCCTGGCCTGCTGCTCCGCGTCCTGGAAGTGGGGCAGGGAGCTGTCGAAATCGCCAATGTTCTGATAGGACCACCCCACGTTGCCCGTGGCCATTTCCAACTGCCGGCGGGCGCCGATGGAGCGGGCTACATCCGCGCCCTGTTGCAGCAAAGTGAGCGCTTCGCCGAAATGCGCGCTCTGCATGTTGTCGAAGCCGATGTCGATCAGGTTGGAGGCCTCGAGCAGCCTGTCGCCATTGTTGCGGGCTGCGACCAGGCTGACTCTGAACTTCTCATTTGCCTGTTCGAGCTGGTGCGCGTCGCGGGCAATCAGCCCTTCCGTGCGCAGCACTTCGGCAATGACAGAAGAGTGAGCAGCGTCAGCGAGTTGATGCGCCGACGTCAGCTCCCGTGCGGATTCGGTCGGCTTTTCCAACCGTGCGTGGGCGAGGCCGCACAGCAGTTTCCGTTTGATTGCCGCGTCATCCTGGGCTGGCGACGGTGGCCCATCACATGACAGCAGGCGGACCACCTCGTCGAGTTGGCCTCGCTTGATGAGGATGTCAGCTTCCAGAAGCTGGAATTTGACCGACCAGGGCCCAGGGGGCTGTTCTTTGCGCGTCTGCTCGGCGTGGGCGTACGCGGCTTCCAGGTTGCCGTGGACATACTCTGCTACGGCGCTCTCATACAGAGCGTCAGGCGTTGGCCGGGCCGGCTGACACCCTGTCAGACTCGAGAATGACAGGATGCCGGCTAATGTGACTGCGCGACTGACTAGTCGTGAACGCCCCCGCCACCCGAGCAATTGACCGTTATTTTTCCCGTGACCGGGCACCCGAGCTCCGCGCGGATGCTGACGAGTTGTGCGGAATCGGGGGTTATGAACAGCTCGCCCAGGAAGATCCGGCCAAAACTGGGGATATCCACCACATGGCCGCAGTCCTTCGCGTCTTCGAAACCCTCCACCAGGGAGCAGCCGGCGCCGTGTTTCCCCTTGCCGTTCATCCACTTTGAGCGATTGTCTGCCCATTCTGCGTTGTCGCGGCCTGCGAACGTCTTGTTGATCTTGGCGACCTGCAGCGCGCCGATCCGTTCGGCGTCCGCCCGGGTTGCGCCATTGCGACTGCGCTCGAAGCGCTGCAACTCCTCGTTGAGCCAGGGATTCCGGGGGCGACTCCCCAGCCGGAGCCCCTCAAAGGTACTGCCGACCGTGGAGACTTTGAGGCCCTCGCCGTTTTTTATCCAGATGGACAGCCGCGCCACAATGCGTTCCGCCCGTACGACCTGGAGAATATTCAGATCCTCCACGACGGCCGTCGACTCAATCGCAACCGCACCATCTTCGAGCACCCTGCCAACTACATGGCTGGATGCCTTCCCGCAACTGATGAGACCGTCGAGAGTAAACGCTTCCGAGCTCGCTGTTGTAAATCCCCCTACCGCCGGCAGGGAAACCGGCGCCAGCGTTGGTATGGGTTTGGGGATCGGCAACTCGAGGAACCCCCCCAGTACGTTGGCATCGGCCCGGAACGAATAGAAGTCCGTATTTTTGATCTCTTTTTGCGATTGCATGGACCGCCCCTCCTGCGCGTTTGTATTGGTGTGGGGCGATCTTGCACAAGTTGGCGGCGGTTGTCTCGTGACAAACTGGTTGCGCCGGCGACCTTCGAGCCATTAATGAACTCACCCGGTTCCCAGGCGTTGAATGAAGACAGACCAAGGAAACCGGAGGGCCCATGCGGCGCATCAAAGCGACCCTGGTAGCCGCCTTACTCGTATTCATGGGTGCCTGCACCACATCGCACGTGATGATAGGAAAGGCGCGCCCGCCGATCTCACCGGAGCAGGTTGTCATCTACACGCGCCCGCCTGAGATGCCCTATGAGGAGATTGCCCGGATCGACACCTCCAGCCAGGGATCATTCTCCTTCACGGCCCAGGGGAAAACCGATGCCGTGATCCGGCGGCTGAAAGAGGAGGCTGCGAAGTTGGGAGCGAATGGGGTGCTGCTGGAAGGAATCGGTGATCAGGCGTCGGGTTCGGTCGGGACCGGCGGCGGAAGCACCTCCTATTCGAGTCACAGCTCGGTGGGCGGCGGAGTCGGTATCGGTGTTGGGTTAACCCGCAAGGCGGGAAGCGGGCTGGCGATTTACGTCGGCAACGACTGAGCTGCCGAGCTGAACCAGGGGCAGGGCCTTACGCTCCTGACAGGGCCTTGGGCCCCTGTCAGGGCGTTTCGGAACATCGCGAGCCGCGGGCCGTTTGTCCCAGCATGGCGATCGATTACTGAGGCGCGGGAGAAGGGGAGATGAGCGTGCCGCGCTCATCGGCTGTCTCCTTCTTCTCATGAGCTCCGTTGCACGGAGCGCCGATCCCCAACCCTATGAGGTCAAACTGGCCGACACGCGGGACAGTGCCTTGAATGATGCCCTCCGCAGCACTTCCGAGTTGTTGAGCTTGCGCAAGAGTGCGCCGGTCGGGCCGTTTGGCCTGATCGGGCGCGCACAGAACGATATCGGGCGCCTGAAGACCGTCCTGGAGAGTGTTGGCTACTACCAGAGCAGCGTCTCCATCAGGATCGACTCCCTGGCACTCGATGATCCGAAGTTGGGCGAGGAGCTCACCAACAGGTCGGCAAAGGACGATGCCCACGTCGAGGTGTCATTTGATCTCGGGCCGCAATACCACCTGGGAAAAGTTGAGCTCACGGGCGACGTGCCGGAAGAGGCCGCGAAGGCACTGAAGTTATCGACAGGGGCGCCGGCGGTTGCCGCCGACGTACTGGCTGCAGCAGATCGTGTGCGACAGACCCTGGCTGACGATGGCTACGCCTATGCGAAAGTGGATCCGCCCAAGGCAAAGGAGAACTCCTCCGAGCGTATTCTGAATGTCTCGATCCACGTGGCACCCGGAGAGCGTTATCGGCTGGGCGACATTCATCTGACGGGCCTGAAGACGATCAATGAATCGCACGTGCGCAAGCGCTTGCTGGTTCACAGCGGTGATCAGTATGAGGCTTCGGCAATTGAAACAGCCCGCCGCGACCTGTTGGCGGTGGGTGTTTTCACGCAGGTTAATGTTGAGCTTGCCCCGAAACCCGATCCTGACGGGCGTGTCCCCCTGACATTCAGATTTCGCGAGCGCAAAGGGCATGCGGTGGGGCTCACCGGCGCCTACTCCAGTGACCTGGGCGTGAGCGCCGGAGTCAACTGGCTGCAGCGGGAAATAACCGGCAATGCCGACTCCCTCGCGTTGTCGGCCAACATCATCAACTTGGGTGGTGGTACGGCCTCCAACGGCATCGGCTATGACCTCAATGGCAAGTATTCTCTGCCGGACTGGAAAACCCGCGATCAGACACTGCAGGTCGAGTTGGGGGCTCTCAAACAGTCCCTGGATGCCTATGACCAGAAAGCGGTGAGGACTGGCGTCTCGGTGATCCGCAAGTTGTCACAGATCTGGAGTGTGAGTGCCGGGTTGACTGCCGAGCGTGAGCAGATCGTGCAGGAGTCACCGCCGGATGCGGCGCAAAGCGTTGCGGTCGGCTGTACCGCGAATATCGCGCCACCGAAGCCGGGCACATCGGAGCCACGTTGCACCTATAACTACACCCTGTTGGCATTTCCTCTCAGCGCGATTTACAACACAACAGCGCAGGCATCCCCGCTGACTGACGCAACCAAGGGCGTACGAGCTGCCTTGCTGCTGACGCCGACGTTCTCATTGGGTCACCCGAGCGCACGATTCGTCGTGACGCAATTGACCGCTTCGACCTACTTCGATCTGCAGAAGTTGGGTCTCACGCATGACCCGGGACGAAGCGTTCTCGCTCTGCGCGCTCTCGGCGGGCTGGCTGCCGGCGCTTCACAGTTCAGCTTGCCGCCGGACCAACGGTTCTACGCGGGCGGCAGCGGGACCATCCGTGGCTACCGTTATCAATCGGTCGGCCCGCCGCCGTTTCCGGACGGCAATCCTATCGGTGGCACGGCCATCAACGCCGGTACTATCGAATACCGCCAACGCATTGGTCAGGCGCTGGGGTTTGCAACATTTGTGGATGCCGGAAATGTCAGTCGGAACCTGAATCCCCTCAAAGGTGCGCTGAAGGTGGGGGCTGGCGCCGGGGTGCGGTATTACACGCCGCTCGGGCCTTTGCGCGTGGATGTGGCGGTTCCGTTGCAGCGACGTAAACGCCCGGATGTCGCCAGACCTGACGACTCGTTTGAGGTCTATATCGGGCTGGGGCAGGCGTTCTGATGTTGTCTCGACAGGCAAAAATCGGACTGTGGATCGGGGCGGGACTGCTCGGGGTGCTGTTGCTCCTGGTGGGCACGGTGCTGATCGTTCCCAACACCGAAGGCGGGCGTTTCTACATTGTTCGCAAGCTGTCTGAAGTGACGGACGGCAAGGTTCGTCTCGTCGGGATCCATGGAACATTCCCGGCCGCGCTGGACCTGGACCGACTGGAGTTGCGCGATTCGCAGGGCCTGTGGTTATGGGCAGATCACATATCGTTGCGGTGGTCGCCGGGAGCGTTGATCAGGCGCCATGTGAATGTGGACTCGTTGCATGTAGCGCTGCTTCATGTTGAACGGGCGCCGGTGCCTGAGAAAAAGGAGTCATCCTCCTCGTCGTCCGTCCCCGAAACGGATCTCCGGGATCTGACCATCAATACTCTCGAGTTGGGCAAGGCGCTGGCGGGAGATCCCACGTCGTTGACGGTCAAGGGCAACGCCCACCTGCGATCGTTGGAGGACGCGGACGCCCATATCACTGCCCAACGCACTGGCGGCAACGGAAATTATGAAGTGACTGCTCACTTCGATCCCCAGTCCATGAATGCGACGCTCCGGCTGCAGGAGCCCGCCAATGGCCCGTTCGAAAATCTGGTCAAGGTTCCCAACCTGGGACCGCTCAACGCGTGGGTGGAACTGCGAGGCCCTCGGAATGCGGAAGGTGTGCGACTGTCGGTGGATGCGGGACCTTTGCAGGCCCGGGCGACCGGCACGATCGATCTGAAGGGCAGCACCGCCGATCTCAACTATTCGCTGACCGCACCCGCCATGTCTCCAATGGAGGGCCTGAGCTGGCAACGCGTCAACCTGGAAGGTCAGATACATGGGCCGTTCACGAAACCCACCGCCAACGGCCGCCTGATCATCGAGCAGTTGGAAGCGCCCGGCGGAGCCCGACTCGCGGCACTCGATGCCCGGGTGAAGGGCGACCAGGGGTACGTTGCCCTGCAAGCCGGGCTCGACGGACTGCAGATTCCAGGGCCTGCTCCCAAGTTGTTTGCGGATTCCCGGCTGACGTTGGAGGGTAACGTCCGGCTCGATGATTCCCGGCGCCCGCTGCAGCTCACGGCCAGTCATCACCTGTTTGTGTTGACTACAAAGGCAGTCACATCGGGCGCCCGGAGCGCGGATCTGAACTTGCGCATCCCGGATCTGAAGCCGTTCACCCCCCTGGCTGGCACGGCCCTTCGCGGCGACGCCGAGTTGCACTCGCATGTTGATTATTCGCCCTCCCTCACCAAGCTGACGGCTGATCTGAAGAGTCATCTGGATGGCGGCGCGGCTGCCTGGGCCGGGCTCGTCCGGGGAGGGCTGACACGACTGCAGATGGCTGCCGAGATGAATGATCAGCGGCTCTCGCTGCAGGATCTGCAACTCACAGCGCGAGCCATTTCGTTGAATGCGCAAGCCCGGGCAGAGCGCACCGGCGATCAGCGCATGAATGTGCGCTTCAATCTCGGGTTGCCTGATCTGCATCGAGTATCTCCGGCGCTCGCTGGTAACTTGAAGGCGAATGGCAGCGTGGAAGGGCCGCAGGCGCGCTTGAGCACCGACACCCGTCTGACTACCAACCTTTCCGTGCACGGTTCACCCCGTGGAACGGTGACCGCCCGGGTTCAAGCAAACGGATTACCCACCGCGCCCGAAGGAGTGCTCGCAGCCGGCGGTGAATTGGACGGCGCGCCACTGCGGGTCAATGTAGAGCTGCAGCCGGCAGGCAATGGCGGCTATCACGCGTTGATTCATCGCGCGGACTGGAAGAGTGCGCACGCCGATGGAGATGTCACACTCGGCAAATCCGTTGCGGATGCTCGCGGCAAGGCTACGATTCGGGTTGCTCAGTTGAGTGATTTCAACACCCTGGTAGGCAGTACGCTCTCCGGCGCAATCAATGGCCAGATGGTCCTGTCCTCGCAACGAAGAAAACCGTCGGCGCAGGTAGATCTGGAAGCCCGGAACGTGGTGGCCGGCGGCGTGACGGCGAACGCAAAGCTCAATGCCGACGGGCCAATGGATGCATTGAAGGTCACCTTGGAAGGTGACTCCCCGGCGGTGGCTGGCCAGCCTGCGCGGATCAACACGGAGACGACGATCAACCTGACTGCCAGGGAGTTGCGGCTCGCCAGCCTGAAGGCTTCCTGGCACGAGCAGGACCTGACACTGCTGAGCCCCGCGAAGATCCGGTTTGCCGATGGGCTGAAGGTTGAGCAGTTGCGGTTGGGTATTCAACGAGCGCGTATCGAGGTCGATGGCCAGGTGTCGCCTGTTCTGGATCTTCACGCGGCAGTGAGACAGATCGAGCCGGCGCTGGTGAATGCTTTCATGCCTGACACGCTGGCTGGCGGCACGATCGATGCGGAGGCCAACGTACGTGGTACCACATCTGCGCCCACGGGTAAGGTGCACTTTCAAGCGCTGGGCCTGCAGGCCAAGAGGGCAGTTGCACAGGGTTTGCCGCCTGCTGACCTGCGCGTTGATGCCAACATGGATGGCACCAACGCCGACGTGAATGCGCAACTCAATGCCGGCCCCAATTCAAAAGTGAGGGTAACCGGTCGGGCGCCGTTGGCAGCGGGTGGGACGGCCGATCTCAAACTGGCCGGCGCTCTTGATCTCGCGTTGGCAAACCCGATCCTGGAGGCTGGAGGTCGGCACGTCGCCGGCACGGTGGTGATCGACACGACTGTGAAGGGCTCCACGGCGGATCCTCAGATCGCGGGTACCGTGCAGTTGGCTGACGGCAGTGTCAGAGACTATGCCCAGGGCATCAGTTTGACGGATATCACGGGGAAACTCAGCGGCGATCAAGGTGGGGTACTTCGTATCGAGCAGCTGACGGCAAAGGCGGCTCCCGGCAACCTCTCGATTCGAGGCACCGTGGGCGTTCTGCAGCCGAAGATACCGGTCGACATCACCGTGACTGCGAAGAACGCACAGCCTGTTGCCAGCAACATCGTGACCGCCAATCTCGATGCTGACATCAAGGTAACGGGCACGGCGCGTGAACAGATGGATGTCAACGGCAAAGTTCATCTCAATCGGGCCGACATCAACATCCCGGGAGGGATGCCACCCGAGGTAGCAGTGCTGGACGTCGAGCGGGACGGAGCCAAACCGCCGGAGGCGCCCGAGACGCCGCTCGTTATCAATCTCAACCTGGATATCGACGCGCCCAACCGTATCCTGATCGGCGGACGCGGCCTCGACGCGGAGATGGGTGGCAATCTCAAGGTACGAGGTACGACGGCAACACCAGTAGTCAGTGGCGGCTTTGAGCTGCAGCGGGGCTTCTTCACGCTGGCCAACAGTAAGCTGACATTTACCAACGGTTCTGTGACGTTCAGCGGAATGGGATTGCAGAAGAAGCTCGACCCTTCTCTGGACTTCACGGCTCAAACGAAGGCGGCCGAGATAACGGCAGTCGTGCACATCACCGGACTTGCGGATGCCCCGCAGATCGAGCTCACCAGTACTCCTGAGCTGCCACAGGATGAAATCCTGGCGCGGCTGTTGTTTGGTGAACCCGCGGCACAGCTCACTGCCTTGCAGTTGGTCCAGACGGGCGCCGCCCTGGCGAGCCTCCGGGGTGGCGGTGGCTCGAGCTTGAATCCCGTCGCGAAGATCCAGAAGGCGTTGGGGTTGGATCGGCTATCGGTGGGTGGTGGTGGGTCCTCTGGGTCCGGGTCATCCTCCGGTCAGACGGGCACCGGGGCCAGCGTCGAAGCTGGGCGCTACGTGTCCAGCCGGGTGTACGTTGGTGTCAAGGAGAAGACCACGGGCGCCAGCAAAGTCGAGGTCGATGTGGATCTGACCAAGCGGCTGAAGTTGCAGGCGAGCCTGGGTAATGGCCCCACGAACGCGCAGGGTGTCACGCCGGAAAATGATCCTGGCAGCAGCCTGGGATTGACGTATCAGTTCGAGTACTGACCGCTCGGGGCGGCTCGCTTGGCGGCAGCCGACGCGCTTGGAGAATCAGTGCCGGCGGCGCGGGTTCGCCATCATCAACGCGGCAGCCACCAACACCAACGCGCCCACTGTGACAGACACTGGATTCGCCGCCGCCCAATTCGCCCCATGGCGCAGGGATCTGGCAGTTCGGGCTTTTGCGGATCGCCAGGCCACCGCCGCCTGATGACGAGGTGAGAGCTCAAATCGCAGGGCGCGGATCGTATGATCGAGCGCCGCCCGGGTGTTATTGATCTGCCGCTCGATTTCGTCAATCGGACTCGCGCTCACGGTTGTGCCCGTCGCAACAGCACATCCTTATCCTTACGCAGTGACTGTTGTGAATGACTGGGAGTCAGGTGCGCTCGCCCGAAGAGCCTGCGACCGCGTTGCAGAAGAATGGAGCCGATACCGGCGGTCACAACTCCAATACAAAGAGCCGCCGCCCAGATCGGCATGAGCTGCGCCAGACCCAGGATGGCCGCAACGAGCAGCGATAACAGAGCGATGTAGAGAAATGCGACGCCGACCAGCACCGCCCCGACGCTCGACAGCAGTCGCGTGAGCGACTGGTACAGCTCGGTCCTGGCTAGCGTCAGCTCCTGCCGCAGCAGTGTTGAAAGCTGATGAGTGAGTTGATGCCACAGACCCGAGATGCTCTGGGCGGAATCTACCGTGTGCGTCTCTTGCCTGTTCATGCGAAATAAACGCCCGGTCCCAGCAGGCGTTCCTTTCAGACGGGTCCTCTATACCTAACATGAGATAAGGGATGCCGTCGACTCGTTCCACGCAGCATGGAGGGCGAGAACCGGGAGTTGACGTCAGGATTGAGGCGGGCCGGCGGACGCCATCGTTGAAGTACTTCCAACACCCGTGCTCGTCAGGTCGGTGCCAGGCTGTAAGTGATTCGCCCGCCTCTTCAGCCGATGGTCAGAATGGGCCCACAGCGGCTGCCGTTCCTGAGCGCGCTGCATCAAGAGCCTGGCAACAGCCAGCTGCGCATCGGTCTCACTGGTACCCGCTGGAAAATTAAAAACCTCGGTCTTATCGAAGGGATTCGTCACCTGCACCTGGACCGGTTCGTCAGGCGCCGCAGGTGGTGCAGGCCTCGTCTCCGGCGCCGGCCGCGCCGGAGACGGTGCGGCCACCTTGCCAACGGCCGCCCGCGCCTGGACGAGCTGTTCCGGATTGGTTGCAACATATGCAATGACGCCGGAAAAAATGGTAGCCACGGCGATCTGGATGGCGATCGCAGGCCAGTCGTTCCTGCCCCGCGCATCGCCTGCGTCGTACCTTGGTTGCTGTGCGTGCACGAGAACGAGCCTCCAACGTAAGCGCGTCAGTCAGCGAAATAGTTGCATGATCATATGTCGTCCTGGCTGAGTGCAGTCAAGACGACGCCGGGAAGCAACAGTTGGAATAATCGGAAGACATCATCGAAATCTGCCGGTGGAGAGATTGCTTTACAAGCAATGCGCATACCTACTCGAACCACTGGCGCAACGCACCGCAACAGTCGCGAGCTTCGCGACGCCCCCGAGGCAACCTGCAGCTTGGCCCAAATAAACTGACGGGAAGGCGTGCCTGCTCTGCTGAGCAGTTCTCCTGCCGCGCCCGGCCTTCGGGTCCGCAGTGACAGTTCGCGCGTGCCTGCTGGGGGTTATGTGGGGAGGCCGTTCGGTTTTGCTGTCACTGCGAACCCGACTCCATGGGGATTACTCTATCCGCACCTGCGAGCCTTCCGCAGGTGCCGAAAGTCACCTGCCGTAACGGCCATCGAACCACGCCAGTGATCCATTGGACTAAAGGCGGTAACACGCGGCGCTCGCATTTTCATGTTGTTTGCTACGAGCTGTGGTGGTCGCAGCAGGCGTGAGCTACTTCCCACCCGCCTCCTTCGCCTTATGCACCAGTGTCAGGAACTCAGCGCGATATCCATAGGGATCATCGCCAAGCGCCCCCCGTGCCTGCCGGATCACATCATCAAACTTCAACGTCCCCGTGTACTTCCCCCCGCGCAGGAGCTGCCCGAATCCCGCCACCGCCGTGGAGAACTCGACACTGTCCCTGAGCGCCTCAGGCACCCCCGCATCGATCCGGATCGGCTGCTCAATCAACCGTGACCGGAATCCATTCGGCAACTTGTATCGGATCCTCAGGAACCCATACTCACTCGCCTTGCCCTGAGCCGCCGCCCTCGCGGGCTCAGCATAGCGACTCTCGTCGATCAGCTTTGCCTTCGAACCCACAGGGGTAATTTCATAGATCGCAGTCACCGCATGACCTGATCCAATATCACCCGCATCCACCTTGTCATTGTTGAAATCCTCGCGATTGAGCGCGCGAGTCTCGTAACCCACGAGCCGATACTCCGCCACCGTCGCTGGATTGAATTCCACCTGGAACTTCACGTCTTTGGCAATCGTGAACAGAGACGCCGTGGATTCCTGCACCAGTACCTTCTTTGCCTCGTTCAAAGTGTCGATGTAGGCAGCAACCCCGTTTCCGTTCTGGGCGAGTGTTTGCCCCATGTCGTCACGGTAGTTGCCTTCGCCGAAGCCGAGGAATGACAGGAATACGCCTTTCTCCCGCTCCCGCTCCACAAAGCCCTTCAGCTCATTGCGGTTGGTAATGCCCACGTTGAAGTCGCCATCGGTGGCCAACAGAATCCGGTTCACGCCGTTCTTACGGAAACTCCGTTCAGCCAGGTCGTACGCAAGCTTGATACCTTCCGCGCCCGCGGTGGAGCCACCCGGCGTCAGCGAATACAGCGCCTGCAAGATAGTCTCTTTCTGCTTGATCGGAGTGGGAGGCAACACCTCCCCAGCTGCCCCCGCATACACAACAATCGCCACAGTATCACTCGGCTTCAACGTCTCGAGCAGCAGCGCCATGGACTTCTGCGCAAGAGGCAGCTTATCCGGCTCATCCATCGACCCACTGACATCGAGCAACAGCACGAGATTGATGTCCGGCTGCTGCCGCACCGGCAGCTCATAGCCCTTGATGCCGATGTGAATCAGCTTCTTGCCTTCACCCCACGGCGAGTCACTCACTGTCACGGTGGGCTCGAATGGCTGATCCCTTGATTCGGACGCAGGCCAGGCGTAGTCGAAGTAGTTGATCATTTCCTCGACACGAACGGAGTCAACCTGCGGCAACCTGCCCTGGTTCAACTCTCTGCGTACGAAGCTGTAGGACGCAGTGTCCACATCCGCGGAGAAGGTTGAAACGGGCTCGGTCGACACCTGCTTCACCGGGTTGATTTCGAAGTGCTCGAACTGATCCCGGCCTTCATCAATCGATCGGAACGATTGTTGAATGGACTGCGGCTCCTTTCGGGAAAACATCCGGTTGAACCACGATGATTTGGTCGCCCTCGTGCCGGTCACTGAGATTTCGCCGAGGCCCACGTCTGAACCGGGGCCCGGCGACGGCTGCACCGCCGCGACCGCGGTCGATGCCGTCATGGCAGATGCATAGACCTTGTCGTGTCCCACAACCACTTCGTCGACTTCAGGCGGACTGACAGGAGCGATCACCGATGGATCCGGTGTTGTGATCGCTTCAGCGGAAGACGCGGGCTTCCCGGTACGTTGCCGGTGGGGATTCAGCGCTTTCGGACGACCGCGGACAGCTTCCGGTGGGATCACTGCCTTGGGTTGTTGAGCTTCTGTCTTTTCTTCAGGCATTGCGGGAGTGGGCGCAACGGGTTCGCTTTCCTGGATGACCGGAGGTGTCGGATTGTTAACTTCGGGTATCGTTGCAGTGTCGATGCTCGGGCGGACCGCAACCTGCCTTTGACCTGGTGGTACCAGGAAGAATGTTGAAACGGCCACGACCACCACGCACGCTGTTGCCAGTCCGCCCAACCACAGGTTTCGCGACGGCCGGCCGCGGCCGGTACCCGGGAAAAGCCGCCGCAGCCTGAAGAGCCAGGTGTCTTTCGGCGAAATCGTCTGATTCGCCGCGGCATGTACACGCTGAAACTCAGCCAGCGCAGCGTTCCTGCTCCGAAGTTGTGCCTCCGCGTCCGGTGCCGGAGCGGTTGCCTGTCGCAGTTGATGTTCGAATGAGTGTGCATTCATACGCCACCGCCCATCAGGGCTTCAGCCTTGTTCATGTGTTTGCGTATGGCGTGGATCCGCCAGGAGATGGTTGATTCAGAAACCCCGAGGATCTGGCCGGCCTCCGCGTGGCTCAGTCCCTCGGCGTGGACGAGGAGGGCGGTTTCCTTCATGCCCTCGCCGATGTCGTCGAGCTGGTCGAGGAGCTGCACGAGGTAGATGTAGTCCTCGGATCGCTCCGATCCACCACCAGGCGGATCGTCCGCGGGAAGGGCATCGTGATCGTGGCGCTGCTGCGTCCGTTGCCAGTCCCGTGCGCAACTGATCACCAGTTGATACAACCAACTGGTGAACGCCGCCTGGAATCGATACTGCGCCAGGCTACTGGCGAGCTTGATGCACGACTGCTGAGTGATGTCCTCCGCATTCGTCCGGTGCCCGCACCACTTCCAGGCGATGCGGTAGATCGCGGCGTAGTGCAGATCCAGCAATTCGGAGAAGGAGGCAACGTCTCCGCCCTGCGCCCGCCGTATGAGACCTGTTGTTGGGTCGTCCATTCGAGCTCTTCTGTGGCCTGTCGAATCCTTAGACGGCGCGATGGGGGGAAACCTTGGAAGGCGGTGATTATGTTACGTTCAGGGGCTGCGCCCGTACGGCGCCTCCTGTTTAACGGCTTCAGGTTACCTGGCGGGCTGAGTCCCTACTTATATTCTCCCTCCAGCCCGGCCGCTTCGCGGCCCGCGACGGTGCCTGCGGCGATTATTATTCCGCCTTCGGCGGCAGGTAGGGTGCCACAGGTTGGGCGCGCCCTGGTGAAGGGGCTCTGCGGCGTCGGCTGAGCACGCTTCCATCCTATATTTGTCATTAGGTCGATAACAGATCACAACTGTTCAGCGACGCGGACCGACAGTTGGTTATGCGCGCAAGCCGACGCCGCAGACCCCCTTCACTATGCCGCTCGAGGTGGCGGACCGCGAGTCTCCAGCATGATACAAAGCTCGAATACAACCTTTTCCAGCCCCGCTGCATCCAATCGGCTTTGGATCCTCCTCAAAAACCGATAAGCAAGGAGTGGTGCTCAAATGACAGTCGTTCCGGTTCGACTAGCGTTGATATGTCTGTTTGCAGGGTTGGTCGTCGCGTTTGCGGTTGGAGCGGATCAGTCCCCCTCGGGCCACGCAACGAAGACTCGCTTGCCGGCGGGTGCCGAAATTCATTCCGTGCTGGCACATCCGGTCTTTAGTCGTCCATACGCCTGCATGGAGCATGGCAAGGACAGCCTGCAGTGGGATCTGGGAGACGCGTTGGCGACGGACTGCTTCATCGCAGCGACGATCGAGGTCAATGCGCCTACTTGGCCGCGCTTTTACACTGGAAGCGGTAGTGAAAATCAGGATTGGTACGGTTGGCAACAGGATGTGCTCTCGCCATGTACCTGCGACGTCGTCGAAATACATCTCAACCCTGTGACAAATCGTCCCGGTGTCATGGGCAAGGAACGAGCGTCAGCCATCAGATTGAAAAGACCCGACGGTGTTGTCTTCATGGTGGTGCACATTGATGAGCCTCGGGTACGGGTTGGAGAGGCCGTCAGGGAAGGCCAAGTGCTCGCGCAGGTAGGTAACAACGGTCTTTCAAATCATCCGCACATCCACATCGGCGCCTACAAAGGCTCGGAGCCTTTACAAATCCGCTTCAATCAGCGCTTCATCGAATAATGTATATTTGTCAGGTCGACATACTCGCACATTGGTTTCGTTCGAGTTCGAATGTCTGCCAGCGTCCAGGAGAAGTCATTCAACATCGCGGCGCCAATCGTTGACAATCGGGGGGCATAGTGGGGTCCTCCACCCGAGATCAGCGCGTGCAGTGGAATTTTCCAGCGTCCCCAAAATATCAATCTGTCGTCAGGTCTGCTGCAGGAATGTCGTGATCTCGCCGTCGATTGCTTCAGGGGCGTCCTCGAGGCTGTAGTGGCCGACTCCGGTCAACCTGCATATCGGTGCCTGAGGAAACAACTCGTTGAAGAGCGGGAGGAAATGCTCGGCATTCAGTGTGCGATCGGCCGTCCCCCAGATCGCTAAAGCGGGCTTGGACTGGATCGTTTGCCGGGCTGCCGCATCAGGCGCCTCAAAACGATGTGCGTTAATGGCGAAGCCCTTGGCCCAACCGATTGCGCCGACGCAGTCGGCCGGGCTCGCAAAACGGGATCCATAGGCACGTAACCAAGTGTCGCTGATCAGCGCGTGATTCTGGAAACCGTTGAGCTTCAAGGTACTCAGAATGTTGAAGCCGAGCTCGCCCAACACGCCCTCGAGACGCCCCGCGGATTCAGCTTTGAGTATCCACTGAAACCAAGGCGAAATCCGGGCATTGGCGGTTAATCGGTCGATGAGCGTGGGTTGCCCAAATGGCGTGGGACCATTGGTGCTGACGACTCGGCGGATGCGGTTCGGATGTCGCGATGCCAAGCCCATGCCAGCCGGCCCGCCGAAGTCGTGCATGACCAGCGTAATGGCTCGCAGGTCCAGCGCCAGCACGAAGCGCTCGAGGTTATCGATGTGATCTTGCAACCAGTAGCTGCGGTCCTGTGGCGTATCGCTTTTGCCAAATCCCATGTGATCAGGAACTACGACGCGATAGGTGCCCCGCAGAGCGGCAATCAAGCTCCTGAAGAGATAGCCCCATGTTGGCTCACCGTGGAGACACAGTACGACTTGCCCGTCCCGGGGCCCTTCATCGACGTAGTGCATGCGAAAACCGGGAGCATCGGTGAATCGCGGCGTATAGGGGAATGTTTCGTCAAATGTTTCGTTGGCTAGGGTCACGAAATTTTCTCGTCTCGAAAAGGCGGCTGTGCGAGGGCGTATATCAGGTTGCAACATGCAACCAGTTGATTTGTAACATGAGCAGTTTTATATTGCAACCACTCATCAGGGAAGCACCAACTGCAGGGTCCTCAATGCGCCGAATACCCAGACAAATAGGCGGTAGCGATGGTTAAACGAACCACCCACGAGGACTCTCTGTGCGGTGTCGCCAGGCCGCTGGACGCGATCGGTGACTGGTGGTCGTTGCTGATCGTCCGCGACGCTTTCGACGGCCTGTGCCGATTCGGAGAGTTTCAGAAAAATCTCGGCCTTGCGAAAAACATCTTGTCAGTGCGTCTGCGCAACCTCGTGGCTCACGGCATCATGGAGACAGCTCCAGCCTCTGACGGCAGTTCCTATCAGGAGTATGTGCTCACCGCGAAGGGGCGCGGCCTGTTCCCGCTGCTCGTTGCCCTCAGGCAATGGGGCGAGGAATTCTTCTTCGAACCAGATGAGGCCCACGTGCTCCTCGTAGATAGGAAGAATGGCCTTCCAGTGCGCAAGCTGGAGCTGCGGTCCCAGGATGGGCGCGCATTGGCCGCCGAAGACACGATCGTGCGTTCGCCCCCGAATCCGGCCAGGGGCGCACCGGTGTCCGGACGCAAATCCGCGCGAGGAGTGAAACGCGCCCTTCGGCCTGAAAAGTATTCGGCCAGCCGACGTTCCAAGCGGGAGATAAAACAGGACTGAGACGTCGATGCGACGGACATTTGGCCACTCGCGCCGGCTGTACTGCGACGCCGAGTGAGCACGCTGTTCTCCTATGCCGCTCGAGGTCGTCTGCTTCGCTGTGCGTCTCACGAGCGACATGACCGCAGATGACTTTCGGCACCTGCCAGCCCCCGGCCGAGCGCGTAACGTACACACCCATGGAGCCGAGCAAAAAAAGCAAGGCTCATGACTCAAAAACCAACTCATCAACCTGAAACTTTTGGAGAATTGATATGAAGATCGAGAACCTGGGTAAGGAACTGGACACCGAGACAATGACCGAAGTGAAAGGCGGTATCGCCCTGACCGGTCAGGTCGTTCCCACCAACGTGCAGAGCAACGCGCTCGAGCAGGCTTTCAACATCGCGGCCAACGGCCCGGTTGCGATTGCCAACGACGCCACTCAGTCGAACGATTCGGACCAGGACAGCTTCGTGCCGGTAGGCTCACTGTTCGTGACCCCTTTCCTGAGCAAGGTGGTTCGCTGATAACCGCCACCAGTCGGGTGGGGTGTCGCAACGGCCCCCACCCTTCTCTGTGTCACTGAGGGCCGCAATCGCGGCCCTTTTTCATTGGTGCTCAGGCGAGTTGGTGTTGCTGCGACGGCGCCGTGATCAATTCGCATGACGCGCATTCAGGCGCCGGCAGAGAATACTTGATTCACCCACTCAATGAACACGCGCACGCGTGGCGACAACTGGCGCCGCTGCGGATATAGCAACGACACAGGCGTGGGCGTCGGCGGATAGTCATCGAGCACTGTCACCAAGCTTCCGGCCGCGAGATCTGACTCGAGATGGTAGCGCGGCGCCTGAATCAGTCCGAGGCCGAGTCTTGCGGCGGCTACGAAGCTTTCGGCACCGCTGACTGACACGGCCGAGGGCAGCGCGCAGTGACGCACAGTACCGCCATCGGTGAACTCCATCGGAATCGTCGTACCGGTGGCGGACGACACGAAACCCAC
>Ga0207703_10000615_pt1 | contig 36025 bp, 61 predicted proteins | sample KBSSwiS12_FD_184304 | JGI IMG/M metagenome (GOLD analysis project Ga0207703, IMG submission 184304) | Switchgrass rhizosphere microbial communities from Kellogg Biological Station, Michigan, USA - KBS Switchgrass S1-2 (SPAdes) (version 2) | ecosystem: Host-associated > Plants > Roots >... | reverse complement strand
CGTTTCTCCGCCTGCGTGAGCTTCGTGTTCAACCTCGGCTGCTCGGCCTTCAAACACTCCACGCTGGTCAAGATGATATGGGCCGAGGATTGGGATGCAGCCGCCGCAGAGTTCCAGCGCTGGAACCGCGCGGGTGGCAATGTCCTTCCTGGCCTGACCAAGCGTCGTCTGGCCGAAGCGGCCCTGTTCTCGGAGGCGTGATGCGCGCGAATACCCACAAGCTCATCCAGAACTTCAATGCGCGTCTTGCTAATGCGGAAATTGCGCTTCATCCGAGATGGGATGCCTACTACGACAAGCGCACGATGGAATGGTTAGAGCCCGCATGTAGTGATCCCGCGTGTGACTACTGCAAAGATCGGCCAGAGAAGGCCACGGCTCCGTGATTGAAGACCTCTTCCACCTCGCCGACTTCATCACCCTCCAGCTAGGGAAGGCTCCGGTCCTCGCTGTCGTCTGCGGATTCGCCATGTCCTGGGGTCTGACGCAGTGGTTCAAGTTCTACATCCCCCAAGCCTGGACTCCACTATCCCGCCAGACCGCCTCTCGCATGGTCGCTATGGCCTCCGGAGTGGCTACGACCTACGCTCTGGACGTCACTACCCGCGGCATCGTCTCCGGCCTCCTGGTCGGCCTGTGGTCCCCGTACAGCTTCCGCGCTGCGATGGTCCTGATCGGCTACCGCTGGCCGGAGCTGAGAGAAGCCCTTTCCCAAGACATAGAGGTGAAGCCATGATCGATTACATTCTCGTCTTCCTCGGCGGCGCTGTCGCGGGGGCCATCTTCCACAAGGCTATCTCTGCATGGTTCGCCAAGAAAAACATCGTTCTGCCGGAAAAGTGAACGTGATCGCTAGTGGACATCCTGGGGCTGGTAGACGCATCCATCCTGAAAGCGGAAGCCACGAGGCGGCTATCTCTGCGCGACCCCGCAAGATGGACCGAGATCGAGCTGGATCACGTCGCGATGCTCGACACGCTGAGGCAGATGCGCGAGCACTACGCGGGACACATGCAGGCATGTCGGCAGCTTACCGAAGCGGCTACGAATCTTTCTGGGCTTTACTACGAGAAAGCGCCAGGCGAGTGGCTGCTGAAGACCGGGAAAGCTGCCCACTTCCGGCGTGCGCTATACACACTTCTTACCCTACTCCGTGATGCCTGACAGTCAAATAGCCGTCAAATAGGATTGCGTGATGTCCATTTCCTGTATGTGCGCCGATCCAGACTGCCAGATCAACGGCTGTCGGATCATCCGAAAAGGGTTCGAAAAGCCACGCCCATACGAATATGTGGGGATGGGATGGCGATGCCCGAATTGTGGCGCCGGCCTATCTCCAAGCACTTCACGCTGCAGCTGCGTTCCCATGCCTGAGAGTGCGACACGTGTCTCTTAGTGCGTATGCCATTGCCGGAACCGCCCTACTCGCCCTCATCCTTGGCGCCTTCGGCTATGGTGACGTACGAGGCCACAGGAGCGCGCAGGAGGCGTGCAAGACTGAAAAGGCTACAGCCCTACAGGATGCCTTTAGTAAATGGACCACAGCGCGTTCTGCGCAGGATTTGGCGGATTCCGCAGCACGAGCAGCCGACCAAGAACGCCAGAAAGCCGCCAGCGACCAGTTACAGGCTATCGCTGACAAGTTCTCGGGGATCAAGCTGCAGGTCGCCAAGGTACAGCCGCCAGCCAAATGTGAACTGTCTCAGGACTACGTGAGACTATGGAACGGAGAGGGGCTGTGAGGGGAGTACTGAGAGGCGCGCTAGAGTTCGTGTCGCAGGTAGTCGCGGGCCTGATCGTGTTCGGGTGCATGATGGCTTTCTGGGCATTCCTAGCGCTGCTCGTGGGCTGCACGCCCAAGCAAACTTTGGCGCCAGTCACTCTGCCGCCCGTCTGCTCGGCTCCGCGCGAGCTTCCGAGCATGCCGGATTTGCCTGCAATGCTGCCGAATCTGCCAACCGCATCACAAGACTACGCAGCCGATTTGCTGGCCAACCGAATTGCCTCGCAAGAGCTATATGCAGCCTGCGTTTCGCGCTATTCTTCCCTTCGGGATTGGGTGACTCATGGCAACTGACGTTCTCGCCATCGCCCTATTCGTCATCATCGTTCTCATCCTTGCCTTAGGACTCCACATCATGGCTACGCTCGCAGACCTCCAAGCCGCTGTTACCCGCAACACGAACGCCACGCAGAACGCCGTCAATGCCTTCGCAACGGCCGTTCCTGACCTCCAGCCGGCTATCGACCAGCTCGACGCCAACTCGGCGGCGCTCGAAGCGCTCGTTCCTCCGACTCCGTAAGGAGAATCGCATGGCGACCAGCACGCTGATTCCTGCCGCTACAGCCGCGCAAGCCGTCCAGCAGCCTTTCAATACGGCAGGGCAGGCTTTCGTCATCGTCGGTGCAGATAACCTTGCCACGACCGAAACCGCCCCACTCTGGATTCAGATCGGCGCCACCTATAAGCAGGTAACGGACACGGCCGGTAACGTCATCCAGCTCACGGCCACGATCCCCGCTGTCCAGCTCGTCGGAGGCCCGACCTACGCCGCCACGAAGAGCGCCACGGCCGGAGCGTGCGGGGTCTACGTCCTGGGTGGTTCTGCCCGAGTCCTCGCCGCATGAGCCTCGCGTCTGGCATCAACCAAAGTCACTACGTCTTAGGTTATGCCCAGACGCTGGAGGATGCAGTCTTTGGGAAGTTCCAGCGCCTCGTAGACCCCAATCTCACGCTACCGGGACTGTGGTCTATTACTGGCGCAGCATTCTCCGTGTCCGCAGGGGTAATGACGGTTCTCACAGGCGCAGGGACGATCACAGGACCTCTAACGCAGCCCATTAGCCCAGGGTACCCCTTCACATTCTCCAGTAACATCACGCTGAACCCTCTGAACGGCCCGATCGCCATTAGCTTGGTGAACTCGGACACTACTACCCAGCAAATCTACTCCGGCACCCCGAATGGAGTTATCCAGGTCTCGGGGACGACCAGCAAGACGGTCGTGGGCCTCCAGTTCGCGAGCAACAATGTCCTCGCCATCGGAATGCTCATCACAGCCCCTTCCCTTGTCGCCTGACATCCCTCTTCCGAGGTGGTGCCAAGCTGCTACAATCCGTCCGCGCTATAAGCTAGACGATCTGAGGACATATGAACTTCAACCCAATTCAAGGGCTTCAGAATCGCTGGAACAACATTCAGGCACACCCGCTGCAAAATCTCGCCAGCCTAGGCCTCGGAGCCATGGTCCCCGGGGGCGGCCTTCTCGCTAACCGCCTGTTCGGCTATTACAATAATGGCCAGTTCAATAACTCAGCCGACCGCCTGCAGCAGAACATCACCAACCAAGGCCAGCATGCAGGCCAGTCCTTCATGGATAAGCCGCTGAATGGACCTTTAGGAAGCGTGCAGGGCGGAAATGCGGGACTGGCGCAAGCCTTCCTGGGTAACATGGGAAGTCCTGCCAATACCGGTAACCTCAACATGTCAAACTTCTTCGGCCGAGGAACCCAAGGATTCAGCGGTCCCAACGCCGGAGGCCTGCTCGACTTCCTAGGCCCAGCCCCACAGAGCGGCCCGGGCGGAACGTTCGCTAACGGCGGGGCAATGAACTACGCCAGCAGCCCAACCAACAATGGCTTCAACGGGTTCGGCAGCCTCGGCAGCAACCTCGGTGGCTCCAACATCGGCGCTAACACAGCGTTCGGCGGTACCTACTGGGTCAATCCTCCAGGTGCGGGCAATAACGGCAACCGTGGCAAAGACATCAACAAGCAGCAGCAGTAACGTTGCATAAAAACAACACTGTATTCAAAACGATAAACTTACGATCAATATGGCAAACCGTGGCGCTCCCTTAGGAAACCAGAACGGCATCAAACGTAACCAGATGTGGGCGGAAACGCTGCGCAGGCAGGTAGCGCAAAACCCCGAGGCTATGCGCAAGATCGCGCTCAAGGTTCTGGACATGGCGATGGAAGGCGACATGGCAGCCATACGCGAAATAGGCGACCGCCTGGATGGCAAGGCAGTCCAGCAGGTCATCATGGACGCCACTATCGAGGACAAGACCGTCCGCGAATACACCGATCACGAGCTAACGGCCCTGCTCGCACAGAAAGCGGCCGAACGCCCAGAACAAAGGAATCACTGACATGTCGCTTCGCAATGAACAGTCCGGCCCCACCATGCTGGTCACCAAGGTCGACCTCAACACGGTCGGCGATACGCCGGTATCGGTCCCCTTCGCCAAGTACATTGTCCGCCGCATGACGCTGTTCGATGCCAGCACCACGCTGGCCGCGTCCAGTGCGACGATTGGCGCTTACACGGCAGCGGCGGCTGGCGGCACGGCTATCGTCACGCCGGCTACCGCTACGGGCCTCACGGCGGCTACCAAGTTCAATGATCGCACGGTGGCTGTGTCCGCTGACTATCAGACGGCACCCGTGCTCTATATCCGCGTCGGCGTGGCGAATGGTGCTCCGGCGACGTGTTCGGTCTGTTTCGAGCTTGAGTGTCTGGAAGGCTAACGGTTACCCACTCCGCCAGCCGTAATCCGCTCGGGACCGGCTGGCTCTTTTTAGGGGAAGATTGTGGAAACGAAAGCCAATATTGAAACGTTCGCGATGCCGGCCATTGATCCCGACAAGTTCGCCGAGGCTGCGGAGCGCGCTACAGCAGCTAACAGTATCGACCACGAAGGTCTGACCGAGCGCGTGAAGATGCTGGAACTAGCCCTGAACTACGTGAGCCAGCAGCAGTTCCCGCAGCCCGAGCAGACCTATGGCATGCTGGTCGCGCTGGCGCTGAAGGGTAAGGACAGGTGGACCCTGAAGCCAGTGTGCCCAACCTGTGGCAAGACCTACGCAAACCAGGGCGTGTGCCGGGACTATTTCCACCAGCCTGCGCCTGTCCGGGACTTGATCGGATGAACATCAGCTTCCCCCTGTCTCACTTAGCCAACGCTGTTGCAGAAATACAACATGCTGGATGAAGCCGCCATCGCCGAGGAACTGCTTGCCCGCAGGCAGGCTCGGCGGTCGCTGATTGCGTTCGCCAGCGAGGTAGACATTCCCGGCGCGCCGCTGAGCGAGGATGACGACGAGCCGCAGTTCCACAAGATCGAGACCCGTCTGGCTGCGCACCACAAGCTGCTGTTGGAGACGCTCCAGCGCGTGTCTGAGACGCCTGGTGGAAGGGCGATGGTGTTCATGCCCCCCGGCTCGGCAAAGAGCACCTACGCCTCCGTGGTGTTCCCTGCGTGGCTGATGGGTAGGAAGCCAAAGACCCAGATCATCCTCGCCAGCTATGCCACGGGCCTCGCCAAAAAGCATGGCCGGCGAACAAGACAGCTCGTGAGCAGCAAGCGGTATCGGCAGATATTCGATACGGTGCTGAGCAAAGAGTCGAGCGCCGCCAACGAATGGGCTCTGGACAATGGTTCGGAGTACATGTCAGGAGGCTTGCAGTCTGGCCTCACTGGTAACCGCGCAGACGGCTTGCTGGTGGATGACCCTGTGGCAGGCCGTGAGGAAGCCGAGTCGGAAGTCCTGCGTGAAAAGACGCTAGCTGCTTACGAGGACGACGCGCGTACGCGTATCAAGCCTTCCGGCTGGCGCGCCATTGTGTCCACCCGCTGGCATGAGTCAGACCTGTGTGGCCGGATTCTGCCAGAGAACTGGAGCGGCGAGTCGGGCAAGATTCTGTGTCGTGACGGTCATTACTGGGAAGTCATCTGCCTCCCCGCCGAGTGCGACCGGCAGGATGATCCCTTGGGCCGCAAGATTGGTGAGGGGCTGTGGCCGGAATGGTTCACTAAGGGCCACTGGGACGAGTTCAAGTCCAACCCCAGAAGCTGGCTCAGCCTGTACCAGCAAAAGCCCACGGCGGAGCAGGGCACGTACTTCAAGCGCGAGTGGATCAACCTCTACGACCACAAGCCCGCAAACCTGACGATCTACCTATCTGGCGACTTCGCCGTGAGTGAGGGCGGAGGTGACTGGTCCGAGCTTGCCGTGTGGGGTGTTGACACGCAGAACAACATCTACGCCTTGGACTGGTGGAGCGGCCAGACGACCTCAGACGCTTGGGTGAACCGCATCCTGGAGTTCTCCGCGCAATACAAGCCGATCTTCCTGGTGGCTGAGTCTGGTGTGATCCGCAAGTCTGTCGAGCCGTGGCTGCGCAAGGAGATGGAAGTCAAGCGCGAGTACATCGCCTGCGAATGGCTGCCTACCACAGGCGACAAGCCCGCGATGGCGCGCAGCTTCCAAGCTATGTGTTCGGCCCACAAGGTCTATTTCCCGAAGACCGACTGGGCGGCGAGAGCTATCAATCAACTGATGAAGTTCCCCGCTGGCTCACACGATGACGTGGTGGATGCCTGCGGTGTATTCGGTCGGTTCATCGACCAGACCTGGGCCGCTCCAAAGCTGCCGCAGAAAAAGCCTCTGGTCTGGGATGCGCCTATTACCATGAAGGAATTTGAGGCCGCATGAGCACGTTGCGCGACCGCTGGATCAAGCGCCTGAAGCAGGAAGAGAAGGCGCACGCGGACTTCCGCCGTGACGCGGAGTCGGCCCAGCGCGCGTACTACGCCGAGACGGCGCGGGAAACGAACAACACGTTCACCTACCCCTTGTTCTGGTCTACCGTGAAGGTGCTGCATGGCCGAATCTACGCCCAGCCTCCCAAGCCTGATGTCCGCAAGCGTTACCCCGACCAGTCCGGTACCAGCGATCCCAGCTTTGTGGGCGCTCAGCCAGCCCAAGGACAGCCTGCACCTCTTGGGCAACCTCCGCAGGGAGCGGGAGCACCAGGAATGGGTGGCAACGGAATGCCGCCAAGTCCCGTACAGGGCGGCATGCAAGGCCCAGGCGCGCCGCCACAGCCTCCGCAACCACCACCTGTAGACGACAACAAGATCGCTCAGGCGATGGAGCGCGCGTTGTCCTATACGATCGACACGACCGAGTTCGACTCTGATGGCCATATGGCGGTCAATGACCTCCTCGTCGCCGGCCTTGGTATCGCCAAGGTCGAGATGCAGACGGACACTGAGAGCCAGCCTGTGCTGAACCCGATGACGGGCGAGCCGATCATGCTGGATGATGAAACGGGGCAGCCGTTCGACCCGATGATCCACACGGGTGAGCCTATCCCCGCCATGCAGGATACGGTGGTGGATCAGGTCTGTAACCTCGTGGCGTTTGGATGGAATCAATTCCGCTGGGAGCCGCAGCAGCATTGGAATAACGTGACCTGGGTCGCCTTCGATCATTGGCTGACCGCTGACCAGATCAAGGACAAGTGGGACGTAGACCTCTCCAAGAATGGGATCGGCGGGACTGGTGGCATGAAGACGCCGAACAAGCCCGATTCCAACATGTACAAGGAGCAGTACTGCGTCCACGAGATTTGGGACAAAGACAAGAAGCAGCGCATCTTCATCTGCGAGGAACTGGAGGAGGAGCTTCAGTCCGAGGAAGATCCGCTGGGGCTGAAGGACTTCTTCCCCTGCCCGAAGCCGATGATGCTCAATGTGAAGGACGACGACCTCGTTCCGGCGCCGGACTACAAGTACTGCGCGCCGATGTTCAAGGAATGCACGCGCCTGACAGACCGCATCATGTCGCTGACGCGGCAGATCAAGGATGTCGGGTTCTATGACGCGAGCTTCTCCACAGAACTACAGGACATCAACAAACTGGAGGATGGTGCGCTCAAGCCCATCGCCAACCTCCAGGCGAGACTCGAAGCCCTGAAGCCCGGGTCGTCTGGCTACGATTCCGTCGTGATGATGCGCGACAACACGGGCAAGGTGAGTGTTGTTCAAGAGCTGATTCAGCTCCGCGAGCAGACCAAGCAGAACATCTGGGAAATCTACGGCGTCTCGGACATCCAGAGAGGGAGTACGGACCCGAACGAGACGGCGACCGCTCAGAGCATCAAGGCGCAGTGGGGCGATATTCGAGTCGGCGAGCGAATCCGCATCGTCGCCCTGTTCTTCCGCGATGTGTTCCGCATCATGTCGGAAATCATGGCGGAGAAGTTCCAGCCCGATATTCTGGAGAAGATGACGGGCATCCAGCTCACCGATGCCGAGCTTCAAGTCCTGAAATCCGACTATGGCCGCTGCTACGCCATCGATGTGGAGAGCGATTCCACGGTGGTGCAGGATGAGTACGCGGAGAAACAGAACCGCCTAGAGTTCCTGACGACGGTCACGGGTTACCTGCAGCAGATTCTCCCAGGCATCCAGCACGGGCTTATCCCTGCCGACCTTGGCAAGGAGCTGATGTTGTTCGCCGTGAACACCTTCAAGAACGGCCGCCAGCTCGAACAGGCGATCAATTCCGCCCCTGGCACGATCCAGCAGATCAGCCAGTTCCAGCAGACGGCTCAACAGGCTCAGCAGCAGGTACAGCAGCTCCAGAAACAGCTCCAGGACACGCAGAAACAGCTCCAGCAGGTCAACGCGGGCAAGGAGCAGCGGGAGAATATCAAGACCGCCACGGACGCTCAGAGCAAGCAGGTCAGTGACCAGAAGACGGCTGCTGAGACGACACGGACCGAGCTGGAGACGGCTCAGATTGCGCAGGGCATCCACGAACAGGCATCGAGCCCGATCAAGGGGCCACCGATCGATAAGACCTTGGCAGGGCATGTCGCCTCCCCGGGGCATTTCCAGTGATCCTGGAGGACGGGAGATTCCGTCCTTGGTTGGAGCAGAAGGTTGGAATCACGCTACAGCAGGACGCTCGCTTCATCGGTAGAATAGTCCATGGTGAAGTTGCATGGGTTGTGGGATTCAGTCACTACGTAATGCACAAGAATGGTGCAGACATCGAGCTGACAGTAGCGGTAGAGAAAGGCATTACGCGGGACTCGCTGAAAGTGGTGTTTGGGTATGTGTTCGACACGGCACGTTGTAATCGCTGCACGGTAAAGACGAGCGCGAGCAATGCGAAGGCGATCGAACTGGCAAGACGGTTGGGTTTCGTCCATGAAGGAACGCTGAGAGAGGGGCTTGGCGATGAAGACACGATGATTTATGGCCTGTTGAGGAACGAATATGGGAAGCAGTACCAGTAAGCCACCTCCGGCCCCCGATCCGAAGGAAATCATCGGGCTGGAGAACCAGTACAACCGCTACAACACCTCCAATCCCTTCGGATCGACAAATTGGAGCACCGGCGCGAACGGTCATGAGACGCAGACGACCACGATAAGTCCGGAAATGCAGCAAGCGATGGACCGAGCCTTCGCTGCCTCCGCCACGCCCTACACGAAAGAGTATGTCCCCCAGGGGATGGATCAGTTGACCTCCGCCATCCTCGGCAAGGTCGGCAAAAACTACGGAGTATCCGGCTTGAACACGAATCTAAAATCGCAAGGGCAGAGTCCGCCGAGCGCCAACATCCCAGGCCAGCTCAATGGGGGCGGCATGGGGAGTCCGATGCAGATGCATTCCTCCATGGCTCCTCAGGGCGGCCCGATGGGTTCGCCGATGCAAATGGGCGCCCAACAAATGTCCCCGCCCCAGTCGGGTCCGAATGCGGCCTATGCGCCGTTCCAGCAGTACATGCAGCACCAGGGGAATTTCGCCACGACAGGCGGCATTAATCCCGGAAGCTATGGAAACCAGCAGAGTTTGCAGCAGCTCCTGCAGATGTTCGGCGGTCCGGGGGTGGGGCAGATTGGTCCACGCACGATGCCTGTCGGTAATCAGGGGAGCTAACGATGCCTGCCTCCTACCTCGATCAGCTTCGCCAACAGGGGTATTCGGGCGACTATACCTATAACGGGCAGCAGCAGCATTTCGTGAATGGAGTCAACCAGACGCCTCAGACGTCAGGCGCTACTGGAGCGAACGGAGCGCCACACCCTACCGGAACGCAGGGCGATCCGATCTTCGGCAATATGTCGGGCTCCGCGCAGGGGGTTGGCCAGACGCAGATGTCGCCATGGGCGGGCTGGGCGAATACGGGAGGCGTAAACCCGCAGGGATGGATGAGCCTGGGTGGAGCGCCGAACACCGATTACCTCGGCATGGGGAATTGGACGCAGGGCGGAGCTGATCCTACGCATGTGCAGGGCACGAGCGCGCAGGACATGGCCTCGACCATGCAGCCGTATGTCGATTCGGCCTATCAGCAGGCGACGCGCACGCTCGATCCGCAGTGGCAGCAGCAGAGCGCGGCTTTCGACCAGCAGATGATCAACCAGGGCATTCAGCCCGGTAGCGCTGCGTACAACACCGCCAAGCAGCAGTTCGATCAGTCCAAGAACGACGCCTATTCCCAGGCTCAGGCTCAGGCTCAGCAGCAGGGGCTCGCCGCGCAGAACCAAGCCTTCGGGCAAGGTCTCTCGCAGTCCCAGCTTGCCGCGCAGCTTTCCCAGGCCCTTATCGGAGCTAACTCCCAGTACGCCGGCCAGCAGCTCCAGGGCAATCAAGGGATCATGCAAGCGTTGCTTGGAGGTAATAGTGGGATCGCGCAACAGATCATCGGCGGTAACGCCACACGCGGGGCAGCAGAGGCCGGCGCATCAGCATCGAGGGCAAATAGCATGAACTCCTACAACCTCGGGATGGCGAACCTTGCCCAGCAGGGCCAGCAGAACGACTTCGGCAACCTCATGCAGCTTCTTGGCATGGGCCAGGGGGTGGGGCAGTACAACAACAATCTGCTCAACCAAGACCAGAGTCGCAACCAGAGCTTCTTCGGTTACATGCCGGGAGGGAATGGCGGCAACATCGATGTCCAGAACCCGTATCAGAACTACTACAACGGGCAGCTCAACCAGAACAACTACGCCAACAACCAGGCGAACGCCAACAACCAGAACTGGGCCAACTATGCGGGCCTGTTCGCGGCCATGCTTGGAGGCTAAATGGACGCCTCTCAGCTCGCGATGATGAACTTCGCCGATCCGTCCACGATGGCGGACCTGATGGCGCAGCAGCAGCAGTTACAGCAGAAACAAGCGCTCGCTCAGCAGCTGATGTCGCAGCAATACGTGCCTAACTCGGGGCGCGGCGGCGTGATCGGAGCGATCCTCGGAAATCTCGCTGGCGGGATGTTGCAATCGCGCAACAACGAGAAGATGTCAGACCTTCTGCGGCAGCAGTTAACCGCGCAGAGCCAAGCCGCACAAGCGGCGCGCACGCAGCAGATTCAGGACGAATACCGGAAGATGCAGGAGGACATTTTCAAGCAGTCCTCGATCGACACGAACAAGTCGAAGGCGGAAAGGGATTATCAGAAGCGCGATGTTTCGGGCGGCATGATTGTCGATCCGACGAATCCTGGGGCGTCTACAGCAATCCCAGGCTACATGGATCAGCAGCTTGCCTTGAAGGCCGCTGAGGCAAAGATCGCTGCTGCCAATCGTCAAGGGCCGGCCGATCCGTTCCGAGAAATAAAGATGGGCCTTCAAATGGGCATTATCACGCCCGAGCAGGCTCAGCAGGCCATGCAGCAGAAGCTTCTTGGTGGAGGCAACCCCGAAACGCAGATCGTCGGCGATTACCTCGTGGACAAGCGCACGGGCGGCACGAAGCCGCTCACGGACGCGCAGGGCAACAAGATCGACATCACGAAGAACCAGCCTCTGACGGCCGAGGCGAAGACCAAGCTTTCCCTGATCGACAACGCCATCGCGAACGCACAGAAATACCAATCTCGCGTGAGTGACGGGAAGGGTGGGTTCAACGATATCATCAGCATGACCGGAGACACGCCGGAACTGATGAAGTCGGCCGTGCAGGACATGCTCTATGCGAAGTCGGGCGCTTCGGCTCCTGCGGCCGAAGTCGAGAAGGCCATGCAGATGTACTCGCCGAGCCGTACGCTGTTCGGCCTGATCCCGACCGAGAAGGACTCTACTGCCTCGGCCAAGGTGCAGAACTTCATCACCGACATGCAGCGCATGCGGGGTGAGATTGGCGGTACTGCTCCGCAGGCTCAAGCGGCCCAAGGAGCTACCCCGGCGCCGACACAGACGGCCGTCAATCCGCAGACCGGGCAGCGTATCGGCCTCGTGAACGGCCAGTGGGTGCCGATCTAATGGCCGACCTTCCTTCCGGTTTTGTGTTGGAGGGTCAGGGACTTGTTCCCCCTCCTCCCGGCTTCGTCCACGAAGACCAGCTCCCGACCTCCGGCATGAGCGCGGTCGATAAGCTCTTGGCTGGCGTTGGCCAGGGCATGACATCCACGATGGCGGGAGCGGAACAGCTCGCGCAGCACTTAGGAGGCAATAATCCGCTGAGCACGGGGCTAATGCAGGCGCTGGGGCTCCCTGCTGCTAACGTTCCTCCTGAGGTAATGGCGCAGCAGGACAAAGCTATCGCCCAGCAAGCGAAGCTGGATGCCCCGTTGCTCAACACGACACCCGGCGCGATAGGAAGTTTCGGCGGGAAGGCTGCTATTACCGCGCCATTGGGCGCAGCAGGCGCCGTCGGTGAGGCGTCATGGATTCCATCGATCCTGAAGGCGGCCGCATCTGGCGGCGCTGTGGGAGCCCTGGAGCCCGTCTCCGACGTGGCGCAGCCGAAACAACTCTCCGAACTAATAACTGGAGGGAATAAGGGAGAGGACTACCTAACTGCAAAGCTGAAGCAAATGGGCGGCGGCGCGGCGGCTGGCAGTGCGGGAACAGCCGCCCTGAAGGGTCTCGGCACGCTGGCGGAGAACCTTTTGCCATCCAACGCAACCGCTCAGGCTCTAAACGTCATCGGCCGGAAGGACATCAATTCCCCGTTCGCGGCTGAAGGCGAGAATCTGGCGGCGCAGACGGGAGTCATGCTCACCCCCGCGCAGGTCTCGGGCAACAAAGCCGCGAACATGGCGGAGAACGCCGCAAGGCAGTCGATCTTCAGTCGCGACCTCGCGTTCCAGGGCGACAAGGCCAGAACGCAGCAGCTCGCCGACTACTTCGATCGGACGCTAAACGGCATCACGGCCTCCGAAGCCTCTCCGGCAGTCGCAGGCGCGCAAGTCCAGGCCGCTACGAAGAACGTTATTGGGAACCTGGAGAAATGGCGCTCCCAGACCGCGAACGAGGACTTCGGGAAGATTCGCGAGATGACCAAGGGGCAGGCCGCAATCAGTCCGCAGAACACGAACGATTTGCTCCAGCAGATTTACCAGGAGAATTCGGGTATCGGAACGCCGGGAGGCGATGCGCTGGCGAACTTTGCCAAGAAACAGCTATCGAACGTCTCTCCTGATACGCAAAGCGGTCTCAACGATATCGACCGCGCGGTCATCTCGCAGTTCGGCGGGGCTGACAAGCTCACGCCCGATTTGATGGCGACGGCCGAACGTTTCTCCCCCGGTATCGCGAAACGGCTGGAGACGGCGAGTAATCCCACGGCTCCCGCTCAAGGAAACCTCGACAAGCTCATGCAGCTTCGCTCCTATCTGTCCAAGGTGGCCGGTGGGCAGGCCAAGATCAGCGGCGAGAACCAGGACCGGAAGGTGGCTTCTCAGCTTCTCGGCAGCATCGACCAGGATATCGAGTCGGCCGGCGACCAGATTGGCGGCGACCTCGGCGGGGCGCTGAAGCTCGCCAACGCCCGGTATCGGGAATATTCCCAGCAGATCGACAGTGTGAAAGCTTCCCCGCTCGGGAAGATTCTTGGTGAAGACATTTCCGGCGCGCTCCAGTCCGGCAACTTCAATACCGTAGCCCCGGAGACGGTCATGCAGCGCCTTGGGGCGCTCAAGCCGACCGAGCTAGGCGTGGTGCGAGGGCTTCTGGAGCAGGACCAACCGCAGGCATGGCAGATGTTCAAGCGCGGGCTGCTCGAAGATGCCCTGGAGAAAGCGAAGCAGATGCCGCCGAGCGAGGGGGCGAATACCGCTGTCCTTCGCCCGAACATGCTCATCAAGAACATGGGGGATGCCAAAAGACTCCAGGCCGTCTTCGATCCCGGCGAACTCAGCCAGATTCAGGCTGGCCTCGATGTGGCCCGCAGACTCTCTGATAAGACCGGATACAACTTCTCCGGCACCGCAGGGCAGAGCGAGACCTTGGGTCTGTTCAATACCATGAAGGACATGGGGGTTAAGACTGCCTTCAGCCTCGGTGGGAAGGTGCTTGGGAGTCGAGCCCTAGCCTCGATGATGACCAATGCAGACGGGCGCGCTGCGCTCATGCAGCTCCAGAGACTGCCCCCGGGGAGCGCTAAAGCCCGAGAGCTTACGGCCTATCTCGCCTCCATAGTGGGCACAGACGACGCTAACACCCCAAATCATGGTCAGTAGCGCGACGATGAGAACAGTCCACGCAAGCAGTGATAGCAGAGATATCTCAAGACCGACGCGAGACACACTAAGCCCGAAAACTGCAATACCTGACGCCATGTAAGCGGGTAATTTCCTCGCCACATACAAAGACCACCTCGGATAGCCCATGCCCCTATACGCCTATGTCTGTTCGTGCGGGAAGACGGAAGATCGCTTCAACCGCATGGCGGATCGTCACACAAACGCCCCCGAATGTCATGGGCCGATGGTCCTGGAGCTTCAGCCGAACTACGGCTATGTGCAGGGCGAGTGCCATTACCGTTCCCCGCTGAATGGACAGCCGATCACGTCTTGGCGCCAGCGGAAGTATGAAATGGAGTCCAAGGGCTACGTGGACGCAAACGACTTCAAGCCGGAAACGGCTTTCAAGCGCGAAGAAGGAGAGCTTGCCCGGCGCACCTCTCTGGCGAACAAACTGACCGGGCCGCTTACACGGAAGGACCTGGAGCCTCACGTCCCCGTGATCTAGGAGTTACCCCATGGCTGAGAATGCCAGTATTTCCGATGCGATGACCCAGGCTGAGACCGAGCTGGATGTTTCACGTGGAACAGAGCCGGAGAAGAAGGAGCGCGCTCCCGTAAACCGGGGGTCGAAAGATCGACCGGAGGCGAAGGAGACTAAGACACTCTCCTTGCGTGATGTCCCTGCGCCTGGAGAAGCTGCCCCAGTGGCTGCGGAGCCTGTCAAGGAATGGGAACAGCCGGGCTGGTCGAAGAACTGGAAGAAGGAGCGGGCGGAGGCGCTAAAGAAGCTTGCGACCCACCCAGAGCTTGGCGCGGACGCCAACCAGCTTATTGAGGGCTTCAACGAAGCCTACAACGTCATCGGACGGTCCGAATGGAATCGTGGGCAGCTTGAGAAGCGTCTCCAGCCGATTTCGGACATTCTCCAGCAGATGGAGCAGTCGGCGAACCTGACGGGCCAGGGACTTCCGCAGCACCTTTCCCAACTCCATGCGGTTTCCCGCTCGCTTGCCGCCGATCCTGATAGTACACTTCCCTGGCTGGCGTCGATGTACAAGCCTCGCGATCCCGCGAAGGTTTTCCAGGCTCTCTCACAAGCCTGGGGAACTGACCTCGGGCAAGTCGCACAGGGCGCTCCGTACGTCGATCCGGCGATACAGAACTTGGTCATGCCCCTGGTCAATCGCCTGCAGTCGATCGAGACGCAGATGAGCCAGAGGGAAATGGGCCAGATGCAACAGCTTCAGAATCACGTTCTCAGCCAGATCGATGCATTTGAGAACGCGAAGGATGAGCACGGCAACCTGCTTCACCCGTACTTCAAAGACCCGGAAGTCTTCCAGGCCATGATGTACGCGGCGAACACCGGCAAATCCCGAAACATCCAGGATGCGTATGCGTGGGCTGTCCAGTTCCATCCGCAGGCGCAGCAGGATCGGGTCAAGCAGGCCGAACAGCAGGCGCTTCAGCAAGCCGCTCAGACCACGCGCGTAGCCAGACAAGCATCCGGGGCTTCAAACAACGTTTCGGGCGCATCCCGCCCCCGAGATACTCAACCGCGAACGCGCGAAGAAGCCATGAGGATGGCGGAACGGCAGCTCGGCGGTTAACCCTAGGAGATTGTCATGCCCGCAGCAGATTTAACCGAATTCGTCACCGCCTCTGCCCGCGCTTGGTCGCCGCAGATGGCGGATAACGTCACGCTCAACAACGCCCTCCTGAATCGACTGATGAAGAAGGGTAAGATCAAGAAGGTCTCCAGCGGTCGCGTCATTGACGAGGCGATCATCTACCCGACCAACGCCAATGGCTCGCTGAAGTGGTACTCCGGCTACGACTCGTTCTCGCCGCCGACCACCTCTGAAGTCTTGGACGCCGCAGAATTCCAGTGGAAGCAGCTCGGCGGTTTCATCTCGATCAGCGGTATCGAGAAAATATGGAACTCCGAGCCGGCCAAGCGCTACGACTACACCGAGGCGCGTCTGGAACAGCTCGAAGCCCTGATGAAGAACGCCGTGGGCCTGTCGTGCTACAGCGACGGCACGGGCTTCGGGGGCAAGGAACTTGGGGGCTTGAAGCTCCTAATTGCCGACGATCCGACTGCCGCAGGTACGGTGGGCGGCATCAACCAGCAGACCTTCACGTTCTGGCAGAACAAGTTCAGCGCCGCTGCCGCGACAGACGCGACGAACATTCGTGGCCGCATGGACGACATGTGGCTCCAGTGTACGCGCGGTACCGACATCCCCGACCTGATCCTGGCTGACAAGACCATGTACTCGCTCTACTGGTCGAGCCTCCAGGCCCTCGAGCGGTATACCCAGCACGACACGGCTAATTCGGGCTTCTCCACGCTCGCGTTCGTGAACGCAGATGTCATCTACGACGTGAACTGCCCGGCGAAGCATATGTACTTCGTCAACAGCGATACCCTGAAGTTGAAGTGCTCGCCGGACCGCATCTTCGATGTGGGCAAGCCGCGCACGATCCAGAACGCGGACTACGACGTGATCCCGGTGTTCTTCGCCGGCAACTTCACGGTCAACAACCGCAGCCTGAACGGCGTGGTCATCGCTTCGTAACGCATCCAGCCCCCAATCCATCGGGGGCTTCTACCGGGGGTCGTATGCAGAACTTCAGCTTCAACGAACAGGACATCGCTGACCAGCTCTCGCGCGGAGCGGGGATCATCGAGACCAAGAAAGCGGTCACGGTCTGGTTCTATCCCCATGCAACGCGGGATGATGTGGCGAGCCAGAGGGCTGGCCGTACGATCTTCGTGGATGTCCATTACATGACCGTCAAGGGCAAGAATGACGTGGACTTCATGTCGCGCCTCGTTTCTCCCGAGGACGTTGGGAATTACCCAAAGGAATGGGCGGAGTACCAAGCCCGTCTCGCCGATACGCGCACTTCAGTCCGCTCGCTGCCGAAGATGCGCCCCAGCATTCTCAAGACGCTGGAGATTTACGGTATCCAGACGATTGAAGACCTCGCGGTGGCCGATGTCGTTCCGGAGCTTTCGGAGTACAAAGCGCTCTCCATCCGATGGCTCGACGTTGCCAAAGGCGTTGAGACAGTAGCCAAAAACAAAGGCGGTCGCCCGAAGGGCAGCAAGAACAAGGTGACCCATGCCGAAGTCTCTGAAGCAGCTGCTTGACCAGGTTAACGCCGAATCCGGGTTTGATGTTCCCAATACCTACATCGGCAGCAGTGACCCGAACATTGCGCAGCTCGTCGCCATAGCGAACCGCTGCGCAGTACTATTGCGGGATATGCGGCTTCAGTATCTCGTCAAGCAAGCCAATATCCCAATGACAGGCGGCCTTCCGACAGAAGACAGCCGCATCTTCCGATTCCCTCTGCCGGACGATTACTACTGTCTCGTTCCTGATACAGCCTACCAATTTGGCCGTATCGATCCGGCACAGCTTCCCACGCCGGCAAGCACATGGGCCTATCTGAAATCCCGTTCCGGCCCCGAAGGGCTTCGCGTCCGCGACCGTATCATCGGCAACCAGCTCTACGTGTTCTCTCCAGACGCTACACAGTCGCAGGAGTTTGAGTACATTTCGTCGTGGACGATCCGCGCACAGGGCATCAAGGTCGCCACGCGTGACACATTCACGCTCGATACCGACACATGGATGCTGGATGATCCCCTGATAGAGCTGGAGATTCTCTGGCGTTATAAGCTCGCCAAAGGACTGGATGCAGGGCAGGACAAGGAGAACTCGCGGCTCTACCAGAATGAGTTGCGCGGGCGAGACGTGGGCGCTCAGATCGTCTACCCGCCAGGTCTCTGGCCGTGGCCAGGGTTCGAGCCCTATACAAACTTGTGGGTGCAGTAAATGCCTGCCGTCTCTATCCCAGCTCCTGTGGGTGGTTGGAATGCCCGCGACGCTTTGGAGAATATGGAGCCTACGGACGCCGTAGAGCTGATCAATTTCGTCCCCAGCAATGGTGTCGTTATTGGCCGAGGTGGCAGTAGGGCAATATTCACCGGGCTAGGATCCCAGGTAGATTCCCTCATTCCGTATGAGGGCGATAGTGCTAAGAAGTTCCTAGGGGCATGGGGGAACTCGATCTACGACATCACGGACTTCTCCGTGGCTCCAGTTAGTCTCGCCACGGGATTTCTATTCGCTCAATGGCAATATGCCAGCTTCGACAACAACCTGGTCTTGGTAGACGGGGTTGATCATGCCCAGGTCTATGATGGGTCTGTCATTACACCGATGGTTGTCACGCTGGTAGCAACGCCCGTCAATGCTGCGTTCACGCCAGGCTCGGGGGCATTGGCCACAGGGACGTATTGGTACCGAGTCTCTGCGATCAACAATTCGGGCGAGACCCTAGCGTCAACGCAAACGAGTCTTGCGATAACTGGCCCGGCCGGTGTGAACGTCAATTGGGCGAAAGTCACCGGGGCTACTGGGTACAAGGTCTATGGCCGCACGAGCGGCTCAGAGCTTCTTCTTACGACAGTCGGAGATGTGGCGACCTTCCTAGACGATGGGAGCTTGACGCCATCTGGAGCGCTTCCTGGGGCCAACACGACGGGGCCGACAGCGAATTCCCTCTATGGCGTCACGAACTTCAAGGGGAGAGCTTTCTACTGGCAGTTCCGGTCAACCTCTGTCTGGTATGCCGCTGCTGGTTCATTTCAAGGAATGCTCACCGAGCTCCCTCTTGGGAATGTCTCTCAGCGCGGCGGGTATATCGTCCAGGTCATTACTTGGACCCGTGACTCTGGGGATGGCGTAGACGACTACTGCGCCTTCATTTTCAACACCGGGGAAACTCTGATTTATCAGGGCGACGACCCAAGTAACTCTCTGCGCTGGTCGATGGTCGGGCGTTATGCGCTCGGTCCCCCCGTAGGAGTGAGAGGGCATGCGCGGTATGCATCCACGGAAATCATCATCACGGCGGATGGATTCGTCGGTCTCGATGAGGCTATCCAGAACGCGCGCGCTGAAGTAGTAGACACCTTCGGGGGGAAAATAGTCCAAGCGGCCAAGAAAGCGGTGCAGAGCTATGGGAAGACATTTGGATGGAATGCAACATACTATCCTGGCGGCAACTTTTTCCTGGTAAACATCCCCATTTCGGAGACGTCTTCCGAGCAATACGTGAAGAATACGAACACGGGATCGTGGTGTCGGTTCAGGGGATGGAATGCCCGATGCTTCGCCGTGCAGGATGAGAGACTCTATTTCGGTACGGCCGATGGAAAAATCTTCCTCGCTGACGTCACTAGCGCAGATGGAGACCGGAAGGCATATTCAGATGATGGCAACCCAATCCAGTACGAATGCCTGACGGCCTACCAGAAATTCGGCTCTCCTGGCCTTAAAACGCAGCTCACGAGCGCGAGGGTCATTACAAATGTGTTCGACCGCCATGCGCTTAGCCTCAACGCTTTCGCCGACTACAGAACCAAGCCACTTCCTGCCGTAGACACGCCCATGGAGCAGATACAAGGGCAGTGGGATGTGTCGAATTGGGACGAGGACTATTGGGCAGGAGATGACAATGACGCCTCCAGCTTCTCGGCAAGGCCCGTCTTCCGTCCCATTACAGCGTTTGGGTTCGCCACGGCCATGTCTATTCGTTACCGCTCTCTCGTGCAGAACGTGGTGTGGTACTCCACGACTTTCGTCTACAACCAAGGTGGGATCAACTAATGCCCTGGACCGGATCAATCTATGTCCGCTACAATGGCCAGTTCACCGGCTCTCTCGTGTGGACCGATGACCTCAATGCCTCGATCAAGATTCTGGCGAGCCGCCACGACACCCACGACCAAGACATTGCCGATGGTATCACGGCATGCCTGAACAAGAACGGGGCCAATAGCCCGACCGCAAATATCTCGTGGGGCGGCTACAAGATAACGTCTCTGGCAGCAGGTACAGCGACAACGGACTCCGCCAGGACTGGTCAAACGGTCACGGCACTATCTATCAATCCATCCACCAAGGTGCTTACGGCAACCCGCGCGGATGGGAATATCACAGTGGACCTGACGCCGATTGTTGTGGCCGGCGACACGTCCGACTTCGCTCGCTTGAGTCTCCCCCAGACATTCCTCGACGTGAACAATTTCACGGGGGGCGGAAGCGAGGCTATCGGGCTCCCTGGGCGTTTCAACGTGACCTCGATCGGGGGAGCGTCTTCATGGACCTACTTCCATAACGATGCTGTGGTTGTCTTGCAGCCCAGCGTTGCTCCCGGGTCCGCCTCTCTCAGCTATCAGGTGGATGGAAGTGTTCCTGCTGGAGCGCGGCTCTTTATGGGGTCTGCCGAGGTGTGGAACTCCGGGAACCTTGATCCTTCAGGGTTCATCTCAGCATCTTCGAATGTGCAGGTCACCGGCAACTGGTCTTTCACTGCAAACTCCTTGCAGCTCCCTGCAAATCTGACACTTTCCTCCGGAGTTGGGAACTCGTGGGCGGTAAACATCGCTCCCCAGTTTCTTACGTTCACGCCGTCTGCTGGCGGGGCCGCGTTGGTCTACCAAGTCGATGCCACTACCTATACCGCCGGTGCGGCTCTCTTGATTGGTGGAGGAACGGAGGTATGGAATAAAGCAAACCTCAAGGTCATCAATTCCGCCGCTCCGACAGGCGGCAAGCCGAATGACTGCGCTATCGTCCAGACGGGCGCCAATAAGGGCCTCTGGTCGAACATCGCAGGAACCTGGACCAAGATCGTGTAATGGGCCGCAACAGGACTCTCCAGGAGCGAGTGACCCAGCTCATCCCTGACCCCACGGGGCAGCCGGATGGAATGGTCGTTGTCACCAAGCGAGAGCCTGACGAGTTTGGAGCCACGCGGTATGTGTACGGCCTCTCTGCTGGCGCAGGAGGAGCAACGGGTCCTATAGGCCCAACTGGACCATCCGGAGCGACGGGGCCCACTGGAGCGACTGGGCTAACAGGTCCTACGGGGGGCGCAGGGCCGACAGGAGCGACCGGCCCTACTGGGGCAACGGGGCCTACCGGGCAGACTGGCGCAACAGGTTCTTCCGGCTCCGGCATTCAATGGCAGGATGAGGGCGGCAACATAGGCTCGCCGGGGACATTCGGCACCATCAACGTAGTCGGACCAAGTGTCAGCTTCACCAATATAGCGGGCATTGGCACGCTTACTATTCTCGGAGGCGCTATTGCTGTTGCGCTTTCTGGGGGCAACGGCGAAGACGGTAATGTCACCTTCGACGGTACAAACACATTCGCCTTCGCGAACAAGGTCGGGAATGTCTACACGCTGACGCGCAACGTCGCGATTGCCACGCTCAAGATCTCAACAGGCAGCACGCTGATTCCTGCTGGTTTCCATGTGTGGGGTCAGATATGGGATTGCCGCGTCGGGTTCTATGGGACGATCGACGTTTCCGGCGGCGCAGGTGCAAATGCTTCCGGTGCAACGCTGGGCGCCGCAGGCGCGCTTCCATATTCGACGGATACCTATTTTGCCGCCGGCGTCAGCGCTGGGTCTGCCGGCACAGCCGGCTCCGCCGTCGCCAGCGCTTCGAGTTCGGTCACGGGCGGCTCTCTGGTTGCGTGGGGCGGCAGAGGAGCGACAGGAACGACCGGCGGCGTGACGCCTGGCCGCACGCCAGGTACGCCCGGCTCTCCCGGTAGCCCGAGCGGCTATCAGCCCATCAGCTCGCCGTTTCTCAATCTGCTCCAGAATCTCGGCGCTCAGGCGTGGAAAGCGGCAACAGCCGGGACAGGGGGTACGGGTGGCGTCGGCGACGGAACAAATCCAGGCGGAGGTGGTGGTGGCGGCGGCGCGGCGGCTGGCGGCGTTGATCTCAGTTTCGGCACAATTATCACGGACGGTGGGACGCCCGCAGCAATGGCCAGGGCGCGCGGCGGCGACGGCGGTAACGGCGGCACGCCAACGGTTGGTAATGCAAGCGGCGGCGGCGGCGGCGGCGGCGCAGGCGGCGGTTACATCCGTTGCGTCTATGGCGCCATGGTCGGTGTGAGCGTCACTGGCTTCTTTGATGCATCTGGTGGCAAGACTGGCAACAGCGGGGCTGGAGTAGGAACAGGCGTTGCGCCTACGGCTGCGGCTGGCGCGCAATCCGGAAGAATCTTGACCTACAATCTATCCACTGGCGTCGTCAGCGCTGGTGCGCAGGTCTCAGGTTCCTCGGGATCAGGTTCTACTGGCGGTCTTGGCGGCGTCTGCACGGTGACATTGGCATAATCACTTAGCTCCAAACACCGCTAATGCCTCATCCTCACTCGTCACCACATGCACCTTCACGCCGTGCTGCCTTAGCATGTCGTGTAGCCGTACCTGCTCGACGGTGAGCTTACGAGCGCTCGGAGGCTTGGACCCGTCCTTAACCTCCAGCAGGTACAGGATCCCCCTGTAAGCGCACACAAGGTCTGCCAATCCATTACCTGCCGAACTGGCTACGTACACACCGACTCCGATCGCACGCAGCGCAGAGACGATCCCAGACTGGTTAGCGTCGGTTCGCTTGGCGTATCTCACTCCCCCTCCATAGCTTGGTCAATAGCGGCGTCCCGAAAATACCCAGGACTCATCGCGGCGATAGCTTCCTTGTACTCGGCAATCTCCCTCTCCGCCTCCGCGAGCTTGGCGCGGAGTTTACCGATGCAGAGTTCGACCTCTTGGCCGACGTAGGACAGGAACTCGCTGCTGCATTCTTCGCTGGCACTGCCATCCGTTGCATTGGCGGCGCGAACCAGAGACTTCTTCAGCCTCGCAATCTCCTCCTCGTCGGCGCGGAGCTGGTCGCCCATGCGATCACCGAGAAGGAGGCCACGAAGGTCGCCACGCCATGGGGTGCACTTCCACTCCTCCGCAAGCCGAATACGTTCGCTGGTTGTCATGGCGTGGCTCCAAGGTCCGCAAGTGCTCTCGCATACTTCGCCCGCAGTCTTGCGGCTGTAGCGGCGTCGAGCAGCGATAGGCGACTCTCGTCATTATTGTCGGCGATGTCGGCGAGCTTCACGCGGAGCGCAACAGGGTGCGCTCTGATGCGCGCATAGTAGGCGTCCGCACGCTGCCAGGAATACCGCGTGAGATAGTGAACGTTCCTAGTCACTACACCCGGCAGGTTGCACCAGAATTCCTCTTCGGCGTGCTTGCAATCTTCGAGGATGTCGTGCGCCCAAGCCACCGCTTCGCATACCGGATCGTCGCTCACGGCAGCAGCGACGCGCGCCACATGCTCGATGTACGGTCGTCCAGCCTTGTCCGCCTGCCCCGCATGCGCCTTGTAAGCAAGAGCCTTGGCGCGCTCGACCACATTGTTCATGTCCAACCCTCCGCTTGTGCCCGCTGGCTGGCGATATCCTTGGCCTTTTCCATGACGTCTGTCAGACCGACGCAGTAGCCGTCCATCTCGCGCTGGATCAACCACGCAATCGCCTTCTCGTAGTCCTCGGCGCTGGGGGAGGATGGGGCGAGCGCGTCGCGAATCCGCTTCCATTCTTCGGTCCGGACGAATGCGCGATCGGCCTGGATCGAGTTCCCGGACTGGTATCGAAGGTCGATCATTGCGATAAGGTCTTTGATGGGCATCTCAGCCATCACCCTGCTCCGGCTGTGCGGCTGCGAAGTGAGCAATGGCGGCCGCGTAGATTCTCTTGATGGAAGTCCAGCTTATCGCCACCTCCACGTTACGGCCTTTGCGGTCTTCGACGCACTCGAAGAATTCTCCCATCAGGGCCGCTTTGGCGCCGTTCTCGGCGGTCAACGTACTCGGCACAAGAACCCATCCGTCGGGGCGGCTGGCGAGAGCGGCTTCGAGGGCTGCTCGCATCGCATCGTGCGAGAGCTGGCTTAGATCGCCAATCGTGTTCAGCGTCATCCCATTCTTGCGCCAGAATTCATTGAACCCGGAAATCATCGCTCCGGTGACGCCGGGCACCATCCCCTCGGCTGACCTTGCGCTCACGAGTCACCTCCTTCGCCAGCAAGGGCGGGTGGAGTTGGGTCGCCGTAACCTGCGTCAATCTCCTTCATCCGATCTATCGCATCTTCGAGTTCGTGCATGTATTTGACGGAACGCTCCTTGTCCACTCCGTAGTGCCTCATCCAGCCTCGCGCGCATTCGTAGACGTTTCTTAGCGCATCAACCTCTACCGCCGCCTCGTCACCCCCAGCACTGCTAGGCGTTTGCTGCGGTGGGACGGATGTAGCTTGGTCAAGTGTCGCGCCAGCTTCAGCCGCATCGCGAACGTTTCTCAGCGCCTTGTTAAAGCCCATCACATACTGTGATGAATGCCTGACGCCGTTACGCTCCAACGGCACTCCGAATGCTGGCAAAAACCCATGTGACGACCAGTAGTGGGCCTCAAAATCGGAAACACCTTCCCCAACCTCAGCAGCAGGGCGACCTTGGGGGAGCGCCTTTTTCATTTCGGCGTCAATGCGCTCGTCAACTGTATCTCCGTTGGTGAAGTTCGCCGGCCAGAATTGGGCGACGTATTCGCGGTGCTCATCGCGCAGCCAGCGGTATCGCGCGGCGTCCTTCGCATCCTCCATCGTCCACTCAGCCCCAAGCGCGGGCGGGTGGGTGTATAGAGCAACATCATCCCAGTTCTGGTGCGGCGCGCACGGCTCGTGACCAACCTGCCATACGCTCATCCAGTCGAAGTCTCCCGGTGCGAAGTCAACGCGCTTCGGGGCGTCGGCGCGGTAACGAGGAACGTACGCGATTGGAGTAACCGCCTCGTCGCCGGGAGCGGCGACGGGGGGCAGCTCGCCCAAGCCTTCGAGTGCGCTCATCGAAAACATGCGGAACGCAGTCCGTGCTATGGCGTCCGTTGACGAGCTGCTACTTGCCAAGCGCTCAATCATTGCCCGCACATCCTCCAGCTTCACATAGGTCACGGCACTACTCCGCAGCACAATTCTTTGACATAGGCGGACGAGCATTCAGCAGGCCCGTGTTTGGTGGTGCATTCGACGCAGCGCTCTCGCTCATCGCCATACGAATGTCCCGGAACGTCAATGGCCGGAACCATGACCCAACTAGAGCCAGACTCGGGGCGCATGAATCGTCCACACCAATCGCAGCGCATCACATAGCTCACGTCTGTTCTCCGGGTGTGCAGGCCGCTATGGCTGCGGCGCGGCGCTCTTGTGCTGCGTGGAAACGGCGCATCGTTGCTACCTTCCGATAATCGGCGGCAAGATCGGCGGCATCAAACTCCACATCCGCCTCCAGCAGTTCCGCGATGGCGCCCCGAGCAGCGCTAAACTTCGCCTGCGCGTCGTCGTAATACTTCTTCGCTTCGGCCGGAACACGACCCTGTCGCATGGCTGCTAGATGCAAGTCCATCACCGAAAGCACATCCACCTTCTCGCTCATAGCGCTCTCACTCGTCTTTAGGGTTGTGGGTTACGGCTGTTCGCGAGGCTCGCCTGCCGCGTACTCTTTCTCGCAGACAGCGATGAAGTGGTCGCGCAGCTTCTCGGTGAACTCCATCTCCGCCACTTGGTCGTCAAGGGCGACTATCAGATCGAAGATGTCGTCGTGCTCCATCGCGAAAGAGAGATCGCGCGCAGACACGTTTGCGGAAACTGTGAACAATTTGTCGGCCACTTCTCTCTCCTTCGTTGGCGCTTGCGGACTACTGCGCGGGAGTCAATAGTCGCCATGCTGTTGCAGCCACGCACGGAACCTGTCCGTTTCCAGTGGCGATGTATCGCTCCATCCGATGGGCCACCCCATTAGCCATTCGTGGATCATCGGGGAAGGTCTCCCAAATGCTCGGACGAACGATCGCGCGCTCGGCCATTTCTGCATTGATGTCGCGGCGTAGTTCGCTTTCGTAGTCGGTGTGTGCACGAACCCAATATCGTTCCCGCACGTGGTCTGCACCCAAGTCTTTCGCGGAAAGCCTGCAAATCGAAGCTCTGTACCCGATACGTTCAAGATCGCGCGCGGCTTGTTCGATGGCGCGCTCCGCGACATTCTCGGCGGACACGTGCATTGGCTCGACTTCGTCAATGACGCGGAGCATCTCCGGCCACATATCCGCGGCAGTAGGGCGCCCTCGAGTTGCGGTGCTGAACGCTTGGCACGGGAAGCCTCCCGATACCACGTCAACAATGCCTCTCCATGGTCGTCCGGCAAACGTGCGCACGTCACTCCATATCGGGAAGTCCGGCAAGAATCCGTCTCGCTGGCGTGCGAGCAGTATGCCTGCGGCGTAGTCGTTCCATTCGACGGCGCAGACAGTCCGCCAGCCGAGTAAGTGGCTTGCGAGTAGTCCTCCACCAGCGCCTGCGAATAAAGCCAACTCATTCACTCAACCCTCCGCATCGATCAGCCGGCTACTGCCGGGGTTTAGGGGTGTCGTGTTACTGCGGCAGGAAATGACGAATCGTAGTCAGCACGCGCATCGCTTCGTTCGGAATGCCGTCGTCAACATCCGCAGTCTGGTCAAGCTCGGCACAGAGCTTCTTGATAGCACCGTACGCATTGCAGGCGCGGACGATGAAGGCGGCGTTAGCCTCGTCCCGAGCGGGATCGTCGCCAAGGAACTCAAGCACCACAGTGCAATTTATGATGGTTCGCCCGTCGTCGCCGGCATCGCCATCCATGCCGCCGTGAATCTGGATTGGCGGAAGATCACCGTCAGGCCACCACGGCGTCGGCGTGTGCTTACTCATCTCAATTCTCCTTCCGGTTGAGCGCCGCGAACGACGCGAGGGGGTGTTAGCGAACTTCTACCAAGATCGCAGTGCCGGCATCTGTGTCGAACTCGATGACTGCGTATTCACTGTATTGAAGCCATTTGCCCGTGAACTTCTTGAGCAAATCAGCACGCGTCTCACTTAGTTGCTCGCGCTCTTCTTCGTCGAGTCCGTCTTCTGGCAGAGACTGCTCTACTGCTCGACTCATGGAGTCGTACACGCCATCCGGGTCTTTCATGGTCACGCGGAATTTCATCTATCTCTCCCAAAAGTAGGAGCGTCCGTGCTCCGTGGTGGTGGAGAGGGAGAGTCGGCCCGCACCATCCTGTTAGGTGCGCTCTTACCGCCGGCCGGACGGTGACGTTGAAGCTGCCGACTCGCCTCTCCATAAACTAGGTGGGGTGGCCGGTGGTGAGGTTCCGGCTTTCCAGATCAGATCCTGGATACATACATCGATATCTCGCGGCGCCGCTCAATCGACTCCGCAGCGCAGTCACCACCAGCGCTATCACCCCATAAAACGATTACTTCGCCGTGCTTACTGCTTGAAGATGTGGACCGCTTTCTCAAGCGTGAACGTCGGTAGGCCATCTGCCACAGTCGGCGATGCTGGCGTATTCGGTACGCCATGGCTGCATGCGAGCAACAGACCTCCCGGGCCTACACTGATGTTTTCCACGGCCTTGCCGGGATACTGGCGAGTCCCCTTCACCACGCCGCGAACGTCATCGTTCTCGCTGCGGTAGATCAGGACTTTGCCAGGAGTTCCGAAATCGCCGGCATCCGGCGTGAGCGTGTTGGTGAGGAATGTCTGTCCTGCGCCTGCGGTGACTTGGTCAAACGTCTTGCCTTTGGACAACGTACGAAAGTTCATGGTGACTCCTGTAAAGGCCGCAGAACGCGGCGGAGGGGTGAAGCTACATCCATAGCGCCCTAGGCGTCAGAAGGCCCATACAGGCGCACAGGAGCAGCCAGATCGCCATCCCGATAAGGGCTGGCCGATGAGTTCTCAGGATTCCGATGGAGACCCGCAGAAAAGTAACGGGCGGCCCACTGCGCCATGCGCTCGTCGTTCGACAGCGGGCGAAGGTCTCCGTACGTCTCGATTCGTTTTGCATACATGTCATCGCTCCCTAGGCGGTGGTTGGACTATACACGAAACGCCAGCACGTGCAAGCTTTTTCTCAGCAGAGTTTCAGCTTGCCAGAGCGGATCAGCGCGGAATGAGTTTTGACGATGGCGCGGTCATGCAAGGCCCGGCGTTCGGCTTGGGACAGCTCTTTGCCGTTGTCTATCTCGTGATGATCTACAGGACAGAGTGCGGCGGTTTCCCACGGCGGAGATTTCTGGCCCATCCCACGGCCTTGATTGGAGTGCGACACCTGCACGCCGAATCGACCGCACAGAACACATTCTTCCAGGCTCGCTACGGCGGCGTACCACTTACGCTCTAGGCTGGTACTCATCCTCTCAGCTCCACATTGTTCTCCACAGCCCAAGCCTTCGCGAACTCGATCAGGTCAGACATGTCAGCGCTCTTCAGCTTCCGTGTCTGTATGCCTAGGTTGACCACGCTTTCGCCGTCAAGGCTAGGTACCACGTGGCCCTGAGACTTCCCCTCATGGCGCGCCCAGGCGTCAACGTATAACCGCTTCCACCCCTCTGTATCGACCTTCTTGCCGGCCCATAACTTTTGCTTGGACGTGTCCGTGCAGACCGCGTGGAACGCCGCAGACGCCTCCAAGCTGCGTACGTGCTGTGCTTCGTCCACTGTAACCCTGACAGGCTTGCCTAGCTCCAGGAGCGCACAGGCAGCCTTCCAGGCCGACGCCATACGTTCGCGGCCATTCTCTATTTTGAGTACGAAGGTGCTCATAGATCACCAAGGGATGTTTTCGTCCTCGAATCCATCCGTGGGCGCTTTTGTGGGCTGCTTGGTCTGGGCCGATCCTTCGGGAGCGCGGCCACCGAGCATCTGCATTTCACTGCCAACGATATCGGTGCTGTACTTCTCGACACCTTCCTTGTCGGTGTATTTATTCGTGCGCAGCGACCCCTCAACGTAGACGGACGATCCCTTTTTGAGGTATTGCCCGGCAATCTCCGCCAGCTTCCCGAAGAACACGATACGGTGCCACTCCGTGCGCTCTTGGTCCTCGCCGGACTGCTTGTCTTTCCACTTCTCCGATGTGGCGACGCGAATGTTCGTGATGGCTCCGCCACTGGACGTGTATCGAGTCTCCGGGTCGGCGCCTAGGTTGCCGACGATGATGACCTTGTTGACGCCCTTCATGGCTTGTCCTTATAGGCCGCAAGGGCCTTCTTGATGGCGGATCGTTCGTTCGATTTGAGCAGCGTCCACAGCCCCGCCTTCTCGTCGGCGGACAGCGAAAGGCGGTCTAGGTACTCCACCGCACCCTTCAGGTCGTCTCCCTCGATGTACTCCCGTAGAGTTGCCGAAGATTGTTGAAGCATCCCCTGGGTTTCGGGGTTCAGGGATTCCCATACCCCGTCCATCGGGCGTCCAGGCTGCACGGGAGGCGGCGTGTGCGCGTCGGCGTCGTTGTCGCCTTCGGTCGGGATCGCGAACGCTTGGAATGCCGCATACTTGTAGGCGGCACTCATGGCTTTGTTCGTGGCCTTGTCACCGCTGTCCATCGCCTCGCCATACGTGACAACCGTATGCTTGCTGCCGTCCTCGGCACACACGAAGTCGAATTCGGCACAGATGGTGACGCTGAACATCACGCCGCCCTTGGCCGTCGTGCGCTCGATTACTTCGCGGGACGTGCAGCGCGGCAAGATGCACAGCCCGTTCTTTGCGAGCAGCGGGGCGAGTGCGTTGTACACGTCGTCAATTCCCCGGAAGTTGTAGCCCTGCTGGACATTCTTCCGGTCCTTGGTGATGCCATCTTTCGCAAGTTCTGCCTGGACAGCGTTGATCGCTTTGTAGACCTTCATGCGTCACCTGTCTGTTGGATGTAGCGCCCGGAAACCGTCTCGTCTTCGGCGCGCAGCCTGTGCAGCTCTGAGGCATGCAGTTCCTCGCGGAACCGTCGAAGTTCCTCCGCATGCTCCAGCAGCCGTTCTCCGATAGACCGCACATGCTCGGCGTGGGTGTCTCGGTAGGGTGTAAGCGGGTTCATGCGCTCACCAGTTCAGCTCTGAATTTCCGGAGCAACGCGGTAGCCTCCAAATATTCCGTGTAAGCGGTTTCGTACATTCTGTTCAGGCGTGTCAGTTCCTCGGCTGTGCGGCCGGAAGTGTTGCACATGCTGTACATCTCATAGGCGCTCCTAGCTGACTCAAGATTGTCAACCAGTGCGTCATGCTGAAGTTTCTTTTCTGGCGTCACTTCTTCCCCCTAAGATGCGCGAACGCACCGTAGTCTAGAACCTTCCAGGTCTGGTCCGGTCCGATCACCAGCCCTTGTTCCCGGGCAGATTTCAGGCACCGCAGGACCGCGCTAGGAGACAGTCCACACAGGTGGGCCGAGTCGCGGGTGTTGTGGAACTTGCCGGACTCCACGACTTTCAGAATCCGACGCAAAGTTGCTTCTCTCATTTATCCACCTCATCCCGACCGGCTGCTATTGTTATATGTGTCCGTCAGCTTGCAATAAGCCGCGTACCTACCTTCATCGCCAGAACCGAAAGCCCACGGTTTTGCCTGACGACCCCACTCTTTCAAGTCGGTCTTCTGACACGCCTCGGACTTCTGCTTGCCCGGAGTCTGTGATGGCCTTGCAGATTTCGTCTTCTGGCTAAGGCGCTTGCTTGACGTGCTCATATCTCATTCAACTCCCAAAAGTTCCGACACCACGGAATTGCGGCGTTCGGCGTAACCTTTCTTGAACTCATCGGATGCGTCATGCGGGCAGATCATGTGCATCCCGTAGGCGATCCACCCTTGTGCGTGGTCGCAGAACTGCGCAGACGGAAGGAGTACGCGCTCTCGTGGCGCAGATGGCTTGCGGCGGTCGATCATGCGGCCTCCCGCGTAGCGTTCCAGTCGACTTCGCCGGTTGCGATCAGGTGGCGAACAACGCGAGCTGCGTGCTCTGTATCGGTAGTGTCGAATAGCGACGGGAAGAAAAGGTCAGTACGCTGGCGATACGACAAGCCTAGAATTGCACCGGCGGCAGTGCCTAAAGATTCCACACCCTCGTCAGCCGCTTCAAATCCCCCGGGGTAGTGCCACTGAAGAACAGCGCCTGCAATACAGAACGCCGTCCCGCACTCAGCAGGCTGCGAAAAGTCCGACATATCGAACCCACCGACGCCGTTACGTGCAGGCGCACCAGCCTCCAACCACTCCGCAATCTCAGTCAACCGTTCAACGTTCATACCACTTCTCCAGTAGCCAGATGGCAAAGTAACCAGGGGCAAGCAGCACGGCTCCGACCAAGCTACACATCCTCGACCGCTTAGGCTCGAACAGCGGCGCGTAGGTGAAGGCGGGGTAGCGGGGCGCTCTCACTGCGACACCTTCGCAAGCGCAGCGTTAGCTATTTCCTTCATTCGTTCTGCACGCGTAGAAGAAGCGGATGGCGTTGGCATGTTGGAAATATTTCGCAGCGCCGCGACCACATCGTCCCACCCATTGCAGGCCGTGACGATGAATTCACCCAGTTCGTGCGCGCGTTCGCCAGGCCCTAGATTTGCAATCTCTACACGCAAATCCTTTCCAGTAAGCACACATATGTGCGTTCCTATAATCGACCAATGTTTGTTCTCCTGGCGTACGTCGCCGCCGCCAGACCGGCCGGACCAAACTAGGCTGAATGGCGTGCGCTGCGCGGTCATACATCACTCCGCGCCTGACGATACATCGAGTCTGCGAGCCGAATGATATTCAAGCTGCGGCTCTTTCCTTCCTCGGCGTCCACCGCCCACGCAACCAGTTCCATCAGCGTCTGCGCGAAGTCGGTATTCCTGAGCAACTGGTCGATCATGCCGTCGTTCGACTGAAGCATGTCCAGATGGCGTTCCATCTTCAGCTCAGCTTGCGCGAGTGCGGAGCCGTGGTCGTGCTGGGTGTAGTCGTTCATGCCGACACCTTCGCGCATGCTTCGCGCAGGTTCCTTTGCGCGTCCATGGCGTCGGCAAGAGCGCGCTTTGCCTCCCGATAGTCACGGTCTGCCTCAGACCAACTAATCTCTGCGCCAGTGAGCTGGTGATGGCCCGGCCCTGCGCCCCTCGTGCCCTTGAGCACATTTGCCCAGTAGTCACGGTCGGCCTTAGTTTCTTTGACCCAATCAATCAGGTCTTGGATGTCTTCGCTAACGTACGTTTCGTTGTTCATGATTCGCCCCTAAGCGATCCGGCGTGGCTGCCGTGGGATGTATCCTCGCACGAACGCGCCACCGAGCGCAAGCCTTTTGCTGATAACTTTTCGCCATATAAGGCCAGCACGCGATGGCTAAATAGTGATTGCGCCCGCTGGCGTTCTGTGCCTAAGATCGCACCATGGAACCCGACGCCGGCTACCACGCCATGCTGATCGAACGACTACCGCGCGAGCAGTGGAAGGACGCGATAGCCAAGGTGCCGGAGGAGCACAAGGATTGGGTGAAAACGTACTTACGGGTAATGTGGGTACGCATCGACAATCATGCGAAGTGGAAACACCTGAGGGGTAAACCATGAAAACAGGCTGGAAGGACATGTACTTTGGTAAGAGGCCACCGAATGGCTTCGAGAAGCACTGCAAGGACGCTAGTAACCTCAGGAAAGAGAAAAAGCATCATTTCAAAAGCATCGTTGGTACTGCTGTACAAGCGGCTAAGAAAGCCAACGCCAACATCGGCAGCGACGCAGAGATAGCCGCCTATCTGGCGAGAGTTCCGAAACCGTACCACTACGTAGAGGGGGAAGAGTCGTGACAGTCCATCGTGTAGGCGATCTAGTGAAGGTTTCGTATGACCACCCGCTGGTGAATGGCAAAGAATGCGTTGTCATAAGCGGACTTATGGAGTTCTCCCACCATGGAACCCCATACCTTGGGCATAGAGTTTCTATCCCGCATCCGGTTCTCACATGGTGCGCATTCGAACCCGACGAACTCATCCCCATCAGCCGCCTGACGGTAGACGAGCTGACGGATGCTAAGGAGGTGGCGTGAGTGCCACGTGTACGAAACCTGAGTCGTGGTAGAATCGGGTCAGCGCCTGTAGCGGGCGTATTGAGGAAGGTAGTGAGTCTCCATAGGTGGGAAGTTGTCTGACGTGCCCTTACAAAGCCGTTAGGCCGCTACCTTCCGGGGAATCGCTACCGTTAGGCAGCTTTCCACCTATGGAGATTCTATGTTCGCGCAACGCGTTCAAGACTGGCGGCAAGAGCGTCGCATTCGCAAAGCCTTCCTGCTGTTCCGGTCCGCAGCGACCGACCAATCCCTAACACACCATCAGCGCAGACAGGCGTTCGTTGCCTACGCGGCCGAGGTTGCCAAGCGAAGTCCGCAGCAGGTCGCGCGGATGGAGCGCGAGCTAGGCATTGGCGCATGAGTACGGTGGTCATGGCGAAGTGCTGGCCGCTTCAGATGCCACCGAAGGCAAAGGCTGTACTCATCTCATTGGCCGACAATGCCAACGACCATGGGGAGTGCTGGCCATCCGTCTCGAAGATTACCGAGCGGTGCTGCCTGAGTCGTAGTTCAGTCATCAGAGCCATCGGGTGGCTGGAGAAATCGAAGTTACTAGTAACATCAAAAAAGGTCGGTCAACGGTCAAATTACACCCTTTGCCCTGACCTCTTCGAGGCTACCGAACCAGTGTCAGGGTGGAACCGGTGTCATGGTGACACCGGTGTCATGGTGACACCACCCCGGTGTCAGGGTGACACTGGTACCGGTGTCAGGGTGACACCCGTAAAAGCAACCGTCATAAAGCAACCATCAAGAACCTCCAAGACAATCCTCCCGGAATGGTTGGAACCTGAACTCTGGCAACTTTGGTCCAAGTACCGGAAAGCCTCCAAATCGGGCTTCTCCGAAGCCGCTCAAATCTTCAGCCTGAGAACGCTTACTCGACTACGCTCGGAAGGGCACCAACCTCGCACGTTGATCGAGACCGCCATTGAGCGCGGCTGGTCTGGTCTGTACGCCCCCAAGGCTGAGGCGCGTTCCGCCGCCTCACCGGCCTCGATGAGGGCGCTATGAGCCTCGAATCCGAACGTACGCTTCTCGCCACGATGATGCTCCGGCCTTCGGAGTGCTGGGGCGTGGAAATCGAGCCACGCCATTTTTCCGCTGACAACCATGCCGAACTTGCTGAGGCTATAGCGTCCGAGCTTGCGGCATCCAACCCCGTTGATCCCGTTTCGCTGGCCGACTCGCTTTCCTCCCGGAAACGTAAAGACCTCGTGGCGCTTGCGTTGGCGCTCGGGAACGAGCCGACCACAGCCGTTCCGCAAATGTTCGCCCGGCGTATCGTCGCCGCGTGGCGCATGCGGGAGGCGCGGGTCATCGCGAATACTCTGGCCCGGTCAGAGTCGTCGACAGCGGTGGATGAGGCGATCGCCTCCCTGATGGGCCTGAGTGCGTCCGAGCAGCGTCACGAGTTTGGCGCGAAGCAGGCCGCACAAGCAGCCTTGGCCGAACTGGACCGCGTTCACCAAGCCAATGGCGCGCTACCTGGCGTCACGACTGGCCTGCTTGACCTCGACGACAAGCTTGGCGGCTTCCACGCTGGCGATTTGGTCGTCATCGGCGCTCGCGCTGCAATGGGCAAGACCGCCATGCTGATCGGCATGTCACGTGCCGCAGCTGCATCAGGGATGCCAGTTGGGCTCATCTCGGGCGAGCAGCCAGTGGAACAGGTAGCTGCGCGGATGGTTTCATCGGCGGCGAAGCTCAACGCCAAGCTGTTCCGCACGGCGCGGTTCGATGATGGCGAGTGGAATCGTGTCTTTCAGGGTTTCGCGGATGTATCGAACCTGCCCATCCAATTCCTCGACCGTTCGTCGCCAACGCTTGCGGAGGTTGTGCGCGTGGCTAGACGCTGGCAGCACGTCCACGGCATTAAGGCGCTGTACGTAGATTACCTGCAGCGTATCGGCGGGGAAGGCGAGAGGAAGCACGAGCAAGTGGGCTATGTCGCTCGAGGCCTGAAGAACCTCGCCCGCGATCTTGGCATCCCTGTGATCGTGCTGGCGCAGGTATCCAGGGCCGTTGAGAGCCGCGAGGGGAAAGTGCCGCGCATGGGCGATCTTTCCGACTCGTCGGAAATCGAGAAGGAGGCGGATCAGGTACTTTTGATCCACCGTCCTGGGTACTACGACGAGAACGCTGACCCAGGTAAGGCGAGGGTCATCGTGGACAAGAACCGTCATGGCCCGACTGGCTACGTGGACCTGTCATGGCAGGGGGAAACGATGACGTTCGCCAATCTTGCGCGAGCCGATTCGTGGTAAACTCGGCCTCGCGCGAAGTCTACGACCCCTACGTACGATCTCGCGAAGTCGTCCCCGTGAGCGAGTCCGGGGGCGCATTGCATACGAGGGGCATGCTATGACTGAGACGTGGATCACCATCGCAGTAATCGCGGCATGCCTCTCCGAGCTGACGCTGTGCGCGCTGTTCTCCCGCAAGTCGGAGCGGGACTGATGGGCAGCTTTCTGGCATGGGTATCCATCTTCGCCGTCCTCGCCATCGCTTGGTGGCTAATCTTCGGGGATGACCTATGACCCGTGCGATAAACGCCGCTGGCTTGGAGCTGATCAAGCGCGCTGAAGGCTTGCGCCTGGATGCCTACTTGGACTCCGTGCAGGTCCCCAGCATCGGTTACGGCCACACGGCAGGCGTTAAACTTGGTCAGACGATCACCGAGCAACAGGCCGAAGACTTCCTGCGTGCAGACCTCGCAGACGCTGAGGCATGCGTAGAGGCCACTTGCCCCGGACTTAGTGACAATCGTTTCTCCGCCTGCGTGAGCTTCGTGTTCAACCTCGGCTGCTCGGCCTTCAAACACTCCACGCTGGTCAAGATGATATGGGCCGAGGATTGGGATGCAGCCGCCGCAGAGTTCCAGCGCTGGAACTCTGCG
>Ga0207703_10000612_pt1 | contig 36154 bp, 30 predicted proteins | sample KBSSwiS12_FD_184304 | JGI IMG/M metagenome (GOLD analysis project Ga0207703, IMG submission 184304) | Switchgrass rhizosphere microbial communities from Kellogg Biological Station, Michigan, USA - KBS Switchgrass S1-2 (SPAdes) (version 2) | ecosystem: Host-associated > Plants > Roots >... | reverse complement strand
TCGCCTCCTGCCCGGCGAGCTCGGCGGTGAACAGCAGCTCGGCCGCCGCCTGCGCGCCCGACTGCAGGCGCCACTGCCCATCGGCGTGCAGCAGGCTGAGCCCGGCGATGAAGGACGACTTGCCGGCCCCGTTGGAATCCGAGGGTCCCTGGCCGGCGACGGTGATCAGTCCGCGAGCAGTAATCGGCACCGGGTGCGTCGACAACCGCGAGATATTGATCATCTGAACGCCGGCGAGGACGCGTTCGCCGACGATGTCCTCGGCCACGCCGTCCGACGGCCCGCCTACCGACGTCAACGCTGTCCTCCCAGGCGACTGTGCCGGCGCTCCCGGATCGCCGCCGCCAGCGGGTGGTCCGGCGCCGCGGCGAGGATCAACTGGTCCTGTAGCTGCTCGCGGGCGGCCGGCGTCAGCCGGGACAACCGCGGGCCCGGGACATAGCCGCCGTCCTGATCACCACCACGCACCGTCCGCAGCAGCCCGCATGCCGTCAGTCGGCTCAGGGCCGCTCTGGCCTCTCCGGGTGGCACCTTGCTGTGCCGGGTGATGTCCAGCTGGGTAGTCGGGAACTGACTGTCCCACGAGTCCGGGGCGAGCCTCTCCTCGCTGCGTGGGACAGCGACCGAGTGGACCAGCACCAGGACGAGGACGGCCCGGTCAGCCAGCGGCAACGGCTGCCAGCCGCTGTCGGCGAGCTCGATCCGCACGGCGTCGTCGAAGCCGGACGTGACGTGCAGTGGATCTACCTCCACCAGGGTCCGGCCGGTCCGGCGGAGCAGCTCCTCCAGGCGCTCACGGCTCGTCGCGTCCCGCAATGCCGGCAGAAGCTGCCGATGCACCGGACCGTTGCCGTGCTCCAGCAGCGCGTACGCGGCTTCGACCAGCTCACGCTGCCGATCAGGCAGCCGGCCGAGAACCTCCTCGAAGATCGGGTTCGGGCGGTTCACGACGTCTCCGGCCGGTCCGGCGCGGTGTCGGGGATCAGCCGCCACAGCTCCCGCAGCGTGCTCAGCTCCAACGACCCGAAGGACGCGACCCGCGGGCCCATCCGCATCGTGTCCGTCCCCTCCAGCAGGATCCAGCCCGAGGCGGCGAGGCGCCTGAGCCCCGCGGCCAACAGCTGCTGTCGGCTCACCGCGTTACGGGCCGGCACCAGCCGCCGCAGCACCTGGCCGATGTCGCCGGTCGGCGCCGGCCGCCCGGGCCACAGGTCCGCCGCGGGATCGGGCCAACAACATCGCAGGCACGCGGCCAGCACTCGCAGCGTCCCCCGGCTGTCCAGCATCGAGGTGCCCGGTACCCCGTACTCGGTCAGAACAGCCGGTCCCGCGCTGTCGGGAAGATCCGGGATCAGCCACACCGCCTGGGCGTCGGCCTCGACCAGACGACGCAGCCCGGCCGGCGTCGGCCCGCCAGCCGACACCCGCTGAGGGCCACCGGAGCGGATCCTCGCCCACCACAGGGCCGTGTCCCGCTCGGTCACGCGGACTCCGGCCGGTCGCGGCGAAACCACCCGTCGGACACCCACGTCCGCGTCGACGTCACGTCGACCCACCACCCATCGCCCCAGGTCACGGCGTACGGCAGCTCCGGACGCAGGTGAATCGCGGTGACCTCCGACAGCACGCGCCGGCCGGTCGGCCAGTCACCAGCGTCGGCGAGAAGCTGGGCGACCGTGACCACGTCCCGCCCGGCCAGCAGCTCCTCGGCCCGGGCGGCCAGCAGCTTCGCCTCCGGATCCGGGTCGACCTCGGTCGGGGGCTGCTCGTCGTCGCTGCGCGATCGGGGCGGGGGCACCCGGCCGCTATCGGCCATCAGACCTTCCTCGACCGCTTCCAGCAGCTCGTCTGCCGTGAAGTACGGTTCCGGCGCGTCGAACAGGAGGCCGTCCAGCGCCCGAGCCAGGTCCTCGGCGTCGCTGTCACGGGCGAACGTGCGCCACCGTTCGGTCGGCAGAAGGCCCAGAGCGAGGGTCTTGCCGGCGTGCGCCAGCAGCCGCCCGGCGGCGATGTTCACCGCGTCGCGATACGCGGCCAGCGCCATTCTCAACTGCGTGCACTCCGGCAACAGCCGCGGATGCCGGTCCGCCGCCGCGTTGTGATACATCCGCGCCTTGTCAAGCAGGTCGCTGTTGCCCAGCAACGGCTGCGCCTGCGCGCGCAGGGACTCGACCGTCGCCGACCTCGCCAACTGCATGATCGGGTTCGCCAGCAGCCGGAAGACCGTGGTCATTTCCAGCAGCTGCTCGCGCACCACCTCCGGAGTCGTGTCGTCGTCGTCCAGCGCCAGCCGGGCCATCGACAACATCCGGTGCAGCTCGGCCTGGCCCCCGGTCTGGGACAGCCGCCGCAGGAACAGCAGCATCACGTACGGCGCGAACGTCGCCTGGTAGAACAGCTCGTGCGCCCGCTCGTTGACCCGGGTCACCGCCCGGTATGAACGGAGCACCTCGAAACGGCGCCGGACGACGTCCGCCGAGGAGTTCGGACACGCCAGCACGACCTGCTCGATCGTCATCCCGACCGGGCCCGCGCCCGCGAAAGCCCGCAGGATCGCCTCGTCGACCCCCACCGAGTCCGCGTCATCAACCATCGCGTTGGCATTCCGCGCCAACACGGCGAACACCTGGCGGTATATCCCGAGCACCGCCGATTCGGCCTCGTGATCGTCGAGCGTCAGGGGTGCGGCATCAGTCATAGGAGACTGATCTTATTGCGTCTGGCCAGCAAACGGAGATCCCCCGGCGTTCTCCCAGCCGCAGTCATGTTCCGGACGGGCCTTGGATGGTCCCGTTCGGTAGGTACTGCCCATCGACCACGTGGCCGTCGCATCCGGATGTCGATGGGGTCGGGCCGGCGGGTCGACGGAGGGGATGTCAACGAAGGCGGCATGGCCGCGCTCGACCCTCATCGACATGGCCACCGGCCGACCCGTCGACGCTCGCCGACGGGTAGCCGAGACCTTCACCGCCCGACTCAAGGCCCATCCTGGCATGAAGATCGTCTACCGGGATCGGGGTGGCGCCTAAGCCAGAGGCGCCCGCACCGGCGTCAATCAACGTCCTTCAGCCGGGCTGCCGGTCACCAGCCCGGCTGCAACAGACCAGCAGGCGACGGTCCTGATTTGCCTCAACGATGTCCGCCACGCCGTCGCCCTGTTCGGGGAGGCCATCATCCCCGCCACTATGATCACCCTGTCTTCGGACGCGCCGCAAGCACCAGGCACGCGCGCGCTACAGCTACCGGAGCTGCGGGAAGGTCCCATTGGCCAGCCCCAGATTCTTCAGGTCGTCGCTTAGCCAGCGGGCGGCGACGCTGGACGCGGGTCGGATTTTGGCCATGTCGTCTGCGGCGGTGAGCGTCCAGCCCAGGCTGGCGGTCGACTCCCGTCCGCGCTGCGCCAGCCAGGCCCGTACCTGCCCGAGCAGCGCCGGGAACCTGTCCACTGACGGTTCCGGCTCGGCCGAAGCGATGATCGCTCGACCGGACGCGGACCGGATGGCCGGCTCGCGTTCGGCGGCGAACCGTGGGAGCAGCACCATCGGCACTCGCGTCAGCGACAGGCCCGGTGGTCGGTCGTCGCTGGCGCTCGTGAATTCCATGACGACACCGAACGGTGCGAGCACCGCGCTCGGCATCGACCAGCCGAGTCGGGCGAACGCGTGCGCCACGGCCTCGTCGTAGGCGTCGCAGGCCCGGCCGTAGACCTCGACTTCGAACTCCATGAGTCGCTGTGGCGAGAACCGATCCCAGGCCCACCTGCCGGTCGGGCGCTCGATGTCCGCGGCCGGCAGGTGGGACTCCACGTGTGTCGCCGCACTGCCGTCGATCCAGCGGACGAGGTCGTCGAGGTCGCCGACGCCGAACGTTCGGCCACTGAGCCCGATCCCCGTGTCGCGCGCCCAGCCGACCGCGTCGAGGATTTCTATGGCCCGGACGCGCACCCGCTCGGCGGGCAGTGGCGGTTGGAACCGCGAGCCACGGTTGAGCAGCCGCCGCGCGAGGTCGAAACGGTGCTCGGCGACCCACACGCCGTCCGAGGCACCCAGGCGATGGTCCCGGGACAGCCTCTCGATCGTCGTCTCGGCGACCTGGTTGCAGATCATGGTCCACGGCCAGACGTCACCCGCGGGCGCTGCACCGCTGATCCACGCCGACCAGCCCTCCGCCGAGCCGCCGGACAATGGATGCACTCCGCGCGGCAGCTCGGTGACGAGATCCGTCGCCGGCGCGGACCGGGCGAACCCGACGTCGATGCGGTGCCCAGACACGGCGACGCCCAGTTCGACCGGGCCCGCCACGACTGGCCACGGGACGGTGCCGGCAGCGAGGCCTCCCAGCGCGTCGGCCCAGGTGCGCAGCGCGCGGAGCAGACGCGCGCCGCTCGTCGTCGGATCGAGCGCGCTATCGTCCGGCGCCCGCCAGTCCCGGTGACCGGCGAAGGCAGCCTGGAGGATCCAGGCGGCTGCCCCCGGGTTCCCCGCGACCCACACGGTCAGCAGGTCGTCAACAGCGTCAGACCCGGTGGCACTGAGGGCGGCCACAGCCGCCGCCCAGCGCCATCGGTTGAAGCTCCTCGCGTCAACCACGACTTCACCAGCGGGCACGTCCCCCGATAGGAGCGCCTGGGCCGCGAACCAGTGCTGGAAGATCGGTAGCGAGAACCGGGCCGTGCCATCGACGGCATCGGCGACGAGCCGACTCGACCGAGCGATCTGACGGTCGCCGAACGAAAGCCCGTCGGCGCCGGAGCGGGTGAGCGCCACGGCCATCGCGGTGAGGACCGATCGCGTCTCGGCCGACGTGACCGCCGCGCGCTGCTTCCCCTGCTTAAGAACATCCTCGACGAGGCCCCGGATCAGGTCGGCCTCACCGCGCGGCGCCTCATCCCGCGTGAGCATCACGCCGGCTGCGAGCGCGAAGAACGGTCGCGCGACGGTCGCGCGCATGTTGGCCGTCCACTGCCATGTGTCGTGCGGTCGCCCGCCAGCCAGTTCAACCAGGCTCTGAGCCTCGTCATCGGCCAGAAGCGGGGCCGTCAACTCCTCTGCTCCCGTGGGAGCGAGGACGCCGGGCCGCGCTGTGAGCAGCACGCGGACGTTCGTGAACGTCCGAACGGTTGTCCGTGCCGCGTCCAGCAGCGTCTGCGCGGTGAAGGGGTCCACCTCGTCGGCGCCGTCGACGACGACGGCGGCGCCGCGGCCATGTCGCCACGCGGCACCCACCCGCCGTTCGACGGCGGCCTCCAGCGACTCCGCGACGAGGTCGCGGGCGTTGCACCAGGCGGGGAACGGCGCCGACTCGTGCGCGGCGAGGTCAGCGACGCGGGCCCGGTGCCAGGCCTCGGCGATTTCAGACTTGCCCGAGCCGAAGTCGCCGAGCAGCACCCGGACCTCGCCCGCCGGAACCTGCACAATCTCGATGCGCGCGAAGTGCGGCGCCAGCACGTCCTCGTCCAGCCCATAGGGTTGCAGACGTACCGCGCGCCGCGCTCGCGAGCGCGCTTCCAGGGCACAGACCAGGTCGGACGAGCTGAGCCCGCGTTCGTATCCCGGCGGGGTGCCGTAGAAATGCTGATCCCGGCCGGCGGCGTACACATCCCGCCCACCGATATTGACCTGACCATCCGGACTCATCCAGTGCCCCTGTCACCCGCCCGTACCGGTCAGGCCCCCGGTCGATCGTCCGGCCGGGTGGAGTCGGTCTGGTGGAAGACCTGAGTCCCGTGCTGCACCGCGTACACATCCCGACCCGCGACATTCGTCTGCGAACCCGACGGGATCGGCCCGACTACTGGCCGGCCGGCGGTGGGGTCGGGGAACGGCGGACGCTCTGGTACCGCCCGGCCAGCTGGGAATGGCGGCGCCGCTGCCGGCTTCACGCGCGCGCCGGACACGGCCGCCATGGCCGCGTCCACGAGTTCAGTGTGGGCATCGTCCTCCGACCGGTCGAAGAGGTCGAGCGAGACGATCTGCGCCAACAGGCCCGGCCGGTCGCAGTCCTCTACCCGGACCACGAGTAGCTTACAGCTTTCGCCCGCCGGGTCCGCCGCCCACGCCGCGCGCCACTCCGCCGCCCCGTACACCGACCGGCTGTAGGCATCGGACAGCACCGCCACCGTCCGCCCGGCCCGGCGGACCCCGTCGTCCATACCCGCCACCCAGTTCGACCCCGGCGGGAAGTCCCACGCCTGGACCAGCACCCGGAAGCCGGCCTCCTCCAGGACCCAGGCGACCCACTCCGCCCACGCCCGATCCGACCGCGTGTAGGACACGAAGAAATCCCACACCACACCGCTGTCCGTACCAGCCCCGTCACTCACCCAACCAGTGTGCCACCCCACCCCGACACCTTGATCGGGGCCCGACGGTCCGGCGGGGCGAGACCCGTACTCAGCCGGCCGAGCGTTCATCCCGAGTCCCCTCTGCTAACGACGGCTGGACGGACACGACAAAGCCCGAATAGGAAAACCTGGTGTGCGCATCGTGTGTGCAGCCTCGACCGACTGCGGGCCTGCGAGGCGACTCACCGACCGCGAGTCGATGGCAGGCAGGACCACCGCCGCCGGCTCCCATCCCCCTGCGACGAGGTACCGGTGCGATGTGTCTGATGGAACTTGACCGATGAGTCCCCCCTGACCAGGGGTTCTCGCCCGCAACCGTCGCCCAGGCCCGACGCCTGGCGCGAAATCCAAGCGCGAGGCGGCAGGGTCGCACCGCAAGGAGCGACCCCATGCATGATCGACCGGAGCCGGCGGGGGGACTCGAACCCCCAACCTCCCGCTTACAAGACGAATCACCAGGATGATCATACGCCCGGTGACGATCCAGGACACATGCCCTGACCAGGCCATTTATCGACGTCAGGATAGATGACCATCGATTGAAGATCGTTAGTGTGCTCAATGTGTGCTCAATCCGCAGGACGCTGCCGCCCGGCCGATCGGACGGCCACGGCGCGTGGGGCTCGGACGCAACCTGCGGACCGAGCGGCTCCCTTCGAGGCCGCGCGCTCGGGCGCATCTCCTGGCGCCACCTCGGACAAGCGGGAGCGGCGAGCGACCTCGCTGCGGTCGAACCGGCAGCCGGACCTCGTGTTGACTGGCTCGCGCTGTCACGTATCGCGGTCTGCCGCCGGCCGGTTCTGCGTGGACGATCGCGGGATCTGGCGAGAGCAGTCCGGGCAAGGCTCGTGGGTGACGGCCTGGTCCGCGTTGTTCTCGGGACCCCTCCGCCGACTGATCTCGATCACAATGGCCACGATGATGTCGAGCTGCTCGTCGCTAAGCGGCGGCAATGCGTCGACCTCGGCGTTGAGGGCCGCACGTTCGGCCGCGCTCAGGTTGCACCACCGACACTTAGCGTCGCGATCAGACCTATCTGAATTTGACATTGCCAGGCGACCTTTGTCTCCCGCGAGGCGCGGATGGTTCCCGCACGCGAGTCGAAGCGAACAAACGGGAGTGTGCTGCGAACGATTGCTCACTGCCAGATTGTGCCGCCTGGCGTGATGATCGAGGATCAAAACGGACCGCGAGGACACCTCGAGACCACACGCGGCTCGTCGATATCGGGAAACGCCCGCCAACTATGAGTAGACCCAGCCTGCAATGCGGCCGGCGACCGACCACGCTAGCTTGCTCAAAACACCATCTCTACGCCTGGACAGATGCGACGTTTGTAAGCTTACGCACATGAGGCAGCGGGGAGCGCGGGACGCGCGGGGCGGGTCGGACAAGCCGTTGATCGACATTTACGCTCGGTTGTCGTTCGCGGCGGACGGTACCGAGATCAACGTGGATGAGCAGATCGAGATGGGCCGGGCGGACGTGAAGGCCCGGCGGGGCAAGGTCGGCAAGATCTTCAAGGACAACTCGCGGTCCGCGTGGAACCTGAAGGTCGTCCGCCCGGAGTGGGAAGCGCTGATGACCCGCCTCGAGGCGGGCGAGTCGGACGGGGTGTGGGTGCTGGACCCGACCCGGTTCTCGCGGAAGGTGCTCGAGGGTGAGCGCCTGGTGGAGATCGCCCGCCAGGGCCGGTTGGTGTGGTCGAACGCGGGTGAGTACAGCCTGAACACGGCCGATGGTCGTAAGGCCTTCCGGGACGCGATGACCGCCGCCGCGGCGGAGTCGGACAAGATTTCCGAGCGGGTTGCCCGGGGGAAGCGGCGCCGGGCCCGGCGGGGGACGAACCCGCACGGTCCGAAGGGGTTCGGGGTGGACCGGTGGACCCCGGCCCCGCCCGGGTGGGAGCGCGGGGAGCCCCGGGAATGGGTGTCCGATGAGCAGATTGAGCGGGAGCGGGCCGCGGTCCGTGACTGTTATGACCGGCTGTTCGGCCCGGTCCCGGTGACGGTGTCGGCGTTGGCGGCCGAGTTCAACGCGGCGGGTCTGCTGACCTCGCGGGGCGGGTTGTGGCAGCGGGACCAGTTCGCGCGGATGTTGTGCAGCCCGCGCCACGCCGGGCTGATCACGATCCGGGGCGAGTTGATCGGGGAGGAGGCTAACCCGGCCCGCCCCCCGATCGTGACCCGAGAGGAGTGGGAGCGGATGTGCGCGCTGCTGGCCGCGCGCCGTCCAGGGCGCCCGCTCGGCCGGGTGCATGTGCTGTCCGGGCTGGTGCGGTGCGGCCGGTGCGGGCGGCGGGTCTACGGCTTCCACATCACCGGGGCGGAACCGTACGCGGATGGTTCGACGCGGGTGGAGTACCGGTGCCGGCGGGAACCGGGCTTGCCGGGGTGTGGGCGGAACTCGATTGATGGGCAGGCCGCGGAGGCGGCGGTGGCGAACGCGATGGAACGGCGGTTGGCCGACCCGCGGCGGGCCGCGGTCATGGCGGAGCGGTTCGCGGTCACGGTCAGCGCCCGCGCGACGCTCACCGCGGAGATCGTCCGGTTGAACGAGGAAGCGGACGCGCTGTCGGACAAGACCGCGGCGTGGGGTGTGGACCGGGTGGACCGGCAGATGGCCCCGTTGCTGGCCCGGATCGATGAACTCACGGGCCAGCTCGCGGAGATGGACCTTCCGCCCGACCCGGCGGCGATCGCGGAGAACGCGGTGGCCGCGTGGAAGCGCGCCGCCGAGAGCGGGAACATCGATTCGATGCGGGCGATGATCCGGGCCGCGTGCCCGGATCTGACGTTGCGCCCGGCCGGCCGCCGCCGCGCGAACGGGGCGAAGATCGACGTTACCGGGCGGTTCGACTGGGACGGCACCGGGACGCCGTCCGCCGTGTCGATGTCGATCGGCGATTCGATTACGGCGGTACTCGCGGACCACCCGGACGGGATGACGACTGACGATCTCGCGGTCGCGGTCGGCGCGCACTACTCGACGGTGCGCAAGCATCTCGCGCGGATGGTGGAGGCCGGGACCGCGGTCAAGCTGACCCGGGTCAGCCGTTCTGGCCTGCCGCTTGGCGCGTTCTACGGGCCGGCGTCGCGGGGGTGATAGCGGCCGGGCCGGGCGGGGGCGGAACCCCGGGAAAACCGGGGTTTCGGCCGGTCCGCCCGGATGACTGCTATCGCGCTAGCGCCCAGCTCAGAGCCGGTGTGGGGCCGGAAAAGCCGCTATCGGGGCCGCTATCGATAGCGGGGGCGGGGTGCTATCGATAGCGGCTTGCTCGGGTCGGAGTAGCCTCGCCGGGCGCCCCGGGCCCCGAGCCTCGCCGGGCGCCCCGGGCCCCGAGCCTCGCCGGGCGCCCCGGGCCCCGAGCCTCGCCGGGCGCCCCGGGCCCCGAGCCTCGCCGGGCGCCCCGGGCCCCGAGCCTCGCCGGGCGCCCCGGACCCCGAGCCTCGCCGGGCGCCCCGGACCCCGAGCCTCGCCGGGCGCCCCGGACCCCGAGCCTCGCCGGGTCAGGTGTTGGGCGGGTCGGGTCTGGCGGGCCGGTCACGGTCGCGGGTGGCGATGATGATCGCGACGATGATGTCTATCTGTTCGTCGGTGAGCGGGGGCAGGGCGTCTATTTCCGCGTCGAGCGCGGCGCGCTGTTCGGGGGGAAGGATGCTCGGGTCGGGATAGGAGCGGGGTTCGTCGTCGTTCGGCTTGTCGGTCATGGGATGGTGTTCTTTCTGTGGGGTGTGGTAGGGCCGCGCGCGGGGGCGGGGCGCGCGGCCCCGGGGTTTTTCTGGTTAGGTGCGGGGGTTGTCGCGGTGGGAGATCGCGGTGGCGATGTCGGCGCGGGTGATACCGCGCCGGTTGACGAATTTCCCGCTGATCCGGCGTCCGATCTGGATGGTGGCGACGCCGTGCGGTTTCAACATGGCGGTGAGTTGTTCCGCGGTCCATCCGGTGTAGCTGTCCGGCTTGAACTCGGCCAGCGCCTCGCAGATATCGTCGGACCATTCCTTCTCGCGGGTCATGACCGCGGCGATATCCTCGAGGAGCGTGGATGGCTTCCCGATCGACCGGGGTTCGTCCGCGACGTCGCCCCCGGCCGCGTAGCCGGACAACCGCCCGGCGGTGATACGGGTGGCCCGTGCCCGGAGGGCGACCGCGTCGGACTGGATGGCGTCCAGGTACGCCCCGCGGACAATCACCGGGTTGTCCGCGACACCCACGAGATAGCCGATACCGCGGTCCGCCGGCCCGAACGTGGTCGCCTGGACTCCGTTCTTGTACATGCTGGTTCCGAGGATCATGTCGTTTTCGGTCTGGCCCATGACCCGCAGGCAGAACCGGATAGACGCGTTCGACGAAACCCCGGTGGGCAGGCTCGCCGCGTCCGGCCGCTGGGTGGCCAGGACGAGAATCACCCCCAACGCCCGGCCGAGTTTGATGATCTGTTCGGCGAGTTGCCCGGCTTCTTTCCCGTACAGCGAGTGGCTGAACAGGTTCTGGCACTCGTCGACGATCACGACCAGCGGATGCAGGCCGAGGGCCCGCGCGTTCGCCAACCGGCGGGTGACTTTCCCGTCGGGGGCGTCGGCCCGGGGTATCCGGCGGAACACCGTCGCCCGGCGGCCGATTTCCTCGCGGAGATCCCGGAACATGTGGAGAACCTCGAGAACGGTCTCGTCCTCCATCCCGGTCGCGTAGCGGCCGGCGACGTGCTGGGCACAGTCCAGGTCCGACGTGCCTTTCAGGTTGTACGCCCAGATTTCCGCGGTGGGGTCGAGCGCCGCGGCCAGCAGGATCGTGCGGACCGCGCCCGTCTTTCCCGCGCCCGGCAACGAGCCGATGAGCACGTTGTTTTCGAACAGGCTCATCATGACGGGGCGGCCGCGGGGGTCGGTCCCGAACGGGAACGCCGCGAAGAGGTCAATCTGTCCGCCGCGCAGGAACGGCCATTCCGGCGGGAGACGCTTGGACAGGTCCTCATCCCCGACCCAGAGGATCAGTCGGCCGGCGTGCGCGTCGGCGGCGGGTTCGGGCCAGACCGCGCCCAACGGCCGGCGCAGGCCGGACGCCAACCGTTCCCGCTTCTCCGCGATGTCGGGCACGGTCACGCCGTAGGGGAGGTCAATGTCGGCCCGCCATCCGGGACCGTCGCGGGTGATCGGCGCCGGGAACCCGATGACGGTCTCTTTCCCGCGGCCCCGGTTGATCTCCGCGATGCCGAGGGACTCGAGCGCCCGGATCACAATGTCCGCGGTCAGCCGCGCGTTCTTCGGCTTGACCACGGCACGGGTGATCCACGGCTGGTCCTCCGGCACCCCGTACAGCCCGCACACGACGACGGCCAGGAGCAGCGCCAAGAGCCGGACCGTCCCGCCCGCCACGGCCAGCAGACCCGCCACCGTCCCGCCGGCCGCGAGCGCGGGCACCGCGACCGCCGTGCGGGCGCGGACCCGCCGGTCCCGCTGCCGGGACAGGCGCATGTAGTCGTCCGGGTCGCGTTGGAACCGCGCGGCCCGCCGGAGCGGGGCCGACTCGCTGTCGAGCCACCACCCGAGGAACCGCGAGCCGGCACGCCCGGCCCCGGCCGGGGCGTAGCGGGCGATACGGGCCGCGTAGAGCGGCGTACGGACCAGATGGAAGGCCACCGTGTGGGAGACGTAGCCGGCCGCCCAGCGGGCCGCGTGGGACAGCTCCGCGCGGCTACGGGCCCACGGGGGCAGGATCGGCCGGCGCTGCGCCCGCCCCCGCGGCCCGATGATCCACTCGCGGCGGCGGTCGGGCGGGTCGTCCACGACGACGGTGCCGCCGGGCGGGCCCTCCCACCATCCGGGGTAGACCGGCCGCGCCACCCCGCCGGCGGTGCCGCCGGCGGGGGTGCTGTCCGGGGCCAACGGGTCGGCGGCCGGCGGCGGGCCGGCGTCCGGTCCCGGCGCGGGCGCGGGGACGGGCGATGACTCCGGCCGTACCGCGGGCAGGTACGGGCTCAGGTCCGCGACCCATCCGCCGACGAACGGCGGCGGGTCGGGTTCCGGCCGGTAGAGGTCCCCCGGCTCAGGCTCGGGCGCGCCGTCGCGCTCGGGCGTGCCGTCGCGCTCCTCCGGGCCCCGCGGCCCGTCGGGGGTGCCGGGGGTGTTGGTGTTCTCAGGCATGGCGAATACTCCTTTGCTTGTTAGCAAGTTGGAAGGGAAAAAAGAGAGGGGTGGGTCCGGGGTGGCGCCGCGGACAGGTGCGGCGCCACCCGGAAACCCCGCATTACAGGTTGGAGATCATGGTGGTGGTCTGCGTCAGGATCGACTGGATCATCGGCGCGAACGAGGTTTGCGCCAACATGAATCCGAAGACGGTGCAGATCAGGGCCGCGGTCGCGGACAGCCGGTAGGTGGAACGCACCAACAGGGCGACGATGATCCCGAGGAACAGGGTGAAACTGACAGTGATAATCACAGGTCAGACCCCCCGTCGGTCGGCCCCATGACGGTGGCGTAGTAGAGGTCGAACGCGAGCCGGGAATCCTCTGCCGCCTGGCGCCACAGTTCGAAGGCGACGGTCTCGTACTCGCGCGCCTCGTTCCACAGGGAATGCGCGATCTCTTCCTCTGTCAGCGCGGCGGAATACCGCTCCTCCACCGCGGCCACGTCCCGCTCCCGGTCCGGGTCGGGCCCGCCCGGCGTCCCGCTGTTGCTCCCGCTCATGTTCTTGTTCCTTTCTCTCGCCCCGGGCCGACCGGCGGTCGGCGCGTTTTCGGGTACGAGAGAAAGAATGCGCCAGGGGCGTGGCGGAATGCTGGCCGATTTCTTGCTAATTCCTGGCAGCGAACCGGCGGCGGAGTGGCTGCGGACCGCGGCCAGACCGGCAGGATCTTGGCAGAATTTTGGCAGCCCGGGACGCGTCGGCGCAGGTCAGCGGGCATCCGCCCGCCCGGAACGTAGCGTGGCCCGTGCCCCTTCCCGGGACACGGGCCACGCTACTTAAAGTTATTGAATGACTACTAAACGATGGGCGTCCAGTTGATCCGCGGCGCGGCCCGGGTCATCGGCGGCGGGGGGACCTGGAACACCAGGATCACCGCGAACTCGCGCGGGACCACGCGGACGAGCCGCGCGTCCTCCGGTACCCGGATCAGGGCCCGGATCAGGTCCCACGGGCCCGCGTCCAGATAGACGGTCGTGGAGTAGTCCCGGGGCCCGGGACCGTCCCGGCGGGTCACAGCCAGGGGTGGAGACTCAGGGGGCACGGCGGTCACGTCCCTTCGACGGAGGGATACGGGCGGTCGTGGTCCCGTCCGGTGAGCCACCATCGGACGGGACACCCCACCAATGTTAACGGCTACCTGCTACCTGCTACCTGTAAATCCGCGCAGAGGTATCGGCTATCCCGCCGCTACGCTCACGGTCATGACCGACCGGCCATCGTTGGACGAGATCGCCCGCATGCCCGCACGCGACCGCCTTCCCCCGCTCGCGCGGATGATCGCCGAGGCCGAGGAGGCACGCGCGCTCCGGGACCGGACGATGGTCGAACTCCGGCGGGCCAACCCCAGCAGCGCGCTCACGCTCGAGCAGATAGCCGCCTTGGCCGGTGTCTCCCTGCCGACCGCCAAGAACGTTTTACGGGGCGTGAAGGCGGGAAGCGGAACCCCTCCGACCGGCTCGGACTGGCCCTAGACCGCCATCAACGATGATCACCGTAGGCAAACGGTGGTAAATGGCTACATCGGACGGCTAGACGTGGCATAGTCCCTTTCCGTCGCACCGCGCACCCCCGAAGCGGGCGACAGAGCCGGAAGGAGGCGAGAAGACGGGGGATGGGGGCATCCAGCGTTGGACGCCCCCGTCGACCGACAATGAGCACCACCGTCCGAGACTGGCACTCCGCTGTCCGCGCCGTGGTCCCCCACGGCGCGCGAGCGCGGCCCCTGACCCGCTACGGCGCGACGCTGGTCAACCTGCTGTGCCCCCCGACCACCGGGGAGCCGCTGGAAGACCGCGCCTACCGCGCCGAACGCGAGATACGCCGCGCCGTCGCCGAACTGGACACCCCCACCGACCGGGCCATGGCCATCGTGCTGTGTCTGTCGGCCGGGATGAGCCGCGCCAGTCTCCACACCCGCTACACCGAGGCGGGAAGCCTGTATGGCCAGGGCCCCGGAACATTCCGCCGAGACACCAACCTCGGTGACCTGCTCTGGGAACTCACCTACGCGCTGTACCCCGGGCCCACCCCTACGGCCGGGTAGCGCGAGAGCGGACGGGGCGGGGGGCTGAGCGCGGCGCCCCCGCCCCGATCTGCTTGCCGGCCGCTAGCTGACAGCTAGCAGTCCTGGTCAGTCGCGGTCGGGGCGGGAGTCCGCCCGGTCGCCCCGGCGGGCCAAGTCAGATCAGCGGCGGGGCGCCCCGAAGGTCCTTGTCCGACAGGCGGCGGCGCGCGTCCGGCTCGAGGGCCGGGTCCGTGAGGGCAAGGGAGCCGAACAGCCAGGCCCGATCCCCGCGGTGGAGATGGTTCCCGGCCGCGGCTATCTCGGACGGGCTGAACGGCCGGGCGAGGGACCGCGCGGCGGTTCCGGTGGGGTCGCTGTCGTAGGGGTAGGCGCCCCACGCGGCGGCTTCCGCGCGGGTGGGCTCCACCCAGAACGCCCGCATGACCGCGTGGATCAACGGGCGGGGGTCCCCGGTCGCGGTTAGGGGAACCGCGTCGGCGACCGCGAGCAGGGTGGAGCGGTACAGCCCGATCCCCCAGCGTTCGGCGTCGGGGTTGGTCGGTGACAGGAGAACGGCGCTCACTGTCCCGTCGGGGGCGCGTTCGTAGCCGGACACGATACCGTGATCGCCCATACAGAACGATTCCACGATGAACGGGGCGTCCGGCACGCGCCAGTCGAGACCTTCCCGGCGGGCGGTGTTGTAGACGTAGGCCGAGAGGCGGTCGGGGTCGGTCCACCCGTCGGGGCGGGGTTCGTGGCCCCAGAAGTAGATGAATGGCCGATCCCGGCCGGTTTCCTCCATCACGTGCACGAGGGAGCCGACCATGCGGCCGGTCCACCCGGAATCGACAAGCCCGGTCGCCGGGCCGGACAGGGCATGCTGGTCCGCGTAGTCCAGGAGAAGGGACTTCACCGCGTCGATGCGGGGGGCGACCGCTTCGGCGACGTCGGGCCGATCGACGAACGCCTCGAGCGCCCGCCGTTGTTCGGCGGAATCGGCCCGCGCGTCGGGGTCGAGGGAAACCCCGCTCTCCACGAACGCCTCACGGTATTTTTCCAGGTCGATACCCAACCGTCGGCACAGGTCCGCCGCGTTGGACTTCATGAAGCTACTAAAGAGCCAGTCATACCGGGACAGATGGTTCGGGTCGGACGCGGCAAGGCTCCACGTAATGCGACTGCTGTAGACGTACTCGAGGTCAATCGTGCTGCCGATGCGCGCGGCGAGTCGTCTCGCGATGAGGTAGGGCGCCTGACCGTCACGGGAGAGGAACCGCAAACGCCTGATCCCGTGTCGTTCCGCGTCGCGGAGAACCCAGAGAACATAGGCGACCAACGTGGGACCGGCGACCCCGGCCGCGACGTCGCGGATAGCAAGGTCTGATTCCGATTCCGCCGGGTTCGCGTGCCGGGCCGCGCGGCTGGCCGCGGCGTAAGCATGTCCGATCTCGCCGAATCCCCGGGCGGGATCGATCATGATCTGTTCGTACCTGCCGTCAGGAATTCCCGTGGTCATCGGCCGTCACCACTCGGCCAGAGCGCGGGTCCGCCGGTTCGGTGCGACGTGGCATTGTTCACATATGGCATGGATGCGCGCTCTCAGGTCGGTGGAGTCCTGGCCCCGGGTGTCGTGGAGGGTGGCGAGACTGGACAGCGCCCGCGCGGTCCACAGTTCGTCGGGAAGCGCGGTGAACGTGGTAATGCTCTGGTTGAAATAGTCGATCGCGTCGGACCACCGTTCCCGGTCACGGGCGATCATTCCGAGCTGACGGTAGGAACGGCCTTGCGCGTGCCGGTCGTCGATCTCGAGGGAGTAGTCGAGGGACGCCCGCGCGCCGTTCTCCGCTTCCGCCCATTCGCGTTGGCGGCGCTGGATATCGGCGAGGCTGAGTTGCACCCGAGCGGCCCACCGACGGTCACCGATCGCGGTGAATCGGGTCAGCGCGTCGGCAAGGTCCGCCCGTGCCCGCGGGTAGTCCTCCCGTAGGCGGTAGGTGTCGCCCCGGTTGCGCAGGCATACCGCGATAAACCGTTCGTCCAGCAGGTCTTCGTAGATCGGGATGCACGCGGCGAGGAGGCGTAACGCTTCGTCGGTGCGTCCTTCGTTTCGGACGACTGTCGCGAGTAGGCGGGTTGCCTGCGCTTCCCACCGCCGGTCGCCGAGACGTTGAAACACGGTGATGCTGGGCCTGAGCAGGGTGTCCGCCCGGTCGTTCATGAACCGGTCCCGGTAGACAATCGCTAGCATGACCGTGTGCCGGGTGAGCTGGGTAGGGTCGTCAAGCTGCCGGTAGAGCGCCAGGGATTGGTCAAACCGGGACTCGGATTCCTCCCAGCGGGCAAGGCCGCGGTAGGCGTCCGCCATCCCGCCGAGACTGGCCGCCACCGATCGTAGGTCGGAATGCCGCTCGAAGACCTCGATCGCGGCGGTGAAATCAGCAATCGCGTCAGGAAGCCGCCCGAAAAACCGGTAGGTGTCAGCGAGATTGCGACGGGCAACGGCGCCGCGGTAGTCGTCACCGATCTCGGTAAAAGCCTCGATCGACCCACGGAGAAGGGTCGCCGCTTCGTCGAAGCGGCCCAGTTCCCGATAGAGCGCGCCGAGGTTGCATTGGATAACTGCCCGACCGAGAACACTTCCGGCGCGGTTCGCCGCGTCCAACGCCGTCCGCTGGGTGGTTTCCCAGTCTTCCCAGTCAGCGCGCCAGTTGAACATGGTCGCGAGAGGCTCGGCGAGTTGCCAGGTTTCTTCCCACAGTTCGGCGGCCGCGGTCTGCTCCACCAGCGACACCAGGCCGGCTTTCTCAGCGGTGAACCACGCCCGTGGATTTTCTCGGACGTTCGCTATCGCCATCGTCGGCGCCGCGTAATCTACCGTCGCCTGAATCGCGCCCGGTTGGACGACCGCGGCCGCCTCGCGGACCATGCCAATATAGGCGGTCACGATCCGGCGCAGCGCATCCCGGCGGACCTCATCGGTATCCTCCGCGGCGAGACGTTCCCGGGAGTAGTCCCGGAGGAGATCGTGGAACCGGTAGCGGATCACGCCCACCGCGTCGACCCCGGACATCTCCAACAGTTCCGCGTCGACGAGTTCTTCTATTGTGTCTTCGGCCCCGTCGAGTTCGACCCCGGCGAGGATCGCGAGATTCCACGCGGGGAACGTCGCGGAGGTCAGCATACCCAGAAGGCGGAACGCGGCCTTTTCGTGGTCGGCGCGGCTTTGATAGCTGAGCGCGAGCGACGCGCGTACTTCCATGTCCCCGACTTTCAGAAGATTCAACCGGTTACGCTCATCGCCGAGACGGTCCGCGAACCACGCCAGAGCCCACCCCGGCCGGGACTCCAACCGCGCCGCGGCCACCCGCAACGCCAACGGAAGATAGCCACACAGCCGCGCTATCTCCTTCGCCGCGGCTTCCTCAGCCCGGACCCGGTCCGCCCCGATCACTCTCGCGAGTAGCTCGAGCGCCTGGGATTCCTCCATCACGCCCAGCGACAGTGTTTGGCCCGGTAACCCCGGCAGACGAGAGCGACTGGTAATCAGAACCGCGCATTCCGGCGCCCCCGGAAGTAGCGGACGGACCTGGGCCTCATCATGCGCGTTGTCCAGGAAAACGAAGATCCGACGGCCGGTCAGGCGGCCGCGGAACATCCGGGCCCGGTCCTCCACCGTTTCGGGAATGTCGTCCCCGGGAACGCCGAGCTCCCGCAGGAAACCGGCCAGCACCTCCCCCGGATGAAGGATCTGGTCCTCAACCGCCCGGAGATCCCTATACAGCTGTCCGTCGGGAAAACGATGGGCGATCCGGTGCGCCACGTGCACGCCGAGCGCGGTCTTACCGACCCCACCCTTACCCGCCACCGTGACTACCGGCGTAGCCGTGCGGGTCGCGCGGCCGGACCCGTCGAACAGACCCGACAGCCGCTCCACAAGATCAGCCCGGCCGGTGAAGTCCTCAACATCGGGCGGAAGCTCCGAGCGCGCCCGGACACCCCCGGCGTCCCGTCCCGTCCGCTCCCGGTTGTCCGTCAACTGTTCCCGGGTCTGCCACGCCGCGAGAGCCCCCGGGACCGCGGACCCGACGACGGCCAAGAGCACCTGGCCCGCGTTAGGCCCGCTCAGGCTGCTAGCGATCCCCGCGAAGATGCCACCGGCCGTCGCCACACCCGCGACCGACGGCGCCCAGATCCCGCGCCACCCACCCGGCTCACCCCGGCCGGACCGACGGCCGCCCGCCGGGTTCCGGTCCTCATCGTCCGGCGGGTCGGATCGTGCGCCGTCACGACCGGACCGGCGCTCAACCATCATCATCAACGGGCTTCCTCCGGGGCATAGAGGGGAGCGAGGAAGACCGCCGAGCGCGGCCTACCGTCCGCGCTGGTTACTGCGATGTGGTGGTGTCGTCTGCCTTGTCAGGCCACTTCCGATAGGTCGCGATCCATTCCCGAACCGCGTCCTCGTCCCACAACCGGCCCACCCGACCGGTTTGGACCGGTGCCGGGAACGTGTCGCGACGGCTGATCTGGTCCGCGCGTTCCCGCGACACCGTCCCCGTGGGCGACGTCGGTTTCAGAAGGTCCGCGACGTCGGAGATGGAAATCAGCCGTGCCACGGCTCCCACGGTGAGGGCTTCCTACCTGCCAATTCGCAGCCAGGGAGTGGGCTTCATGGTGCCGGACGTACCGGGCCTACTGCTTGCCGAAGTGCTCGCAAGAGCAAGCGGAAGAATGATCAGCATGGGCTCACGCCACGGACAACACGCCACCCGGCCGCTCACCCGCTCACTCTCGCCAGTAGCCTGCCGCCGCGCCGAGCGCGGCCGGGCGGGCCTCGCCGCGCCGAGCGCGGCCGGGCGGACGGCCCCGGCCAAGGTCTCGGCGCCGCGGCGAGCACCTCGTTGGCCAGTTCGGTCGGGGTGAGTACGTTTTATTATCCTTTTCAGATTTTCAAAGCTTTTTTCATAGTCGGTCTTCCTGGGTTGCAGACACCTAGCCACCATGTCTACCGTCTTTGTGTAACTTCCTCGAGTAGAAGGCGAGTGTAATCATGATGTTCGGCCAGATGATCTGCGGGCGCTCATGAACTCGACGAATTGTCCGCATCCTGATCGCCGCACTGCTACTGGCTGTCGCGGCGTTTGCGACCTCGGGATGTCTCGACGTCGGATACTCGGGTAGTAGCGCCAACACTACCAATAATGTCGGAAACAATGTGGGGTCAAATGTCGGAAACAATGTTGGATCGAATAATGGGCCCTAGCCTAGGCTCCCTGCGACGGCTCGAGTAGCAGCAGTGCGTTCGCTGAGTCCTTGTTTCGAAATGGCCCGATAGGTATCGATCGCCGTGACAACGACGTCGTGGCGGTCGGGAGCTGCCGACGGGGCCTGTTCGCTCCACGGCGCCCGAGCGCGGCCCCTCACCCGCTACGGCGCGACGCTGGTCAACCTGCTGTGCCCCCCGACCACCGGGGAGCCGCTGGAAGACCGCGCCTACCGCGCCGAACGCGAGATACGCCGCGCCGTCGCCGAACTGGACACCCCCACCGACCGGGCCATGGCCATCGTGCTGTGTCTGTCGGCCGGGATGAGCCGCGCCAGTCTCCACACCCGCTACACCGAGGCGGGAAGCCTGTATGGCCAGGGCCCCGGAACATTCCGCCGAGACACCAACCTCGGTGACCTGCTCTGGGAACTCACCTACGCGCTGTACCCCGGGCCTGCCCCGGCGGCCGGCTAACCCTGGCGGACACGGGGTGGGGGCACATCACCACCACCCCGCCGGGAACCGGGAACCCCCGGCCCCGTGGGGACGGACCCCTAACCCCGCCCGCCCCGACCCCCCACCCAGCTAGCTCACCGCTTCCTTTTGCAAGCACTCGCCGGACTGGCCGAGGCCGCCCCGCCGGGCGCCGGGCTGACCTGTCCGGCGATCTCGGCATCGTCGCCGAGTTCCGCGCGTAGCGCGGCGGATAGTTCCCCGTGCGTGTTCTCTCGCCCCGTGTTCTCCGGCGGTTCCGCCGGCCGCTTGCGGACCGCTTGCCACAGCAAGCAGTAGGCTACTTGCTACGTTCCCGCCGTTTCCGGCGGGCTTTCCGGGCGTAGACGGGGGACTTCGAGCCGGGGTGGCGGGTGGTGGCCCGGGGCCGGTTGACCGGCGCGGGTGACAGCGCCGACTGGGCGCCCGCCCATCCGATAGCCATCGTCAGACCTCGTTTCTGCCGTGAGAAAAAGAGCAAGGGGTCGCCCGTCTATTCCATGCGGTCCGGGCCCGGGGTGATGGCCTCGACGGTCCGCCCGTCGGGATCACGCATCACCTCGTAGCCGGCCGGTCCGCCGGTCGGCGGGAGCACGACGCCGAGACGGCGCGGGCCGGACGGGCCCCGCCCACGCGCCGGGTACAGTTCCAGCACGATGCCACCGCGGAAGCGGGCCGCGTAGTGTTCCGGGAACTCCGGCCCGTCCCCGTGCCGCTCCCACTGGAAGACCAGGCCAAGCGATTCGTAGAATGCGCGGCATTCCTCGATCCTGTTGGTGGACACCACGAGATAGGCCAGGTGTGGCCCGACGAACGGGAAAGGCCGCGCTGCCGCGCAGTGCCGGCAGGTCACAGCCCCGTCGGTGAGGGTCAGCAGGGCCGTCATACGCACGTTGCACACCGGCCGAAGTTTCCCGCCCGGGTCCGCATAGACGTAGTGAACGGCCGCGCCGGAACGGATAGTTCCATGCCGGCCCGTCGGCGCTCCCGGTCCGCCGCCGCTTTCTTCCCGGGTGCCCGCCGGTTTTCCTTCCCGTCCCTGCCCGGGGGTTTCCCGTGGTAATGTGTGATCTGCCCGGCCGGGCCCGCGGTTTCCCCCGTTACCCGTGTGTGTTCCGGCCGGGTCTCCCCCCGTCATGCCGTGGGCCGCGGGTCGGCGGGCGCGGCGTGGGCACTGGTGAACGTGTCCAGGTCCAACCGGGTCTCTATCTCGTAGCTCCCGGGACCGCGCGGTCTAATCGAGGTGATCGTGCCCGTCACCCGGTTACCTTCCTCATCAACCGTGGTTACGGTCGCGCCCAGTACCGGAGTGAATCCCGGCCGCAGGTAATCGCTGTAGGACTCGGCTGTCTGATCGGGCATAATGTCATAGAAAACGACGATCGCGTCTACGTCGGCAAGCGCGGGACTGTCCCAGTCGTGAGCCGCAATGGCCTTGTCCGGTTTCCGGTCCGGGTCCGCGCTCACCGCGGCCGCGCAGTATGGACAGGTCACGGGATCGTCTGTCGGTGCCAATGGGCGCGTGACCGACGGGCGGCAGCGCGTGGCTATCCGTCCCTGAGAGAAGCTGACGGTGTGAACCGCTCGCCCGGGTCCCGTGGTGCCGTGCGGAATGAGTCCGCTGTCGTCAGGCATACTGAGTGAGCAACCCCTGTCCGTATTCGTGGTCACGGGTTCCGCCGCGCCGGGGCCGGTCATTCGTCGTGGGCGAGGGATTCCAGCTCGGCTGCTATCCGGGACAATCCGTCGGCCATCGTGGCGAGATACCCGCGGTGCAGCGCGGTCTCGAGCCCGCCGCCGACCGACGATGCCGCGGCCAGGTGAACGGTTTTCTGCCCGATCTCGGCCAGCAGCGCGTGACAGTTCGCGATCCCCGCGGTCAGCTCGTCCCGGGTCGATTCCGGGTCCGTGTCGGTCCCGCCGAGAAACGGCACCGTAAGAAGACCCGTCCGGCCGAAGAACCGACGGGACGGACGATGATCAACCGCGCTGGGCGGGCGCGGGCATGTGTAATCGGGCGTGGGCATGCCGGTCGCCGGGTCCGGCCGGTAACACCACTCCCCCCACGTCGCCCAGAACGTCAGCGTCGCCGTGTTCACGACCCGTATGGGAAGGTCCAACGGCGACCCGTCCGCGTAGAGATGGGCCAGATCATGCGCGCGGGACCACTCGTCCGAGTGGCCGAGAATCGTCCCGGCGCGGTCGGTCACGAGATAGACCGGGCCGGTCCCCACGCTCACCGTAGGAAGCCGCGCCCCGTCACCCGGCCGTCCCGACACCGGGGGCTCACCCGGGAGCGCGGCGAAACGTCCATAGCCGCCCGACCCCCCGGCGGTCTTACTCGACCCGCCCGCCGGTCCGGTTCGTCGGTCAGCGTCGCGTTCAGCCCCGTACACGGCCGGGTCCACGGTCCCGGTCAGAATCCGCCCGACCCGGGTGCGGACTTCCAGCACGACCGACCACGCCGCGTCGAGCGACGCCCGCGCGGTCAGGTCGGCGTACCCCGCGTCGGGAAGCACGTCGGCCGGTTCGATGGCCAGCACCGCGACCAGCGCGGCCCGCAACCGGGCGCGGGCCAGCAGGCCCACCCCGCCTCGTTGCGACCGCGCGTCGCGGCCCAACACCGCCCGCGCCCGCCGGGCCCACCATTCCCCCCGCCCGCCCGGCACCGTCGGCCCGCTCACCCCGCCGCTCCAGACCGCGTGTCGAATAGCACTCGGCGGCACCGTTGCTCCCGCGCTCCCGCGCCCCACCGGAACCGGAAACAGCTTGTCGCGGTCACCTGCCAGGAATACCCGGCGACCGGGTCCACCACAAAGATAACATCATGGTCCCGCTCGGCCCACTCATGCGCGTTCGCGTGCGCCCGCTCCAGATCGACATATCCGGCCAACCAGAGGCCCTGTGCGTCGAACACGGACACCGTCCGTCCCGCCGAAACGGCCGCGGGCACCCCGGTAGGCGTGCGCGCCTCCCGCCCGGAACCATTATCCCGCGTCGGCAAGGCACACCCCCGGAACACTCATCCCAAGGTCCACATAGGGCTTGTCATACGGCCGGGTCGCCCGCACGGCGAAATGCGCGCTCAACCCGTCCATCGGACCCGACGGCCGGTCCGGTTCGATCCACGCACATCCCGCATGCGCGAAGACCGGCCGAGCCTCGAGATAGGCCCCGAACAGAAACGCCACAATACTTGGCCGGCCCACCGTCACGCACTGCATAAAAGTCAGCGGCCGACGGCGGGACGGCCCGAGACCGGCAAGAACCCCCGCCGCCGCCTCCGCCAGTGAACCGGACCCGTCATACACACAGTGCGGGAGACTCCGACCCTCCGGCCCCTCCACCACCAGAACACCGTGTGGATCACGGGCACGGATCGCCACATAGACCAAGACCGTTGGTGTCGCCCGCTCCATCGCCTACGCTCCCGCTACTCCCGTGGATGGTCCACCCCTGCGCCCCCGGCCAGGGCGTGCCGCGTGACCCGACCGGGGGCGCCCGTTGAGCACTCGGACGCACCTCGTGCCTTGGCGGTACCAACCTCTCGTTGGCATGACCACTGCAACCCATCTGTACGACCCTCAGGGAGCCATTACGGCTGGGATGTCAAGGGGATGGTTTGGGGATTGATCGTTTCGGGTGGACCTGGATTGCTGCTTCCGCCGGAGGTCTGCCATGGGAGGATGTGCGAGCCTACCCATGCGAAAGGATCTTGGGATGCCGGAACCGAACCAACAGTTCCGGGCGGCTCGGCTACGCTTGGAGTCCCCGGATGTCGCGGGAGAGCCACTGACGCGGCGAGAGCTGGCGGACATGCTCAACGCGTGGATCTATGAACACAGAGACCGTGTGACGGCAGTAGACGCAAATTACATCGGCAAGCTCGAGCGTGGCGTAATCCGTTGGCCTATTGCAATATATCGCGACGGTCTTCGGGCGCTCCTTAAAGCCAGCGAAGATCGTGATCTAGGCTTCCGTAGGCCGCGCCGAGATGCGGGAAATAGGGATGACGTGAACCGACACGAGTTTCTCCAAGCAATGGCGGGAATCGGCGCCTTAGTCGTATCCGGATCATTCAATGAGCTTGCGAACGGAAGTTCGCCAACCGCGCCGGAAACAGTCGGTCAAACCGAGATTGACCAAATATATATGGCGGCCCGGCTTTTTGGTTCCGTCGACCATTCTTTTGGTGGCGGTGTCGTACGGCAAGCCGCAGAGGGCCAGTTGCGCTATGCCGCAACGCTACTCAACGGGAAATGCTCATCGCATCTGAGGTCAAGATTGTTTAGTGCTGTCGGCATCCTATCACATACCGCCGGATTTATGGCGTTCGACGCATACGCCCATGAGGATGCCCGCCGTATGTTCTCACTGACGCTCGCGTGTGCAGAGGAAGCCGACAACTGGCATCTCCGTGCCAAAGCGCTATCGTCGATGGCCCGACAGGCAATCTGGCGAGGTGACCCCGATACCGGCCTAACGTTGACCGAATTTGCGCTTATAAGAAGTGATCGGCTCACGCCAACCGAACGGGCGATGCTGTTGTCAGCGCAAAGTAGAGCCCTTGCGAAGCTCGGGCGAGCGCAAGATACCCTGACGGCAGTAGGCCGAGCGGACGACGAGTTTGCTCATACAAGTCCAGCCAACGATCCAGACTGGATGGGATACTACGATCACGCACAACATATGGGCGACACGGGCCACTCACTTTTTGATCTGGCTGTCCGAAACCCTGCTCACTCTCGTGAAGCCGCACAGCGTTTGGGAGACGCAGTAAAAGGTCATCGCGCCGCATTCAACCGCTCGCGAACCATAAGCCAAACCAAGCTGGCCTCGCTGCTGATGTTGACCGGCGACCCACAAGAGGCCGCGGCCATCGGAACCAGTGCGGTAAAAGTATTTGGCACAATTCACTCGCGACGCGCGACAGATGACATGCACGAACTCGCGAGTCTGGCGAGACCACACGAGAGACAAAGCGATGTAGTGACGCTGCGCGAAATGATCCGCCATACCGTCGGCCGACCATGAGCACGGGTGAGCACTCAACAGCCGACACTGTTCGAGTACTCGAGGAGGCATGCCGAATAGCGGGTGTTCCGTTTGAAGGCGTCGGTCTCATCCGGTCGGGCGAAAACACGATCTATAGGCTCTCGGAGCAACGGGTTGCCCGTATCGGACGCCTCGGTCAGATCGACGTCGCCGCGAAAGAAATCAGAATAGCCCGCTGGCTCCAACTAAACAATATATCGGCAGTCAGCCCGCTGGAAGAGGCCCAAGCCCAGCCCATTGACGTCAGAGGGATACCCGTCACTTTCTGGCGGGAGCTGCCGAAACATCGCAATGGAACGCCCCCAGAGGTCGCTACCGCGCTCCGGCGCCTACATGCGCTCCCACGGCCGACTGAATTTGAGCTAGGTCTTTTGGCGCCCCTCGCGCGTCTGGATAAACGCATTCAAGAAGCGGTGACGCTTAGCCAAGATGATCGCGATTGGCTCCAGAGGCGAGCGGAAGATCTTGGAAATAGGTACCGGATACTTCCCGATGGCCTCGCGTACAGCGCCATACACGGCGACGCCTGGGTTGGAAATGTGGTTGTGACGGCCGCCGGAACGACGGTCTTGCTTGACTTGGAACGCTTCTCCTGGGGGCCTCCTGAATGGGATCTAGTCTCAACCGCGATAAAATCCAGCTCATTTGGCTGGATCACCGATGCCGATTACGCACGTTTCGTTGAAAACTATGGATATGACGTAACGCGTTGGTCGGGATTCGAGGTGCTGCGTGACCTAAGGGAGCTACGCATGACGTGTCATATTGCCCAGCAAGCAGCCTTGTATCCCGAGTGGGCTCTCGAGGCTCAGCTACGTACGGACTCTCTCAGAGGAAAGCGCGGCGACCGCCCTTGGCCGTGGACCCCGTTTCTCTGACTTGCGCCGCGCCCGGGGAGGCTCGGCGCCCGGGGAGGCTCGGCGCCCGGGGAGGCTCGGCGCCCGGGGAGGCTCGGCGCCCGGGGAGGCTCGGCGCCCGGGGAGGCTCGGCGCCCGGGGAGGCTCGGCGCCCGGGGAGGCTCGGCGCCCGGGGAGGCTCGGCGCCCGGGGAGGCTCGGCGCCCGGGGAGGCTCGGCGCCCGGGGAGGCTACTCCTGCCGGCTGTGCCTGGAGGAGTAGTGCTGAGTTCGCGCAGGTCAGAACGGCATAAGGCTTGGCATGACTGGGTACGTTCACGTACACGTCGGGGCCTGAATCACGCTCGGCTGGGGCGGGTGGGACACTGTCCGAACGGGTGACCGCAACGCTCGATGCATCTTTCGTGTCGAGTAGGTCTAGCCCGCCTGATTCTTGTGATCTTGGTGAGGCGTAGCGGACGGGGATCTGGTGGCACAAGTGTTTGTTAGTCATAGGGGCCTGGACGCTGCGCCGGCAGAGCGTCTGGCTGAGGATCTCAGAGCGGCGGGACACGATGTATGGCTAGACACCTGGAAGATAAACGTTGGTGACTCGATCGTAGAGAAGATGAACGAGGGTCTGACGTCGGCTGAGTACGTGGTGCTATGTCTGTCGGCTGCGGGAGTGGACGCCCCGTGGATTCAGCGGGAGTGGGCGCCAACGGTTGCCCGTTGGCTTGAAGGTCATCGGGTGCGGGTGTTGCCCGCGGTATTCGGTGGTGGCGGCGAGCCGCCCGCGATCATCGCCGATCTAAAGGTCGCGGATTTTACGGTAGATTGGCCGGCCGCATTGGCCAAGCTATTGGCCGCGATCAATTAGTGGGGCCATTCCTGTGGTAACTGTGTTGCTTGCGCACGCCGATGGCGAGGAGATGCGAGCGGAGGAAATCGCCGGTCCGCTATCGGCAGCTGGCTACCAAGTTTGGCATCATGGTGAGGTGGTCGTGGGAGACTCGATCACAGCCGAGGCATCAAGATTGCTGACTGAGGGTGGTCCGGTGGTGGTGTGCGGCACTGTACGCGCGATGGGTACCCGTATGCCAAGTGTCCTTGCGAACGCTGCCCGTTTACGCGAGTCGAGCCCACGAGTTTTCGTGGTCCATATGGACCGAGAAGCCAACATCGACACCGTCGCCTTTGGCGCCAAGATTGCCGCCTATTGGGCGGACCCCGAGCGTGCTACTCAAGAACTTTTAGCCGCCCTGAACAAGAATTATCCCTTGAAGCAGAAAAGGGAATCTTTCGTTGGCGTACCGATTGCAAGTCTCCGGGTCATAAGGCAGAAATTGCCAGACGGGACAGTGATTGATACTGTCGAGTTTGTCGATCCAGAGTTGGCGTGGAAATGGCTGCGAAAGGAGTTCAGTCAAAAAGATGGAGGGGAGGGCGCGGATGAGTGACGCACGAGAGCAGGACACCTCGGCGACAAATGTCGGCTGGACGCCCGAAGGCGACTCTCCTACTGCGAGTTTCCAGGCCGACTCTAAGCTGGTACTGCCAGACATACTGGTACCGATGAACTCCGCTCGCGGCGCCAACGAGCGCTTGGACAACTTCCGCGAGGACCCGTCGGGGGCGGAGCAGCGGGCGGAGGGGTTAGCCGTGATCGAGCGGGCTATCGAGATCTACCGGCAACTGGCTGCGGCAGACCCGGACACGTTTCTGCCTGACCTGGCGGGTTCGTTGAACAACCAGTCCGTGCAGCGGTCGGAGAGCGGGGATCGGGCTGGGGCGCTAGCGGCGATCGATGAAGCCGTCTCTATCCGACGGCGGCTGGCCGCGGCGAACCCGGACACGTTTCTGCCTGACCTGGCGGGTTCGTTGAACAACCAGTCCGTGCAGCGGTCGGAGAGCGGGGATCGGGCTGGGGCGCTAGCGGCGATCGATGAAGCCGTCTCTATCCGACGGCGGCTGGCCGCAGCGAACCCGGACACGTTTCTGCCTGACCTGGCGGGTTCGTTGAACAACCAGTCCGTGCAGCGGTCGGAGAGCGGGGATCGGGCTGGGGCGCTAGCGGCGATCGATGAAGCCGTAAGCGTTTACCGGCAACTGGCTGCGGCAGACCCGGACACGTTTCTGCCTGACCTGGCGGGTTCGTTGAACAACCAGTCCGTGCAGCGGTCGGAGAGCGGGGATCGGGCTGGGGCGCTAGCGGCGATCGATGAAGCCGTCTCTATCCGACGGCGGCTGGCCGCCGCCAACCCGGCCGCGTTCGAGCCCGACCTCGCCACCTCCCTGGACAACCTCGGCGTCCGGCTGTCGGGGTTGGGGCGGCGGGCGGAGGCGCTGACCGCGACCGAGCAGGCGGTGGAGATCCGGCGGCGGCTGGCCGCCGCCAACCCGGCCGCGTTCGAGCCCGACCTCGCCACCTCCCTGGACAACCTCGGCATTCGGCTGTCGGGGTTGGGGCGGCGGGCGGAGGCGCTGATCGCGACCGAGGCGGCGGTGGAGATCTACCGGCGGCTGGCCGCCGCCAACCCGGCCGCGTTCGAGCCCGACCTCGCCGGCTCCCTGTCCAACCTCGGCGCCATGTTGTCGGGGTTGGGGCGGCGGGCGGAGGCGCTGATCGCGACCGAGGCGGCGGTGGAGATCTACCGGCGGCTGGCCGCCGCCAACCCGGCCGCGTTCGAGCCCGACCTCGCCACCTCCCTGTCCAACCTCGGCGTCCGGCTGTCGGGGTTGGGGCGGCGGGCGGAGGCGCTGATCGCGACCGAGGCGGCGGTGGAGATCCGGCGGCGGCTGGCCGCCGCCAACCCGGCCGCGTTCGAGCCCGACCTCGCCGGCTCCCTGTCCAACCTCGGCGCCATGTTGTCGGGGTTGGGGCGGCGGGCGGAGGCGCTGACCGCGACCGAGGCGGCGGTGGAGATCTATCGGCGGCTGGCCGCCGTCAACCCGGCCGGGTTCGAGCCCGACCTCGCCGGCTCCCTGTCCAACCTCGGAATCTGGCTGTCGATTCTGGGACGGCGGGCGGAGGCGCTGACCGCGACCGAGCAGGCGGTGGAGATCTACCGGCGGCTGGCCGCCGCCAACCCGGCCGCGTTCGAGCCCGACCTCGCCACCTCCCTGGACAACCTCGGCATTCGGCTGTCGGCGGTGGGGCGGCGGGCCGAGGCGCTGACCGCGACCGAGCAGGCGGTCGACATCCGGCGGCGGCTGGCCGCCGCCAACCCGGCCGCGTTCGACCCCGACCTCGCCGGCTCCCTGTCCAACCTCGGCATCTGGCTGTCGGGGTTGGGGCGGCGGGCGGAGGCGCTGACCGCGACCGAGGCGGCGGTGGAGATCTATCGGCGGCTGGCCACCGTCAACCCGGCCGGGTTCGAGCCCGACCTCGCCGGCTCCCTGTCCAACCTCGGCGTCCGGCTGTCGGGGTTGGGGCGGCGGGCGGAGGCGCTGACCGCGACCGAGGCGGCGGTGGAGATCTATCGGCGGCTCGCTGCCGTCAACCCGGCCGGGTTCGAGCCCGACCTCGCCCGCTCCCTGTCCAACCTCGGAATCTGGCTGTCGGGGTTGGGGCGGCGGGCGGAGGCGCTGACCGCGACCGAGCAGTCCGTGGAGATCTATCGGCGGCTGGCCACCGCCAACCCGGCCGGGTTCGAGCCCGACCTCGCCCGCTCCCTGACCAACCTCGGCGCGGACCTGGCGAACCTGGGGCGGCGGGCGGAGGCGCTGACCGCGACCGAGCAGTCCGTGGAGATCTATCGGCGGCTGGCCGCCGTCAACCCGGCCGCGTTCGAGCCCGACCTCGCCCGTTCCCTGTTAAACCTCGGCGCCATGCTGTCGATTCTGGGGCGGCGGGCGGAGGCGCTGACCGCGACCGAGGAAGCCGCGACGATCCGGCGGCGCCTCGGCGACCGCGGTTCAGGCAGCGTCCCGGCGGGCGGGGTGACCGGGTGACGGTGTGGATGTTAGTTCGGGTGGGTGTGGTAGACCTGTCGCGTTGGGTGAGCGTGTCTGTGGTGACGGGGGTTCGGGATGGTCGCTGAGTGGATCGTCGCGTTGGCCGGGTCCGGGAGCGGTGCCCTGGTGGGGGCGGTGGCGGAGGATGCGTGGGCTACGGCCCGGGACGGGGTCGTGGGTCTGTTCCGGCGGGCGGGCGCGGGCCGTCAGGCCCGTATTGAGGAGTTGTTGGACGCGGACGCCGCCACGGTAGAGACCACTTCCGTGGAGGAGCGGGATCGGGTCCGCGCCGAGCTGGAAACAGTGTGGCGGGTGCGGCTGATGGACTTCCTGAGCGAGTTCCCCGACGCGGCGGAGGAGTTCGCCGGCTGGGTGGCGACGGTGCGGGCGGCACTCCCGGACCCACCGCCGTCGGGTTCGCAGACGAACATCGCGGGTCGGGATGTGTACGCGGTGCAGCGCGGGACGCAGGTGTTCCACCAGACCGGCCCCGCCCGGTCGGATGATCGGCCGGACGTCTGACGGTCCGGGTGGGTGGGACGGGGGGCGTCAGATGAGTCCGGATGGTCCGTTCAACGTCGCCGGTCGCGATCTGTACACCGCCGAGCAGCAGAACTTCTATGACGCGCGGCCGACGTATGAGCTGACGCCGTTCCCGGTGGCGGCTCCCGCCCCGCCGCGTTCGGTGGGTGAGGCGCCGAGCCGTCTGTTGTCGGCCCGGTACCGGTTGGTGCCGTTCTCCGGCCGGGACGGTGAACTTCACTACCTGGCCGAATGGCGGGACGACAACGCCCGGTTGGGAGTGCGGCTTGTTCACGGCCCGGGTGGGCAGGGCAAGACGCGGTTGGCGGCCCGGTTCGCCGCGCTGTCGGCCGCCGTGGGGTGGGCGGTGTGGACGGCCCGGCAGGAGCCGAGCCTGACCGCAGCCGCCTCACTGCCGGTGCCGGTCGCGGGTCGGGGTGTGCTGGTCTTGATCGATTATGCGGAGCGGTGGCCGTTGGCGGATCTGTTCGGCCTGCTAGGCGATCGGCGGTTGCCGACCGGCGCCCCGGTGCGGGTGTTGCTGTTGGCGCGGCCGGCGGGTGCCTGGTGGGCGTCGCTGTCCCACCGTCTGAACGAGCAGGACGTGGCGGTCTCCGAACTACGCCTCGAGCCCGTCGAAGCATCCGGGACGAGCCGGGCCGAGCTGTTCACGGCGGCGGCGGCCCGATTCGCGGACCTGCTTGGGGTGGACCCGGCGGCGGTGTCCGTGCCGGCCGGGTTGACCACGGATGATGCTTTCCGGCTGGTGCTGACCACGCACATGGCGGCGTTGGTCGCGGTGGACGCGGCCCGCACCGCCCGGTCAGTACCGGTCGGGCCAGCGGGGTTGTCGTCGTATCTGCTGGACCGGGAGCGGGACCACTGGCAACGCCTGCACCACGAGCCTGGCGCTGAGCCGATCGGCACGCCGCCCCGGGTGATGGGACGGGCGGTGTTCACCGCGACCCTCACCCGCCCCCTGCCCTACGCGGACGCGGTGGAGGTTCTCGCCCGGGTGGGGATCGCCACAGGGGAGGAGACCGCCGCGCGGGTGCTGGCGGATCATACGCTCTGCTATCCGGCGGCCGATCCGACGCTGGTCCTGGAGCCGCTCTACCCCGACCGGCTGGGCGAGGACTTCCTCGCCCTCTGCCTTCCCGGTGGTGGGGAGCCTGACCCGTGGGCGGCCGACGGCGCGCGGCGGCTCGTCGCCACCGACAGGCCGCCTCTCTATCTGGGTCGGGCGTTGACGGTGCTGATCGAGACGGCGAAACGCTGGCCCCACGTCGGTGCCCTGCTGTCCGGTCTGTTGGTGGACCGGCTCGACCTGGTGATAGCGGGCGGCGGCCCGGTGCTGATCGCTCTCGCCTCGTGGTCGGAGGTCGATGCCGGCCTGCTGGAGGGGGTGGAGCGGCTGTTTCCCGCCCACCGCCACGTCGATCTCGACGCCGGGATCGCCGCCATCACCCACCGACTGCATGCCTATCGGATCACCAGCACCACAGATCCCGCTCACACCGCTTACCTCCACGAGCAACTCGCCTACCGCCTCCACCACGCCGGACTGAGAGCGGAGGCGCTGACCGTGTCCGAGCAGGCGGTGGAGATCCGGCGGCGGCTGGCCGCCGTCAACCCGGCGGCGTTCGAGCCCGACCTCGCCCGCTCCCTGAACAACCTCGGCAACCGGCTGTCGGGGGTGGGGCGGCGGGCGGAGGCGCTGACTGCGACCGAGCAGTCGGTGGAGATCCGGCGGCGGCTGGCCGCCGTCAACCCGGCGGCGTTCGAGCCCGACCTCGCCGCCTCCCTGGACAACCTCGGCATCTGGCTGTCGGGGGTGGGGCGGCGGGCGGAGGCGCTGACCGCGACCGAGCAGTCGGTGGAGATCTACCGGCGGCTGGCCGCCGTCAACCCGGCGGCGTTCGAGCCCGACCTCGCCGCCTCCCTGTCCAACCTCGGCATCCGGCTGTCGGAGGTGGGGCGGCGGGCGGAGGCGCTGACGGCGACCGAGCAGGCGGTGGAGATCCGGCGGCGGCTGGCCGCTGTCAACCCGGCGGCGTTCGAGCCCGACCTCGCCGCCTCCCTGAACAACCTCGGCAACCGGCTGTCGGAGGTGGGGCGGCAGGAGGAGGCGCTGACCGCGACCGAGCAGTCGGTGGAGATCTACCGGCGGCTGGCCGCCGTCAACCCGGCGGCGTTCGAGCCCGACCTCGCCGCCTCCCTGTCCAACCTCGGCGCCGACCTGTCGGATCTGGGGCGGCGGGCGGAGGCGCTGACGGCGACCGAGCAGGCGGTGGAGATCCGGCGGCGGCTGGCCGCTGTCAACCCGGCGGCGTTCGAGCCCGACCTCGCCCGCTCCCTATCCAACCTCGGCGCCCTCCTGTCGAATCTGGGGCGGCGGGAGGAGGCGCTAACCGCCGCCCAGGAGGCGGAGGCGATCCGGCAGCGAGGTCGTGGAGGCAGCCCGTCCGCCGGTCGGTCCGCGTGAGACGTGCGCCTGTTTGCGCAGGTCGGACCGGCCGTCGAGGTTGGCGTGCGTAAACTTACAAACGTCGTGTTTGACTGCAAGCAAACATGATGTTTGTGCAATCGCGCAATCGAAATCGGACTGCATTTACAGGTGTTTTCAGAGGGGCTTTATTCCGGCTCGTACGGCGGACGTCTTGCGGCGGATGATCTTGTCACGGTGATGGGGGCTCGGGATGAACGCTCGGCCGCCGGCTGGGTACGGGTCTCGCCCCGCCGGACCGTCCGCCCCTGATCAAGGTGTCGGGGTGGGGTGGCACACTGGTCGTGTGAGTGACGGGGGCGGTACGGACAGCGGTGTGGTGTGGGATTTCTTCGTGTCCTACACGCGGTCGGATCGGGCGTGGGCGGAGTGGGTCGCCTGGGTCTTGGAGGAGGCCGGCTTCCGGGTGCTGGTCCAGGCGTGGGACTTCCCGCCGGGGTCGAACTGGGTGGCGGGTATGGACGACGGGGTCCGCCGTGCCGGGCGGACGGTGGCGGTGCTGTCCGATGCCTACAGCCGCTCGGTGTACGGGGCGGCGGAGTGGCGCGCGGCGTGGGCGGCGGACCCGGCGGGCGAAAGCCGAAAGCTACTCGTGGTCCGGGTGGAGGACTGCGACCGGCCGGGCCTGTTGGCGCAGATCGTCTCGCTCGACCTCTTCGACCGGTCGGAGAACGACGCCCGCACGGAACTGGTCGACGCGGCCGCGGCGGCCGTGTCGGGTGCGCGCGCGAAGCCGGCGGTAGCGCCGCCGTTCCCGGCCGGCCGGGCGGTACCAGAGCGGCCGCCGTTCCCCGATCCCACCCCGCCCGCCCCGGCAGCGGACCCGCCGGGCCCGGCGGCGAGCGGCGGTGGCATTCACATTGGGACGGTGTCCGCGCCCGACGGGCAGGCGTTCGGGGTGAACTATGGACAGATCAGCCAGAACACGGGCCAGCCGAAGAAATGACCGCCTCCACGCCAGACAGGAGTGTTCCCGCCTCGCTACCGGTCGCGGTGGGAGCGGTGTCCGCACCGGGCGGGCAGGCGATCGGTGTCAACTACGGGCAGGTATACGGCGGCCAGCCAGCCTATGAGCTGACGCCGTTTCCGGTGGAGGCGCCTGCGCCGCCGCGGTCGGTTGGTGAGGCGCCGAGTCGGTTGCTGTCGGCCCGGTATCGGCTGGTTCCGTTCGCGGGCCGAACCGGCGAGCTGGCCGATCTTGCGGGGTGGCGGGATGACGGCGCTTCGATGGCGGTGCGGTTGGTCCATGGTCCGGGGGGTCAGGGCAAGACACGGTTGGCTGCCCGGTTCGCCGCGTCGTCGGCCGCCGCGGGATGGGCGGTGTGGGCGGCCCGGCAGGAGCCGAGCCTGACCCCGCCCGGCCCCTTACCGATGCCCGGAGCGGGCCGGGGCGTGCTGGTCGTGATCGATTATGCGGAGCGGTGGCCGCTGGCGGACCTGTTCGGCCTGCTAGGCGATCGGCGGCTGCCGGCCGGGGTTCCGGTGCGGGTGTTGATGCTGGCGCGGCCGGCGGGTACCTGGTGGGCGTCGCTGTCCCATCGTCTGGACGAGCAGGACGTGGCGGTCTCCGACCTGCAGCTCGAGCCCGTCGAAGCATCGGGGGCGAGCCGGGCGGAGCTGTTCGCGGCGGCGGCGGAGCGGTTCGCGGACCTGCTCACAGTTGATCCGGCGGCCGTGTCCGTGCCGGCTGGGTTGACCACGGATGATGCGTTCCGGCTGGTGTTGACCACGCATATGGCGGCGTTGGTCGCGGTGGACGCGGCCCGGACCGGCCGGCCAGTACCGGCCGGGCCGTTGGGGTTGTCGTCGTATCTGCTGGGCCGGGAGCGGGACCACTGGCAGCGTCTGCACGACAAGACCGCCCAACCGATCGCCACGCCACCCCCTGCGATGGGACGGGCGGTGTTCACCGCGACCCTCACCCGGCCGCTGCCCTACGCGGACGCGGTGGAGGTTCTGGCCCGGGTGGGGATCGCCAGCGGAGAGGAGAACGCCGCGCGGGTGCTGGCGGACCATGCGGTCTGCTACCCGGCGGCCGATCCGACGCTGGTCCTGGAGCCGCTCTACCCCGACCGGCTCGGCGAGGACTTCCTCGCCCAACTGCTCCCGGGCGGTGGGGAGCCTGACCCGTGGGCCGCCGACGGCGCGCGACGGCTCGTCGCCACCGACCGCCCGGCGCCCTACCTGGGCCGGGCGCTGACGGTGCTGATCGAAACGGCGAAACGCTGGCCCCACGTCGGTGCCCTGCTGTCCCGTCTGGTGGCGGACCGGCCCGACCTGGTGATCGCGGGCGGCGGCCCGGTGCTGATCGCTCTCGCCTCGTGGCCGGAGGTCGGTCCCGGCCTACTGGAGGGGGTGGAGCGGCTGTTCCCCGCCCACCGCCACGTCGATCTCGACGCCGGGATCGCCGCCATCACCCACCGACTGCATGCCTATCGGATCATCAGCACCACCGACCCCGCTCGCACCGCTTCCCTCCACGAGCACCTCGCCTACCGCCTCCACCACGCCGGACTGAGAGCGGAGGCGCTGACCGCGACCGAGCAGTCGGTGGAGATCTACCGGCGGCTGGCCGCCGTCAACCCTGCGGCGTTCGAGCCCGACCTCGCCGGCTCCCTGTCCAACCTCGGCGTCCTCCTGTCGGGGGTGGGGCGGCGGGCGGAGGCGCTGACCGCGACCGAGCAGTCGGTGGAGATCCGGCGGCGGCTGGCCGCCGTCAACCCTGCGGCGTTCGAGCCCGACCTCGCCGGCTCCCTGTCCAACCTCGGCGTCCTCCTGTCGGATCTGGGGCGGCGGGCGGAGGCGCTGACCGCGACCGAGCAGGCGGTGGAGATCCGGCGGCGGCTGGCCGCCGTCAACCCGGCGGCGTTCGAGCCCGACCTCGCCACCTCCCTGAACAACCTCGGCATCTGGCTGTCGGATCTGGGGCGGCGGGCGGAGGCGCTGACCGCGACCGAGCAGTCCGTGGAGATCCTGCGGCGGCTG
>Ga0207703_10000610_pt1 | contig 36255 bp, 57 predicted proteins | sample KBSSwiS12_FD_184304 | JGI IMG/M metagenome (GOLD analysis project Ga0207703, IMG submission 184304) | Switchgrass rhizosphere microbial communities from Kellogg Biological Station, Michigan, USA - KBS Switchgrass S1-2 (SPAdes) (version 2) | ecosystem: Host-associated > Plants > Roots >... | reverse complement strand
GGTCATTTGGCTTCACGACTGCGCCTCAATTTCCAAGATCGTCCCATGTGTCGGGTGGAACAGTTGATCCGGCTGTCCGCGATACTCGCTCGGCATGGACACGCAAATGAACTGTTCCCAATCGTTCACCTGATCGGTCGGCCGTGTGCCGAGCGAACCGTCCGCCTGTATGGACAACACGACATTGGCGTCGTGGAACGTGGCCGAGAAGAGGTTGTTGCCGAGCTTCTTGAGATCAACAGATTCCCATCCATTGGCTGATGTTCTATCGGCGTAGACGACGGTGGGGATGCGGGGATCGACGCCGATGTACTTGCCTCGCAAACGAAGAAACACTTTCATTCGGACTCCTTATCGATACAAAATGGCTTGCGGAAACTTCGTCGTCGGCACGGGCGCGAACATCGGCACGCCATGCCCGCCGTTCTTGTTCGCGGTCAAGAGCCTATTATACATCTCGCGGACGTTGGCGTTGCCCGTAATGCCATTGATCCGCGAATATTCAAACGGCGCAAGGACCGCCAAGCGACTATTCCCGGCAAACAGATCCAGCGCCGCGCCTATGGTATCGACCGTCTGTTGGTCCGTCAACAGGCCGCGCGTGAAGTATTGCGGGATGCCGCCGAGGTTGACACACGGACTCGCCAGCGCCATGTTGAATGCGGCGACCCAGCGGCGCTTGGCGTTGACGAGTGTTTCGCCCTTTTCGATGTGCCAGAACCACTCATGCCAAATCTGGTCCCATGAATTCAGGCCACGCGGAGGCGGCACAAGGTCAGGGCCATCGCTCCACCACGCCACGCGCGTCTGGAGTTCATCGGCTACCTTCCTGACGCCATCATAGCCACGCGGGCCAAAACCCTCGGCCGCGATGCCATAGAGGCGGCCTTGGGCATGGGCGCGGCGAATGGCTGTCGTGCCGCCGTCCAGATCCATCCCGACCCAGCACTTCCGATTGGCCGCTTGGGCATTGCCATCGATGACGACTTCTGAGTCCGAGCCTGACGTGCCGTCCAAGTCTTTGTACGGCGCAATGGAAATGGCGTGGGTGAAATCGCGGATCGGCGGGAAAGTCACAGGCGGCACGGGCGGTTCAAACAGATTAATGACTGGACTCGCCTGCCACGGGCCGCCGTTCAGGCGGAACATGGTCAAATCCGGACTCATTTCGTAGAGCCGCAAGCCGGAATTGTCAGGCCATTCCGCGCTGGCGACTCGCAGTACACCCGTCGAATAGTCCACGTCAGGATAGTAATCGAACGCGGACGCCGAGAGGCAATGCCCATAGGACGCGCCCCACGGCCAAACGCATAATCCAAGCGCGCTTACATAACCAGTTATCCATCGCGGAGCCAAGGCGGGGCCATTGTCGCAGAAGGTATGCACGCCCGTCGGCGGGCACGGCGGATCGGGCAAGCCGATGGCCTTCAGGGTCGCCCCAGACGTGTAGAGGATGACGCCTGCCCGCATGGTCACAGAATCGGGCCGAATCGCGCCTAAGCCATCGTGGACCGTTTCAGACCCATCTGGACGCCGCACAATGAAGGCGTCAAATCCCGGTTTGCGGATAAATATTTGATCGCCCTCTGGCGACATGCCCACGGCCAGCCGTTCCGCATCAGGCCATGTGTGCCCTTCGCTGTCCAAGGGGCCAGTGGTCAAGTCGGCCAGCCATCTGCCTCCACCGTCTGCATACATGGCGCGGGCATCGCGGACGCCGTAGTCGCCCAACCGGACAGACTGCCCCGTGGCGTAGGCGTATGTGAACAGGCCCACTTGCGATGTGTTGAAGCCGCCGTAGCCGATGGAGATGCCGGGCGTCAACCAGTCCCAATATAATGAGGTATATTTCTGCGAATCGGTGTTCAGGATGAATTGTCCGCTAGGGGAGAACTTCATCTCAAAATCCGTCGCAATCACAATCTGGAATGGCAGGACGGCCAATCAGTGCGCGACCCAGCGCGACAATGCCCTGCCTCAGATTGTCAAGATAGCCCGCAACCTTCCGCCATGCACGCTTCTGCCACGGCAGGCGCGAAGCGACAACTGGCGGACCAAACGAACGAAACAAGGCTTCATTCAGCCATAGATTTTGGTCATCTAGCGCTTGGCGCATTTGCTCGTTAATTAGCGCGACTAGTCGGTCGTGTTTGATCACGATTCCACCTGAAACTTCAACGCTTGGTCAATCAGCGCCCGCAACACGATCGGATCGACAAACACAGCCAGCCCAGACGACGCCATGCGCCTAAGCATTATGAGGCGGATCAACTCCGCGATCTGTGGCTCGGTCATTGGGTCAGAAACCGTCCTAGCGCATACAACGCCACAAACGCGCCTGCGAGGATGGCAATGCAGCCAAGCCAGATGAGAAAGGACTCAAAGAGCGTTCGCATGTTCCCGCTCCAATCGCTTCAGCCGCTGATCCAACGCGTTCAGCATAATCTTCAGTGTCGCCTTTTCGCTGCCATCACGCGCCCATTCAAGGATGGCGTGGGCGAGACTTTGGGCTTGCGGTTTATCAAGATCGCCGCTGACAATGACTTGCAGCTTGCCGTCCAGTTCGCCATTGCCCCAATAGATGCGCCACGGCCCCTGCTGCACCATTGGCTACTCCTGCGCCCGAAGAATCGCCAGCACGGCCGCCTTGTACCACGTCGGGCCAAGAGTCGCGGGCACGGCGCGGAGGCGAGCAAGAATATCGGCCATTTAGTCTCCGTTGATGATGTGTTTGACCCAACAGTGGTCGCCGGGATGCAGTTCCTGCCGATCGCACCGTTCCGTCAAGTCCTTCGGATTTATGATCCAGCAGAGGCGGCGCTTGGGACCACGGCCGCCGACGTAGACGATGCGCGGGGTGTTGAGCGGCGCGGGCGATTCTTCAGTCATTACCCTGCTTCGGAGCCGCGAGCACATGGCTCGGATCATTGGCGTAAATAATGTGCGCCGACAGCGCCATGTTCGCCGCGCCAAACGAGACGGCGTTAACGCGGTGGCCGCACGAGCAACAGAGGCCGATCACGGTCATGCGCCTAACTCCTTTTCCAGTTCGCGCCGTGAAATCGTTTGCCCAAACGGATCGAGCGTTTCGTGCCGTAGGGCCGACAGGCAGTATTCCAGGTCCGACAGCGCATGATGCGACAGTTTCGCGCCGCACCAGCGACAGCGAACGCCGCCAGCAGGCTCGACTGGAAACCCTTTCGGCGTCGTATCAATAGGCGCACGGGTCATAGATAAGTGCTCGCAGGACGTAAGGCCCGTATTGCCAACCGTACCACGGAGCGAGCGATTCCGAGCGTATTGCTCGCCATCCTGTTAAAAAGAGACTGTGGGTGAGGAGGCGAGTCTTCCGACTGTTCAGTCTTATTCATCGGACACCCACATCGCGCGACCATGCGGCCCTCTGCGACAGGAGTATTCTAACACACTCACCGCGCCGGATGTCAAGCGCTAATTGTGGCCTGTTTTCTTGCCTTGTTCTTATAATACCACTTCAGACCTCGAACCTTGCGACACTCACAGCAAATGCGCGCCCCGCTGGCCAGCGTCTTATCGCTAAACAAATGGCCCTTCTTGCAGCGTGGCCTTCTAGGCTTGATCCGTCGCATGTTTTCCTCACGCGTGACCGCCTCTAAGTGGTCCGGATTGATACATCGACTCACGCCGCACAAGTGGTCAATTTCCATGCCGTCAGAAATCGGGCCTTTGAAAGTCTCATATGAGACCCGGTGCGTGTAGCGCAGTTTTCCTCCGATGCCGATTGCGCCATATTCGCCAAGCCCTTGCGTTGCCCCTGTCCAGATCCAGCAGCCGGTATTCGGCTCAGGACTAATCCTTGCTAACAGCCTGTCGATGGGAGTTTTGCCGTGATAGGAATATTGGCAATACGAGGGCGCGGTCATGCGTGCTATTTTATCACGGGAATACGCCGACGATGGGCAAAGTTGGCTTCTGGAGGATCGGATGCACGGCGTTGGTACTCGACGGGCTGGCCGATAACAGACAATAGTTTGGCTTTGGTTTCTGGCTCGGGCCATGTGTTGGCCCAGACCGCCAACATCGCATGTACCTGCTCCATCACCTCTCCACGCCTTGCCTCTCGCTGGCCCTCTCTGTGGATCTGGTTCATGATCATGATTTTCATGGCGACTTCCACGGCGACGGCGACGGCGAAGAATATCCAGACCATTTATTTGCTCGATTTGCTACCAGACGGGTCGGCACACCGGGACCGTGCCGCCTCATTGGTGGCCGTGTTGAGGCAGACGCCAAACAGATAATAGCGAAGCACGGCGCTATCGGTTTGACGTGCCGATTCATGCTGGGCGATTAGGTCGTTCGTCGCCTTGATGGCCAGCGTGTTCGTGGCAATCTGCGCCGAGAGCGTCGTCGTGAGCCAGTAAAGAATCCAGGCAAACGCCGCAGATGGCACCCCTACCCACGTCATAATCCTTGCCCACACGGGCAGGCTTTCGTTTGTGAGCGGACTCATGGAGTCAGCCATTATTGCCCACCCAGACCGATCCGCTTCAGTAGCGCCTGTGACAGCAATGGATTCACGCCGGGTCCAGGCATCGGTTCATAGTCCTCTGGCACATCCGGCAGTTTCGCCAGTTTCTTCGGGAGATAATGGACGGCATACTGACGGCCGGTGCGCTGGTTCATCATGAGTTGCGTGGCTTCCTGCACGGAAATCTTGCGCCCCGCCTCGGCCGCCGTATTCATAATGTCCTGAATCGCCTTCATGTCGCCGCTCGACAATCCAGACAATTCGTTGACGTCTTTCGAGAGGCTGGGCCGAAAGCGCCCTTCGACCTCTGGCAGCGTTTCGACCGGATGGCTCGCCACTGGCGCTTCTGGCGCAACGCCAAGACGTAGGCCGCCGCTTGCTTGTCCGCCTCCGTGTTGACGAATCCATGTAGCAACAACGTCCTCATCGGCCATGCCCTGAGGAGGATTCTTCAGATTGATTTTGAGTGCGCCTTGGGGCGTGGGCGAATCAATCAGAGTTGACGGATCGGCTCCCGCCTGAAATCCTTCGACTTTGGGCGTGCGATACCCAATCCTCAGGGTTTCTTTGCCGCCGCCTTCGCTTGGCGCGGACACGGTTTCCGAAATGCGCGGCGCACGAGGCTCAAGTCCTTCTTTCGCTTTCGCAATGCGATCCATCGCGTCTTGCTCGCGCTGGGACGCCTGTTGGGCCGCTTCGGCAGCGTTTGTCTCTTTCGTGCCTATCTGCGCCACTTTGTTTGACTCTAGCATCTGGCGCACAATCGCGGCTTGTTCTGGCGTGGCCGCCGATTGCAGTCGAGACGATAGCACCGCTTCCTGCTGTTTCGGACTCCGGCCTTCGATCGCCGGTAAGAGTTCTTCATTTAACCACGCCTGCGCCTCTGGCGTGCGGCCAAACTCGTTTGGATAGCCTATCGGCGCACGGACAGGAAGCCCACGCTTGCTAAAGTCTTGAATCGCTTCGCCCCATTTGGTCGGAGAGACGCCGAGTTTCAACACGCCGCCTGCGGCATTGAGCACGCCACGCGGATTCGCCATGACATTTATTGCACCGCCTGTCGCGCCTGCTAGGGCCGTTTCGCCAGCGACGTTGGCGACACCTTCCCCGAGCGACCGAGGCTTATCAAGGCCCACGGCGTAATTGATGAAGTCCTGCGCCCCGCGTCCCGCGCCTGCCCCGAGCGACCCCGCGAGAATCGGCGCTTCTGGCGCGGCGATACTCCCGAGCACCGCTCCGGTAAAGGGCAATGCACCCGTAACGCCTCTGGCCACGGCTGCAATATTCGGATGCTCACGGAACATCTGTCCGCTGGCTTCTCGGAGCGACGGCGGACCTGAAGGCTGCTCGGCGTGGATTTTGTCCAACGCCTCCATGATGGCATCGAGCGATGCGCCCTTGTCTTGCTGCTCTTTAATGAACGCCTTGAGTTCTTCGTCTGTGGGCTGTTGCATTAGCCGCCGCCCTTCTTTTTCTTCCAAGCGTTCAAAATGTCATCCGCTGTGATCGTGGGCGTCGGTGTCTGCGGCGTGTTCGCCTGCTGGCGCTCGCTGTCCGAGCCAAACACACTTTGGAGTCGCTTTCGTTCCGACTCATAGGCGGATTGGCGGTTCTTCGCCTCGCTCGATAGCGCACTCAAGGCCGCCTGCATCTGGCTCACCGTGGCATTTGGATCAAGAATCGTATGCAGTTCTTTCCGCATGGCATCGCTGACCACGCCAGTCATGCCGGGCGACGACACGATGCGCGCGTATTCGTTCTGCAACGACGTGCGGAGCGCGTCGAACTGGCTCATCGCCGTGCTACCTAAGCCACGCGCAATCGCCCGATAGGGCATATTCAACCACGAGGAACCCGTGTCGGGAACGTCCTTCAGGATGCCATCGAACAAGCCACGATTCAGATCCGCCGCTTCGCTGAACGCCTGCGCCGCCGCCAGCGTTTTCTCGTTCGCCGCGAGCGCTGTCTGATTTGCGCCGTAGCGTTGACGCAAGGCCGGAAGGTCGGGCGGCTTCTGCGCGTCAAACACGTTCGTGGACGGGTTGAACTTGTTCACCCGCGACAACACGCGCTCCTTGAGCGCCACGCCAGCATTGCCAATGCCGAGATTGGCCAATGCCTGCGGTCCCTCAAGCGCATAGGCCCGCGCGAGCATGTCGATGGTTTCTGGGTCCATCTGGGCGTCGAGTGAGGCCGCGTTCTGTGGCGGCTGCGACAGGCGCTCCGTAATCGTGCCTTTCGGCACGCGCTCCGTGCGAATGACCCGTCCGCTCGCGTCCATCACGTCGCGCTGCACGGTTTCAGGCGGCATGGCATACGCAGGCGGCTCGCTGCCCGTCTGCTGCTTGTACATGGCGCTATAGGCTGAAGGATTCGACTTTTTCAGATCGTCAAACTTCCCGGCCGTGTCATCTGCGACAAACTGTGCCGCCGCCTGCATCTTGGCCTGCGCGTTCCGCTGCCCATAGTCCCCGATAATCCGCACCGCCTGATTGAGCGGCACTTGGCCCGGTTGGACCGGCCCAACATCGTTCGGCGCGGCCGGGGCCATATAGAGTCCGCCCTTTTGGGCCAGCCCGACATCTTCCGTCGTGGACAAAATGTCTCCGGGGCCAAATCGCTTCGACGCCTCGTTGGCCGCATTCACGCGCTCTTTTTCCGCCTGCGCCTCGGCTTTCGCTTGCGCCTGTTCCTGTGACGCCTGCGTATGCCACAGCAGTTGATTGCGCGCGACTTGTTCCTCATTCGCGGCCCGTCGCTGATCCAACTGATCCTGCAACGCCGTATGGGCGTTCATCAGCGCCTGCTGCTTGGTGCGCTCGCGTTCGGCCAACACTTCGGCCAAGGCGTCGATAGCGGAGCCGCTGGGCGATTGAAGGGGCGGCATTACCGCCCTCCGTAGTAACTGCTGAGCAAGCCCAACGCCGGGCCTGCCCATTCACCAATGCGCGCGAGCGTGCCGGTATTCGGCCCCTGCCACGCAGGCGGCGCGGTATACGTCGGCACGGTCATCGGCGGCAGCGTGTAGGGCGTCGGCGCGGCATATGGCGTCCACGTCGGCGCGGGCATCGTCGCCGCGTCATACGTCGGTCCCTTGGCCAGCATGTCACTCGCCTGATTGCCCACCGCTTGCAGCGTGGACACATACTGTGGGTCCAGCGCGGGCGGTCCCTTCTGATCAAACGGGCCGCGAGACGGATTCTTGGCGGCGGACATCTTGAACAGATTCCGAATGCCCGTGTTCCGCTGATCCTGCTCCAACTTCGACCGATTCAGAAGTTCATTCTGAAACGCCGACTGTCCTGCGGTGTTCGCTTCGTAGCCGCCGAGCGCCGCATTGTTATTCGCGGTATTCGCCTGCAAGCCCAGCGCGGCATTCTGCTGTTGCAACTGGGCCATGTTGCGCGCCCATTCATTGGCCGCCTGCGCCGAGTTGAAGCCGTAATCGTTCTCTAGCCCCTGATTATGGGCGTTCGCGTTTTCGGCCGCGCCGACCATGCGACTGCCCGCGTTCAAGGCTTGGCCGAGACGCGAGAGCGTGCCGCCGCTTCCGGCTAACTGCGCGGCCGTGGCTCCAGTTCCGCCAGCGACGCCCGCTGTTTCGCCCGCCATGAGTGGCACGCCTTCGGCTGAGAGGAACGTGCTGCCCGGCAAAGACGCAGGAAGCCCAACCGTGGGCGTAAGTCCACCGGCCGTCGCCAGCGCCGACGTGCCAGTTGGTGCCCCGCCAAGTTCGGCTGCACCCGCACCGCCCACGCCCGGAGATGCCCCGGCTGCGACCATGCTTGCCAAATAGAGCGCCAACGGCGTGGCATTGAAGTCGCTCCCCACCTCCGTCGCATCGCCTTGGTTCTGAAACGCCCACTGCGCCGCGAGCGCTTGTGAGGGGTTCGTCTCGTCAGACGGATCGCCGTAGGGGTTGTCGCCTGCCGCATTCGGAGACACGAGCATCCCATTGAAGTCGTACGACCCCGGCGTCCGTGTGTAGTGACCACCAAAAGACATACTCGCTCCTTACGCCAACCCGATATTGGTCTGGTTCGTCGTATCGAACTCATACCCGCGCTGGGCCAAGTTCTGATCGAATTCCCGGCCCTGCTCCCCGAGTTGGGCATAGCGAAGGGCATTGTCATACTGTGCCAACTGCTGTTGCAGCGCCCGCGCTTCTTCGTCCTGATTGAGCGCTTGGGCCTGCGCGAGCGCTTGGGCAATCTCCTGCCGCCGCGCCATCAGTTCCTGCTGCATCAACTGGCCTTCAAAAGCGCTCGTGTTCTTGCCGACATTCTCATTCGCCAGCCGCGTTTCGGCACTCAAATTGGCGCTCGGCCCCTGCCGCTCGGCCAAGGCTGCCAGCGAATTCCGCATAGCGTTCTGCTGCTGCGCGATAAATGGCGTCAACTGCGCCTGAATCGTCGGGTCGTTCGGGTTGACGTTCAGCCCCTGTTGTGCCCGCTGCATGAGCATCTGAAAGAGTTTGTCGCTCTCGGGCGTCTTGACGCTGGGAAACGGCGTACTGGCCCCTGCGGGCGCGGAATACATGCCCATTCCCGAAGACGCGCCAGACGCCCCGCCAGAGCCGCTAGAACCGCCCCCAGGCGCACGCCGAATCAAATCCAACCCGCCCGCGCCCGGCGCGGCGTAATAGCCCCCAGGGAGGCCATATTGTCCAGTAGAGGGGTAGTACTGAATACCCCCGCCTGCGGGATTTTCCGCGCCTGCCCACCCATTGCTGTTCATCCAGTGAATAGCGGCATCGCCCGTCAGGCCGTGCTGTAAGGCCGTCATGAGGCCATATTCAAAGGAATGGGGGTCCGTGGCATAGGTGTCCCATCCGCCGCCGAGTCCCGCCGATCCACCGCTCGGAGCCGATGCGCCAGCCATGCCGCTTGGCGACGTCCCGTACGTCGGCGTGCCCGATCCCGCCTCGGACCACACCGGAAACGGCGCACCGCTATACGGCGACGTCCCCACAGGCGTCGGGGATGGTTCTGACGCGCCGGGCACAGGAATGGAGGAATATGTCGGTTCGTCCGATGACGGCCCGCCCGTGGCAGGCGTTCCGCTATCGCCGCCAGATCCACCACTCGGCGGAACGCCATACTGCGGATCGCCGGGCATCCGGCCCCACGGATCGGGTCCGCCTTCCGCGCCGCCGCCAGTGGTGGGGGTATAGTCAGCCATGCTCGTTCCTCTATTCTATCACAATTAGGGCAATTGACTGACAATCGCCTCAAGAGCCACAATCCGCGCCAACAGCGCCTGAATCTGCGCCTCAGCAAACTGGCCGTTCCGGTTGATGACGTTCACGAAATGATCCACGTCATCGGCCAGCCCTTGGCGCACGTCTGGCCAGTCGCCCTGTAAGTCCTGCTGCCGTGTCGCGCGTGCCGTCGCCATTACGCGGACTGCTCCCGTCTCGGCTTCGTGTCCAGCCGATGGAGTTTCCACTGCTTCGTCGGCAACGGAATCACCGGCACGGGACTCGACGGCGGAGCCAATCCGACGACGGCCCCGCCGATGTCGAAGTCGTCCTTGATTTCGCACACGGCCGTATCGGTCACAAGGCGTCCGCTAGAGGCGTCCCATGCCACGGTGCCCAAGTCTTCGTCGTGTGGCTCATCGCGGTCGTAGGCCATCCACAGGCGATTCTGGGAAATGTCCGACGCCAAGCCGTAAATGACTTCGGCGTTATACACCGCGCGATCGTCGCCGCCGCCATAAAATGTCTGATTCGCAATCGGCGGCCCTTCGGTGGACACGGTTTCACCCAGCGCCGTCCATCCATGCGTATTCGGCGGCACGCTGTCTCCAAGCGACGTGGCGGATCGCAGGGGCGTATAGGCCACGAGCGTGTCACGCGGCACATATGTCGGCGTGAACATCTGCTCGGTATAGAGGCCCGGAGCAACCGCCGTCAGATCCTCTTGCCACGAGGCAACACAGGAGACGCGAATGCCGCCATTCGGTCCCACGCCAGCGATTTGTTCGTCGGTCATCGGATCAAGGGCGCTCAAGTCTTCCGCCATGGTTCCGCAGATCGTCTGCCCCACATTGAATTCCAAGAAGCCTGACCCATAGGCCACGACGAGATAGCACCATTCTGTGGAGAGTGGATAGGAGCCAATGACCGTCAAGCCTGCCCCGATGTCATAACTGGCGACATAGCCGGGATTGCCGCCGTCTCCCGTGGGATCGATCACAATCTGGATATAGGCGCTGTCGTCGAGATTGCGCCAGCGCCACACGCCCATCGCCGCATGGGACGCCGAGGGCGACTGCACCCACAGGGCCGTCGTCCAGTCAGTCGTCACGTCCAGCGGGGCCACGCGCACGAGGCCGTCATCTTCGCCGTTGAGCGCAATCGCGCCTGTGACCGTCGCGCCTGTGAACGGCAACGCCAACAGCGCATCGTTGGTCGGAGTCGCGTAGGCGAACTTTGCGGGCGATACCGTGACAGGACACGAGTTATAGGCATACTGCAACGGCGGCTCAATCCGCGCCACGCCCGTAATGCTCGGCGCAACGCTCACAAACGACACCTTGGCGTCCGAATCGCTCGTCGCCCGCAGAAACACGCCGTCAATCGTGTTCCCTTGCGCCGTCATCGCGAGTCGCACGGTTTGATTGAGGCCCGCGCTCGCCAAAACATCGACGTAATTCGGCTGCTGATCCGATCGTCCAATCCACACGCGCACCGATCCGGCCGTGCTATGGACGCTCACGGTGATTTCGTACGTTGTGCCGAGCACGAGACTGCCAATCGCTTGGCTCAGATTGCTTGCCGTGCCCGCACTATGCGTGACGCTGTTGCCGCTATAGGCCCAGCCCGTGCCGAGGGTCCAGCCTGACGCCGATCCCGAGAATGTGCCATTCGTGACGACATCGGCCCCATAGGTGCCCCACGGGCGATTGGTGTCCAGTCGATAGCCGAGCAAGCGCACCCGTAACGGTTCCACCACGTCATCCCCGAGATAGGGTTCGACGTAATAGAGAGTCGCTCCGTCCGCACTAAGGCAGGCGTCCATGTTGCCCACGAAGTTCAGGCCATAGGTTTCCTGAAGCGCCCCCGTGCTATCCACGCGCACCAGATCCCGTGTCGTTCGGTTGACCATGACGAGATCGCCCGAGGGCAACGCATGAAAGCCGCGCAGCCATAGCCGCTCGCCGCCGAGGAAGTCGAGATCGTGCGTCTCAATGAGCGTCCCATCGCTCGGATTGAATCGCCGAATCACGCTGTTCCCTGTTGCCGCGCCGCCTTCCGATTCGGTCGTATCGTACAGCGCCCATACCGTGCGATCCGGTGCCAACGCCAACCCCACGCCAAATTGCGTCAGCTCGTTCGGCGGCGGAATTGTGCGCGCAAGGCTCGGCCCATCGGGGCCATTGCCCACGACATAGAGACTGATGCCTTCCGGAATCGCCGCGAACGCAAACGCCATGTTATTTCTTCTCAGACGGACGGTCTGTCACCACAAGCGTCTTCGGATCAACCTGCTTCGTTTTATTCGCGCTTTCAATCGCCGCAACGCAAGCCGGAACTAGTTGCTTGTTCATGGCGACGATCTGCTTCGCCTGATCCACGCCCGTGCGCTGAAGCGACTGGACGGTCAATTGCGCTTCGTCCAGCGCCTGTTCTAACTGCTGAATTCTGACCTGATACTGTTCATTCGTCGGATGTTCCGGCGATGACTTAGCCGGTGCTTGCGCGTGACCAAGACTTGCAGCCAGAACAAGCGCGACAATAACTAACGCACACTTTGACTTCATCTAGACTCCCTAGAAAACAATCCAACCTGTGCCATTCTTGCAAATAACCCCAACCGTGAGCGCCCCGCCGTTCGCGACCGCCGCGCCAAGCGCCGGCAGCAGCGCGTCATTGACGATCGCGATCTGATTCGCCGTGCCCGCGCCGCACGACGGCAGATCCGCGACCGCGACCGGCGTCTGCACGATCGCTTTGTTCGTGAGCGTCTGCGATCCGGTCGTCGTCACCACCGGGACCGTCGCCACAGCCAAGGTCGCAAAGTCCCCCGTGAGACTGCCGCCGCTCGGGGTCGCCAGCGCGCAAAGCGGCGTGTTGCCGTTCGTGCAGGTCATGAACGCTTTCGACACCGCGCCGTCTACGTCCCACGCTTCGAGCGTCCAGGCGTGCCCGTCCGTTTTGTCGCCTCGGATGGAGGAGTTCGACATGATGAAGTTCGCGGCGCGAATGTCCGCGTAGGTCGTGCCGTCATTGGCGAACACGCCGAGGGCGTCCGTATCCCACTTCACTTGATAATTTGATCCGTCAGAAAACAGAGGTGCCCGAATCGCCCCGGCAAATGTGGAAGTCCCGGTGTTGAACGTCGATCCCGCAAAGGCAGACACGAGAATTGAGTTCGCCCCTGACGCCAGGGCAATCGTGCCATCCCCTTCGAGGCCGATACTCCCGCCCCATACCGTTTGCAAATGCACAGACACGCCCGCGCCATGTGCGATATCGGTCGATCCGTCTGCGTTGATGTAGGCCGCGCCTCCGCCGACCGCGTAGGCCGAGAGCGTCGTGCGATCCGGCGCGACGACCGCCCAGCCGTAATACTGATCGCCCGGATAGAGCGTGAGGACACTTTCGACCGCCTGCCCTTCGAGCAACAGATCCTCCGCAGGGCCAGGGCCAAGCGCGGCGTAGTTAGCGGCGACGACGCGCACAGGTGTACCGTCACTCCCGCTGCCAAGGGTCGCCGGGACGGTATATCTCGCGGCCGTTGTGGACAAGGCGATCGCGTTCCCCACAACGCCTGCCTGACGCGCGTAGAGGACAAGCGTGGTCTGCGCCGCGCCCTGGAGGTAGAGCGCGATCACGTCAGGGTTGAGGGCCGACGCTTTGTAGTCGGCGGTCTCTGGACCGTTCACGAGATTGATGGCCTCGGCGAGGCTCTTCAAGGTGTTCGATCCGTTCTGTGCGCGCACCTCGTAGTCCGCGCCGGTCAGGACGGTTTTGAAGGTATAGGTAACGGACCCAATCGTAATGGTGGAGTCATTGGCGGGTGCGGTCGTGGCGTTCTGCGTGACCGTGGCGGTGGCAAACGCCGGGGCAATGCCCAGATCCCCACTCGGGATCGTCAGTGCCGTGCCGTTCCACGCCCCGAACCCGCCGAATGTGCTGGCATCGACTTGATACTGAACGGAGTTGACCGCGCCGCCCGGCAACGCGCCGCCGCTGATCGTATTGCACCCGAACGCATTACTCGCCGTCGCGTACGTGACCGCCTTTCCCGTCCCTGTGCAGTCCGTCAACGCCTTGAGCGCCCACGCCGTGCCGCTCCCGACGAGCACGTTGTCATCGGTCGGCGCACCAGACGCGACCGCCGTCCAGGTGTTCGCGGCAAGGCACGAATACAACCCCACGCCGGAACCCGTCTTGATATAAATGTCCCCGACGCTGCACGACGCTGGCAGGGACGCCCCACTGGTGATATGGGTTGCCTGCGCGTAAGCGGCAGATGGCGCGACAAGGAGCGCCGCGCAGATTAGGAGTCTCTTGAGTGTCGTCATCGTCTACCTCGTAATTGCGGCCACGGTATACGTCGTCCCGCCAATGCGAACTTTCAGTGACACCGTTTGCGTCGGGCTTGTGCCTTCTCGGACAACCCACGCGGTATCGTTAACTGGAGATGACGGATCGCTAGTTAATAGTGTCAGCACACTAACGCTAGATGCTCCGCTCAGTATTAGCGCCCCGCTACTATCAACCAAGACGGGGAGATTCTGATCGCCAGAAGTGCGCCCGTTAAAGAGAACAGAAGGCAGTCCCATGATTCACTCCTACGCGATCCGCACGTTCCCGCTCGCATCGACTGACAGCGGCACGTTGACGCCGCCAGCCGTGCGACCCCAGATCAGTCGCGACGGCAACCCCGGCACCGCTGAGGCGTGCGTGCCTGTGCCATTAATAATCCCCGTGGACCCCACGCGCACTGGCACATTCGCGCCGTTGTCGTCTCGCCCATTGCCAAGAATCTGATTCATAACTAATCCACGTCTTCGACTTGAAACTGCACGGTTTTCGATTCCGACATATCAATGTCGTCAATCAATTTTATCACATAAGGTTCCGAGGCTTCTGGTGCCAAGTCTCTCGTGGATGAATTGGTTTCCGTGCCCAAATTCCGAATGTGACTAAAGAGGAGCGAGATCGTCTCTGACGCCGAGGCCACAAACGCCGACGCCATCGTGCCCCACTGGTTCAGGACGCCGACGAGGGCATAAGTTCCCGACAGAATGACGCTGTGATAGTCCACGCCATTGTCGGTATCGAGCGCATCACACCGCTGAATCAGTTCCGTGCTCTCGACATCATCGCCTTGCGCCAATCCAGCAAAGGGTCGATACCGTGGACGCTCCACGCCATCTTCCACAGTCGTTTCGTGCCACATCGCCGCCGCTGTCGCCGTTGCCAAGAGGCCGTCTGCTAACACCCACGAACCTTGCACCGCGTTCCCAGATGCCCCTTGCATGGCGTTGACCTGCAAGATCAGCTTCAACGTCGGACGTGATGCACCGTTGACGGGAATCCACCAATGGACCTGTTGCTTGGCCTGATAGAACACCGCGCGGCACGTTACACCATCTGGCATAATCGTGATGGTGTTCCACGTATTGCGGAGGCCAAGAATATCCCTGATGCCGCCTGCGCCCACCATACACGGCCCTACAGCCGGATCAAGGAAGTAGAGGCACGGGCGTCCGTTTTCGTCCACCCCGCCGACGATGCTGTCTGGCAACGCTCCCCGTGTCTTGCTCACACAGATCGGATCGTAGGCGTGCGTAATATCGCCCGTGCGGGACATCTTGTAAATCGCGTGCCATTTGAAGGCGAACCACGTCCCGTTGGCCATCTGGCTAATGCCGGTCAGGCCGCCGCCGTCGTAGTTGTCCAAGTCCACGAAGTTATCGCCGCCTGTGGCGAGGGGCAGGCGTTCGTCATTCCCCACGCCTGGATCGGCAAAGACCGGCGACCACGACACGCGCGACTTGAGCGCATCGTCCGTCCAGTGTCCGCCCAAGAGCAAGCGATCCGCATCGGCCGCGACAAAGCGCGCTGACGGCTGAAGCAAATACGTCCCAATCGACTCGGAGAGCACCCCTTCGTCGGGATACGACTGAAAAGCCAAGTCCGTCACGTCCGTATACGTCGTCGTCCCAATCGGCACGGTCGCAATGCGCCAGAAGATGGCGTTGTCCGTCGAGGCTTCGACTTCCCAATGCGTCTCGCCCTCATTCGCCAAGGCTTGCCGATGCACGACGGCCCCGGTCGCGCTTGGCCCAGGACGAAACGTCGTGGACTCGGACGGCTCGCTCCGACGCAGGATCTGCCCATCGGCATTCTTTTCGATAAAGCGCGTCCGATAGAACCGCGTGCTCATGAACTCGCCCAACGCCAGTCCCGGCGTGAGCGGCAACGGGGGATTCACGACGGGCACAGCCGATCCGGCCGGGAACGTATAGGTCGTATTGACGCCCGTCGCCACATCCAAGTCCATCTCTTGGAGCGACGTGGCCGCTTCTCCCGCCGTCGTGGCCCACGCAATCCGAACCGTGCCGGGCGCAATCTCTACGGCATCCGGATTAAACGTGCTCACACCTTGCGCGACGATATACCCAGACGTAGACGACTTCTCGCGGATCGTGAGCGTGTTCGGATCGCCGTAGACCTCTAGCACCCAAATCGACGTGTCCGCGAGCGGCACTGGCATGACCCATGAGGGAATCGGAATTGTGCCCGTCATCCCAGGCCACGGCGCTTTGTGGGCCATACTGAGGCGCGTGCCGTCCGCCTGCCGCATGATCCAGCCATAGGAGGCGTCCGAATACATGAAGACGCCCTTGCGGAACGGGATCGGATAGTTCGGCGCAATGACGACGGTGTTGTCTAAAAATGTCTGAACGCCCGTCGCATCGAAGGCCGCCACGCCCGTGCCTAGAGCGAAAATCGTATTGGTGGTGACAAGGCCCGCTTCGCTAACATCCCCGAGCGCCTGTCCCGAGAGCGGGCCAAAGCCGCCGACGCTGGTACGAACCGTTGCGCCGAGCGAGGCCGCCCAGATACTATTGCCTGCCCCGAGGCGCGTAATGCCCGACCCGTCCACCATCGATGACGTGATGCCGATAGTGTCGTAGTCCCAAATCTCCGAGACGGTGGTGTTTTTCTGAAAGAGAATGACGGTATCGGTGAACCAATGCGGCGCGTTCGCACTGACCCCAGCGAGCAAGGCAATATCCGCCCCGTCGATCGACAGGTTCGCGCCACCTTGGCCGCAGGCGGCATTGCCGAGGCTGTTGAGAACCGGCATTAGGCGCTCGTGACCACTGGGGCTGGCGATGGCGCAGCGAGTCCCGTGCGCCGCAAGGACGTGCCGTCCCAGACGTGCAAACGGTCCTCGTCTGAGAGGTAGGAGAAAAAGAGCTTGCCGTTCAGCGCCTGTGACTGGATGTGATACACCTCAGGCTCCACGACGGTCAGATCGTCCTTCGGGATAATCTGCTGCCAGATGCCCAGATACTGCTTGGCAAAGCAGAAGTCGGCCGGGGTAATCGTCGCCCCGATCCCCCAATGTTCCGGCGTGTTGATGTCGTTGTCCGGCAACCGCTCGGACAGATGCGCGATGAATTCCTGCCCATCAAGAAATGACCCGTCAATGGGAATCGGCATACAGCCCAAGCGCCGCTCGCCCAAGGCCGACAGCCAGAATTCCACGTTCATCGCATTGGCACACTGCGTCGGCCCCAACCCCACGGGGAGGTCGGAATCGTTCATCCCGCCGCGCCACGACGTAATTAGAATGTCGTTGGCCATACGCCCAGTCCGCCGCGCCAATAGCGATTGCGCCCCTGATAGACATTCAGATACTTCGATTTCGCTAAGAAATACTTCAACTGCGCGAGTTGGCTATCGAAATTGCCCTGATAATCCGCCGCCACGTCCAACTTTTCCATCTTGCGCGCTTCAATGGCGCACGCGCCATCGACCAGCATGTCGTGGAAGTCTTGAGGAAAGATCGGCACGTCGTCATCGGCCAAGTCAGCGAAGGCCAACTGGACATCGGCCGTGAGGTCATATTCGGTCGCCGGGACGCTATCGAGATAGACCGTCACGGTGTCGGCGTCCTGAATGTAGACCGCATAGCGCCGCGCGGGGTCTTCCATGATGGGCGAATTGCGGATCTCGTCGAGCGTGACCTGCACGAGCGGGTAACTCGGCGCAAGATTGGGATTCCAGATGGCGAATACCTTCGTCGCGCCCTCGAAGACGAGCAAGCGACTGCCAATTTCCGTCGTCGCCGTCACAATGCCGGGCGCGGTCGTTTCTAGGCCAATGGCCGAGACGATCTGCCCATAGACCCGGTTGACATCCTTGCCGACGCGCGTCTGCGCCGTCTCTGAGGTCAAATTCATCAGGGACATCGTTTGCGAGACAATTTCCGCAAAGGTCATACCGATTGCCCCTTAAAACGAAACGCGCCGCCGTCCAGCACGGACAGTCGGCGCGTCAACTCCCACCGGACCCGGCCTTACTGCATCAACATCGCAAAGATGAGCACGAGAATCGAATGGACCCGTCCCATACATCGCTAGGCCGTCGCCAGCATCGCGTCCTGCTCGGCCACGATCTTCTGCACCAAGCCCTTGAACCCGCCACCGCTGAAGAACTGCGCGTTCTCCATGCGCTGGTCAATCGTGCTATTCGGGTAGTTGATGTCCAGTTCCTTGCCCGCGTTGCTCTCGGCAATCCGGACATCAAACCGCTTGTCGAGATACAGCCCCGGCCGCTTGATCTCGTTCAGCGCACGAATCTCATCATGCGTTAACTGCTGCGCTTCCCGGCCATTCTGCCGCACCGCGCGAAACGCGAGCTTCGGGCCGCCCTTGCGCCGACGCAAGTAGTCGCCCATGCTCACTTTCTTACGTGAGGCCAAGAGTTCCTGGCTCGCGGCCAGCTTTTCCTGACTCTCCGCGAGACTCGCAATCGCCTTCGCAATCAGCTTGTTGTCCGTCGCTTCGCTCATAGACTAGAGGCTCCTTATTACGCGGCCACGCCCTTGAGAATCATCACGTTCAGCACAATCGCTTCGGACAGATTGCCGCCCGAGATGTTCTGGACGTTGATCTTGTACGACGCGCCGTTACTAATCGAATCGGCCCAGACGAGATACGATGCCCCCGTGCCAGCCGAGGCGTGCATCACGAGCACCTGATCGCCCGTCGCGACGACGGTGCAGGTCACGGTAAACGACACAATGTCACCATCCGCCAGTTCGGCGTTGTTCATCGTGATTGCGCCGCAGACTTTCGAGAGAGTGACGCCCGTTGACTTATTCGTCGCCTGCGTCACGGCCCCGCCCGCGCCCGTGGCATATCCGACGCCACCCGACGAAGACGAAGACTTAATCGCACCCGTGCTCGTCACCGAGGCCGGGGTCGTGCTCACCGTGGTCTGCGAGAGCGTGTACCACGTCAGGCCATCGTCCGACGCGACAAACGCCACCATGAGCGTGGCCGCCTGCGAGAACGCCGAATTGACCGTCAGGGCATTGATGTAGTTGCCCACGGCCGGATAGACCTTGAGGACCGCATTGGCCGTGTCATCATTCTTGATGAAGAACACACGCCCGCGCCCGGTCACACTCAAATTGGGCAGGATCACACCTACGGTCGCATCGGCCCCGGTGACATGCACCAGAGACGGCGGCGTGGAGGTAATCGGCGTGGCGTCGGACTGGCTGGAACCGGCCGCCGCAATGGTCTGGGCACCGATAAGCTGATTCACTAATCTCGGCATGACTTACGAATCCTTCTGAGCTAAGGCATGTTCAGGAATGAACACCCAAATTCTCCGCACGTACGACCGAGAGAGGCGGGATGCCCCTCTCGGTCTGAAGGTCTAACTAACCCATCGTGTCGTTGACGAAACCGTGATCGAGTTGGCAATTAATCACCGCCGCGCCGGTCGTGGAATTCCGACTATAGAAGTTGGCAATCAGGTCGCCCGAGGCAAACCCGTCGCCCACCTTGCCATCGGTCGTTTCGCGGCCGAGGTTGGCGTTATCCGCACACGACGCGACCACATCGGTCGGGAAGGTGCCCTGAATGCCGTACCATCCGCCCTTGGTGCTCGAATCGACAATGCCCATCGCGACCGCGACCGGCCCCTTGGCATTCGCGGCAATCAGCGCCGTCGCCCCGGCCTCGTCAAATGTGACCACCGAGCCGACAATCGTGCTCGTCACGCCCTTGAGGTAGACGAACTCGGCCGAATTGCCCGTGGCGTCGAGTCCATAGACCCGCTTGCCCAACTTGCTCGTATCGGCCGTCGCATCCACGGCGGACAACGTGCCGCCACTGACGCTCTGAATCGGACCCGTGATATATGCAGACATCTCTGATCTCCCTTGGTCCGATTACGCCGCGAACAGGCCGCCCAGACGCGACCGATTGTCGGTCGTCAACTGAAGCGCCGAGTAAATCTTCCGAATGTAGCCAAACTGATTCGGAATCTGCTGCGTCTCGCCCATCTCTCGGAAGAACTCTTTCGAGACGGTCAACTGGAGCGAGCGCGGGTTCCAGAAGTAAAGCGTGTCGCTGGCAAACTGCGAGAAGCAATACCGCGAGGTCTTAAACGCGAGCACCTTGAAGCCCGCGTCCAGTTCCTTGGTATCGACATACCGCTGGAGCGCCTGCTGCGTGCTCTCGTACAGCGCCTGCGTGGTCGCGTCCGAGACGATGCCCGTGGGCATCAGGCTCGACCCCGACCCCTTGGCGCACTGGTCCCACAGGACCGTCATGCCCGCTTCGATGTCGGTATCGTCGGTATAGGTGCCGAACTGATTCCTCCACCATGTTTCCGACCCCGCGTCAATGCCGCCATCCGACCCCTGGCCGTTGGAGGTAATGTGCGTCGGGAACCCGAGGAAGCCGTTCGTATTGGCGACAAAGCACGCCCGCTCGATCTTGTCGTCGTGCGTCTTGATGCCGTTGGTCAACAGCGACTTGACGAAATCGATCTTCTGATTCTCGGTCGTGTTCGCCACTTCGTCGGCGTTGTACCACTTGATCGGCACGCCCAACTGCGCGGCCGGGCCGTAGGACGCCGCCGTGATCACATCGGTCGCGTTCATATCGACCGTGGAATCGTTGGCCGCGAGGAACGACGCGCCTGGGTTCGCCTGATAGTCCAGCGTCTTTTCGATGCTGGAACCGAGGGACTTCTTATCGATGCCGTTCTGGCGCTCAAGTTCGCGCAGGAACGCGGACTCTTCCCACTGATTCGCGGGCTTGCGCTGGTAGTTAAGGACGGCTGCGTACGAGGACGCAATATACTGAGAAATACTGAGCGACATGGAACACTCCCCACCGCAACGTGCTAACCGGCTCAGTAACGCCTGAGTCTGGCGGAAGGGGTGACGCGCTCACCCAAGGCGGGTCCGTAACGTGGACGAGACGGCTATCTACAGACGGTTATCGTCCTTCTCGTCGTGTTCGTTCTTTTGCCCTAATGCAAGTCGGAGCTTGGCGATGGCGTCTCGATGAAGGTTCCACACGGTCATCGTGCCGCGTTTCATCTTTTTGGCAATGTCCTTGAAGGCCATTTCTTGGCCGTAATGCAGATCGATGACCTTACGCTCGTCTGCCGACAGCTTTCGAATAGCCTTTCTGGCTTGAACGCGCTGCTCTTTGCGAATCATTGCGTCTTCTTGCGACTCGGGCGGTTCCGTCTGGCACATATCCGGCAGATAGCCATGATCGCCAGAGTGCCCATCGGCCCGAATCGCCTCATACATCCGCAACCGCGCAATCAATCGGCGCACGGAGACGACTGACCGACCCGTCGCTGTGGCGATTTCATCTTCAGTCGGCTCGCGCCCAAGGTCATCCCTCAGTCTTTCGGTCGCATCAAGGAACTGAAACCGCGCCTCTCGCTCCGTCTTCGGCCAGAAACTGGCCCGTAAGCCATCCATCATGGCCCCGTGGACCGCATGGTTGACAAACGAGGAAAACTTCACGCCGCGCTCCGGATCGAATCGCTGACTCGCCTTCAGCAACCCCACCATGCCGTCTTGCGCCAAGTCGTCGGCTTCGACGCCACGCTCCCGATAGCGCCGTGCCAACTTCTTGGCGTGCAGACGCACATCCGGCAGGTAGCCTTCAACCAATTCGTCCGTGTTAGGCACCGTATTTGCCCCGCGCCGCCTGTCGGATGACATCTTCCAAACTCTCCGGTTCCGTTTTCTGTGGCGTGCCGCCTGACACCGCTGGCGCACGAGTCGCCGCCGCAGGCCGCGCCTGGAGTTCTTTCATCAACTTTTCCCGAATGGCCGCTTCATCCGTGGTCATCTTGCCGCGCATTACCTTGGCGACGACGTTCTCAAAGGCCATCTTGGGGTTCGCGGCCATTTCCGTGTTGATTTCCGCCGCGTGCTTATCGACCGATTCTTGGCCCCAGACGGAGTAGGCTTCCTTGATCTTATTCTGGATCACCGGGGCCAATTGCCGCTGGACCTGCTGCGCCTGCCACTGCTGTTCGATTGGCCCAAACCGCTTGGTCATTTCCTCTTTGGCCTGTGCCAGCGCCCGCGACTCGGCCGATCGAGCCGTCCAGTCCAAGAGTTTGCCTAAGCCTTCTGGAGAATAACCGCGCGATCCGTCCTGATACTGCACGTCAGGCTCTGGGCGCGGATCGTGTCCGTTTCCGGACGGCTTGGGCGCTTCCTTGGGCGTCAGAAACTTCTGATACGCCGGATTCGCCTTGGCCAGCATTTCCAGATAGCGATCCGGGTCCGTCGTCGCCAGCCGATCCGCATTCTCATACGCCTCAAGCGCCTTCAGCTTTGGCTCATGCTGCTCGCGCCACTCCTTGAGCGCCTTGACCTCTGGCACACCTTTGGCCTCTTGCTCGGCCATCCACTTCGTCTTGGCATTAGCGATGATGCGCTTGGTCTGACTGTAGGGAATGCGATTCTCGCGCTGGCCCTGCACGGGCGGCTTGATGCCCTCTGCGCCGAGGATGGCGTCGATCTCGTCAGGCTCGGGCGTCTTCTGGGCATCTTCCGTTGGCGTTTCCGTCGCCGCAGGCGTCGTTTCAACCACCGGAGTATCCTTCACCGTCTCCGTAGGCGTGGATACCGGAATATCTGCCGCGCTATCCGGATGCGCGTCGGCCGCCGCGTTCGCAATCACTTCACTCAATCCGTCCATAGAACCTCGTTAGTTATCAACCTTGCCGATGAAATATCCGCACATAAACGCGACGAATTGAAAGAAACAAAACAGCAACGCACTATAGATTGTCATGCTACACCCACCGCACCGTATGCTTCGACTTGTCCCCGCTTCGGGTGCCCTGATGCTGCACGTAGTTCGTCATGCCGCGCGCCTTGGCGACCTTGGCCATTTCCGCCTTGGACCGAAAGCGCCGGGGCGTGCCGTCTGGATGGCAGAGGCCATGCTTGACCGTCACATCGCACTCGTCGCCAATCACCGATGGAGCCTTCGAAGCATAGCCACGCTCCATCAGCGTTCCACACTCACAAAGCGGATCTTTCGACTCAATCGGCTCCCATACATCGATGCGCTCATTACCGCAGTTCAGACAGCAGCGATTATACAGCGGAGACATTAGCTACTCGGCCCTCGTTCCATGCGCTTGTTGACGGTCGGCATTGTGTTCCACTGTTCGTGGACAATGCCCTGCGGAGGCGGCTGTGGCGGCATAGGCGGTTGTCCGTTGGGCATAGTGCCTCCTGGCATTGGTCCCGGCATCGGCCCGCCTGGAGGCATCGGCGGAGGCGCAGGCGGCGCGACCGGCGCAAGCACCGACGCCAAGAGTTGCTTGGCCTGATCGATCATCGGCTGCGTCGGCGCGACCCCTTCTTTGATCATCGTCGCCATGACCAGCGGGTTAATCAGGTCGTCCTTGCCCGCAAAGGAGAATGACATCTTCGGCGGCTCGGGCGCTTGCGGCGGCGGATTCTTCAGCTTCGTCGGATCGAACCCGTTCAGTTCCAAGAGTTCTGCCTGAATGTCTTTCACCACGTCCGTGGCATAGGGTGATTTCGCCACGAGGTTCAAGAGCGATTCCAATTGCTGCTTTCGCGCGCCCGTGTCGATCATCACCGTCGAATCGGGCCGAATCTTCATGACTAAATCGATGAGGAACTTCTTGCCATCCCACGCCTGCTGCATCGCCCGCTTTTCGTCAGGCGTGAGCATCGGAAACTCGCTATAGAGCGCCATGTAGCCTGCGATGGTCCGCGCAATGCCGAGAAAGAAATTCGATACCTTGGCCCGGTCATGGCCAATCAGGGTCGCAAAGTTCCCTTGGACAATCTGGACTTCCGCCTTCGTCTTGTCGCCCGGTGCAACCGTGCCCGACTGGTTTGGCCCCAATCCGACCTGATTGGCAATGTCCGCCTGCGTCCGATTGTCGAACTCGAAATTCTCAGACGGATAGCTCGCCCGCGCCACTTCGCCAAACATGCGGGAGCCATCCCCGAGCGACGGGATAATCCCCTGCCATTGGCCCTTCATAATCAGGTCCAGAATAATCGGATCACAGGTGCTGGTATTGACCCAGCGCAACGGCATCGAACTATTCCGCTGCTGGAACATCTGCGATCGGGAGACGTTCAGGTCATTGACCTGCGGGCGAATGACTTCCGTGTCGCTCGGAGGAATCGGATGGTCCGACACATACGTCAGCGTCAGCGCCCGAATCGGGAACAACAGATTGCCGATATAGCGTCCCGTCGCCGCGTCCTTCTGCTGCCCCTTCCACGGCTCATGGATCGCCGCGCCCTCTTTCCCATCGACAAAGGCAATGCGCCAGATGCAGTCAAATGACAGTTCCTCGGGGTCCACGCGCCAGCGCCAGTAGTAGATTTCGACGCCCGTCACGGTCTTGTAATCGTCCAGCCCCTTCTGCTCAGACGGATCGCGCAATGTCTCATTGGGCTTGCGTTCGTTCGCCCCGAGCACGCTTTCCTTGTCGTCGTCGCTCAGGTCAAATTCTTCCTTCGCCTCGGCCCAGCCCATCCGGAACTTCCGCCCAACCCAATCGGCGTCGTCGAAGTTCGATCCGCCAAACTCCACCGGCCAGAGAAAGTCCGTGGGACTCATGCGAATGCCGTAATACTTGTCGCTCACGAGTTCCGGCACATCCACCATCGGCAACTGGCCCGACGCTTGAAGCGCGGCCACATCCTCTGGCGGCAACATCGACGTATCAAAGGCCGGAATCTGCTTGTTCCGAAACCGTGCCGCATAGCCGCAATAGGCCGCCGCTACGCCAGAGGCGTTTGACACATCACTCAGGCATTCTTCCATGCAGACGCCGATATGGGCACGCCGGTCGCCCAACTCATAGTTCACGGCCTTGGCAAACGGGGCCATCGCGGGCATGACGGCCGCGTTCTCATGCGTCATCTGGACCGTGGGCACCTGCGAGAACAGGTTGGCCGTCTTCGTCTTGTTCATCGGCCAGTTGGGATTGAGCGGCGTCTTCAGCGTGGCTTCGATGTTAATGCCGCCCGTATAGATGTCGGCCGAGGGCTTGCCTAGACGGTCATCGACATTGCGCTTCCAGATGTCGTAGAAGTCTTGCGCCCGGCGCTTGGACGACTCGGCGCGCGTCTGAAAGAGCGTGGCAATCGTGTCGTTGTCCACACGGGACAACTGCGCCACGGGGGCAACGTCCGCGCTCGGCGTGACAGAATCGAGCAACGAATTCATGACATCTGCCATTATGTGTTCACCCAAATAACCGGCTTATCGTCACGTTTCCGAAACATTTCAGCGCGAGTCTTTGGCCTGCGCGACTCGCACTCCTCAGCGCACGCCTCCATCATGGGCTTTAGCCATTCAGCAAATGCCTGAAAATCTTCGTAATATACAAACCCGCCTCCGGGTTCTGCTGAATCGGTTTCGCCTATAAAAATGCCATCTTTTTCTAGGTCTACCGTGACAAATGACTTCTTTCTGCCTTGTTTGTCTTGTGTTTCAAAGTCGGCCATTAGGAATCCTTATCTACGCCCGTGACGCTAGTATTCTAGCATATAACGACGATTGCCACTGCGGCATGAGATAGCGCGGGATGCTTGGGTTGTCGGTTGGGCGAGACGCAGGAGCTTGGCTCATAAAATGATAGCTCGCCGCGCAGATCCAATGGTCTTCTCCGTCTGCCAACTTGTTGGGATCGCGCGGATCAACCAACTGCATCGGAAATGTCCGAATCAGATTCGGACAGCCATATGCGCCTTGCTTCGAGAGAATCTGGAGTTTCGGCTTCTCATCAATCAGGGTGTTGAGCGCGAAATGAAGCGCCTCACCATACACATCGCGCTTGTTTTTCGACGGCTCTAACTGCACGCCGTTCTGCTCGAAGATATCTCCGATGCTGAACGCGCCCTTTCCGTCCTGAATGCACATGGTCGGATCGCACGCGGTCGCCACGATCCTCATGCCCTGCGAGGCGGCCTTAATCTGTCGCGCGACATCGGCCGCGTTCGTGGACTTCCACGTCATTTCTTTGAAGGCAATCGTTCGGCCATTCGGCAGGACGGCAAACCAGAGACACACGGCGGGGTCAGGGTTATAGCCCCAATCAATCGCGCGGTAGATGTTCAACCACGGCTGCGAGAGGAAGGACTGCCCTTGGAACTGTGGCATCTCGTCAATGACGTGCCACGGCTCGCCATCGCGCGTCGGCTGAAAGTCCTCAAAATAGGCCCCTTCAATGACCCATTCGTTGTCGAGCCACGCTTTGCGGGTCTGTGCTCCTTGCGAGGACAACCGCGCCCGGTACTGCGCTTGGTCGATTTTCTTGTTGTCGGTGAACTTGTGATTGATGATGCCCCAGTCGTCGGGGTTGTAGTCGGGATCTTCCTCGGGAGAGACGTCTTTGTCCTCGAAGTACTTCCGGACAAACGCCGCGCCTGGACCGAGCTTGTTCGTACCCCCGCGCAAGAGCGCCGTCCGACCAGACCCCTCTGGCACGCGAGCGCAGGATGCAAGCTTTAGAACCGTCTCGCCGTCAAACGTGGACATCTCATCGATGTAGACCGCATCGTATTCTGACGACAGATACCGAAGCATCGCATCTGGCGTATCGCAGTGGCCGTACCAGCCCTTCGAGCCGTTAGGATAGCGGGCAATGTTGTCGGTGTTGTGGAAGTCGCCCCCGAGACGGCGCATCTCGCCGTTGATATAGACAAGGTGCGAGCGCTTTAGCTCAGGAATTCGACGGCGAACGACCAAATACTTGAAGTCCGGAATTAGACATGCCCGCATGTGGGCGTCCATCCGAAGCGAGAGCGATTTCCCCGACCCCCTTGGTCCGAGCATGACCAAATTCGGCAGTGTCGATTCGTGAAACGGCCGCTGGTGGTCCTGTGCCTCATACAGCACGTCGAGCGTGCCATCTGGCTTCTGGACGGAGAGGGACGGGTTACTCAGCGTCGGCCTCGATGCTTTCTGCCTCAATCTGCTGCGGCATCGTCAACCCGCCAATGTTGATCCCGACCATGACCTTCGGCGCTTGGGGCCGCGTATCCTTCGCCTCAATCACGCTCACCCCCTGATGAGTGATATTCTCCAACGCCCATTCTGCCGCCCGCGCCGCCGTCGAATAGTCCTTGTCGGCCAACGCCTGCTGCGTGGCGTCCTTGTGAATCTGCACGTAATCCGGGGCATGGCTCGCCAGTGTCTCCTTGGCGTCCTCGATCATCGACTTGATGGCCTCGGTGGACCGCTTCATCAACCCGGCCAACTGGCGAATCTCCCCATATTTGATTTCCCGTGGCTTGTCGAGCACAAACTGTGCTACCATAGCCTTCTCCGCGGCACTCGGCCGCCCGCACCGCTTGAACGGCTTGAAGACCTTGGGCGGTTGCGGCGGCGGCGTTCGGTACGAAGTGTAAGGCACTTGCCCTATTATAGCACAGGAGTGACATGATCCCGACGATGCCGAAAACCAAAGACGTGACCGTGCGTCTGTTTGAAGTCCGATTCAAGGATGCTGGCCCCACGGTCCAGACTGTCCTCTGGGACGGTGACACCATCGATTTCAATGATACGCAAATCATCATTGAGTCGGTGAAGAATGGCCGCATTGAAATTGATCGTGTCCATGTCGCCATGTCCTGGATGCGCCCGCCGCAGACCACCAAAGAATACGACACCTTCATGCCCAGCGCCACCGTGGTCAGCGATGGCCCCGATACGGTCATGTAAGTATACCACGACCGCTGGATTCGGTCAGATGACCTATTATGAAGTACGAATTACCTGATATTCCCTCACAAGACTTGAGGATCGATACCTACCACCATGCCGCCCCGCACCAGCCCTTCCATGTGCGCGTGACGCATGTGCCTACGGGGTTCTACGGGGAGGCGCAGTCGAAGATTGAGTTCGTGGCGCGGGAGTTGGCGCTGGAACAGTTGAAGGCGAAACTTACATGACTATCACATTCTCGTTGCCGCCTAAGTTTGTCTATCGCTTCCTGTGCCGCCTTGGGCGACATTGCCGCCACGAAATACAGAACCAGTACTTTGGGTCGGATAAATGGATACTGGTAGACGCCTACTGCTGCCATTGTCGTGCGAAATTGCCAAAGTAATGGAGGTCCGCCAAGGATTTTCACCTTGAACTGCTTGGGTACGGGCCAAGTGCTGTGCTGTTGAGCCAGCGGACCAAAAATTATGAGGCCGTCGCCGTCCAACATCGGCGCGTTTCACTGGACCTAACGGTTCTTTCCCGTCAGCGGCCTTAATGTCTCAATTGCCTCGGCTGGCTTCTCTGCGTCCAGAGGTTCCAGCTTCCGTGTTAACGGCCATGGAGGGCACGGGATTTTCACCCGCCAACGCCGCGTCAGCACCCGAGGTCCGCGCGGTTCCTTACATTCATATTCATGTCGCGTCTCAATCCGCGATGCGAGGCAGGACATAGTATAGCACAATTCTTCCGACCGACATCTGGGGTAGTATTATGTCTGAAGACATGCCGTTTCTCTCACAAGACGCCATTCGGCCACTAGCACCTGATTCGACCATCTATTTCCTCGATCCCCATCGCGGACCAGTCGCACTCACACGCAACTGCGCACAGTTCATTGACAAGCACTGGTTTCAAGGTAAACGCACTCGTCGCGCCGCGTTGAGACAACTTGATTTTTGGCGTGTCGGCTACGGCATCCAAGGCTTCCAGATTTCTCCCCATCCTGTGCCTGGATTGCGCCCGCGATTTGCCACCCAATGGGATGCCTATCAACAGGCGAAAAAACTGGGCCTAAGGAAACCATTATGCCACGCGCATCGACCGACCAAGATATCGCCAAACTGCAACTCGAAGTCAAGGCGCTCAAGAAAGCCCTCGGCACACTCATTTCGTGGCTCCCACAGTCTGCTAATAGCCCGATCCGTACAGATGAGGCGTCGAGACTGCTTAATATCCTCAACGGACACGAAAACTGGTAAATCTTGCCAGTGACATTGCCGCCAAGAGCCCGCTCTTCGGCCACCCGGCCTCGATTGCGGTTTCGCCACCCGAGGATCTCCCCTTTCGGCCTTGTCGTGTCCATCCTGGCGTGCCGATCCCGTCCCTCTGAGCCTGTCCCTATGGCCTAGGCGCCGTCAGGATGCCCTAGGAGCGGCGCGAGGGTGTTGGCGCGGGGTGACTGCGGCGCGGAGCTGTTCGCGGCTGTAATGCGGCGGTAGTCGGTCGGCGGGGAAAGGAAAAGGCCGCGATGGTCTGCGGCCTTGGGCGAACGAGCGGGCGAGCGTGGCGCTATCTGCCGACTGCCGTAACGGTCATGTGCTGGTCGATGCGCGCCTTGGTGAACTCACGGGCGAATCCATCCGTCAACGCGCCAAGGTTCGCCATGAGGGTGTTGCAGAAGTCATCCTTGCGCGCCAGCGGCAGCGAGCGGAAGTCCTCAAGCGCTTGGTGGATTGTTCCGCCCTGCCATCCTTTGAACGCGCAATACAGGTCAAGTGTCGTCATGTCTAACCTCCGCTGTCATTCTAGGCACGAGCCGCGCGGTCTGTCAACAGGAAAGATCGGCCGTTGTACGGTACGGCCAAACGTCGGCGGGGCTAGGCTTTGGTTGTCAGCCGCGCTTTCTCGATGGCTTGTCGCATGGTGATCGTGCCGCGAGCTTCGAGATAGAGTTCTCTGGCGACAGTGGCGAGTTCACCGTTCGGAAACGTGGTTGGCGCGGGCATGTAAATCATGTGTCCTCCTGCCAATCACTCTAGCAAACGCCCGTGCGCCTGTCAAGGCCATTCGCGCATCTTATCGGCCTATGCATAGTGCTAATGGCCCACGATTGGCGCTTGACTCCCGGCGCGCCTCATGAGATATTCCACTCATGACGTTCACCTTCAAAACGACGGAGTTCGCGGTCTACACAGAGCGAGGAAGCCAGTTCTACGGCATTCGTCTGCCTATCGTGCGCGAAAGAGCGCGAGTAATGACCCTCTTCGATCGCCTGTCCCTCGTCTACGCCGCCGTCGCGATCCTGTGGACGGCCACGATCCTGATCAACGCTTGGAGGATGCTGTGAGATGCCACGTTCGACGCTCCTACGCTGACGAAACACGCTACGGACTCTACACGAATCTACGGCCATTTAGCGCGATCGACCGCTTGGACCGCGAGACGATCGGGACGTGGTATCTCGTGGTTCACGCGGGACCGCTCCACTTGGACATCTGCGGGATCTGGCGCTAACCCCTCAGCCGTTCGGCTGGACCGGACAACCCGCCTTTACTTCACGTCGAATTCCGTATGCGGCGACGTGCGCTCGCGTCTCGTGACGATAGACGGGATTGGGTATCGCGGCTGGATGCGCCGTGCGCCCAATCCCTCCGCACGCGATCGCCCCGTGAGGCACAAATCGCCCACAGCGTGGGCACCGTAAGACCGTGCCGTTAGGCCATCCGTGCATCGTTAATCACCAGCCCCGCACGAGCAGTCTGCATAAGGCGGTTGATAGTTTCCGTACGCTCGACACGTAATCGCATGGCCGCTAGTCTTAGTCTCTTTCTCCCGCAACGCCTCGATCGCCAGCTCCAGCGCTTGCGTGCGAAGCCCCGCGCCGATGTCCGTTTCGTCTGAATGAATTGCGTCCAGCACCGCGATCGCCTCGCCCGTCGTCATCGTAGTTCCTTTCGCAACGCCTCGATCGCCACGTTCACCGCCGCATACTGTTCACCAACGGACACGTCCAACCCCACACGCGGACGCAACGCTTCGAGCACGGCAATCGCCTCAGATGGCGTCACAGCTCCCTCCGTCTTGTCTGGCGCTGGCGTATCGACTGCGTGGGCATTCACCCAATCGAGCGCCGCGTGCCAGCCGGCTTGAAATGCCGCGTAGCGTTGAGCGTCAAGGATAAACTGTCCCGTAGACGGATGCTCGCAGAAGGCGCGATACAGAGCCTCGTCTGGCACCGCGACGTAACCGGGCCATACAGGCGTCATCGACCCCCCAAGAGGGTTCTGAGTGCCTTCTCTGAGACGTGCTGGCCTGCGAATTCGGTCTTGGCGCATGTTCGACAGTATTCGAGCGCCGGGCCGGGACACGGGCGAAAGATGTGTGGATCGGGATCGAGCACGAACGTCATCCCATACATGACGCGTTGGGCGTCGGTGAGCGCAAGCGTCACATAGTCCTCCCAATCACGCGAAACGGCTCGACGTAGAGGGCACTGAATTTAGCCTGACAGGTCGCGCAGTAGGGCATGCACCGCCAGAACGACCGCCGCACCCAACACACCGCAGAACGGCCGCAGCCGGTACCGCACGGCAAAATAACCCGCCGAGGTTCATAGTTCATAAGTTCTAAGTTCTCAAGGCAGATCTCGGCTACATGGGTGCGCCCTTCGCTTCCCTCCCTCCTCTGGTGCCCGCATGTACAGTACGTACTAGCTGTACGTCTTGTCCACGCTTATGCGGTATACCGTCGTCGGTCAGTCGCTCGGTTCGTCCCTATCAAGCCGCATGGCCTTACTGCTGGCGCGCTCTGATTGGCCCAGCACCCTCCCCCGCCCCGCACATGCGATCTCCTGCTCATGGCCAGATACACGGTACTGGCGCGGAACAGGCGCGAGGAACTTGCGCTCCCCACGGAATAGCGATTACTCGCTACAGGATCTAGTATAGCACAGGTCGCGCGAAGGGTACCGCGAATCGAGCGGCATTGAAAAGAAATGTGCGCGATTACGGACGTATACCGATCCAATTATTTGGATCTAAAGTGGTTGTGTGGTAATTTAGACACACCAAAATCCAATAAATTGGATTACGCACAGTCAAAATAATGACACGATGTAATGGCCTTGGCGCACTGACGACACCGGCGTCGTTTCGCCTGTGGCCACATGCGAGCGTTTCCACGATACAGCCTTCGGGATAGTCGGGCGTTTCGTGGAAGTCCTGACGCCGTTCGGTTACGGCGCGGAGCGGCCATTTCCGCTTGCTGATACGCGCGGTCATGTCGTGGCCTCAATGGCGTCTTTCACCACTTCAAGCGCAGTGCCGATCAGGTCAAAACATCGGCACATGCTATTGGTGCCTTGCCCTGTCGGCCTTCGGAACTCGCAGGAGTGCGATCCGCACCCTTCTTTCATAGAGAGGCGCACGGCTCGAACGACAGGCGCTACGCTGGTTTTTCCGCGCGCAAACTGACGAGCGGATTCGATGATTAATTCGGTACGCATGTGATTCGGTGTCATGTCGTAGCCTCCAGCCGCGATCCTAGCAAGCGCTCGTCGTCCTGTCAACAGGTATTTAGCCGTTTCTCCGCTCCGGTCAAGCGGCCGATCCTGCTACATCCGGCACGGCATCATCACGGCGAACCCGTCGATGTCCTCGCCGCGCCACTCCGCGATCAACGCATCCTCGGTCACGCGCTTGTGGTTCGCCTCGTCCTTCGGCGCGGCGGGCAATGTCAGCGTGAGCGTCACCGTGGGCTGCCGTTGGCCCGTCTGGCTGGCCTTCAATGCCTTGAGCAAGGTTTCGAGGACTTCCACGCCGAGCTTGACGCTCAGGCAATCGACGGTCGTATCCGTGGCCATTTTGGGCGTGACGCGGGCGAAGTCGGGAAACGTCCGGTCGGCGGTGTCGATCGTGATGGTCTGGCGCGCTTGCAGGTCCGTCGTCGTGAGCGTCACGGCCTCGCCGGCCTTGCCGACAAAGGCGGTTTGCAGGATCGCCAGCGTGGACTTCTTCGGCATGGCTTTGAGCGCCGATGTCACAGCCTCGGCAGGTATGAGGACCGGCGCGGCGTGGCTCTCGGTTCCGGGCACGATCGGAAAGTCGCCATCGGCAAAAGGTGCTCGGTCGGTCATCCTCACGGCGAGATGGCCGTTCGTGGCTTCCACGACGCCAGGGGTGCAGCGGACAGCGTTAAGGAAGTAGCGGGTATCGTTGGCAGTCGTGACAGGCAAGGCAGCGGCGAGCGAAGCGCGGCGAATGATCATGATGTAACCTCCGCCACAGAGACTAGCACCCGCCGCGATCCCTGTCAACATATTATTTGCGCCTCGGCGCTTTTCCCGCTTGACACCCAGCGCGGCGTGCGGTAGAGTGCGTCTCGGAGGCAAGACACATGAAGAACAATACCGCGACTGTGCAATTGACCGATGGCCGCGAAGTCTTTCTCTCGTATGGCGTCCCTGTCGCCGCGTTCATTCCGCGCGGGACTGTCCTGCAAGCGCCCGCAGGACACACGCCCGAAGCCGTCTGGTGGCACGAGAACCCATTGCCGTCAGGCTACGTCAAAACCGATCGCAAGTATTCCGTCACTACGTCCAAGCACGCCAACGCCTACGCGGGCGCGTCGGCAACCGTCGTGCCGGATGCGATCTTCGTGGCGCTCGTGTCGCCGCTCGACTGCAAGCGCTAGGGGGCTATCATGAGCAACCACACAGGCATTCACGTCGCGGGCAAGCGCTGGTTTCACCGGGGACCGGGCAACACGTATCATTCGGTCCAGATTTTTCGCAATGGCGAACAACTGGCCTATGCGCCGATGGCCTACGGGTACGGCGATGGCTACCTGCAAACGGCGTTCGATCTGCTCCAGAAGCTGAACGTCATCCCGGCCGATGTGGACTACGGCGGGACGCGCCAACTCCGCGAGGACTTCGGCATCTCCTACAGCGTGGCCGATGTGAGCCGCAAGAAGGATCTGTAATGGCGATTCCGCGCACGCCCCAACGCATCATCAACTCCGCTGGCAAGCACATTCTCGGCCGTCTACGGGCCGCGCAGGACGACGATCCTGAGATGGCCTGTCCACGGTGCGGATCAACCGTTTGGCGCTACGATGGCGACCGTCAGCGGTGCGCCGACTGCGGCAAGTAACGCCATGATCCCCCGCCTGTCCCTCCTCGAATCCCTCGGCGTGGCGCTCCTGCTGCTGTTTGGCGGCTGGCTGATCGTCTCGCTCCTGGCCTGCCTGTAACCACGGCGCGGACGGCTCACGGCTGGGGCTGTCCGCGCTCCTCCTTCTGTTCAAAACACGTCATATGGGGCGAAGTTTTGTAAGGCTTGCCCACGCGCACGAGTCCGCTTTTCGTGACGCGAATTTGCACCTCTTGGCGCTTGCCCTTCACGATGAACCAATCGCCTAACTGTCCGGATCGATGCAGGAGAATAAACTCCGTCTCGCCCATCTCGACGCCACAGGTGCCAATTCTCATGGCCGATCCTCGCACTGCAACGCCCGCAACACCATCAGGCGCGGCATGTCGAGCGGCTGATCGTCGGGCTTCCACGGCCACCAGAACTCATGCGATCCCCGCGTTGGCGGTTTGAATCGTAATAGCTGGGCGCGCGATCGATGCATGAGGGCGGCGTGGGTTTGCCCGTCTAGATCGTAAAGGGCGTTCGCCGCATCTTCAAGGCACCAGCACAAGGCGGCGTATTGGTTATTTTCCCGAAACACCTCTTCCGCCTTGGCCCAAAACTCGCGCCAGGTCGGTAACTTATTGCTCATGTTGCGCTCCTGTCCAATCAAACTTCCGTCCCGGCTTCCACCGCGTCACACCCTGCCGGGTCGCATCCTGCCACGAGCGCCAGCAGCGCAAACAGACATCGTGATCATCGTCGGCTTTGATCTGCCCGCGATGGCGGAATTGCGCGGGGCGCTCGTGGCAGACTTTACAGACGCGGGTCATAACACAATCACCACAACGCCCTCTGGTGTATCAAACACCTTTCGCACTTGCATGGCCTCTCGGTGCGTGCCGCAGTCTCGCTGGACGCTCAGTAGTCGAATGCGCTTCGCATGGTCTCGCCGCAGTTCCGATTCTCGCAGGCGAAAATATCGCTCTAGTGACTCGTCCGCTGTGAGTGCGCGTATCACCTTCTTCGGCAAGCGTGGCATTAGCGATTCCTCCCAATGGCCCACGCCCGATCGCAATGCGGGCACAGCACCAGTTCCGCGTCTTCCCCGCTGCGGCTCCATTCGATCTGGACTGCGCGGCGGCCCTTGGCATAGTCCCACGACAGGCCATGCCCACACGTCGGGCACTCGGGCACGGGGCCGGGGCCATTCCAGCTCGCGCCGTCCATGTCCCAGGAGAAGGAGTGGTAGCCGTCGTCGAGAACGATGTAGGGATCGGTGTCGTTCAGCGCTTGCAGTTTGCGGCATTCTGCCTCGCGGTCCAAGTCGCGGGCGCAGCGGTCGCTACAGACGCCGCTATCGGTCAGCGTGCCGCAGTTGTGGCAGGGGCGGTAGTCTTCATAGGTGCTCATTTGGCCGCCTTTCTTGGCTCGATCCGATCCATGACTATCTTAGCCTCTCTAATGGCGTTTTCAGCCTGAATCAGCAGCGTCATGGTATCGTCCCATTCCTCGGCCGTCAGGACCGGCAAGCCTTCCGACAGCGCATTTAATAGCATGTCGTTGGCGAGTCCAACGTTCAGCCGTGCGCTATCGATGTTGCTTTGCGCTTCTGTGATTTTCCGCTTGTGCGATCGCGGCATGTCCTTCCCTCCTGCGCCCACTCTAGCGCACGGCGCGTCAGGCGTCAAGCGAAAATAGTGCTTGACACCGAAAAGACTTCTAGGCCATACTCTGCGACGGAGATTCTGACATGTGCAATTTCTTTTCCGCCATCGCGCTCAAGAACGGCGATATTCTGTGGCACTCGATGGTTGATTCGCATTCCGAATTGATCGAATACTTCAAACTGCCGGATACGCGATCGTATCACCAACACTTCGCCAAGTGCGAACTCTCGCCATCGCAGGACGACGAGGCGCACTGGATGAACCCGCAGCAATGGGCGTTCAAATTGGACGAAGAAACCGAGCCGTCATGGTGGCCAGATGTCGCGGCCAAAGTCGAGGCGTCCATGCGCGACAAGGCGACACGGATGATCCTTAAAGACGACAGCAAGCCGATGATTCTCGATGGCTGCTGGATCGTGGGAGGCAAGGCTAAGATCCGAGAAGTGCGATCGGGCCGTATCGTGCGGATTTGGGGCGGCACGGTCTCCGCGATTCGGGGCGGCACGGTCTCCGAGATTCGGGGCGGCACGGTCTCCGCGATTCGGGGCGGCACGGTCTCCGCGATTCGGGGCGGCGCGGTCTCCGATATTTGGGGCGGCACGGTCTCCGAGATTCTGGGCGGCACGGTCTCCGCGATTCGGGGCGGCACGGTCTCCGCGATTCGGGGCGGCACGGTCTCCGCGATTCTGGGCGG
>Ga0207703_10000609_pt1 | contig 36301 bp, 29 predicted proteins | sample KBSSwiS12_FD_184304 | JGI IMG/M metagenome (GOLD analysis project Ga0207703, IMG submission 184304) | Switchgrass rhizosphere microbial communities from Kellogg Biological Station, Michigan, USA - KBS Switchgrass S1-2 (SPAdes) (version 2) | ecosystem: Host-associated > Plants > Roots >... | reverse complement strand
CGCTGCTCGCCTTCGCCGCGCAGAACACGCTCTACATCGGCCTGGCCTGTGACAACCACGTCAATGACAGCGGCATCTTCACGTCGAACCTCGGCGGCGGCTCGATGACCTTCCATCCCTTCGCCGTCAATCAGCCGATCGGCAAAGGCCTCATCGTCTGGACCATCTCGCGCGATCCGATGAGCGGCAATCTCTACGCCGGGACGGAGATCTTCGATCACCTGCCGCAGCCCTACAAGCCGCCGTTCTGGCGCTCGGTCAACAACGGCATCAACTGGACGAACGTGCAGAACAATCTGCCGTGGCACGCCGTCGATTCGGCGGTGCGGCCGAACGGCTATGTCTACGCGCTCACCGAAGGGAGCGGCGTCTGGGGCTCCTCGACGATGGGCAATTCGTGGATCGCGCCGAATCCCGCCAATCCGAGCCTCGGCGTTTCACTGCTGATGGATCCGGCCACGCCGACGCGGCTCTACGCCGGACGTCTCAACGGCGGCACCCAGACCGGCGGCATCTTCCGGTCGATCGACGCCGGCAACACGTTCCAGCCGGTCGGATTGAAGGGGGCGACGGTGGCCGACATCGCGCTCAACGGAACGCTGACCCGCATTTACGTCGCGGCGTACTCCTCCGGGATTTACACCTCACCGGTGCCGTAGGGCGCCGAGGCGCGCGCTTTGCTAGGCTTCGCGCATGCGACGCACCATCGTTCTCGCTCTCGCCATCCTGTTCGGCTGCACCACGATCCAGAAACAGAAGGCCGAGCCGGGCAAGCCCGACGACCTGCACTTCCACAACCTCCAGATCCTGCCGCAGAACATGCCGCGCGAGGAGCTGATCAAGACGATGCGCGTCTTCGCCCGTTCCCTCGGCGTGAAATGCGAGCACTGTCACGTGCAGACCGCCGAGACGCCGAAGCCGGAATTCGATTTTCCGAACGACGCCAAGCCGGAGAAGAAGATCGCCCGCACCATGATCCGCATGGTGCGGAAGATCAACTCCGACTACGTCTCGACGATCAAGGACCGCAAGCAGGACGTCACCTGCATGACCTGCCATCGGGGGAAGGAGATCCCCGACGTGCCGGTGGTCAACGTCGAATCGAACCCTCCGGCGCAGCAGCACTGACGCGGGCGGCGAGCTCGAGCAGCATCGGTCCGGCGTCGGCGCCGCGCCAGGCGCTGCCGTGCATGCAGGCGAGCGTCAGCGGGTTCGTCGCCGCCATCCGCTCGATGATCGCCCGGGTCCCGGCGGCGCCGCTCCAGTAGTCGTACATCCCGCCGGCCACACCTCCTGCGCGGAACGCTTCGGTCGGCTCGAGGATGTCGCTCTCCGTCACCGCCGGCGTCTGATGTCCCGGCTGCGTGAAGAGGTCGCCGCAGAAGAGCGTGCGCGTCGTGCGGTCGAGCAGATAGCCGGTCTCCCAGTTGTGCGGCACGTGCGGGGCGTCGATCCACTCCAGCGTGCGCGCGCCGGTGGAGAACGTTTCGCCGTCGGCGAGGGCACGGGCGGGGCGCAAGGCGGTGTCGTTGACGGAGACGGACGCCGCAACGCGGCTGCAAAGCGGCGAAGCCTCCGGCGCGGCGGCCAGGAAGTCGTTGAGCGCGCCGCACTCGTCGGCCTCGAAGTGCGAGAACGCGATCCAGCGCAGGCTCGTCACCGGCATCACGCGCTCGATCGCTTCGCGGACGAGCGGAAACATCATTCGCGGTCCGGTGTGAAAAATCAGCGGTTCGTCGTCGATGACCAGGTATTGGTTGAAGGAGAAACCGCCCGGCATGGCCTCCGGCGGAACGGGCGTGCTGATGCGGTAGATGCCGGACTCGATTTCGTGAAGGGACGTACCGGAATGCGTATTGGTGATCATGGCTTCCTCTTTCGCTCCCCGATGCGGGCGAGCAGTGTTGTTGTGATCTCGTCGATGGCGACGGCCTGCGACAGGCCGGCGGCGGCGAGGGACTCGTAGACGCTGAGATCGAGCAGGGCAAACGCCACCGCCAGCAGGCGGGCCGAGGGACGGAACGGGCGGAGCGCGGCGGCGATCAGCGTGCGGCGATGCTCTTCCTCGCCGCGCAGCGCTTCGTCCAGCGCGGCGAACTGCCGCCGTTCGCCGCGCACGCGGCTGAGGCCCGGTACACGGAGGTAGAACGTGATGAGCTCGCGCACCAGCGTGCGCACGCGCTGCCGCGGGTCGGAGAGGCCTTCGAAGATCGCGGCCTGGGGAGGGGAGGCCAGGCCGAGCGAGTAGGCGCCGCAGGCGGTGATGACGTGCTCGTACGACGGGAAGTGGTGGTAGACGGTGCCGATCCCGACGTCGGCGCGCGCGGCGATGTCGCGGAAGGTGGTGGCGGCCACTCCCTTTTCGGTGTGCAGCTCGGAGGTGGCGCGGACGATCCGTTCGCGCGTCTCCGCCGCGCTCTCTTCGCGCCGGTCCATGCGATAGGTGCGTGGGCTCATAATCCATTGAACGTACGTTCGATCAATATGTTTGTCAAGTCCCCCGCATAAACTTGCGCCCATGAAGCGCATCGCCATCCTTCTCCTTCTCGCCTCGGCCGCCCTCGCCCAGACCCGCACCCAGAAGCCGCCGCTCCACGGCGCGCACTGGATGGCCATCACCGGGAAGCCCCTCGCGGCGACCGCCGGCGCGATGATCTTCCAGAAGGGCGGCAACGCCGTCGACGCCGCGGCCGCGATGACCGCCGCCGCCTGCACCATGTGGGACACGCTCAGCTGGGGCGGCGAGACGCAGGTCCTGATCTACGACCCGCACGCGAAGAAGGTGATCGGCGTCAACGCCCTCGGCGTGGCCCCGACCGGCGCCACCGCGGAGTTCTTCAAGGGCAAGGGGATGCGCTATCCGCCCGATTACGGTCCGCTCGCCGCCGTCACTCCGGGCACGCCGGGCGGCATCTTCACCATGGTCGCCGAGTACGGAAAGCTCTCGCTGAAGGACGTGCTCGCGCCGGCGATCCAGATGGCCGACGGCTATCCGATCGAGGCACAACTGATCGGCAGGATCGACAAGGAGCGCGAGCGCATCAGGCAGTGGCCCTACTCGCACAAGCTGTTCGGCGACAAGGGACCCGAGCCGGGACAGATCTTCCGCCAGCCCGATCTCGCCGCCACGCTGCGCAAGCTCGTCGACGCCGAACAGCAGGCGCTGAAGAAAGGGAAGTCGCGCAAGGAAGCGATCTACGCGGCGTACGACCGCTTCTACAAAGGCGACATCGCGAAGGAGATCGCCCGCTCCATGCAGGAGCAGGGCGGTCTCATCACCACCGACGACCTGGCGAAATGGCGGGTGCGCATCGAAGAGCCGGTGAAGACGTCGTACAAAGGGATCGACGTCTACAAGCTCACCGCCTGGACGCAGGGCCCGGTGCTGCTGCAGACGCTGAACATCCTGGAGAACTTCGACCTCGAGTCGATGGGCTACGACAGCGCGCGCTACATCCACACGCTCTACCAGGCGATGAACCTCGCGTACGCCGACCGCGACTTCTACTACGGCGATCCCGACTCCGTCCCGGTGCCGGTCGCCGGCCTGCTGTCGAAGGAGTACGCGCGCGAGCGGGCAAAGCTCATCGCCGCCGATCACAACGACGCGGATGCCGCGCCGGGCGATCCGTATCCGTTTCAGAAGGACTCGACGAATCCATTCACGAACTATCTGCAGAACTGGAAGAGCACGGCGCCGAAACCGAATCCCTCGCTGAATTCGCAGCTGAAACACGTCGAGGACTTCTACGCCGGCACGACCTCGGTCGAAGCGGCGGATGAAGAGGGATGGGCGGTGTCGATCACGCCGAGCGGTGGCTGGGTGCCGGCCGTGATCGCCGGCACGACCGGCATCGGCATGAGTCAGCGGATGCAGAGCTTCGTCACCGACGTCGCGGAGTCGCCGTTCAATGTCGTCCAGCCGGGAAGGCATCCGCGCGTCACGCTGACGCCGACGCTCGCGTTGCGCGACGGCCTGCCGTATCTCGTCTTCTCCGTGCAGGGCGGAGACAGCCAGGATCAGAACCTGCTGCAGTTTTTCCTCGACGTCGTGGAGTTCGGGATGACGCCGCAGGAAGCGGCGGAGGCGGCGAACTTCAACAGCTTCCAGATGCGCAGCTCGTTCGGCGATCACGCCTCGGTGCCGGGCAAGATCCTGCTCAACTCATCGACGCCGCCGTGGGTTCGCGCGGAGCTGAAGAAGATGGGCTACGCCGCGACGTTCGAGGAGCGGACCTCGGGACCGGTGAACGCGATCATGATCGACCGCGCGCACGCGACGTTCTGGGGCGCGTCGAGCAACCACGGCGAGGACTACGGAATCGGGTGGTGATCCTGTGGGGGGACAGGCGCCCTCGCCTGTCCACGCGGGCGTAGAATCAACCAATGCCCGACATCCATGTGAAAGCAGTGCCTGTGAATGGTCTCTTTCAATTCGTCACCGGCGAGCTCGCGCCGGAGCAGTTGCGGAGCGTGCTGGAGAAGCTCGGGTCGGACGCGCGTTGGTTCACCGGCCATCTCCTCGCGCATGAAGTCGTCCCTCTGCCGGTGGTGAATCGCTTCACCGAATTTTCCGCCGAAGCGAAGAAGGAGCCGGTGAAGAGCTTCGCCAAACGCGCGGGACGGTTCGGCGCGGAGCTCGGACTGAAGTCGGTCTACAAATTCATCCTCGCCGTGCTGTCGGTCGAGTCGGTGCTGAAGAAGGCGCCGTTCATCTGGACGCGGGTCTACGACGGCGGCGCGCTGAATGTCGACGCGGCGGAGAATCGCGCGCGCATTCATCTCACCAACTTTCAATCGAGCATCGCCGGATGCGGACGGATCAGCGGCTGGTTCGAGGTCGTCGGCGAGCACGCGGGAGCGAAAAATCTCAAGGTGTTCCACACCACGTGCGCCGCCGACGGTGGAAACGAGTGCTGCTGGGATTTCTCCTGGCAGTAGATGTGTGTCTGGGCCACACACCTCGGCGTAGAATGTCTGTCTCTCTTTCCTGACGCGCATGGCCCGCTTCGACGAACGTGAAGATTACGATCTCCTGAATCAGTATCTCCAGGAGATCGCGCGCATTCCGCGTCTCACTCCCGAGCGCGAGAAGGAGCTCGGGCGCCGCGTTCAGCAGAACGACAAGGGCGCGCTCGAAGAACTGGTCAAGGCCAACCTCCGCTTCGTCGTCTCATATGCGAAGCGCTATCGCAACGCGCACGTCCTCTTCCTCGACCTGATCAACGAGGGGAACATCGGACTGATCCACGCCGCGAAGAAGTACGACCCCGAGAAGAACGTGAAGTTCATCACGTACGCGGTGTGGTGGATCCGCCAGGCGATCCTGCACGCGCTGTCGGAGCAGGGAGGGGCGTTCCGCCTGCCGCCGAAGCGCGCCAACCTGATGTACCGGCTGGAGAAGGCGATCGCGCATGCCATCACCGAGGGGAATCACATCCCGACGGCGGAAGAGCTGGCGGTCGAGCTGGGCGTCACGGTCAAAGAGGTGCAGACGCTGATGCACGCGAACAGCGACAACTTCTCGCTGAACGCGGAGCTCGACGACGAGTCGCACACGGAGCTGGCCGACGTGATCGAGCAGACCTCGATTCCGTCGGCCGAGGATGAGATGCAGGAGCAGTCGCGCCGCGAGGAGCTGCTGCTGCACATCGCCGAGCTGTCGCCGAAGGAGCGGCTCGTGCTGACGCTGCGCCACGGCATCACCGACAACGTGCCGAAGCGGGTGATCGAGGTGGCGGAGTTCCTGACGCGGTCGCCGGAGAACGTGGCGGAGATCCTGGAGCGGGCGAAGAAGAAGCTGTGCGAGTCGCTGCAGATCACCGAGAGCGAGCTGGCCAGCCTGCTGCTGTACACGAACCCGAACCCGAAGGCGTGGTGGAACTTCTGGTACGAGCTGCGCGACCATTCCGAAGGCATGTCGCCGCAGATCGACACCAGCCGCACCCCCTACCTCGACCAGATCCGCCAGCAGGGCCGCGTGCAGAAGGCGGTGGAGGAGCTGACGCTGGAAGAGAAGACCGTGCTCAAGCTGCGTTACGGCGTGATGCAGGACGACGAGCTGACGCTCCGCGACATCGGCGAGATTCTCAGTCTCTCGCGCGAGCGTGTGCGGCAGATCGAGCAGCGCGCCGAGGCGAAGTGCCGGCGAAGCGTGAAGCGGGGGACTTAGGGGCGGGGTGGCGGGCGAGGATTTGCGCGGCAAGCGTTCCCACTCTGTCATCCGACGTCAGCTTTTGAAGCAACTTCCGAACTCGTGGTTGTGCGATGTGAGTTTCCATCCCGCGCACCGCGGTCTCTCCAGTCCACCAGGTTTTACGCGCGGCCGCCATTAGAAACGGTACTGATCGCGGATCCTCATGGAAGTACTGCACTACCAGGTCGGCAAGAGGTTCTTTTGGCGTTGCCCTGGCAAAAATCAAGTTAGCGAGGCGTTCATCGGATCTTCGGTAATAGCTCAGACTCTGGTACGCCACCAGCCGAATCGACTTCCTTCCTCCGGTGCAGCGTAGGAGAAAGTCCGTGACGTCTGAATCGTCCGGCCATCCCGCACCCAGGGCGTAGATCGCGGCATTCCCCAGGCTGGACATCGTCTTGGCCGTCTTGAACAGCAATGATCTGAGATCATTTAACCCGTTCCCGACAGATCCGATGACGTGTCCAAGCTCCCAAACGAGGACGCCGAACTCTGATTTCGCATCGGAGAGCCACGCGATCAAATTCTCCCGTTGCGGCCATCTCGTTCCGATCGCCGCCGCAGCCGATGCCATCTCAATTCTGTCCTGCCACTCGCGGTTGTCATGTCTGAAGCTGCCATTGAGGAAGTCGAGTACCGCGATCAGAAGTCGGCCTGCGGCATCAGCGACCGCGTCGATCCTGCGGATTTCGGACAGACACTCGACGGCAAGCTTCATTGCGCTTGAATCGCCCGCCACCCGCAGTTGGTCGATCAGGTCCCCGGCGAACGATTCACCGATGGCTCCACAGATCAGCCGCAGCACTTCGTTCCACGCTTTCTCTTTCCGATGTCGCTCGAAAATCTCTTTGAGCTCCGAAAGCGGCAGCTCTTTCGTTTTCTCGAACCGATACACGATGGCCGAGGCACAGAAGAACTCGAGAAACGCGCGGTGCACGAATCCATAGAGATTCGCCCCATACGACGCGAGAATGAAGTTGCGCTCGCGGAACTGCGCGATCATCGCCCGCGCGATCATCACGCACCGCTCGACCGGCAACTGGTACCGATCGCGGAGATACTCCTCGACCAGCTTGTGCAGTTCTGCGCCGTGGATGTAGTTGCCGGCGAGGCCACCCTCGCCCTTCTGCATCGCGTACGCGAGGCGGCGTAGAAGCTCCTTCTTGTCCTCGTCATCCATCAGCTCCGCGCCGAGCTGCTTGTCCGCGAGATGCTTCTTCACGTCCCAGTGCTGCACGAGGACGCTCGCGGCGTGGTCGTACAGATTCCATCGCGCGCGGGGCAGTTCCTGATGCTTGCCGATGATGGCCATGATCGTCAGCAGCATCGGGTTGCCCGCGAGCTGGCGAATCGAGGCCGAGGCGTCGTACGCGCTCTTGATTCTCTGCACCCGGGAGTCGACGTCGCTCGCACTCGGCAGCGTCATTTCGTACCAGCGCCGGGTGAACGCGACGATTGCGTCGCGGTCGAGGTCCTGCAGCGTGTAGTGCCTGAACCCCGCATTCGTCAGCAGCGTTCGCCGGTAGCCGATGATCCGGCTCGTCGCCACGATGCGCGCGTTCGGATACGCCTCGGCGACGGCGATGATCTGCTTCGTGATTTTTTCCTGCTCTTCGGGCTCGAAGATTTCGTCGATGCCGTCGAACAGGATGAGCGCAGGCCGCCTGGCTTCGAGGTGATGGCGCAGCGCGGCGCCCGCCGCAGGGCATCCCTCTTCCTGATGCAGCCGATCGAAATAGTCGAAGAACGTCTGACACTGATTGCGGCTGCGCAATGCCGTGTAGGTCTTCAAATCGATGAGGATCGGCAGGTTCGAGGTGGTGGAGAGGAGGAGGTAGCGAAGGAGCGTCGATTTTCCGGCGCCGGGATCGCCGAGGACGATCGTCAGGCGGTTGTCCTCGGCAGACAGGACGCTGAGAACGGGAGTTGAAGGCTTACCGAGATACGACGACATCAGTTCGGGCGTCATGCCCTGCGGCAGCTCGTCCTCGTGCACTTCGTGCCGGTTCTTGAGCACCTCCAGCATGTCCTTCGTCAGCTCCAGCGGCGGCGGATCTTCCTTCACTCTCTGCTCGATGAAGATGTTTTCGAGCCGCAGCTGTTGCAGTTCGTCGCGCTTCGGGTCCATCAGCGCGTCGAGATCGAGAATCCCATAGCGTCTGCGCAGGTATTGGACGTACGCCGCGGTGTCGATGCCCTGCGCCGCGACCGGCTTGATCTCGATCCGTCTCGCCAGCGCGGGGCTGAGCTGGCCGATCAATGAGTCGGGAGTTCCGAAGAAGCCGGCGATCCGGTCGCTTCCCACCTTCTTGCGCAGCGCTTCGATCTTCTTGCGGTCGGCGTCGATCAGGAAGGGCGGCCAGGCCGCTTTCGGATCGGCGAGAAAGAGGAGGCGGGGTTTTTTCAAGGCGACCGCGGTGCGATATTCGAGCTCCGTGATCGAAAACCTCCGCTTCGGTGGTGTCCACCCGTAACGCCAGGCAAACACGCCGATGTAGAGATCACAAGCGGCGACGTCTTCCAGGCAGCGATCGACGGCACGCTTGTCTTCGGCGATGTAGTACTCCATCGCCACGTCTTCCCATCCCGCATTGCGAATGGCGACACTGACAGCGCGCCGGTGCTCCTGCAGATCCTCGAACGTCGACGATACGTAGACTTTCATCACTGTTATGGGAGTGACGCCGATCGTCGATTCCCTACCTGCGTTACGATTACTTCGATGTCCGATCCAGCCAACCCTCCGATGGGCCGCCTCGACGCCTTCGACATCGGCCCGAAGAAACTCACCATCCAGACCGAGTTCTTCGTGCGGCCGAGCTGGCGCGTGGAGACGAAGGTCTATCTCGCCGGGGCGCTGAAGAAAGTCTTCACCGAGGATCTGGCGGCGACGCCGGAGGGGGAGTTGCAGCGGTTCGTCAACGAATTCCATCAGGCGAAGATGGACGAGATCGTCGCCGGACTGCAGAAGCTCAAGTCATGATGCTCCTGGCGATGTTGACGCTCGCGGCGCGGCTGCACGCGCTCACCGGCGAGCACGAGAATTTCGTCGAGACGTACGACCGCTACGCCAGCGGGCGGCCGCGGCGCGTCGTGGTCGCGGTGAATCTGGAGCGGGAGAGCGCCGGTGAACTGCTCCTCGTGCGTCTGCCCGATGACGATGACGGACGAGCGCGGCTGCTCGACCGGCAGGCGATCGATGATCGTCCGGTCGCCATCCGGTTCGAGAAGCTCGTCGACCGGAAGGACGTGATCGTCGATCTCTTCGTGCATCATCCGCCCCGCGCGATCGTGGACCGGGTGGTCGGCAATCGATTGATCCGGATTTCGGATGAATACACCGATGACGCCGCGGATCTCGATGGCGATGGGATTCGGGAGATCATCAGCTCGTACTACATCGGGCCCAATCATTGCGGAGGGGGCGACATGAGCCCGTCGATCCTCCGCTGGAACGGCAGGCGATATCAAAACGACGGGCGGCATTACGTCGCATTTGCGGACGAACGCCGGGAGTACGAGAACAAGCTGTCCGCATCGAAGCACTACGTCGTCCATCTCTACGGCCGTGGGAAAGCGCTCCTCGACAACGAAGTGATGACGCCCGGGAAAGTCTTCCGGACCACGGAGGCCTGTCACGTCCTGGCCGTGAAAGGCGCGAAGGGGACGTGGGCGTTTCTCGAAGAACGTCCCTGACATGCGCCTCGAACACCTCATCGGAGATGAAGAAGACTACTGGCGCGGCGAGTTCGCGCAGGAGAACTGGATCTTCGGCTCGCTCACCCTCAGCGTCACGCTGCCGGAGTTCGCCGACGGCACGCCTGCGCTGCGGCAGATGCATTTCGGCTACTACCTCCAGCCGCTGCACCTGAACGCCGACGATCGCGAGGACCTCCCGCGCCGCCTGGCGCATGTGCTCGCCCGGCGCAAGCCGCCGCTCGATTTCCTCGAGCTCTCCGGCGCCGGCCTGCGCATCCCCCACGCCTTCCCCCAGGGCTTCACCCTCGGGTCTGTTCTTCGCATCATCCTGCAGGAGATGCGAAGACTTCCGCTCAAAGAACCGTTATAGAGTCAGTGCTTGAGTGCTGAGTGCTCGGTGCTGAGTAATCCAGCACTCAGCACTGAGCACTAAGCACTAAGAAAATGAGTCCTCTTCGCCGCCTCCTCCATTACCTCGACCGTCACAAAATCCCGCTGCTTCTGGGCGGACTCTGTGTCCTCGGCTCGGCCGCATTCTCGCTGCTCAAGCCGCTGATCGTCGGAAACGCGGTCGACGAGCTGGCGAAGGCGATCACGCGCGGGGCGCTCGTCCGCTACGGCCTGCTGTTCGTGGCGGCGTCGGCGGTCGAGGGCGTCTTCCTCTACCTGCAGCGCTGGATCATCATCGGCTCGTCGCGGCGCATCGAGTTCGAGATGCGCAACGATTTCTACGCGCACCTGCAGAAGCTCCCGGTGTCGTACTACCAGGAGCAGCGCACCGGCGACCTGATGTCGCGCGCCACGAACGACCTCTCGTCCGTGCGCATGCTGATCGGTCCGGCGGTCATGCACTCGGCCTCGTCGCTGATCGTCGTCGCCGGCGCGTTCATCATGATGCTGCGCATCGAGCGCTTCATGGCGCTCATCGCCCTGACCTCGGTGCCGGCGATCATCCTCATGGTCAAGTTCTTCGGCCAGCGGATTCACGTCCGCTTCAAGGCCGTGCAGGACTACTTCGGCGACATCTCCGCCCGCGTGCAGGAGAACCTGGCCGGCGTGCGGGTGATCCGCGCGTTCGCGCAGGAGTCGAACGAGATCGGCACGTTCAAGGCGATGAACCGGGAGTACGTCGAGCGCAACCGCTCGCTCATCCGCCTCACCGCCACGTTCTATCCGGCGCTGCATGCGCTGATCGGCCTGATGTTCGTCTTCATCTTCTTCCTCGGGTCGCGCCGCATCGTCGCGCACACGATGACCATCGGCTCCTTCGTCGCCTTCCAGTTCTACCTCGGGCGGATGATCTGGCCCCTGATCGCGCTGGGATGGGTGATCAATCTCTTCCAGCGCGGCATGGCCTCGATGCAGCGGCTGCACGAGGTGTGGTCGATCGAGCCGGGCGTCCTGCCGGATGAAGGGACGCCGATCGAAGGGGAGATCCGCGGCGACATCGACATCCGCGACCTGACGTTCGCTTACCCGGGACAGGCGAGGGCGCCTGTCCTACACAACATCAATATGCAGGTCCGCGCGGGGGAGACGATCGGCATCGTCGGCCGCACCGGCAGCGGGAAGTCGACATTGCTCGCGCTGATCACGCGCACGTTCGATCCGCCGCCCGGGACGATCTTCCTCGACGGGACGCCGATCGAGACGATGCCGCTGCGGCAGCTGCGCGCGCTGACCGGCATGGTGCCGCAGGAGACGTTTCTCTTTTCCGAATCGCTGGCGGAGAACATCCGCTTCGGACGGGGCGACGCGACCGACGCCGACGTCGACGAAGCGGCGCGCCTGGCGGGGCTGTCGACCGACGTCGCCGGATTCCCGCAGGGGTTGCACACCGTCATCGGCGAGCGCGGATCACGTTGTCGGGCGGGCAGAAACAGCGGACGGCGATCGCCCGCGCGCTGGTGCGCGATCCGCTCGTGCTGATCCTCGACGATTCGCTCAGCGCCGTCGACACGGCCACCGAGGAGCGGATTCTCAATGCGTTGAAAGAAGTGCGGAAGGGGAGGACGGCGCTCGTCGTTTCGCACCGCGTGTCGTCGGTGAAGGACGCCGACCACATCATCGTGCTCGACGACGGCCGCATCGTCGAGCGCGGAACGCACGAGTCGCTCCTCGCGCACGGCGGGTACTACGCCGATCTGTACAGGCGGCAGACGTTGGAAGAAGAGATTGAGGAGATTGTATGAGAAACGATGAACGCAGAACGATGAACGATGAACGGGCTCCGAGTTCATCGTTCATCGTTCATCGTTCATCGTTTTGAGACCCTATGGCCGACATCGAACGTCACGAAGACGAAGGCAGCAAGGCCTTCGATCCCCATCTCGCCCGCAGGCTGCTGCGCTACCTGCGGCCGTATCGCGCCCGGGCCATCACCTCGGTGATCCTGGTGATTCTCTCCTCGCTGCTGGAGATCGCCGGGCCGGCGATCGTGGCGGTGGCGATCGACCTCTACGTGAAGCCGCTCGGCGCGCAGCCGGTGGGGCTCGCGGTGAAGGTCGGTCACTTCCTCACGTCGCACGGCTGGGCCCTCGACCCGATGAGCGGGATCAACCTCGCCGCCATCGTCTACATGTTCGTGCTGGCGGGCAATTTCGCGGTGCTCTACACGCAGATGGTGCTGATGAACCTGATGGGCCAGTACATCATGTACGACCTGCGCAAGGAGATCTTCGAGCACCTGCAGCGGCTCGACGTGCAGTACTTCGACCGCAATCCGGTCGGCCGCCTGATGACGCGCGTGACGACCGACGTCGACGCGCTGAACGAGATGTTCACGGCCGGTTTCGTGGCCATCTTCGGCGACATCTTCGTCCTGGTCGGCATCATCGGCGTGCTGTTCTGGATGAACTGGCGCCTGGCGCTGGTGCTCTTCTCCATCACGCCGTTCATCGTCCTCGTCTCCATCTGGTTCCGGCAGGGGGCGCGCAAGACGTACCGCCAGGTGCGCGCGCGGATCGCCGCGATCAACGCCTTCCTGCAGGAGCACATCTCCGGGATCTCCACGGTGCAGTTGTTCAACCGCGAGGCGAAGGAGGAGGCGAAGTTCGATGAGCTCAACGCGCGGCATCGCGACGCGAACATCGATTCGATCTACTACTACGCGGTCTTCTATCCGGTCATCGAGCTGATTCAGTCGGCCGGCATCGCCCTCATCGTCTGGTACGGAGGCGGGCAGGTGCTGCGCGGCGTGCTGTCGGTCGGCGCGCTGATCGCGTTCTTCCAGTACGCGCAGCGCTTCTACGAGCCGATCTCCGACCTCTCGGAGAAATACAACATCCTCCAGGCGGCGATGGCGGCGAGCGAGCGGATCTTCAAGCTGCTCGACACCGACGTGCGCATCCCCGACAGCGGCACGCTGGAGATCGAGAACTTCGAGTCGATCGAGTTCCGCGACGTCTGCTTCGCCTACAACGAGCCGGAGTGGGTGTTGAAGAACGTCTCGTTCCACGTGAACCGCGGCGAGCGCGTGGCGCTGGTCGGCCACACCGGCGCGGGGAAGACGACGGTCACGGCGCTGCTGCTCCGTTTCTACGAGCCGCAGCGCGGCGAGATCCTGATCAACGGCGTCGACATCCGCGACTACACGCAGGCCTCGCTGCGCCGGCTCTTCGCCATCGTGCAGCAGGACTTCTTTCTCTTCAGCGGCACGGTCGGCCACAACATCTCGCTGGCCGATCCGTCGATCGGCGACGAGACGATCCGCGAAGCCGCCGTGCGCGTGCAGGCCGATCGCTTCATTTCGCGCCTGCCGGAGGGCTACGCCTCGGTCGTGCGCGAGCGCGGCGCCGGGTTCTCGGTCGGCGAGAAGCAGTTGCTCTCCTTCGCCCGCGCGCTCGCCTTCGACCCCCCGGTGCTGATCCTCGACGAAGCGACGTCGTCGATCGACACCGAGACCGAGCGCCTGATCCAGGAGGCGATCCAGACGCTGCTCGCCGGACGCACGTCGATCGTCATCGCCCACCGGCTCTCGACCATCCGCTCCGCCGACTCGATCCTCGTCTTCCACCACGGCGAGATCCGCGAGCGCGGCACGCACGAGGAGTTGATGGAGATCGACGGGCTGTATCGGAAGTTGTACGAGATTCAGTATCGCGAGGCGGTCGTCGCCTAAAGCGCCCGCATCGCCGCCGCTGCCGACAACCGGCTCGCGCGCATCGCCGGAAGCACTCCGCCCACCGTTCCCATCGCGATCGCGAACAGGATGCCGCGCGCGAGAAGGCTCGGCGTGATGGCGAAGGCGAAGTTCATCTCCGAAAACGTGAACCAGTTCGTCGTTCCTGTGGCCAGGCCGTTCAGCGGCAGGGCGGCCAATCCGCCGATCACGCCGCCGACGACCGACAGCAGCACGGCCTCGGAGAGAAACGACAGGGCGACGGCGCGGCCGGAGAAGCCGAGGGCGCGCAGCACGGCGATCTCGCGGGTGCGGGAGCCGACCGCGGCGTACATCGTGTTCATCGCCGCGAAGGCCGAGCCGACGGCCATGATCACGGCGACGACGTTGCCGAGGATGCGCACCGGAGAGGAGGCCTTCGTCTGCTCGGCGAAGTAGTCGATCTCCGTGCGGGCGTCGACGTCGATGCGCGGCTCGGTGTCGAGCAGGTGCAGCAGCGGCGCGATGGCCGCCTTGTCGGTGGCGCGCACGACGATGTCCGACCACGCGCGGCGCGAGAACGCCGTCGCCGGTCCGTCCGGATCAGTCCACATCTCCGACGAATACGCCGTGTTGCCGGCGTCGAAGAGGCCGACGACTTTCCAGCGCACGCTGCCGGTGGGGAACTCGTCGCCGAGGGCGCAGTCGCGGAAACGGGAGGCGATGGAGCGGCTGACTGTCAGCTCGCGCGCGCCGGGGCGGTACCAGCGGCCGCGCACGAGACGCACCTGCGGACGGAGCGCGCGTCCGGTGTCGCCGAGGCCGCGGATCACGACGTTCGAGCTTCCGGTGCCGGAGAGGCGCGGCGTGCTCACGTAGACCAGGCGCTCCGCGGAGATCGCCTCGATGCCGGGGAAGTTGCGCACCACCAGCGGCGCGCCGACGTCGATGATGCTGCCGGTCTCGCTGATCGCGCCGCGGCGGAGGGTGATGATGTTCCGCGCGTCGCCCGTGGCGACGAACGTCTCGTCCATCCCCTCCACCAGCGCCATCACGGCGACGAAGACCGCGACGCTGACGGCGATGCCGAACGCCGTGAGCAGCGTCGCCGCGCGGCGGACGGCGAGGTTGCGGATGTTGTATTTGAGGGGGATCAACATGCGTGAAGCTGTTTAGCTGTTGAGCGATTGAGGCGTTGAGCAAGCTTAATCGCTCAACAGCTCAATCGCTCAATTGCTGTCCCTCAACGTATTCGCGATCGACGTCCGCGCCGCGGCGATGGCCGGCACGAGCGAGCTGACCACGGCCATGGCCAGCGCCAGGAGGGCGGCGAGGAGCATCGTCTCCTCCGTCACGTTGAACTGCTGGATGACGGTGTTGGTCAGGTCGTAGATGTCGAAGACGCGGAAGAAGACGCGCGCGCCGCCGATGCCGATGATCGCGCCGGCCGCGGAGATGGCCAGCGATTCGCCGGCGATGAGCAAAACCACGTGGCCGGGCCGGAAGCCGAGCGTCTTGAGGACGGCGATCTCGTGCCGCCGTTCGCGGACGGCCATCGACATCGTGTTCGTCGTCACCAGGACGATGGCGAAGACGACCGCCGCGGCGATCGCGGAGATGAAGAGCGTCACGTTGCCGAGCATGGCCGAGAATCCGAGGACGAAGTTCTTCTCCGATTCGCTGCGGGTGGGGCCGCTGGAGTTGGTGAACATCGCGTCGATGGTGGCGGCCACGGACGGCGTCACCGCGGCGCTGTGGGTCAGCTCGACGAAGGCCATCGACTTGTCGGCGCGGTCGGGGATGGCGCGGCGAACGAGCTCGTTGAAGTAGGCGTACCAGCAGAAGATCGCGTTCTGCGCCGGAGCGTCGAAGCGGGCGCGGATGGTCCCTTCGACGTCGAACGGGAAGACCGAGCCGCGGAGGGTGATGCGCTGGCCGATCCGCCAGCCGTATTTGTCCATCAGCTTCTGCGGGACGATCAGGGCCGTGCGGTCGGCCTTGAACCGGGCCAGCTCCTCGGGCGGAATGACGTACTGCGGATCGGTGCCCATGAAGTCGGGGTCGCAGGCGATGATCATGAGCGGGATGTTCGGCTCGCGGTACCAGGAGGGGATCCACTGGTATTCGGAGACGCGGTCGACGCCGGGTACGCGGGCCAGCTTCTCCTTGTAGGCAATGGGGAGGGGGACCTGGAGCGACACGGCGTTGCGGGTGATCAGGCGGCGGCCCGACTGTTCGGTCATCAACGTGTCGCCCTTCATCTCCGTGATCAGGGTGCGAAGGCTGACGAGGAGAAAGAGGGAGACGGCGACGCTGAGGGTGGTGAGCAGCGTCCGGCGCCGATTTCGCAGAGCGTTCTTGAGAATGAGGCGGACGAACGCCACGTTCTACGCAGTATACGACGCCGCTCCGGCGTTATTTGACATACGACCGGATCGGGCTTACCTTCGTAGACTCGTTCAATTCAATAAGGAACTCCCGACGTAAACCGGGTGTGAGAGGAGGGGAAGATGACCGTACGGTTTTTCCCCGGCAGTAAACGACAGAAGACCAGCCTGATCGCAGGCTTCCTGTCGCAGCATCACGTGGATCACGAGCTGGTTCGGGCTGAGGACATCAAGTCGTCCAGCACCGTCCACCTCGGAACGGATCCGGCAGTCGAAGTCGACGGCCGGTTGTTCGTCGATCCCAATGTCGACGCGCTGAAGAAAATCCTGCACGTCGACGCCAGTTAGCAAGACCGGTTGCCAGTTGCCAGGATTCCGGTTGCCGATCAGGCAACAGGTAACCGGCAACCGGTAACGCGACCGGCAACCATCAAGCGAACATCGCCGCGGCCTCGCGCTCGATCGTACTCTTGATCCGCGACTCGAACGGACGTGCCATGAGCGGCAGTTTGCCGTCGACGATCACCTCGGTATCGGTGATCTCCAGCGACCCGCTGCCGCTCATGCCGCGCGCCTTCACCGAAAAATTCAGGCGATCTCCATCCCAGCTCTTGTCGATGTCGGTGGCGTAGTGTCCGTACTGCCGCTCGAGGTTCGCCATCCGCTCCTCGATCTTCCGTCTCGCTTCTTCCCGCGTCGTGTGGTGGGGCACGCTGATATGCATGGGCGCCTTTTACCATAATCGTCCGCCGCATCCCGACGCGGAGATCCGGAGTTCCGTATACGACTTCTGACGCGTCCAATATCCGTCGATCTCAAGCGTCCAGTACACAGAAGGAGAAATTCATGAGCAGAGTGAGAGATGCTGCCGTGGCCGTGGTGTGCCTATCGGCGCTCATCGTGAGCCCGATGTACGCGGCGAACCCAACCCCGATTCACAACTCCGTGAAGTACAAAGACGCCGGCGCCAGGCCGGCCACAGGCCGCAGCGGCAGCGCGGCGATCCAGGTGCGCGCGCTGCGCGGCCAGGCCAATACGGACATCGAAGTGACGACCGGGCAGTTCGAGAGCGCCGCCCCGGCGGCCGGAAAACTCGACAAGGTGCAGGTGAAAGTGTTCGGGACCGACGGAAACCTCATCGTCACCGACAACTATCGCAAAGGGTCGATCTCCGGCGGTTACGGAAGCTTCGCCTACGCCTGGCCGCTTCGCGGACAGGGCGTGCAGGTGCAGGCGAACGTCAGCGGAATCGATCCGAACCGCACCGACGTCGTGACGGTGGCCAGCAGCGTGAAATGGCGTCCCGATCTGACGGTCGCCTCGATCCAGGCGCCGAACAGGGCGCTCATCGGATCGGTGGTCACGATCGAAGCCGTCGTTCGCGAAGGCAACGGCGACGTCGGCGCGCGCGCGAACTGCGTGCTGAAGGCGGACGGCATCGTCGTCGATCACGCCGACGGCATCTGGGTCGACGCCGGCGACGCGGTGACGTGCGAGTTCCGGCACGCCTTTGCCACCCTCGGTCAGAAGCAGCTCACGGTCGAGGTGACCAACGTCGCTCCGGGCGACTTCAACACCGCCAACAACACGAGGACGGCGACGCTCGAGATCGTCCCCGCCTCGTCGCCGCTCTGGTACAACATGAACGCCGAGGACACGATGTTCTACCAGACGGCTCCGTCGCGCTCGCACGAGGAGTTCACCAGCGTGAATCCCGACTTCCAGAGCTATGTCCGGGACGTCACGGGCGGCTCGACGTCGACCACGCACCTGGCGTCGTACGGTTCGAACCTGCTCATCCTGGAGCCGGTGGAGTTCCCGGTCGCCCTCGAGAGCCGGCTGATCGTAGACGGCCAGCCGCTGCTGCAGTCGAGCTTCACGGTCGAGGAAAACCCGAATTCGTTCATGGGCTTCTCCGGTGACGGCTACTGGAACAGGTGTGGAGATCAGTTCGACGGGTATCACTGGTTCTTCGTCTGCCACTTCCACAGTGAGTTCGACGGCGTCGTGGTCGATCGCACCACGGCGTACAGCAGCGGGCAGGCCGGGTTGGTCACGTACAACGGCTATGGCACGAGCCAGACTCGCTATGAGAACGGCGTCGTCGACGTGTACACGTACAACGACACGTACGATTACCTGACCGCCGAGGTGTTGTCTCCGATGCCGGCGACGCTCGGCAACAACGTCGTCGTCCATGCGTCGTTCACCGACGCCGGGAACAAACACTTCGAGGCCGACGCCTCCGTCGACCTCCTGCCGGTCGAAGACGTGACGTACGACTACGGCGACTATTGCTACAACTACGACTACACGGTCGAAAACTATGGTCGCATCAACGGTTACCAGTGCGTGTGGCCCGTGACGCTCCAGCAGGGCAAGGCTGGATGGCACGACGGACAGGCGCAGTAGTCAGGACGCGCTGGAGAGCGGGCGTCCGCGCCCGCTCTCCGATGCGTCAGCCGGTGCGGAAATAGGCGCGATCGAGCGCCCGATACTGCACCGCCTCGGCCACGTGCGCGGAGTCGATCCGTTCCGCGCCGGCGAGATCGGCGATCGTCCGCGCCACTTTCAGGATGCGGTCGTGGGCGCGCGCGGAGAGCCCGAGGCGATCGATGGCGGAGACGAGGAGGCGCTTCGACGGCGCGTCGAGCTCGCACCAGCGGCGCAGGTGGCGGGCGGTCATCCCGGCGTTGCAGGAGTCGAAGCGCTCGCGCTGAATGGCTCGTGCCGATTCGACGCGCGTGCGGATCGATTCCGACGACTCGCCCTGCTGCAGCGACGAGATCTCCTCCGTCGTCAGCGCCGCGACTTCGACCTGCAGATCGATCCGATCGAGCAGCGGTCCCGAGATCTTGCTCAGATAGCGGGCCACCTGCGCCGGAGTGCAGAGACATTCGCGGCGCCTGTCATTGAAGAAGCCGCAGGGGCAGGGATTCAAAGCCGCGGCGAGGGTGAAGCGGGACGGGTAGGTGATCGTCCTCGCGGCGCGCGAGATCGTGACCCGGCCGTCTTCCATCGGCTGGCGCATGACCTCGAGCGTATCGCGGCGGAACTCCGCCAGCTCGTCGAGGAAGAGCACGCCGTGGTTGGAGAGACTGACTTCGCCCGGTCGCGGCAACGATCCGCCGCCGACCAGTCCCTGCGTGGAGATGGTGTGATGCGGCGCGCGGAACGGCCGCGCGGTCAGGAGGCCGCTGCCCGCAGGAAGCAGCCCGGCCACCGAATGGATCTGCGTCGTGACGATCGCCTCCTGCAACGTCAGCGGCGGCAGGATCGACGGCAGGCGCTTGGCCAGCATCGTCTTTCCCGATCCCGGCGGACCGATCATCAGGACGTTGTGTCCTCCCGCGGCCGCGACTTCGAGCGCGCGCTTCGCGTGCCGCTGGCCTCGGACGTCGATGAAGTCGGCGAAGTGCTGCGTGGGGGTGACCGTCGTCGACACGGTCGGGGTGATGACGCTCCCGCCGGAGAGATGTGCGATGAGCTCCGGCAGATGGCGCGGCCCGATGACCGTCACACCGGCCACGGCGGCCGCTTCGTTCGCGTTCGCGGCGGGCACGATCAGTTCGCGCGTGTCTTTGCCGATCGAGGCGGAGATCGACAGCGCGCCGCGTATCGGGGCGATCGTGCCGTCGAGGGAGAGCTCTCCGGCGAACACGCGCCGGGCGACCTGTTCATCGGGGATGAGCTCGAGGGCGTTGAGAATGCCGATGGCGATCGGCAGGTCGAACGCCGAGCCTTCCTTGCGCACGTCGGCGGGAGAGAGGTTGACGACGATGTAGCGCGCGGGGAGGAAGAATCCGCAGTTGTGCAGCGCGGCCTTCACGCGGGCATACGCTTCGCGCACCGAGGCGTCGGGCAGGCCGACGAGACAGAATCCGGGTTGGTGAGAGTTGCCGGCGTTGACCTCGATCACGATGCGGACGGCATCGATCCCGAGCGTCGCGGCGCTCCAGATTTTCGACAGCATGGCGGGTTTCGACCCGCGGAAATCCCCGCGCCGAGGCTACCTCGGAGAGCCTGCGGCCGACAAGCGCTCAGCTGAACAGCCAGCCGAGACAGCCGCACCCTTTTTTCTTCCGCGGCGCGCCGTAGGGCGAGGGCGGGATGGCGCTCGTGTCGACGCCGAAGGCCTCGAGGCGGGCGGCGGTCATCGACGCCCACCGCTCGAAAATCGGGCGCCAGTGGTCGCCGGCCGGTCTCGATCGGAACAGATGGCGGAGGAGCGCGAGCTTGTCGCGATCCTCGCGGATGATCGGCTCGTTCGCCTTGACGTCGATGCGGAGCTCGAACGCGCCGAGGACGCGGCCGCCGCGGAACTGCATGGCGCGAACGCGATAGCGCTCCCCTTTTCGTACGCCGGGCGGAAGCTCGATCGTGAGCAGCGCGGGCAGCGTCTTGTGCTCGTCGATGATGGCCGGGAGGTAGACGCAATCGCCGATCACGCGGCAGCGGAGCGTGTGCGCGTAGACCGCTTCGAACGTCTGTCCGCTGCCGGGCGGCTGCGCGGCGAGAAACGCCGACGCGGGCTGCGTCGGGAAGTAGAACGTGGCGATCGAATCGCGCGGAACGTTGCCCCACCAGACGACGAGCGCGTCGATGCCCGGGCTCTGCTTGTGACTGTGCCGGGTGCTCGCCGTATGCAGTTCGAATGAATGCTGCACCGTCCGCGTGGCCTCGGAACCGGGATTGGCCGACGATCCGAACGAGAGGTTGCGCTGCGAGAGCTTGTCGCTCGATCCCGGCGTATCGCCGGGCTGCGGCAGTTCGGGCGACATCGCGTCGTGCTTGTAGTGCACTTCCGCGACGAGGCATTGATGGAAGCCGGTCATCAGCTCCTGGATCGACGAGAGCTGCGCCTGCGGCGTCCCGGTGAAGTCGTTCTGCATGCCCGGGAAACGGGGGAAGCGCGGCGTCAGCTGGTTGATGTCGAGCCAGCAGCCGTAGAAGCCGAGCGAGCCGGGAGTGGCCGCCATGGTGCGGAGATTCTTCGGATCGGTCTGCGATTCGAGGTTCGAAACGCGCGGCGCGGCGTAGAAGGGAAGGGCCACCGCTTCGCCGCCGCCGTTGATGCCGATGAGCGGCAGCGTGTCGGTCCCGTGCGGGACGCGCCGGTAAAGCGTGGCGGTGTCGTACGTGAGCGCCGGCTGCATGGTGCGGAAGACGCGCCACAGGATGCGGACGTTCTGCGCGTCCTGCGCGGGATCGGTGAGCGGGCTGTCGCGGTGCACGCGGGCCACGGCGAAGTCGAAGACGTCGCCGACGTCGTCCTGCGGCAGGAGGGAGATCCAGCTCGTTTCCTCGTCGCCGGTCAATCCCTCGAACCAGGCCGACGCCGCGGCGGTGTCGGTGTTGAGATGATCGATCAGGTCGTTGATGAAGTTCGTCGCGCCGCTCCACGCGTAGTCGGGGATGTGCGTCGAAGCGTCGGAGGCATGAACGCGGAAGACGCGCAGGTCGGTGCTGAGATATGACACCGGGCCGTCCATCATGTACGGGTTCGGCGTGAGGATCAGGTCGAGCCGCGCCGTGCACTGGTGGTACTGCGACGTGATCGTCACGTCGACTTCGCGGAGATCTTCGCCGGTCATCCCGTCGAATGCGGTCGTGCCGTCGAAGGTGATGTCGAACGTGAACGTCACGCGTTGGGCGAGCTGCGGCGAACCGGGGAGCTCGAGCGACGGTTGCGCGACGTCGTCCGACGGCGTGGCGTGGATGCCGCCGACGGAGAACGCGAACGATGGAGGGGTGGCCGGCGCTTCCGACGGGATGAAGCCGTCGAACACGACGTAGAGCGCGTGCTTGAACCCGGCCGGATTCGCGTCGACGTCGTCGATGGAGTAGGTGCTGCGATCGAGCACCGCTTCCATGGCGATGCCGGCGATGCGCAGGAACGGCGCGGTGACGCAGGGGCGTCCGCCGTCATCGAGAATCCAGAGGAGGTACTGTCCCGGCACGGCGATGTTGCCGTTGGGCGGCGCGGTGACAGTCAGCGTTCCGCCGCCGCCGGCGGTGAACTGGAGCGCGACGTAACGCTGGTCGTAGTCGAAGCCGTGCGTCGCCCCGCCGCATCGCGTGACCGCGACGCGGGTGATGGTCGGATGGGCCGGGCCGGCGGTGTAGTGGATGGTGAAGGTCTCGCCGTAGCCGACGCTCGGCGGCGCGTCGGTGATCGCCGGACGGCCTGCGGCGGCGATGTAGTCGGGCTCGAAAAGCTCGACGCGATACTCCGCGTTGTTCGCGCCGAAGACGCTGTCGATCTCCGAGCCGGCGGTCCAGACGCGGCCGTCGGGGAGCAGCAGCGCGCTGGAGTGGTATTCGCGCGTGATCGTGGCCGGCGCCGCGTTCAGGGCCGACCAGCTGTTCGTCGCCGGATTGAAGATCTCGGGTACGCGCATGCCGTGCGCGTTGTCGTATCCCGGCGTTCCGGCGTCGTTGAAGCCGTTGACGCCGCCGGAGACGAGCACCTCGCCGGTCGGCAGCAGCGTCGCGCTGGCGTCGAAGCGCGGCTGTGCCAGCGCGCGCGGCGAAGTGACGGCCCACTGCGACGACCCTTCCGCGCCGGGCGCGATGGTCGCGATCAGCGCGTCGTTCGCGCCGGCGAGGAGCACGCGCGCCTGGTAGTCGTTCTCGGGGAGCAGCGGCAGGAGGACGGAGGTCGTCGGCTGGGCCGCGTAGCCGGGATTCAGGTAGTTGCCGTCGATCAGCTGCGGTCCGGGGAACGATGCGACGACGCTGCCCGCGGACGGGTCGTAGACGATGCTGTTGAACTGCTCCGGTCCCAGCTCGGCGAGCGGCTGCACGATGAGGAGCAGGCCGGAGGGAAGGACGTGAGCGCGCGGATAGTAGACCGCGAACTCGTGATCGTCTCCTTCGCCGAGCGGGTCCTTGAGCTCCCAGGCGCCGGCGCCCAGCCTGAAGATCTCGGGCGTGTTGTTGTTGTGGCGCAGGTCGTCTTCCGCTTCGCCGAGGAGCTCGGGATGTTCGTCGACATTCGTGCCGGCGACGCGCGGATGGCCGCAGAGTCCGATGATCGAGCCGTCGCCGAGAGTGACGAAGCTCGGATACCAGCGTCCGCCGCCCGACTCGACGTTCGGATCGGGACGGTTCGCGGGCGGCGCGAAATTCATCGGCGGAAGCGGCGTCCATTTCGGATCGGCGGCGGGATCGAAGACCCAGGCCTCGCGCAGTCCGCCCCAGTGGCCGGCGTGGATGTCAGGGCTGTTCGGATCGATGCCCATCAGGCTCGTGCCGCCGGCGACGAGCAGGCGCCCGTCGGGCAGCAGCGCGTGGCCGCTGCAGAAGACGTCGACGAAGTTGTCGGGGGCGAGACCGCCCGGACCGACCGGTGAGCCGGGCCGCGACGACGTGCGCGACGCGCAGTCGTAGAGCGCCGTGTGATCGACCTGACCGGCGTTGTGGTTGTTGCCGTCCCACTTGTTGCCGGAAAAGTAGACGATCGAGCCGAGCGACCCGAGCTTGATCAGCGCGCAGTGAACGGCGTGCGTCTTGACGGAAGCGTCAGATTCTCCGGCCTGCGGGTCGAACGGCGGCACCCATTGAGCACACATCGGCGATTCTCCTCAGCCGATAGTGACGGAAACCGGCGAAACGTTTCAGTGTCCCGCGGCGGCCGCGGCAACCGGCCGTTCGTTATGAAACAGCTCCAGCATCTCGACGTCGTCGTCCGCCACCGGCGTGAGCGCCGTGTCCATGTACTCGTAGCGCTTCGGATCCTTCTTGATCCCGACGTAGACCTTGCGCAATCCGAAGTAGAGTTTCGCCCAGCGCGAGAGCTTGGCGATCGATTCGAAGACGTAGCCCGGATAGAACTTCCACCTCGGCACGACGGGAAAGCCGGAGCGGCGGTCGCGGCGGAACTTGTAGCGGAAGAGTCCCGCCTCGAGCGGGTGGACGCCTTCTATGTGGATCGAGCCCTTGAACCAGGTCATGAGCAGGATGGCATTGCTGGCGCTGGCCCGCTTGGCCACGAGGCGGCGCAGCACTTTGTCGACGTGGTCCATCGTGTAGTACGTATTCCACGCCATGAGGTACGCCTCTTCCCACTCCTTCTTCGACATCTTCGAATGACCGGTGGTGACGTGATTGAGGTCGTACTTGTTGATGTCGCCGTCGATCTCCACCCCCTTGCGCACGAGGACCTGGTGATCTTCGGAGCCGGGGAGGGGAGTGAGGAAGAAGAACTCCAGCAGGTCGACCGGCAGCTCGCGCTTGATGATCTCGATGTCGTGGCGGATCGACTCCAGCGTGTCGTTCGGAAAACCGAGGATGTAGCCGGCGTAGGTGATGACGCGCGCTTCCTTCCACGCCAGCAGCATCTTGCGGTATTCGGTGATCTTGTTCTGCCGCTTCTTCGCGCCGACCAGGGAGTCGGGATTGATGTTCTCCAGGCCGATGAAGACGCGGCGCACGCCGGCCTTGGCGCACTTCTCGATGAAGCGCGGGATCTTGTGGCAGAGCGTGTCGACCTGAATGATGAAGTGGATCTTGATCCCTTCCCCGCGCAGCTGGATCAGGCGATCGAGGATCGACTCCCACTCCGTGTTGCGGGCGAAGTTGTCGTCGGTGATGAAGAAGCTGTGCAGCCCCTGCGCGACGTTCACGCGCACGATCTTCTCGATGTCGTCGGCCGAGCGGCGCCGCGACTTGCGCCCCTGCACGTTGATGATCGTGCAGAACGAGCACTGGAACGGGCAGCCCCGTCCGGCGTCGAAGCTCGTCACGCCGCCGGCGGTGCGCCAGGCGCGCAGCGCGGTGATCAGCGGGATCGGCGTCCCCTCGATCGACGGCAGATCGTTCATGAAGTTGTAGTGCGACTTCAGCTCGCCGTTCATCGCGTCGCGCAACACTTCGTCGAGCCGGCCTTCCGCTTCACCGGCGAAGAGTGAGACGCCGAGGGCGCGCGCGGCGTCGAGGTCGGGATCGATTCCCTGCAGCATGCTGATCGTGCCGGAGACGTGGAAGCCGCCGATGGCCACCTGGATGCCGCGCTCGCGCAGCGGCCGCGCGAGGTCGAGCGCGCGCGGAAATTGATTCGACTGAACGCCGACGAGCATGACCATTCCGGCGCCCGCGCGCTCGATCATCCGCGCCAGTTTCTCGGGCCGGACACGGGTGTTCGTCTCGTCGATGGGGTGGATGTCGAGCTGGACGTCGGGGCCGAGAATCTGCCGTTCGGCGCAGTCGCGGGCCAGTCCATAGAGGGCGGCGAGCGAATTCGAGGGGATGGCGGAGCGGAACCACTGGATGACGTAACCGTCATCGTCGTAGTGCGACGGCTTGACCAGGACGAGGCAGAAGGTACGCATGAGATCCCCGAGGAAGTGCGAATGATAGCAAAGACTTAGCCGGACTCTGCCGTATGGCGAGCCCGCTTCAGTTCGTCAAAAAAATCAGGTTATTGAGTATCAATTTCGGAATCAACCCGGGCTTGCCGCCGTTTTTCGGGAGGCAAACGAGTGCGATTAATTGTTGACAAAAAACTTCGGAATTTTATGATCTTATCACCTACGCCAACAGGGTTCGTGATGGGTGAGGAGTCGGAGTGATGGCTTTTGAGAAATGGGAGCCGCAGCCTGAGTTCGAGCGTTTTCCAGCCTCGGCGACCATCGTGCAATCGCGGCTCATCCGCTTGCCGTCGCCCGTCGCCAACATGTTGAGGCTCCGCGGGAAGACCAGCGCGAACCTCTACTACGACAAGAAGAAAAAATTGATCGGCATCCGCGCGCTCGATAAAAAAGAGGAAGGCGCGGCGAAGATTCGTCAGTCAGACAAATCGACATCACTTCACGTGCCGAGTTTTTTTCGTTTCTACGACATCGACGTGCCGGGCATCAAGCGCTTTCACTGCTGGTACGACGAGAAAGAGCGGATGGCGATGATCGATATATCGAGACCGTCTCCGCGGGGAAGACCGGCCGGAACGTAAACGAAAAAATGAAAACAAAAAAGGCGGCCCGCAGGCCGCCTTTTTCATTTCGATGCGTGTCGTGGCTAGTGATTGCGCGTTTCGATCTCGCCGCTGCGGTCCTTCGTCTCGTCGTGGCTCGTCGCGCGGAAGTGGCGCGCGGGCGACGTGGTGAAGAAGCTCAGCGTCCGGAGCGCGTCGGGCGAGAAGGTGGGGAACGTCAGCAGGTTGCTGCCGCTGATCGCTTCGGCCGTGGCAGGGTCGTTGTTCTGGAAGAAGCGCGAGGTCGGGGCCAGCGGGATGTGCGTGCCGTAGGCGCTGTTCGTCGTCTTGATGAACTCATTCGCCAGCAGCGTGTAGCCGATGTCGGTGAGGTGATTGCCGTCGAGACCGAACGCGCCGCCGGTGATGTACGCCGAGGTGATCGGCACGCCGGCTACGCTGACCTGGCCGGCCTTGATGCGGTTGAAGAGTCCGGTCACATCGGCCACCGGGATGTTGCGCGCGGCGGCGATTTCCTTGATCGCGGCGTTGATCGCGGTGATGCGGGCGCCGATCGCCGCCTGCTCGGCCGGCGTGAGGACGTCGGCGTCGGCCAGCGGCTTGCCGGCGTTCGGCAGCGTGTTGAACGGCGGAAGGGTGGCCAGCTGCGGCGGGATGCCGGTGCCGCTGAGGAGCTTCGTCGCCGACGGCAGCAGCACGGTCGATCCGAGCGGCAGGGCCGCCGGCGCGCCGTTGATGATCCCGAACAGCGGAATCGGCTGGCCGTTGTTGAGGACCGGCTTGAGCGTGGTGTCGAGCACGATCGCCGGAATCAGCGCTGTGTACGGCATCTGCGTGAAGACCGCGGCCGGGAAGTCGCCGACCACGATGCCGGCCTGCGGAGCGCCGGCGATGATCTTGTCGAGGACCGCCGCGTACTGCGTCTTGAAGCGATCGATCGGGGTGAGGCAGTTGAAGAACGGCGCGGTCGCGCCGCAGTCGGCCGCCGAGCCGCTGGTCGCGGCGAGGAAGAAGTCGTCGCCGCCGATCCAGGCCAGGACGAACGTCGGATGCTGCGCCACGGCCTGATCGACCTGGCTGCCGAGCTTGCGCTCGATGACCAGACCGAACGGCGTGGCCTGCGTGAACGTCACCGGCTGCGTTTCGGCGCCCGTGGTGTTGAGGATGTCATAGAGCATCGCGCCGGGCGTGGCCATGTTGTTGTACGGACGGGCGAAGCCGCTCATCGCCGGGCCGCCGTTGTAAGGCGTGGCCACGACGCCGGTGAGTGACGGCGAGGTGAGCTGCAGCTCACCGGGGATGCCGGGCCAGGTGACGAGCGGCTGCGCGAAGCAGTCGGTCGTGGCCGAGTCGGTCGGCTGGCAGAGCGTCGCGCCGGTCTGCAGCGCGAAGATCGCCGCCGGGCTGAAGATCTGATGACGCTCGTTGAGCGATCCGTTGACCCAACCGGCGGTGTAGCTGTCGCCGATGGCGACGATGTGCGAGAAATCGGCTTTGCCCTGCGCGGCGAACAGCGGAACGGCCGCCAGGATCACGAACAGCAGTGCCGCTGTAATGCGTGCGAAGCTTCTGTTGCGCGTCATTCGGTTCTCCTTGACCTAGAACTTGTACCCGAGGTTGATACCGATCAGGTTCGCATCGGTTTTGTAAGTGCCGTTGAATTCGGGGCTGAGACCATTGGTGCTGCGGCGCTTGAAGTGCAGGACCATCTCCGCCAGGTCGACCGCGAACGGTCCGTTGTGCCAGCCGACACCGAAGCAGAGCGCCGTGCGGTCTGAATCGGGGAGCAGCGGTCCGACGCCTTCGGTCGGCTGCGGGTTCTCGTCGTAGATCAGGCCCATGCGGACATCCCAGTGCGTCGCCACGCGGCCGTTGGTGCCGAGGCGATAGGAGAACGTGTCCTCCCAGTTCTGCGGACGGACGAAGCTGAGGGCGGGCGTCGTCTCGAAGTTGATGTCCAGTTCCTTGAAGCGGCTCCAGGTGGTGTGGGTGACGTCGGCTTCGACGTCCCACACGCCCATCGTGTGCGCCAGGCCGACGATGGCGGTGGCGGGGTAGTTGATCGAGGTGTTGATCTTCTGTCCCGGAGGAAGCTGCGCCTTGACGCCGGCGTCGACGATCGCGTTGCCGCTCGGGATCTGCGTGAAGACCGCCTCGCCCTTGTAGTCGATGGTCATGTCGGCGCGGTACGAAGCGCCGAGGCGCCAGGTCGGCGACGGCTTGAAGAGGATGCCGACGTTCCAGCCCCACGCGCTGTCCCAGTCGCTGCTCAGGTGCGCGTTGACGGCGTCGAAGACGCGCTGGGTGAAGGGGTTGAAGGCGGGGTTGTTGCGGTCGAGGATGATGTGCGAGCGGCGGTACTCGGCGCCCGCGCCGATGGCCAGGCGGCCGTCGCTGGTCTGCCAGGCGATGGCCGGCTCGACCGACACCGTCTTCACGTTCGCGTCGCGCGAGATGAAGCGGCCGATCCATGGATCATCCCAGTTCGTCCGCAGTCCGTAGGCGGCGAAGGTGCCGACGCCGACGGTGATGTTGCTGCCGATCGGCATGACGGCATAGACGTTGGGCGGGATGAAGGTGTGATGCTTGTACTCGCCGAACCCGCCCGAGGTGAGCGTGTCGTTCGGATCGCCGCGGAACTCGTTGGCGAAGTTGATGATCGTTCCGCCCGCGCTCACTTCGGTACGGCGCAACTGCGCGATTCCGGCTACGTTGTAGAAGATGGCCGAGGGATCGTCGGCCGTCGCGGCGAATGCACCACCCATCGCGGTCGCTTTTGCCCCCTGCTCGAAGATCGAGAAGCCGGATCCATATGCCACGCCACTCACTGCCAGTGATGCTGCCGAAATCAGTATCAGAAGTCTGAAACGACGCAAGGTGTAACCTCCTCAAACTAGACGATCTGCAAGGGGCCTGAAGCTACTCGGAATTTTGCGGCGAATCATAGCACTGGAGAGGCACATGAAAAGCTTTCTATCCTCAGTCGTTATCGTCCTCGCCGCCCTTCCCGCGACCGCCGGGATCACCTACGACTTCCGCACCGTGACGAGCGGTCTGCAGGCGTCGGAGCAGGTCGGACACATCACCGTCGACGGCACGAATGTCCGCCTCGAGTTCGACACCGGCGACGGAGTGATGTTCCGCAACGGCTCGGTGGTCCTTTCGCACAACAGCGGGGCGACCATCGACGTCCTCGATCCGCAGGCGAAATCGTTCTGGGAGCTCGACCTCTCCACGCTCAACGCCGCGGCGCTGGCCGACATGGTGAAGATGACGAACGAGAAGGTGAATGTGCGCGACGCCGGCGACGGCGGCACGATCGAAGGGTTTTCGACGAAGCACAAGGTGATTACCGCCAGCGCCGACATGAACATCGGCACCGCGCCTCCGATGCACCTCGAGCTGACGATGGAGTCGTGGACGACCGACAAGGTCCCCACCGATGCCGCCGCCTTCCTCCAGCGCCGCCTCGGCAGCACCGGCCTCCCGATGCTCGACAAGCTGATCGTCGCCCAGAGCGAATCGGTGAAAGGCTTCCCCCTGAAGCAGGTCACGTCGATGAAGGTCGCCCAGGGCGGCGGCACCATGATCGAGATGAGCTCGACGACGAACGTGACGAACGTGAAGACGAAGCCGGTAGCGCCCGCGACGTTCGTGGTGCCGGCCGATTACAGGAAAACTGCGAGTCCGGTTCAGAGGATGATGGGGCAGTAAAAGCTATTGAGCGATTGAGCTGTTGAGCTGTTGAGCGGCTGAAAGCTCAACCGCTAAATCGCTCAACCGCTCAACAGCTCTTTCAGAATGTCATTCGCCATCTCCGCCTTCGCCTTCCCCCTCGTCTCCTTCATCAGCTGCCCGACGAGGAATCCGAAGACCTGGGTTTTGCCGGCGCGGTACTGCGCGACCTGGGTGGCGTTGCGCTCGATGACGCGCCGGGCGGCCTCGCGGATCACGGCGGGGTCGCTGACCTGCAGCAGTCCCTTGCGCTCGACCACGCGCTCCGGATCTTCGCCGGTCGCGGAGATCTCCTCGAACACTTCCTTCGCCGCCTTGCCGCCGATCGCGCCGCTGTCGAGCAGCTTGATCAGGCGCGCCAGTCCCTCCGGCGCGAGCTTGTAGTCGCCGCGCTCGTTCTGCATCCGAAGTACGTCGTTGCGCACCCAGTTCGACGCGGCGCGCGCGTTGCCGCTCGCCGCCGCCGTGGCGTCGAAGTATTCGGCGATCTCGCGGCTGGCGACGAGGATGTCGGCGTCGACCGCCGAAAGCCCGTGCTCGCGCTGGTAACGCTCCGCGCGCTGCGCCGGCAGCTCCGGCAGTGAGCGCCGCACCTCTTCGATCCAGGCGTCGTCGACCACCAGCGGCAGGAGGTCGGGCTCCGGAAAGTAACGGTAGTCATGCGCCTCTTCCTTCGAGCGCATGACGCGCGTCTCGCCGCTGTTCGGATCGAAGAGCCGCGTCTCCTGCACGATCGTCCCGCCGCGTTCGAGGACCGCGGTCTGGCGCGCGATCTCGTGCTCGATGGCGGCACGGAGGAAGCGGAACGAGTTGAGGTTCTTCACTTCCGTCCGCGTGCCGAGCGGCTCGCCGCTCCGGCGCACCGAGACGTTCGCGTCGCAGCGCAGCGATCCTTCCTCCATGTTGCCGTCGCAGACGCCGGCGTACATGAGCGTCTGCCGCAACCGCGTCAGGTACGCATCGGCCTCGGCGGACGTACTGATGTCAGGCTCGGAGACGATCTCGACGAGGGGAGTCCCGGCGCGATTGAGGTCGACATGCGACACGTCACCGTGATGGAGCAGCTTCCCGGCGTCCTCCTCCATGTGGATTCGGCGGATGCGAATGCCGTTGACCATGCCGTCCGTGGCCAGGGGGCGATCGAACTGCGAGATCTGATAACCCTTCGGGAGGTCAGGGTAGAAGTAGTTTTTTCGGGCGAAGATGGAGCGGTTGTGGATCGTGCAATCGGTAGCGATGGCGATCCGGATGGCCAGCTCGACGGCCTTCCGGTTCAGCGCCGGGAGCGCTCCCGGATACCCGAGACACACAGGGCAGACCTGCGTATTCGGAGGCGCTCCGAAGGCGACGGCGCAGCCGCAGAAGATTTTCGTATTGGTCAGAAGTCGCGCGTGGACTTCCAGTCCGATGACCGCTTCCCATCCCACAGGAAGTGCTGAGTGCTGAGTGCTGAGTGCTGGGGTCTGAGTCACAGCCGGCGCATCTTATAAGACTCAGCACGCCAGCACTGAGCACTCAGCACCAAGCACTGGTGTGTGGTTAGTTGTAAAATAAATGTCTCTCTCACACGTCTAAGTAATAAGGCGTATGCCTCGTGCCGCAATTTATCGAAGCTGGCAGATCGCAGTCGTCGTCCTGACCGCGGCGGCGGTCGTGTGGGCTTTTGCCACGCACGACGCCGCGTTCGCAGGCTACGCGCTGTTCTTCGCCGGGCTTGTCCTCGCCGCCTCCTTCTTCAAGATCGAGGCAGGGGAGGCGTCCGTCAGTTTCGAGGCCTCGGTCGTCTTCGGCGCGATCATCCTCTTCCACAGCGCGCCGGTGGCGCTCGTCTCCGTGGCCGCCGGCACGCTGCTGCACGCGGTCTATCTTTTTCTGAGACAGAAGAGCGTCCGCCTCGAGCCCGTCTACAACGGCGCGCAGCTCGCGCTCTCGTACAGCATCGCCGCGCTGCTCTACACCTCGGCCGTCCTCCCCGGCGCGCCGGTGATGGCGAAGATCTCCGGCTACATCCTGCTGCTGGTCGGCTACCTCATCTTCCATCTACTCCTCGTATCGCTGCGCCGCTGGTTCGAAGGCGACGCCGATCCGCTCGACTTCCGCCGCGTGGTGATGGCCCAGGGCCGCATGCTGATCCTCGGCAGCCCGGTGGTCGGCATCGAGATCATGCTGTTCTCGACGTACGGCATCGCCGGCTTCACGCTCGCCGTGCTGCCGCTGCTGCTCGTGGCGTACGCCATCCGCACCGAGTCGGAGATGCAGCAGCAGAACGCCGACCTGGTGCGCCGCAACCGCGAGCTCTCGATCCTCACCGAGTCGTCGACGCAGATCCTTTCCGCCGAGGGCGATCAGGAAACGCTGCGGCGCCTGATGAGCCTTCTGACGCGGCTGGCGAAGCTGCAGGCCTGCGCCGTCGTGACGTGGGAAACCAATCCCGACATCCCCGGCACCGTGTATCGCTTCGGTGATTGCCTGCCGAGCGATCAGGACATTCTCAAATGGGTGGAATCGGCCGGCTTCGCGCAATCGGCGCCGAGCCGCGCGTTCGTCTTCCAGGCCGACATGCGCCGCTTCCCGCTCTCCACCGACCGCGCCATCCAGGTGCTCATCGGCATCCAGACGCAGGAAGTCATCTACGGCATCCTCATCTTCGAGACCGAGGATCCGGCCATCCTGAAGAGCGGCAGCATGAACCTGCTGACGCTGCTCGTGAATCAGACCGCGCTGTCACTGCAGGACCAGCTGCTCCGCCGCGAGATGCGCGACAAGACCGAGCAGCTGGAGAAGCAGGCCGTGACGATGTCGACGATTCTCGAGGTCTCGAACTCGCTCATCGGCTCGTTCGACATCGACGCCGCGTTGACCCGCATCGCCCAGGCCATCCGCAGCTCGCTCGGATTCGAGGTCATCGTCTTCGCGCTCTTCGATCCGAAGCACGGCGAGTACGTCCGCCGCGCGCATGCCGGGCTCGATGACGTCTGGGAAGAGGTGCGCAAGAAGAAGGTGTCGTCGGCGGAGATCGAGACGTTTTTCAATCCCGAGTTCCGCGTCTCGAATTCGTACTTCGTGCCGCACACGTCGCTGCGCCAGAGCGAGCACGATTTCTTCGTCGTGCCGGAAGACACGGGCGTTTTCCTGCCCGACGACTGGCACGAGAACGACATGCTGATCGTCCCGCTCCTCGGCGGCGATCAGGCCATCGGCTACCTCTCCGTGCGCCAGCCGAACGACCGCAAGGTGCCGAGCATCGAGAAAGTGCAGACGCTCGAGATCTTCGCCGTGCAGGCGGTGACGGCGCTGCAGTCGGCGCGGCAGTACGAGGAGATCCGGCGCCTCACGTTCATCGACGCGTTGACGCCGGCGTTCAACCATCGCTACTTCCAGGAAGCGCTGGGCAAGGAGATCCACCGTCACGCGCGCAGCGGCAACGAGTTCGCGCTGGCGATGCTCGACATCGACAACTTCAAGCGGATCAACGACACGTTCGGCCATCCGATCGGCGACGAGATCCTGAAGGGGCTGGTGGAGGAGCTGCTGACCAACGCGCGCGACAGCGACATCGTCTCGCGCTACGGCGGCGAGGAGTTCGCCATCATCTTCCCCGACACGCCGACCGCCTCCGCGCGCGACGCCGCGAACCGCCTGCGCGAAGTGGTGGAGCGCCGCGAGTTCCCCCAGACGTCGATCAACCGCACGCTGCGCATCACCATCAGCGTCGGCGTGGCCGTCTACCCGCGCGACGGCGTCAACGCCGCCGACCTCATCGCCCGCGCCGACGCCGCGCTCTACTTCGCCAAGAAGAACGGGAAGAACCAGGTGGCGATGGCGGGAGAGGTTTTGGCGGAAGGGCAGATGGCTCTTTAGTTGGCAGGGGGCAGTTGGCCGTTTGCCGTTTCGCTCCTGCTTCAGTGGTGCGCGTCGGCTAGTTCGGATCAGACGTTCTGCTTCGAAGATCACGCGTCGACTACTCAGAATCAAACTTTCTGCTTCGAAAGTCACGGGTCGACTACCCAGAATCAAACTTTCTGCTTCGAAGATCACGTCGCGTCTTCTTCGAAACAAGATTCCACTTGTTCGAAACAGGATCTGGCTTCTTCGAAGCAGGATTTGGCTTCCTCGAAGCGAGATCTGGCTTCTTCGAAGCAAGTTTCCGCTTGTTCGAAACAGAAGTTCTCTTCTTCGAAGCAAGATTCCTCTTCTTCGAAACAGAATCTCTCTTCTTCGAAGCACAATTTCTTATCCGAAGATCACTCCGGGTCTATTTCGGATCACGCTTCCGGCCAACAGTCATCTGTTATCTTCGTCCGCCATGCGCACGCTCGTAGTCCTTCTCCTCCTCGCTCTTCCTCTCGCCGCACAATCGATCGACGACCGCGTCTCGAAAGAACTGCCGCGGCTCGTCGAGACGTTCAAGGCGCTGCACACCGCGCCGGAGCTGTCGACGCAGGAGGCGAAGTCGTCCGCGCTGGTGGCGTCGCGTCTGCGCGAGTTTGGTTACGAGGTGACGGAGCGCGTCGGCAAGTACACCGATACGGACGCCACCTGCTACGGCGTCGTGGCCGTGATGAAGAACGGCAAGGGGCCGACGCTGATGATCCGCAGCGACATGGACGCGCTGCCGGTGGAGGAGCAGACCGGCCTGGCATACGCGAGCGCGAACAAGGGCGTGATGCACGCCTGCGGACACGACATCCACATGACGACGCTCATCGGCACGGCGCAGGTGCTGGCCGGGATGCGCGACAAGTGGCACGGGACGCTCGTGCTGATCGGACAGCCGGCGGAGGAAGTGGTGAAGGGCGCCGAGGCGATGCTGCGCGACGGGTTGTACGAGCGCTTCCCGCGTCCCGACTTCGTCATCGCGGTGCACGACAACGCCAGCCTCGCCGCCGGCACGATCGGCTACACACCGGGCTATCTGATGGCGGCCGCCGATTCGATCAACCTGACGATCCGCGGCATGGGTGGCCACGGCGCCTCGCCGGAGAAGACGAAGGATCCGGTGGTGATGGCGTCGGAGGTCGTGCTCGCGCTGCAGACGCTGGTCAGCCGCGAGAACTCACCGCTCGATCCGGTCGTCATTACCGTCGGCTCCATCCACGGCGGCACGAAGCGCAACATCATCCCCGACCAGGTGCAGCTGCTGCTGACCGTCCGGACGTACAAGCCCGAGGTGCGCAAACGCGTGCTCGACGGCATCCAGCGCGTGGCAAGAGGAGTGGCCATCACCAACGGCCTCCCCGACGACCGCATGCCGGTGTTCGAGCACCTGACAGGTGAATCGATCGGCGCGACGTACAACGATCCCGCCCTCACCGAGCGGATGGTGGCGGCCGTATCGAAGGAGATCGGCGCCGCCAACGTGATCAAGATCGACCCGCTCATGGTGAGCGAAGACTTCAGCCTCTACTCCCTCGACCACAAGATCCCGGCGGTGATGTTGAATCTGGGCGCCGTCGACCCTGCGCGCGTCGCGTCAGGCGAGCCGCTGCCGTCGCTGCATTCGTCGAAGTTCGTGGCGGTGCCGGAGGGGACGATCAGGACTGGGGTGAGGGCGGTGGTGGCGAGCGCGGTGGATCTGCTTCGCTGACGCGAGGTTGCCGGTTGCCAGTTGCCGGTTGCCGTTCGAGGCCGCGAACGTATGTGATCAAGCCGGCGAGTGCTTTGCCGGTTTCTCGACAGTCGTTGCGGAGATTCTGTCCATCCTCTTCCGAGATGAAGCGCAGGCGCTTGGCGATGATGAGTTGCGCTTCGATCTCATACAGCGACCCGCGAGCATGACTCAACAACTGGCGCCATTCACCGGCCGTGAGGCGGCCCTGGCCCTCGGCGATGTTGCTGATCACGGAGATTCCGGCGCGGCGCATCTGCGCCTGAAGGCCGTACCGTTCGGATGGAGGAAATGACTCGGTCACCTGGTAAATCGTGACGGTCATGTCTACAGCTGCCTGAAACGCATCGAGATTCTCAAATGTCTTCATGTAGTCGCTGAAGAAGAGCGAGCGACATTCGTGCGGCAGCCGTCCAGATTCTCCCTCGGCAACCGGCAACTGGCAACCCGGTAACCGGCAACCGGCAACCGGCAACTAAAATCGCGAAGTGCACGACCCCACAATCAACCCCAGAGAAACCGGCTTCATCAGACTCGACCTCAACGAAATCTTCGGCAACGACCACCCGGTCATCATCGAGATCGGCTCCGGCAAGGGCCGCTTCCTCATCACCACCGCCCTCGAGCGCCCCGACCTCAACAT